>JADHEE010000059.1_pt1 | contig 74910 bp, 57 predicted proteins | sample 8952401 | NCBI WGS metagenome assembly JADHEE01 (sample SAMN16124438, study PRJNA663242) | bioreactor sludge metagenome | isolation source: sludge (ammonium) | place: India:Bengaluru | collected 2019-02-28 | reverse complement strand
AAACAAACGTAGGAGCGAGCGCAGCTCGCGATGCGCCGCGCGGGCGGCGCTCGATCTCACAGGCGCTGAAAGAATCGAGGCGAGCCAACGGTTGACCACCCGCCAACCACTGCGTAGCCTTGCCACTTCGAGGTTCTTCGGCCAGGCCGAAGCTAAGACGGGAACGCGGTACAAGCCGCGGCTGCCCCCGCAACTGTAAGCGCCGACAACGGATCGACACAGCCACTGCGCCAACGCGCGGGAAGGCGTCATCCCGCCAGACTGCTGCCGTGGCAGGCAACTGGAACGGTGCAAGCCAGGAGACCTGCCTCGTCACGTTTTCGACTTTCAACCGGGCGGGGTGATCCGGTGGCGAACAAGCCCGGCCTGCCTGGCCGGTGGCTGTCGTCCTGCATGCCCGCGCCATACTGCCAAGGGCACTGCGACATGAAAACACTGGCCAAGCTCCCCGTTACCATCGTTACCGGCTTTCTCGGCTCGGGCAAGACCACGTTGCTGCGCCACATGCTCGACAACGCCCAGGGCCGCCGCATCGCGGTCATCGTCAACGAGTTCGGCGAACTGGGCATCGATGGCGAAATCCTCAAGCAATGCAGCATCGGTTGCACTGAAGAAGAGGCCACCGGCCGCGTTTACGAGCTGGCCAACGGCTGCTTGTGCTGCACCGTGCAGGAAGAATTCTTCCCGGTGATGCGCGAGCTGGTGGCACGCCGTGGCGACCTGGACCACATCCTGATCGAGACTAGCGGCCTGGCCCTGCCCAAACCGCTGGTGCAGGCCTTCCAGTGGCCGGAAATCCGCAACGCTTGCACCGTCGACGCCGTGATCACCGTGGTCGACAGCCCGGCGGTGGCTGCCGGCACCTTTGCCGCCTACCCGGACCAGGTCGATGCGCAGCGCAAGCTTGACCCCAACCTGGACCACGAGTCGCCCCTGCACGAGCTGTTCGCCGACCAGCTCGCCAGCGCTGACCTGGTGGTATTGAACAAGGCTGACTTGATCGACGCCGAAGGCCTGGCCAAGGTGCGTGCCGAAGTCGCCGAAGAACTGCCGCCGGCGGTGAAAGTGGTCGAAGCCAGCAGCGGCAAGCTGCCACTGGAAGTGCTGCTGGGCGTGGGCGCCGAGTCCGAGGCGCACATCGATGGCCGCCGTACCCACCACGACTCGCACCACGACGGCGACGATCATGACGATCATGACCACGACGCCTTCGACTCCATCTCCATCGACCTGCCGGAAGCCGACGAAAGCCTGCTGCTCGACGCCCTGACCCAGCTGGTGGTGGAGTTCGGCATCCTGCGTGCCAAAGGCTTCGCTGCCATCCCGGGCAAGCCGATGCGCCTGCTGGTGCAAGGCGTGGGTACCCGTTTCGACAAGCACTTCGATCGTGCCTGGCGTGCCGACGAGCCGCGCATCACCCGCCTGGTGCTGATCGGCCAGGACCTTGATGCGGCCCAGCTGGAAGCGCGCCTGCGCCAGGCCTTGGGCGCCTGACCCATGCACCTGCTGCGGACCCAGCCCGGCGGCTTTGTGCCGGATGACAGCATCGCCGACCTTGGCCAGACACCCGCCGAACTGGTGATACTCTGCAGCGGCGATTCTCACCTGGCGTTGCTGGCCGACACGGCCGAGCAATTGCCCGCAGGCTTCCCCAGCCTGCGCCTGGCCAACCCGATGCAGGTGCAGAACCACGCCTCGGTCGACCTGTACGTTGACCAGGTGCTGCGCCATGCCAAGGTCATCCTGGTGTCGCTGCACGGTGGCGTTGGTTATTGGCGCTATGGCGTAGAACAACTGGTCGAACTGGCGGCCCGTGGCGTGCAGCTGATCCTGGTGCCGGGCGACGACCGCCCGGACCCGGAACTGACCAGCCTGGGCAATGTCACCGGCGCGCAGGCCGAACGCCTGTGGCACTACCTGCGCCAAGGCGGCAAGGCCAACGCCATCAACCTGTTCAACTGCCTGGCCAGCCAGTGGCTGGGCCGCGACTATGCCTGGGACGAGCCGCAGCCGTTGCCGCGCACGGCGGTGTACCACCCACAAAAGGGCAGCGCGGCGCTGGAAGACTGGTACCCGCAGTGGCACCCCGAACACCCGGTAGCGCCGCTGCTGTTCTACCGCTCGCACCTGCAAGCCGCCAACACCGCGTTCATCGACGTGTTCTGCCAGCGCCTGCAGGCGGCCGGTCTGAATCCATTGCCGATCGCCGTGGCCAGCCTGAAGGAAAGCGCCTGCCTGGAGCAGGTCGAAGCCTGGCTGGACGAGGTCGGCGCCGAGGTGCTGGTCAACACCACCGGTTTTGCCCTGTCCAGCCCCGAACGCCCCAACCTGCGCCCGTTCCGCCGTGATATCCCGGTGTTGCAGGCCATTTGCGCGCAGGACAACCAGCCCGGCTGGGAAGCCAGCGAACAGGGCCTGGGTGCGCGCGACCTGGCCATGCACATTGCCTTGCCCGAGCTGGACGGGCGCATCATCACCCGGCCGGTCAGTTTCAAGGACATGGCCTGGCGCAGCGAGCGCAGCCAGTCGGACGTGGTGTGCTACCGCGCCCACCCCGAACGCATGGACTTCGTCGCCGAGCTGGCGCGCCGTTGGGTCGAGCTGGCTCGCCTGCCCAATGGGCAGAAGCGCGTGGCCCTGGTGCTGGCCAACTACCCGACCCGGGATGGCCGTATTGGCAACGGCGTTGGCCTGGATACGCCCGCTGCGGCCCTGAACATCCTCAAGGCATTGCAAGCCGAAGGCTACCCGGTGGCCGACCTGCCGGGCAGTGGCACGCAGCTGATCCAGCAGTTGCTCGGTGGCGCGACCAACGACCTTGACCACCTCGACCAGCGCCCTTGCGCCCAGAGCTTGAGCCTGGCCGACTACCAGGCTGCGTTCGCGCGCCTGCCCGAAGCCAACCGCCAGGCGGTGCTGGAACGGTGGGGGCCACCCCAGCAGGACCCGATGTTCCGCAGTGGCCGGCTGATGGTCGCCGGCCTGCGGTTTGGCCTGACCTTTGTCGGCATCCAGCCGGCACGTGGCTACCAGGTGGACCCCAGCGCGGTCTACCACGACCCCGACCTGGTGCCGCCACATGGTTACCTGGCGTTTCACTTCTGGCTGCGCCATGCCTTCGCTGCCGACGCGGTGATACACGTTGGCAAGCACGGCAACCTCGAATGGCTACCAGGCAAGGGCGTAGGGCTATCGGCGCAGTGCTGGCCGGACGCCTTGCTCGGCCCGCTGCCGAACATCTACCCGTTCATCGTCAACGACCCCGGTGAGGGCGCCCAGGCCAAGCGCCGTACCCAGGCGGTGATCATCGACCACCTCATGCCACCGCTGACCCGTGCCGAGACTTACGGGCCGTTGCGCCACCTGGAGCAACTGGCCGACGAGTTCTATGAAGCGCAACTGCTCGACCCTCGGCGGGCGCGCGAGTTGCAGCGCGACATCCTCGAACTGGTCAAGGCCAACCATATCGACCGCGAGCTGCAGCTGGAGGGGCAGTTGGACGATGCTGCCGTATGGCTGCCGCGCCTGGACACTTACCTGTGCGACCTCAAGGAGTCGCAGATCCGCGACGGCCTGCATGTGTTTGGCCAATCGCCTGCCGGGCGCCTGCGGCTGGATACGCTGCTGGCGTTGCTCAGGGTCGAGCGCGGCGACGGCCGAGGCGGCAATGCCAGCCTGCTACGCACCTTGGCCAAGGCGCTGGTACCCGGCTTCGACCCGCTGGATTGCGAACTCGGCCAGCCGTGGCAGGGCGACCGCCCCGAGCCGTTGCAAGCGGTAAGCAGCGAGGCATGGCGCACCTGTGGCGATACACGGGAGCGCCTGGAGCTATTGGCGCTGCAACTGATCGAGCAGGCGCTGGCCGGCACTGCACAGCTACCTGACAGCCCCGCATGGCACCCCGTGCATGCGGTCCTGCAAGCCCTGTGCATGGAGGTGGCGCCGGGCCTGGATGCCTGCGGCAGCGCAGAAATGCAGGGCTTGCTGGCGGCGCTGGCCGGGCGCTTCGTGCCGGCGGGGCCCAGTGGCGCGCCCAGCCGTGGCCGCCTCGATGTGCTGCCCACCGGCCGTAACTTCTATACCGTGGACGTGCGCAACCTGCCTACCACCACGGCCTGGCGCCTGGGCTTCGCCTCGGCCAACCTGATTCTTGAACGCCACCTGCAGGACCATGGCGACCACCTGCGCCAGTTGGGCCTTTCAGTGTGGGGTACCGCTACCATGCGTACCGGCGGCGACGACATCGCCCAGGCCATGGCGCTGATGGGCGTGCGGCCGGTGTGGGCCAGCGGTAGCCAACGGGTCGATGACTTCGAGATCTTGCCGCTGAGTTTGCTCGACCGCCCACGGGTGGACGTGACCTTGCGCGTTTCCGGGTTCTTCCGCGATGCCTTCGGCAACCTGATCCGCCTGTTCGATGCCGCGGTGCAAGCGGTGGCGGCGCTGGACGAGCCCGACGACCTCAACCCCTTGGCTGCCCGTGTACGCACCGAGCGCGCTGCGCTGCAGGCCCAGGGTACAAGCGCCGAACAGGCCGCTCGGCAGGCTGGCTGGCGGGTCTTCGGGGCCAAACCCGGCGCCTACGGTGCCGGGGTGCAGAATGCCATCGACGGCCGCTTGTGGCACAGCCGCGAAGACCTGGCCGAGGTCTACCTTAACCATGGCGGCTATGCCTACGGCGGCAGCGATGACGGCACCCCGGCCCGCGCCCAGTTCGCCCAGCGCCTGGCCAAGGTCCAGGCGGTGTTGCAAAACCAGGACAACCACGAGCACGACCTGCTCGATTCCAACGACTACTACCAGTTCCAGGGTGGCATGCTGGCGGCTTCAGAAACCCTGGGCGGGGCCGGCGTGGCCAGTTACCACGGTGACCACAGCCAGGTGGACCGGCCGCGCATCCGCACCTTGAAAGAAGAGCTGAACCGGGTGATCCGCGCCCGTGCGCTGAACCCCAAGTGGATCGATGGGGTCAAGCGACATGGCTACAAAGGCGCCTTCGAGATGGCGGCGACGGTGGACAACCTGTTCGCCTTCGACGCCACCACGCACCTGATCGACGACCATCATTACCAGGGGCTGGCCGACGCCTATGTGCTCGACCCGGCCACCCGCGACTTCATGCGCGAGCACAACCCCGAGGCCTTGCGTGACCTTACCGAGCGCCTGCTTGAGGCCCAGCAACGTGGCCTGTGGCAAGCGCCTGGTGACTACCGCGAAGCGCTTGAGGAGCAACTGCTCGACGGCGAGGAACAGGCTTGACATGAGTGAACCCGTACAATTTCCGCTGGCGGCCGTGGTGGGTGCCGAGGACCTGAAGCTGGCCCTGTGCCTGACGGCCATCGACCCGAAAATCGGCGGCGTGCTGATCGAAGGCCCGCGCGGCATGGCCAAGAGCACCTTGGCCCGTGGCCTGGCCGACCTGCTGGGTGAGGGCCCGTTCGTGACCCTGCCGCTGGGTGCCAGTGAGGAACGGTTGGTCGGTACCCTGGACCTCGACGCCGCGCTTGGCCAGGGCAAGGCTCAGTTCTCCCCAGGGGTGCTGGCCCAGGCCGATGGCGGCGTGCTGTATGTGGATGAAGTCAACCTGCTTCCAGATACCCTGGTCGACCTGTTGCTTGACGTGGCCGCCAGCGGTACCAACCGCGTCGAGCGCGACGGCATCTCGCACCGCCACAGCGCCCGCTTCGTGCTGATCGGCACCATGAACCCGGAAGAAGGCGAACTGCGCCCGCAGTTGCTCGACCGGTTCGGCCTTAATGTGGCCCTGGAAGGTTTGCCCGAACCTGCGGCCCGGCAGCAGATCATCCGTCGGCGCCTGGCCTTCGACCATGACCCGCAGGCTTTCTGCGCGCAATGGGCGCAGGCACAGGCGCAGTTGCGCGAGCGCTGCCAGGCGGCGCGCCAAGTGCTGGCGGGCATTGCCCTGGACGACCAGGCACTGGCCTGGATCACCGAGCGCTGTTTTGCTGCTGGCGTGGATGGCTTGCGCGCCGACCTGGTCTGGCTGCGCGCGGCGCGCGCCCACTGTGCCTGGCGCGGTGGTGCAGCCATTGAAGAAACCGACGTGGAGGCCGTAGCCGAATTTGCCTTGCGCCATCGCCGCCGGGTGGCGCCACAGGCCAATCCGCCAGCCCCCCCGCAACAGGCCGAACAGCCGGCCGGCAGCAACCCTGGTGAACAAGGCGGGCAGGGCGATTGGGGTGCATTGCCCGCGCAGCCGGTGGCCAGTGGCGCCCGTCGCGAGGTGCCAAACTGGGCAAAAAAGCCCTGAGCCCCCCCCAGCCACACGCCATAGGGGGGGATGCCAAGGCGGGTGCAGGCAAGCAGCACGGTGCCAGCCGGGGGCGCGCACGCGACGCGGTGACAGGTAGGGTCGCCTGGCTGCCGACCTTGCTCAAGGGGCGCCCACGCCAGCGCCAGGACCTGTGCTGGCAGCAACGCCGGGCCAGGCCTGCCGAACTGTGGTTGGTGATCGTCGATGCTTCGGCTTCAACCCGCCGCCACCAGGCCCTGGCGCAAACCAAGGGGGTGTTGGCAGCACTGTTCGATCAGGCTTATCGCCAGCGTGCTCGCCTGGCGCTGCTCACGGCCAGCGGGCGCACGCCGCAGTGGCAGCGCCATGGCCTCAAGGCGTCGGCGGCCTTGCAGCCATGGCTACAGGCATTGGGGGCTGGCGGGGGCACGCCACTGTTCGCAGCCCTGGAGCAGGCCCGGCATTGGCTGCAGGCACGCCAGCGGGCACACCCGCAAGAAGTGCTGCGCTGCCTGGTGTTTACCGATGGGCGCGTGCAGCACAGCAACACGGTCCAACCCATGCCTTGTGCCACGCTGTTGGTGGACATGGAACTGGCACCGGTACGGCTAGGGCGTGCCCAGCGCCTGGCCGAGCAATTGCAGGCGGATTATCAGCACTTGCACCACTTTAAGCTGGCGTATTGAAGAGGGGCACTGCGGCACAATGTCGCAAGTGACAAAGTTGTCAGGCCTGCACGATGAAAGTTGCACAAGTGCGTGGCGCTGCACGCACTTGTTATAAACGCCGGTATTATTTCGGCATCGACCAAGGTTGCAGGTCGTAACCTTTTTCGCACAATTCGGCGCGCACTTCCTCGATCAGGCTGGCCCACTGCGCGGGGTCGGAGTAGATGCGCGAAGACACCTGCTTGGCGCCAATGCGGGTGTTGGTCCGGTCGATCACTGCCAGGCTGAGTTCACCAGTGCCATTGGGGGCATCCCAGGCTACGCACTGGAAGGGTTCGAAGGCGTGGTCGGCAATCAGCAGTGCTTCGTTGACACGGAGCGGGGCATTCATGGTTCGGTCTCTCTATGGTCCCAAACAGCGAAGTAAGTCCGCGTTGCTTAAAAGTCGCCTCAGGTGCGCGAAGTGCAGCGCGGGGTTATGTGTACTGATGCTCGCTGTGCGGTAGCAAGTCACACATTGCGAATAAATTTTTTGCCAGGGCTATCTCCGTTATTCCCTGCGCCGCCATGTGATGTCGTTAAAGTGCGAAAATTCCCGTGGGCGTTTGTAAAAAAATGCGTCGGCAGACGGACGGTACTGGGCAGTGTCAACTTCGTTGCTACTGTTAAACGGGCGCCACAACTTGCTGTTTTACTTTAAAAAAATCAAACAATGGCGCCAAGGATCGGTCATGCAACAGCCTGCCGCGCAACGCCGTTTGCTGATCGTCGACCCCTGCGACGATTGCCACCGCCTATTGCCGGGCCTGCGCAACGCCGGCTGGGATGTCGACAGCTGCATGCTCACCGCTGCACTGGACCACCCCTGCGATGTGGGCCTGCTGCGCTTGCAGGCCGCGCACCTGCGGCACCCGGACGCGGTCAAGGACATGATCAAGCGCAGCAACACCGAGTGGATCGCCGTGCTGAGCGCCGACCAACTGCGCATGCCAGCCTTCGGTGACTTTGTGTGTGAGTGGTTTTTCGACTTCCACACCTTGCCGTTCGACGTCTCGCGCGTGCAGGTTACCCTGGGCCGGGCGTTCGGCATGGCGCGCCTGCGCGGCAAGGGTGCGGTCAAGGTCGATGAAGCGAACGACGAATTGCTCGGTGACAGCCGGCCGATTCGCGAACTGCGCAAGCTGCTGGGCAAACTGGCGCCTACCGAATCACCTGTGCTCATCCGCGGTGAAAGCGGCACTGGCAAGGAGCTGGTGGCGCGCACGCTGCACCGCCAGTCGCAGCGCAGTGATCAGCCGTTCATCGCCATCAACTGTGGCGCCATCCCTGAGCATTTGATCCAGTCCGAATTGTTCGGCCACGAGAAAGGCGCTTTTACCGGGGCGCACCAGCGCAAGGTCGGGCGTATCGAAGCGGCCCACGGCGGCACCTTGTTCCTGGACGAAATTGGCGACTTGCCGCTGGAACTGCAGGCCAACCTGCTGCGCTTTCTGCAGGAGAAGCACATCGAGCGGGTAGGCGGCAGCCAGCCAATACCGGTGGATGTGCGGGTGTTGGCGGCGACCCACGTGGACCTGGAACGGGCCATTGAGCAGGGGCGTTTTCGCGAAGACCTGTATTACCGCCTGAACGTATTGCAGGTGGTGACAGCACCGCTGCGCGACCGGCACGGCGATTTGTCCATGCTGGCCAACCATTTTGCCCATTTCTACAGCCTGGAAACCGGGCGCCGGCCGCGCTCCTTCAGTGAACACGCCTTGGCAGCCATGGGCCATCATGACTGGCCGGGGAACGTTCGCGAGCTGGCCAACCGCGTACGCCGCGGGCTGGTGCTGGCCGAAGGGCGGCAGATCGAGGCGCAGGACCTGGGCTTGCAGTTGCACGACCAGGAACAGCAGCCGTTAGGCACCCTGGAAGAATACAAGCACCGCGCCGAGCGCCAGGCCTTGTGCGATGTGCTCAACCGGCACAGTGACAACCTGAGCATGGCTGCCAAGGTGCTGGGTGTTTCACGGCCGACGTTCTACCGCTTGTTGCACAAGCACCAGATACGCTGAGCGTTACACCACGGCACCTGGGCGAACATCACCCAGGGCCGAACCCCTCAATGCGGTCCGCGCGGGATGGTCTTGAGCAGGTCTTCGGGGCTGATGTGCCCAACCACTTGTGCAACCGCGCTGCCCGGTGTCGGCAGGTCGATGATATGGCTCTTCATCTTGCCGATCACATGCATCTCGCACGGCTTGCAGTCGAATTTCAGCGTCAGTACCTCGTCGCCCTGAATCAGCTGCATGGGCGCGACCTTGGTGCGTACGCCGGTGACACCCTTGGCCTGCTTGGGGCACAGGTTGAAGCTGAAACGCAGGCAGTGCTTGGTGATCATCACCGGCACCTCGCCGTGCTCTTCATGGGCCTCGTAGGCGGCGTCGATCAGTTGCACGCCATGGCGGTGGTAGAAGTCGCGAGCCTTCTGGTTGTACACGTTGGCCAGGAACGACAGGTGCGACTCAGGGTACACCGGCGGCGGCGTGGTCTCGGCCTTGCGCGCGCCGCGTGGGTGGGCCTGTACCCGCGCGGCGGTCAGTGCCTCGATGGCCTCGCGGCGCAGGGCCTTGAGCTGCGAGTTGGGGATGAAGTACGCCTGCGGGGCGTCCAGCTCGATACGGTCGGCGTGGTACATAGTGGTACCCAGCTGGCCGAGCAGGTCGTGCAGTTGCTCCAGTGCCTGCTGGGGCTTGTTGGCGACGCCGAACGGGCCCTCCAGGGCTACCTGCACACTGACCCCTTCCTCGCTGCTCAGGGTCAGCAGCAGGCGTTGCTCGCGCAGCACCGCGTGCCACTCCACGCCCACCCGGCGTTCGGAGGACGTGCGCTGCAAGGCCTGTTGCCAGTTGTGGTCCAGGTTGCGCGACAACGGGTGGTTGGGGCGCAGCTTGTGCAACCCTTCGGGCATTTCATTGGGCTCGACGCGGTAGCGGTAGCGTGCTTGGCCGTCTTCTTCAAACTCGCCACGGGGCTCGGCGATGTTGGCGCGAAAACCCAGCACTTCGCGTTTGACCAGCACATTCAGGCCGTCGCCGTTGGTCAACGGCACGTCGGTCACCACGTGCAGGTCGCGCTTGCCGACCTTTTCCACCACGCCCACCGGCAGGCCGGTGAAGGTTGGCGAGTCGAATGCGCCGATATCGACCTTGCGGTCGGTGACGAAGTAGTCGGTGCTGCCGCGGTGGAAGGTCTTGTCCGGGTCGGGCAGGAAGAAGTGCTCGGTGCGCCCGCTGGAAGCGCGGGCATAGTGCGGGCGGCCTTCCAGGATGGCGTCCAGTTCCTTGCGGTAGTGGGCCGTGATGTTCTTCACATAGCCCATGTCCTTGTAACGCCCTTCGATCTTGAACGAGCGCACGCCGGCATCGACCAGGTCGGCCAGGTTGGCGGTCTGGTTGTTGTCTTTCATCGACAGCAGGTGTTTCTCGAACGCGACCACGCGGCCCTGGTCATCCTTCAGGGTGTAGGGCAGGCGGCAGGCCTGCGAGCAGTCGCCACGGTTGGCGCTGCGCCCGGTTTGCGCGTGGGAGATGTTGCACTGGCCGGAAAATGCCACGCACAGTGCACCATGGATGAAGAACTCGATGGCCGCGTCGGTTTCGGCGGCGATGCTGCGGATTTGCTGCAAATTCAGCTCGCGGGCCAGCACCAGTTGCGAGAAACCGGCCTGGTCGAGGAATTTCGCCCGCTCCAGGGTACGAATGTCGGTCTGGGTGCTGGCGTGCAGCTCGATCGGCGGGATGTCCAGCTCCATCACCCCCAGGTCCTGCACGATCAGTGCATCGACACCGGCGTCATGCAACTGGTGGATCAGCTTGCGCGCCGGCTCCAGCTCGTTGTCGTGGAGGATGGTGTTGATGGTGGTGAACACGCGCGCATGGTACCGATGGGCGAACTCGACCAGTTCGGCAATGTCGCTGACTTCGTTGCAGGCATTGTGGCGCGCGCCGAAGCTTGGGCCGCCGATGTAGATGGCATCAGCGCCGTGCAGGATCGCCTCACGGGCGATGGCCACGTCACGCGCAGGGCTGAGCAGTTCCAGCTGGTTCTTTGGAAGGGACATGTCGTTGTATTTTCGGGCTGTCACGGGTTAGGCGCGCATTGTAGCGGCGAAACGGGCTGGCGGCACCCTTGGGCTGCCCGAAGGTGTGCAGCCAGGGTGCGAGGGGGCGGCAACGACGGCCGGTCAGCGCTTGGCGGCCATCGCCGTCACTTCGACGCGCATGCCGTCGAACGCCAGGGCGGCCACGCCAACGGCGGCACGTACCGGCCAGGGTTTGCTGAAGAAGCGCTGGTACACTTCGTTGAATGGCGCGCGGTCGGCCATGTCGGTCAGGTAGATGGTCAGGTGCAGCACGCGGTCCATACCGCTGCCGGCTTTTTCCAGCGCCACTTTCAAGGCCTGCAGGGTGCACTCGCTTTGCGCGACGATGCCACCCAGCTCCAGGCTGCCGTCGGCACGGGTTGGGATCTGGGTGGTGACCAGCACGCCGTTGTACTCGGCGACGTCGGAAGAAATCGAGTCGGCGTCCGGGTCGGGGGTATAGATGATGTCTGCTTGAGCCATGGTGTGGTTTGCCTTGCAACGGAAGGAAACGGCAAGCCTACGCGAGCGCAACGCACCGGTCGAGCGCACCCCGGCGTTTGTAAAGCGCGGCGTTCACCGGCAGAATCGCGGCCGATTGCCAGACCAGAGGTTTACGTTGAACGAACAGACTTTGTCCCGGCGCCTGGAGCGCGTGGCTGCCTATGTGCCGCAGGGCGCGCGCCTGGCCGACATTGGCTCGGACCACGGCTTCCTGCCGGTGGCGTTGATGCTGCGCGGGGTGATCGAGGCCGGGGTGGCCGGTGAGGTGGCGCAGGTGCCGTTCGCCTCGGCCCAACGCACGGTGAGCCGCAACGGCCTGGAGGCCTCTGTGGCCGTGCGCCTGGCCGATGGCTTGGCAGCCATCGAGCCACAGGACCGTATCACGGTGGTCAGCCTGTGCGGCATGGGCGGCGACACCATGTGCGCCATCCTGCAGGCAGGCCCGCAGCGCTTGGCCGGCGTCACCCGCCTGGTACTGCAGCCCAACGGCGGTGAGCGCGAACTACGCCAGTGGCTGGCCGGCAATGGCTACCGGATCGTCCACGAGGAACTGCTGCGGGAAAACCGCTTCGACTACGAGATCATCGTTGCCGAGCCGGGCAGGGCGGTGTACACCGCTCAACAGCTGTACTTCGGGCCGTTGCTGATGCAGGAAAAAAGCGCGGCGTTCCTGGGTAAATGGCAGCGCATGCTGCGCCAGAAGCAGCACACCCTGGCCAATTTCCAGCGGGCCCGGGGCGCAGTGCCGCAAGCGAAGATAGACGACTTCAACCAGCAGGTAGGCTGGATAACGCAGCTGCTGGCCTGAGTCACTGTTGCGGGCAGTTGCTCATCTCGCGGTAACTGATTTCGTGCTTCTGGTCATGGTGGTCGAGGTACACCATGTGAGCGGTGCCGATCTGGCAGTCGCCGACGTTGCTGGGCGGGGTGATGGAAATCACTTTGGCCACATCCAGGTGCATGCCGTATGCATAGTTGCTACTGGCTGGCTGATCGTTGCCCGTGGCGGCGAGGGATGCGCACGAAGCCATGGCAGCGAAAATGGCGATTATAGCGAGGGAGGGTTTCATGGCTGGCTCCTTTTACAATGTATGACTAATGATGTATTCAAAGGCCTTACACAATAAATGGGCTAAGTTGTGATAGATTCCTGCCTTTAACGTAACAATAACACCCAGTAAGGAGCTCACTTTCATGGACATGCTGCATGCCATGCGTACCTTCGCCCGTGTGGTGGAATGCGGCAGCTTCGCGGCGGCCGCCAACGCCCTGGACATCTCTGCGGCACAGGTTTCGCGCATCGTGGCGGAGCTGGAAAACCAGTTGCAGACCCGCCTGTTGCACCGCACCACCCGGCGCTTGCGCATGAGCGAGGCCGGCGAGCGGTTTCTCGAGCGGGCGCGGCAGATCATGCTGCTGACCGAAGAAGCGGTGGGCGAGGCCCGTGGTGCGCACCTGACGCCGCGTGGGCGGTTACGTCTGCACTGTCCCCATGGCCTGGGGCTGTTGCTGATGCCGCTGGTGGCCGGCTACAACGCGTTGTGCCCGGAGGTGGTGATCGAGTTGACCCTGTCACAGCGCAACCCCGACCCGCTGGCCGAAGGGCATGATGTGGTGATTACCGTTGACGGCGCGTTGCCCGATTCGCAGCTGATCGCGGTGCCGCTGGGCAATATCTTCAGTATCCCCTGCGCGGCCCCGGCCTACCTGGAAGCCAATGGCGTACCGGAAAGCCCCGAAGACTTGCACGGCCATCGTTGCCTGCGCATGTCGTACCCCCTGTACGAAGGTGACTGGGTGTTCCCGCAAGGGGTCGACCAGTGTGTGATCGTACCGAAGGACGGTTTCTCCACCAATGTTGCCGATGCCATGCTGGTGGCCAGCGAGTTGGGCATGGGCATAGGCCTGTTGCCGTTCTACACCGCCAGCCAGGCGATCGGGCAGGGACGGCTGTGCCGCCTGTTGGCGCCGTATCGGCTGCGCGAGAGTGCGCTGTATGCAATTTACCCGTCACGGCACTACCTGGATGCCAAGGTGCGTACCTGGATCGACTACCTCAAGGAGCAGTTGCCAGCGCTGTTCGAAAGGCACGCCGAGCTGGTGGACGACGCTCGCTACTGGCGCTAGGTGGGCAGAGCCTGGCGCCAGGGCTCGGTCGTCGACCTACTAAAGCGTGTAGTGCTTCAGCTCCCGCGCAATCAGCATGCGCTGGATTTCGCTCGAGCCTTCGTAGATCTGGGTGATCCGGGCATCGCGGTAGTAACGCTCTACCGGGTAGTCTTCCAGGTAGCCGTAGCCGCCATGTACCTGGATCGCCATCGAGCACACCCGTTCGGCCATTTCCGAGGCGAACAGCTTGGCCTGGGATGCCTCTGACAGGCACGGCCTGCCGGCGCTGCGCAGGCGCGCAGCATGCAAAATCAGCAGCCGCGCGGCGTTTACTTGCACCTGCATGTCGGCCAACAGGTTGGCGATGCTCTGGTGCTCGTTGATCGGCTTGCCGAATTGCACACGGTCCCGTGAATAACCCAGCGCTGCTTCGAACGCCGCACGGGCGATGCCCAGCGCTTGCGCGGCGATACCGATCCGGCCCCCTTCAAGGTTGGACAAGGCGATGGCCAGGCCCTTGCCGCGCTCACCCAGCAGGTTGGCGGCCGGTACACGGCAGTTGTCGAACGTGACCGCGCAGGTATCAGAGGCGCGGATGCCCATCTTGTGTTCGCTGCGGTCGACTTTGAAGCCCGGGTTGTCGGTAGGCACCAGAAAGGCCGACAGGCCCTTCTTGCCCAGGTCCGGGTCGGTTACCGCAAACACGATCGCCAGGCCGGCACGCCGGGCATTGCTGACGAACTGCTTGGCGCCATTGATTACCCATTGGCCGTCTACCAACTCTGCGCGGGTCCGCAGGTTATGCGCCTCGGAGCCGGCTTGCGGCTCGGTCAGGCAGAAGCAGCCGATCACTTCACCCGTGGCCAGGCGCGGCAGCCATTGCTGCTGTTGGTCGGCCGTGCCATATGCCAGCAGCGGGCCGCAACCCACGGAGTTGTGAATGCTCATCATCGCCCCGGTGGCGCCACAACCGGCGGAAATTTCCTCTACCGCCAGGGCATAGGCGACGTAGTCGGTGTAGCTGCCGCCAAAATCTTCGGGCACGACCATGCCCAGCAGGCCCAGTTCGCCCATCTTGCGTACCACGTCGTCGTCGATCCAGCCGGCCTTTTCCCAGGCCTGGGCGTGCGGGGCGATTTCGCCACGGGCAAAATCGCGCGCCATGTCGCGGATCATGATCTGTTCTTCGCTCAGTTCCAGGTCTTGCATCGGTGTACTCCCGGGCTCACAGGCCTTCGAAGAATTGGTCGACCCGCTGGCGTTGCAGTGCAGCCAGGGTGGGTGGGTTCCAGCGCGGTTGCTTGTCCTTGTCGATGATCAGGGCGCGTACGCCTTCGATGATATCGCCATGCTGGAACCACTGGCGGTCCAGGTGCAGCTCCATGGCAAAGCACGCCTCCAGGTCCCGTTGGCGGCCCCGGCGCAGCATCTCCAGCGTAACCGCCATGGCCAGCGGTGAGCGGCTTTCCAGCTGATCGGCAGTGGCCATGGCCCAGGCGTGGCTGTCGCCAATGCTGACTGTGCGCAATTGCTCGACGATGGCCGGCAGGTCGGGCAGGGCGAAAAAGTGGTCGATGACCGGGCGCAGTTTTTCCAGCGGGGCATCCTCCAGCACCTGGCTACCGAGCCTGGCCAGCAGGCCCTGCAGGTCTTTGAGCGGGTGGTCGCCGAAACTCAGCTGGTCCAGGCCCTGATCCAGGGCGGCGAGCTGGTCGCTGGCCAGGTACCAGTCGGCCAGGCCGCAATACAGCGCATCGGCGGCCTGCACCTGTGCGCCGCTCACACCCAGGTAGATGCCCAGCTCGCCAGGGAGGCGCGACAGAAAATAACTGCCGCCCACGTCGGGAAAATAGCCAATGCCGACTTCGGGCATACCCAGGCGGCTGCGCTCGGTCACCACACGCAGGTCGCAGCCCTGAGCCAGGCCCATGCCACCGCCGAGGGTGAAGCCGTCCATCAGCACCAGCACCGGTTTGCGGTAACGGTGGATGGCCAGGTCGAGGGCATACTCCTCGACGAAAAAGGTCTCATGCAGCGTATCGCCGGCCTTGAAGCTGTCGTGCAGCGAACGGATATCGCCACCGGCGCAAAAACCCTTGGGGCCTGCACCGCGCAGCACCACCGCCCGTACGTGCGGGTCCCGAGCCCACTGTTCCAGGTAATGGCGCAGGCTACGGACCATGTCCAGGGTAAGGGCATTGAGGCCGGCGGGGCGGTTCAGTGTCAGGTGGCCGACCTGGTTGCGGACCTCGGCCAGTACATGGTCGGTGGCCGAGGTGTAAGCGTGCGCAGTCATTGCCTTCTCCCTGCTTTGTTATTGATTTTCCAAGTGAAGTCTGGATTTCGCTGGAGGATCTGGCGATCCTTGCATGCGAATTTGCCTTGTACAATCGACAAATCTGCAGGGGGAATCTGCATTTTTGCGTGCCTGGCAGTGTTGCCACTCTAGCAAGGTTTGAGGTTTACCGGATTGGCTTGGTGGATGGGCGCCGATGTTCTTGGTGTTTTGGTCCACCAGAATCACGATCATTAACCTTAGCGTAACGATCCAGCGCCGAGCTTGATTGATGCCCGGCTGGCCCCCGCCCTAAGGTGACCCCACGACAGCGAACCCGTGGAGTCACCATGACAACAACACAGAATCCACCGCCGCAATGGTCGCGACGGCGTGCCGAAAAGCAACGCCGCCTCGATCAGGTCCGGCACCTTGCCGACGGTGCGGTGCTGCCCAGCGAGCGTATCGTCGAAGCATTGGAACTGTTGCTGGCCCCCGGCGACCGCGTGGTGCTGGAAGGCAACAACCAGAAGCAGGCCGACTTCCTCTCGCGTTCGCTGGCCAAGGTCGACCCTGGGCGCCTGCACGACCTGCACATGATCATGCCCAGCGTCAGCCGTGCAGAGCACCTGGACTTGTTCGAGCGCGGCATCGCCCGCAAGCTGGATTTTTCCTTCGCGGGGCCACAAAGCCTGCGCATTGGCCAGTTGCTTGAAGACGGCTTGCTCGAAGTCGGCGCGATCCACACTTATATCGAGTTGTACTCGCGGCTGCTGGTCGATCTGATCCCCAACGTGGCCCTGGTGGCAGGCTTCATGGCCGACCGTGAAGGCAACCTGTACACCGGGCCCAGCACCGAAGACACCCCGGCGCTGGTGGAGCCGGCCGCGTTCAGCGACGGTATCGTCATCGCCCAGGTCAACCACCTGGTCGACCGTGTGGATGACCTGCCGCGGGTCGATATCCCGGCGTCATGGGTCGATTTCGTGGTGGTTGCCGACCAGCCTTTCTACATCGAACCACTGTTCACCCGCGACCCACGTCATATCAAGCCGGTGCATGTGCTGATGGCGATGATGGCCATTCGCGGCATCTACGAAAAACACCAGGTGCAGTCGTTGAACCATGGCATCGGCTTCAATACCGCTGCCATCGAGCTGATCCTGCCCACCTACGGCGAGTCGCTGGGGCTCAAGGGCAAGATCTGCCGCAACTGGACCCTCAACCCGCACCCTACGCTGATCCCGGCTATCGAAAGCGGTTGGGTGCAAAGCGTGCATTGCTTTGGCACCGAGCTGGGCATGGAGGACTACATCGCCCAGCGGCCCGATGTGTTCTTCACCGGCCGTGACGGTTCACTGCGCTCCAACCGCATGATGTGCCAGCTGGCCGGGCAGTACGCCGTGGACCTGTTCATTGGCGCGACCCTGCAGGTAGACGGCGATGGCCATTCGTCGACAGTGACCCGCGGCCGCCTGGCCGGCTTTGGCGGGGCGCCGAACATGGGCCACGACCCCCGGGGCCGGCGCCATGCAACGCCGGCCTGGCTCGACATGACCGTGCCGCAAACCCTGCTGGAGCGCGGCCGCAAGCTGGTGGTGCAGATGGTCGAAACCTACCAGGAAGGCGGCAAACCGACCTTCGTGGAAACCCTCGATGCGGTGGCCGTGGCGAAAAAGGCCGGCATGCCGCTGGCCCCGGTGATGATCTACGGTGACGACGTTACCCACCTGTTGACCGAAGAGGGCATTGCCTACCTGTACAAGGCCCGCAGCCTGGAAGAGCGCCAGCAGATGATTGCCGCTGTGGCCGGGGTTACCGCCATCGGCCTGCGGCATGACCCGAAAGACACTGCGCGCCTGCGCCAGCAAGGCCTGGTCGCATTGCCCGAAGACCTGGGCATCCGCCGCACCGACGCCAGCCGCGAGCTGCTGGCAGCGCGCAGCGTTGCCGACCTGGTTGAATGGTCCGGCGGCCTGTACAACCCGCCGGCACGGTTCAGGAGCTGGTGATGAAAGCACGCGACTTGCGCCTTGAACCTGTTGCGGTCCCTGTGGGCGCGGGGTTACCCGCGAAGAGGCCAGCCCACACAACCCGGATTCAACTGCCAGACCACTTGGCCGACCTGGCCGTGGAAGCCCTGATCGACGAAGCCGAGCTGTCCCCCAAACCCGGCCTGGTCGACCGCCGCAGCAACGGCGCTCACACCGACATGACCCTGGCCCTGATGCACGCCTCGGCCCTGGCCCTGTGGCCCTGCCTGCGCAACATGGCCGCAGCCGCGCAAACCATTGGCACCATCGGCCAACCCCTGCGCGCCAGCTTGGGCCAGCTCGGCCGTGAAGGCGAAGCCGCGATGCTGGCCGCGACCCATGGGGTCAACACCCACCGCGGCGCTATCTGGGCCCTGGGCCTGCTGGTCGCCGCCAAGGCGCTCGACCCCGATGCCAGCGCCAGCACGGTGGCCGCGCGGGCCGGGCGCATCGCCCTGTTCGACGACCCGGGCATGCCGCAGCAGCACAGCCATGGCCTGCAGGTGCGCCAGCGCTATGGCCGCAGCGGTGCCCGCGAACAGGCGCAACAAGGCTTCCCTGCGGTTATCGGCCACGGCTTGCCACACCTGCAACGCAGCCGTGCCAGCGGTGCCAGTGAGGCCAACGCCCGGCTCGATGCCTTGCTCGCCATCATGGCCGTGCTCAGCGATACCTGTGTGCTGTGGCGCAGCGGCCCTGCCGGGCTGGCCGCCGTGCAGCAGGGCGCCCGCGCGGTACTGGGTGCCGGGGGCAGTGCCACCCTGGCCGGGCGCCGCCACCTGCGTGCGCTGGACCAGCAACTGCTGCAACTGAACGCCTCACCGGGCGGCGCCGCCGACCTACTGGCCGCCTGCCTGTTCCTCGACAAAGCCGGGAGCCTGTGACATGGAAACCCTGACCTTCGATTTCCCCGCCGCCGAACCAGGGCGTGGCCGCACGCTGGTGGGCTGTGTCAGCTCCGGCGACCTTGAAGTACTGATCGAACCCGGCACCGCCGGCCACCTGCAGATCCAGGTGGTGACTTCGGTCGATGGCAGCGCCGCGCGCTGGGCGCAACTGTTCCAGCGCCTGTTCGAGGGCCGCGCCTGGCCGGCCGTGAACATCGACATTCATGACTTCGGCGCCACCCCGGGGGTGGTCCGCCTGCGCCTGGAACAAGGCTTCGAGGAGATCGCCCATGACTGACACCGCACGCCTGCTGCGCAGCCGCAGCTTCGTAGAACTGGGTGCCCGGCAGCGCGCCCGCGCCGTGCTCGACCCGGGCAGTTTCCGCGAGCTGCTCGGCCCCTTCGACCGGCTGATGTCGCCTTGGCTGCCCTTGCAGGGCATCGTGCCGCAGGCTGACGACGGCGTGGTCATCGCCAAAGGCACGCTGAACGAGCGCAATGCGGTGGTCGCCGCTATCGAGGGCGGCTTCCAGGGCGGCAGCATGGGCGAGGTGGGCGGCGCCAAGATTGCCGGGGCGTTGGAGCTGGCCATCGAAGACAACCGCAATGGCATCCCCACGTGTGCAGTGCTGCTGCTGGAAACCGGCGGTGTGCGGTTGCAGGAAGCCAACCTTGGCCTGGCAGCGATTGCCGAAATCCAGGCGGCGATTGTCGAACTGCGGGCCTGGCAGCCGGTAATCGGGCTGATTGCAGGTTCCGTCGGGTGCTTCGGCGGCATGTCGATCGCCGCTGGCTTGTGCAGCCAGTTACTGGTCACCCGCGAGGCCCGCCTGGGCCTGAACGGGCCTCAGGTCATCGAACAGGAAGCCGGCATTGCCGAGTATGACGCCAAGGACCGGCCGTTCATCTGGAGCCTGAGCGGCGGCGAACAGCGCCATGCCAGCGGGCTGGTCGATGGCTATGTGGCCGATGACATCCAGGCGCTGCGCGACTGCCTGCTGCAACTGCTCGACTCGCCTGGCGCTGACCGCGCCCGGCAACACGCCTGGTTCCTCGAGCGCCTGGCCCGGCTGGGCGCCGAGTGCCCGCAACTGGACGCTGCCGCTGTGCGTGCCCTTTACCAAGGAGAAGCCCAATGAACCGTGCCATGAACTGGTTGCCGGGCCTGGCGGGCGGCCAACCCTTGCCGGGCTACCCGGCGTCGTTGCAGGTTATCGATGGCGAACTGGACAACCGCCTGGCGCGCTTTATCGCCGTGGTCCCCGATCCCGCCAATCCGTTCCCCCGCGCCCGCGGGGGCGAAGTCGGCCTGCTGGAGGGTTGGGGCCTGGCCAAGGCCGTGAGCGACGCGGTCGACGCTGACAGCCAGGGGCACAAGCGCGCAATTGTCGCGGTGATCGATGTGCCCAGCCAGGCCTACGGCCGCCGTGAGGAGGCCTTGGGTATCCATCAGGCCTTGGCTGGCGCTGTGCAGGCTTACGCCCAGGCCCGGCTGGCCGGTCACCCGGTAATCGGGCTGCTGGTCGGCAAGGCCATGTCTGGCGCTTTTCTTGCCCACGGCTACCAGGCCCAGCGCCTGATCGCCCTAGACGATGCCGGGGTAATGGTGCATGCCATGGGCAAGGCGGCAGCCGCGCGGATTACCCTGCGCAGTGTCGAGCAACTGGAAGCGTTGGCCGCCAAGGTGCCGCCCATGGCCTATGACCTGGCCAGCTATGCGTCACTGGGCCTGCTGTGGCGTCGGTTGACGGTGGCCAACGCCGAAGCGCCTGGCAGCGCCGACATTGCCCGGGTGCGTGCCTGCCTTGCCGACGCGGTCCGGGATATTGGCAGCTCGACCGACCTGTCGTCGCGGCTGGCGGGCGAACACCGCAGTGCCTCGCGGCAAGTGCGTGAGCAACTGCGCCGCCAATGGCAGGGTGCCTGAGATGAACGCGCCACGCCCCCATGACCTGCTGTGGGGCATGCCGACTTCGGCCTTGCCGGCTGACGCGCCGCAGTGGGCACGGGAAGTGTTGGCCGGCGGCCAGCCGGTGGTCGTGCGCCGCGCGGTGTGTGACGCCGGCTGGGTCGCCGTTGGCGTGCGTGGCCAAGGGCGCGCGCAGCGCCTGGCTGCTGTGATGCGGGTTGCCGACATTCAACGCCAGCAGGCCCCTGAAGCCTTGCAGCGGCCTACACAGTGCGCCTGGCCAGCACAGCAGGCCCTGGCCTCGATAGCGCCAATGCTCGATGCCTGCGGCCTGGCCTGGGGGCCGACAGGTGGCGTGGGTTACCAGATTGCAACGGGTATCGACGTGCTGCACGCCGACAGCGACCTGGACATACTGGTACGCACGCCGCAACCGCTGGCGCGCGCGCAGGCCCGCACGCTGTTGGCGACGCTGGCCGCCGCGCCATGCCGTATCGATGCGCAGTTGGAAACCCCGGCCGGGGCTGTGGCGTTGCGTGAGTGGGCCGGTTTCGCCCAGCGTGTGTTGCTCAAGTCGCCCGTGGGGCCTTGCCTGTGCGAAGACCCGTGGGCTGTACGGGAGCGTGCCCCATGAGCACTCTGTTCGCGTTCCCGGGCCAGGGTGCCCAGCAGGTGGGCATGTTGCAGCGCCTGCCCGAAGGCAGCGCGCCGGTGCTGGAGGAGGCCAGCGATGCCCTTGGCCAGGCCGCACTGGCGTTGGACAGCGAGCACGCCCTGCAGTCGACCCGCGCCGTGCAGCTGTGCCTGCTGCTCAGTGGCGTGGCCTGGGCGCGCTGGTTGATGCAGCGCAGCCCAGGGCCGGATTGCGTGGCGGGCTTGTCGGTCGGCGCCTATCCGGCGGCAGTGGTGGCCGGTGCTTTGGGCTTTGCCGACGCTGTGCGCCTGGTTGCCCTGCGCGGCGAACTGATGCAACGGGCCTATCCGCGCGGCTATGGCATGACTGCGCTCAGTGGCCTGGAGCTGGCCAGTGTCGAGCGCTTGCTCGGCGAGGTGGGTGGCGAAGTGTATGTCGCCAACCTCAACAGCGAGCAGCAGATCGTCATTGCCGGCAGCGAAACGGCGATGGCGGCGGTGGCGGCCCGCGCGCGCAGCCTGGGCAGGGGCATCGCGCGCCGGCTGGCAGTCAGCGTGCCATCGCATTGCCCGTTGCTGGCTGGCCCGGCAGCCGAGCTGGCTGCGGCCTTCGCTGCGGTCGAACTGCAGCGGCCACGTATCACTTACCTCAGTGGCAGCAGCGCACGGGTGATAGTCGACCCGCAGCGCCTGCGTGACGATCTGGCCGGCAACATGGCGCGCCGGGTGGACTGGCGGGCGGCGTTGCGCAATGCCTATGAACGCGGCGTGCGCCTGCACCTGGAAATGCCGCCTGGCAGCACGCTCAGCGGCCTGGCCCGGCCGGTGTTCGAACAGGGCAGGGTGCTGGCGGTGGAAGGCACCCGATGGGACAGCCTGGATGCGCTGCTGCGCCAGGAGGTGGCGGACCGGCGATGATGGCGGGCATCGCGCCGGCTGGCACGGGCTACGCCCGCCAATGAAGCCAGTGCGGCGCTTGCGGGTTTACCGATGGCGAAGAACAACAACAAGCAACTTCGACACTACCTGAGGACAACAACAATGATCATCTATGGTGTGGCACTGCTGGCGGTCTGTACGCTGGCTGGGGTTATCGTCGGCGACTTTCTGGGCGTACTGCTGGGCGTCAAATCCAATGTAGGCGGGGTCGGCATCGCCATGATCCTGCTGATCTGCGCACGCCTTTACATGCACCGTCACGGTGGCATGAGCAAGGAGTGCGAGTTCGGTGTGGGGTTCTGGGGGGCCATGTACATTCCGGTCGTGGTGGCCATGGCGGCGCAACAGAACGTGGTCACCGCCCTGCACGGCGGGCCGGTGGCGCTGCTGGCTGCAATAGGTGCGGTGCTGGTGTGCGGTGCGACCATTGCACTGATCAGCCGCAGCCACCGCGGCGAACCGCTACCCGCGGTCGAGGCACCAGCCCAGGCCAATGGGCATGCTGCCCCTGCAGGGGGGCGCTGAACATGTGGCCGATCATTGATAATGCCCTGGAACATAACGGCTTGATCACTGCCTTCGCGGTGGTGGGCGGCATCATGTGGCTGTCGGTGTTGTTGTCCAAGTACCTGACCTTCGGCCGCGTGCACGGCTCGGCCATCGCCATTGTCATCGGGCTGGTGTTGGCCTGGGTGGGCGGTACCCTCACAGGCGGCCAGAAAGGCCTGGCCGACATGGCGCTGTTTTCCGGCATCGGCCTGATGGGCGGAGCCATGCTGCGCGACTTCGCCATCGTTGCCACGGCGTTCGAGGTGCAGGCCACCGAGGCTCGCCGTGCCGGGATGATCGGCGCGGTGGCGCTGCTGCTCGGCACGGTCTTGCCATTCATTGTCGGGGCGGGCGTGGCGTACGCCTTTGGTTACCGCGACGCGGTGAGCATGACCACCATTGGTGCCGGCGCCGTGACGTACATCGTCGGCCCGGTGACCGGCGCGGCGCTGGGTGCCAGTTCGGACGTGATGGCCCTGTCGATCGCCACCGGTTTGATCAAGGCGATTCTGGTGATGGTATTCACCCCGGTATCGGCCCGTTTGCTGGCGCTGGACAACCCACGCTCGGCAATGGTGTTCGGCGGTTTGGCGGGGACTGTGTCGGGTGTGACCGCCGGGTTGGCGGCGACGGACCGGCGGCTGGTGCCTTATGGGGCACTGACCGCCACGTTCCATACCGGCTTGGGGTGCCTGATGGGGCCGTCGATCCTGTACTTCTGTGTGCGAGGGTTGGTGGGGTAGACAACCGGGCTGCATGGCAGCCCGTTGGCTCAGTGGGCCTGGCTCTGGGCAGCCGGTGCAGGGTCGGCGGGCTCCAGCGGCGGGTGCTCTTGCGCGGCATGCATCAGGTCTTCGGTTACCCGCAGTTCGGCACCGGTGGGCGAGAACGTGGTCGAGGCGGCGAAGGGCGCCGGGTGTTCTGCCGCCGGACGCTTGCCACGGCGCCACATGAAGAAGCACAGCATCGCCAGGTTGACCACGGCAAACGCCCAGAACAGTCCGGCCTCGCCAAACTCGGTCATCATCGGCGAAATGGCCACCGGTGCCATGGCCGAGCCCAGTGAGTTGATCAGCAGCAAACCCTGGATCATCGGCACCAGCGCATCGGACGGTGCGCGGTCGGCGGCATGGCTGACCGCGACCGGGTACAGGGTGAACACGCCTCCGCCCAACAGGAACAGCATGGCCGGCAGCAGGAACGAGTCCGAGGGCAGGAACACCGTGACCAGTGACAGCACAACGCACAAGGCGGCCAGCGCCAGCAGTACGTCCAGGCGGTCTTTGCGGTCCGACCAGCGCCCGACCGGGTACTGCAACAGCATGGCGCCAAGGATGACCCAGGCCATCATGTTGCCGACTTCGCCCACCTCCAGGCCGATGCGTTGCAGGTACAGCGGCAGCAGGGCATAGATGCCGGCGATGGCGACGCCCGAGCCGAAGCAACCCACCAGGCCCGAGGGGGCCACGCCCAGCAACTGCCGGGGCTTGAGGGGTTCGACCTGCTCCAGCAAGGGCGATACCCGCGGCAGGATCACGATGGGCAGCACCGACAGCGCGGCGAGCACGCCGGCCAGCATGAACGGCGCGGTATCGCCCAACTGGGTGATCTCCCCCAGGCCGGCCTGGGCGATGACCCCGGCGCCATAGAAGGCGATCATGTACAGCGCCAGCAGGCGGCCGCGGATTTTCGCGTCGCCGGCCAGCAGCAGCCAGCTTTCGATCACCAGGAACACGCCCACGGCGGCCCAGCCGTTGATCAGGCGCAGCACCGACCACCAGGTCACGTCGTAGAACAAGCCCTGCAGCAAGATGGTCACGGCAATCAGCGAGGCGAAGCTGGTATAGGCGCGAATGTGGCCGATGCGCAGGATCAGCCGGTCGTTGAAGATGGCGCCCAGTGTGAGACCGATGAAGTAGGTCGACGAAACGATGCCAATGGTGGTGGCAGACTCACCGGCAGCGCCCAGGCGCAGGGTGGTGAGGGAAGACATGAAGCCGTTGCCCAGGGCGATGATGAACAGCCCGAGCAGGGGCGCCAGCGCCATGGCCAGCAAACGCGGAGACATAGGTACCTCTGGTTGGATGAGCGGAATGAGCGCCTTTTCGGACGCGCACACCGGCTCGACCCCGCAAGGGGCGAGTAGCTGCACGGATGCGACCTGGGCAAGACTCAACCGCTGGGCCGTAGGGGATGGGGCCGGGCGGGGAGGGTTGAGCCTATTTCACATGGTGGGCATGTGTTCAGGCACGGACTCTGTCATTGCTGCTGGTTGCCACCGTTGACGGCGACGGGCGAAAAGGAAGCGCGATTCTACGGGGTTGCGAGGGTTTGCCCAAGGGGCCTGGCCCTGCGACGAGACGCCGCAGGCAGCCAGGCAACTGCGCCCGGCAGCTAAGGCTGCACCCGGGTATCGATACTGACCACCACCGACATCCCCGGCCGCAGCTGCCGAGCGGGTGGCTGGCCGGCATCCACGGTGATCCGTACCGGTATCCGCTGGGCGATCTTGACGAAGTTGCCGGTGGCATTGTCAGCCTGCAGCAAGGCGAACTCCGAACCGGTGGCCGGCGAAATCTGCTGCACGTGCCCGTACAGCTTCAGGTGGTTCAGCGCGTCCACGGTAAAGCTCACGGGTTGGCCGATGCGCACATTGGCCATCTGGGTTTCCTTCATGTTGGCGATGACCCACAGGGTGTCGGGCACCAGCGCCATCAACTGCGCACCTGAATTGACATAAGCACCCAGGCGGGTGCCGATCTGCCCCAGTTGGCCGTCACGCGGGGCGGTAACCCGGGTGTTGTCGAGGTCGATGCGCGCCAGCTCCACGGCGGCCTTGGCGTTTTCCACGGCCGCTTCGAGCGCAGCCCGGTTGACCACCACGGTCTCCCGGTCCTGGCGGGCGATTTCCAGCGCGGCCTTGGCCTGGGCTAGGCTGGCGACGGCAGCTGCCTCGTTGGCGCGGGTCACGTCCAGTTCACTGCGGGAAACCGAGCCGTCGCTGACCAGCGCCTGATTACGGCGCAGGTCGGCCTTGGCTTTGGCCGCCTGGGCCTGGGCATCGCCAATGGCGGCCTGGCGCTGGGCAATGGTGGCTTCGGCGCTCTTGCGCTGTTGCAGGTTGTTGGCCAGGGCTGCCTGTTGCTGCTGCAACTGGGCGAGGGCCTGGGCCAGGCGCTGCTTGTAGATACGGTCGTCCAGTTGCACCAGCAGGTCGCCGGCCTTGACGAACTGGAAATCGTGCACGGGCACGTCGACGATGTAACCACTGAGCTGGGGGCCGATCAGGGTGACCTGCCCGCGCACCAGGGCGTTTTCGGTGCTTTCGATGGCACTGCTGAAGGGCGGCAGGCGCCAGGCATACAGCACCAGCAGAACACCTGCCAGGGCCACGGCGGCAAAGCAGATCGAGGACAGCAACCGCACCCGCCGCGTGCGTACCGGGCTACCCGGCTCGCTGGGCGGCGTTGTGCCTTCCGGGGTTTCGGCGATGGCGGTGGTGGTCGTGGTACGGGTGTCGTCGGTCATCGGGTGGGCACGCCGGGGGTGGAGTCGGTGGTGGTGGCCTGGCGTTTCGAGTACCAGAGCCAGGTGCTACGGATGCAGATCCAGATCATGGTCAGTATGGCGATGCTGCCGATCAGTACGAACACATCGTTGTAGGCCATGACATTGGCTTCGCGGCTGGCGGCCGTGGCCAGCAGGCGCATGCCGGCTTCGGTGCGCAGGGCCGGGTCGGCAAGGATGCCACTGTAGGCTGCTGCACCGCTTTGTACGCGGGCATTGACCAGTGGTTCCAAATAACTCAGGTGGTCCATCAGGTGGCTGGAGTGGAACTTCTCCCGCCAGGTCTGGAAGGTGCCGAGCAGTGCCGCGCCAACCAGGCCGCCGACGTTGTTGCAGATGCCGAACAGCACCGAAAAGCTGACCAGGTTACGGGGGTTGGCGCGCACATGGCTGATACCCAGGGCCATCGACGGCCCCAGGAAGAAGGTACTGCCAAAGGCCAGCAGAAACTGGCTGAAGTACATTTGTGCCGGGCGCGTGAGGTTGCTGGAACCGCTGTCGATGAATGCACCGACGGCCATGGCCAGCAAGGACACGAACAGCGGGATGATCAGGTGGTTGGGGTTTATGGTCAGGGCACTGCTGGCCAGGCCCGCCACGGCACCCAGCAGCATGATCCAGTACAGGCTGCGCATCTGCTCGCTGCTCATGTTCAAGGCCTGCAGGAAGCCTACCGCGCCTGTGGATTGCTCCGAGGTGACCATGCGGATCAGCACCACGCACAGGGCCAGACGGATGATGGCGCCACTGCCAAGCCAGCGGGTCATCAGCAACGGGTTGCGGCGGTTGTGTTCGATGGCCAGGCCGCTGAGCATCAGCGCAATCGATGCCGCCAGCGCCACGCCGAGCCATGGGGCCTCCAGCCACCAGTCGATGCGCCCCAGCGACAGCACGGCACAAAGCAGGGCGGTACCGCTGGCCATCAGGGTGAAGGTCAGGAAATCCAGTGGCTCGAAGGTTTTGAAGCGGTCACCGGGCGGTAGCTTGAGCAGCAGGACACAGCCCAGTGCCGCCAGGGCCAGGCCGAGCTCGAACAGGTACAGCCCGCGCCATTCGGCTATCTGCAGCAAGTCTTCGGAAAAGATCCGCGCCAAGGGTAATGCCAGCTGCGAAGCGCCCAGGCCCAGTACCATGGCCTTCAACCGCCACTGGGCGGGGAAGGCCTGGATCATGTAGTACAGCCCCAGCGAGCTGAGCGCCGCCCCCACCATGCCGTGGGCCGCGCGCACGGCGATGGCCGAGTTGAGGTCGTTGACCAGCAGGTGGGCGAAGGTGACCAGGACGTATAGGACCAGGAACACCTCGGTGAAGGCGCGCAAGCCGAATTGTTGGCGGAATTTCACCAACAGCAGGTTCATGGACACGTTGGTCATCACGTAGGCCGCTGGCAGCCAGGCCATTTCCGCCGTGGTTGCACCTAGCGCGCCTTGCAGGAACATCAGGTTGGCGGTGACCAGCGCGTTGCCCAAGCCACCGGTAATGGCTACCAGCAGGCCGACCACGCCATACGCCAGGCGTTTGGCTGGCGAATGCAAAGGCGTGGAAGGGGAGCCTGGCAGGGTGGGTTTTTCGTGGGGTAGCCACGCGTGTGGGGCGTATTTGTCCATGGGGCAGACTGTACTTGAGCGGCGCTTGGTGCTGCTAGGTGCAGGCTTTGGTTTTGAGCATATTGTGCGTTGCCGGTAGCACTGTATTCGCGGGTGGCACCGAACCCGACGCGGTGGCTGGCACCGGCTGCGCCGGTGTTCGCGGGCACGCCCGCTCCCACAAGGGAGCGGGTTTACCCGCTAAAGGGCCGGGGCTGCTGGCTGACGGGGGCGTCAGAAGTCTACGCTGGCGGACAAGCGCAGCACCCGTGGCGTGCCTTGGGTCAGGTAGTTGTTGGTGGTCGAGGCCGACGCCCAATAGGCCTTGTTGGCGACGTTCTCCAGGTTGGCCCGCAAGGTCACCCACTGCTCATCCAGCTTGAAACGGTAACGTGCGCCGAGGTCGACCCGGGTCCAGGCCGGGATGTTCAGGCTGTTGCTGGCATTGACGTACTGGCCGCCGGTACGCAACACCCGCGCATTCAATGCCGCGCCGGCGATGCCTGGAACGTCCCAGTCCGCGCCCAGGTTGTACTGGAAGCGCGGCACGCCCGGCGCACGGTTGCCGTCGTTGGCGCCATTGGCAGTGTTCTTGAGCTCGGTGTGCATGAACACTGCACCGGTCAGCAGGCGCAAGCCGAGCACCGGCTCGCCGAACACATTCAATTCCACCCCTTTGTTGACCTGCTCGCCGTCCATGCTGAAGGTGTCGCGCTCGGCACCGGCGCTGCGGAACGTGGTGCTGTTGGGCTGCTCGATGCGGTACAGGCCAAGCGTTGCACCAAAGCTGTCCCAGTCCAGCTTGACCCCGGCCTCGACCTGCTTGCTGCGCCTGGGCGGGAACACTTCATTGGCATTGGTCACGCTCGACGGGGCAGTGGGGCCTTGTGCCAGGCCCTCGATGCGGTTGGCGTAGAACGACACATGCTCCCACGGCTTGAGCACCAGGCCATAGACCGGCGTGGTCACCGACTCGTCATAGTTGGCGTTGCGCTCACCGCTAGCGGTAGACCAGCCGTCGACACCGATCGATTGCCGGCGCACGCCCAGGGTCAGCAGCACACGGTCATCCACAAAACCAAGGGTGTCGGACAGCGCCACGCTCTTGACCCGGTTCTTGCCCACGATACGCGGGTCGTGCAGGTCACTGCCCGTGTACGTATTGGTCGGGCGCGGCACCTTGACCGGGTGGTACAGGTCGGTGGCATAGCGGTTTGCAGCAGCAACTGCGGCGTAAGCCGAACGTTGTTCGCCCCACATGCCCGAAAGCCCGACGTTGAGCCGATGGCTGACCGGCCCCGTGGCGAACTGGCCATTGATGCCGGCCATGGCGCTCTTGTTATCCTCATCGTGTGGTGAATAGAGGTAGCCACCCCGCGCAGTGCCGTTGGCATCGCTGACGTACAACGAGGAGTATTCGCCGTTTTCGCGAGTGTGCTTGGCCCCGGCACCGGCATAAAGCACCCAGTTGTCGTTGAGGTCGTATTCGGCGTTGAGCATGCCGTAGGTGTCTTCCAGCTGTGACCAGGTCCACGGTTGGGCGTAATTGTCGCGTGCCGAGGGGGCATGGGGCACTTTGCTGCCGGTTGGGTAGATCACCGCCCGGCCCTGGTTGATGCGTTCTTTCTGGTAACCCAGGTCGGTGGACAGGCGCAGGCGTTCGCCCCGGTAGTCCAGGGCTACAGCTACCAAGGTGGCGTGCTGCGCTTCGTCGTGCACACCCGTGCCGCCGTCATGCTGGGCCAGGTTGATACGGGCGCCGAAGCGGTTGTCTTCACCAAACCGTTGGCCCAGGTCCAGGTGGCCGCCGACATTGGCGCCGGTGGCATAATCGAGGCTGACGTGGCGGGTTGGCGTGTCTGCGGCACGCTTGGGAACCAGGTTGACCGCACCGCCAATACCGCTGCCCTGGGGGGCGACGCCGTTCAGAAAGGCGTTCGGGCCCTTGAACACCTCGACGCGCTCGAGTGCTTCGGTGGTGATGATCTGCCGCGGTAGCACGCCGTACAGGCCGTTGTAGCTGATGTCGTCAGTGCTCAGTGGCAGCCCGCGGATGGTGAACACCTGCGAGAAATTGCCAAAGCCTGCCGACTGGCGCACTGCCGCGTCATTGAGCAACACATCACCCAGGGTACGCGCCTGTTGATCGGCAATGGTCTTGGCGGTGTAGCTGGTGACGCTGAACGGTACATCGCTGGTCGGCTGTTCACCAAGCACACCCAGGCGTGCGCTACGCGCCACCTGGCCGCCTTGCCAGGTATCGCCGCTGGCGGCCAGGTTGCTGTTGATGGTGGTGGCGCCCAGCTCCAGGGCACTGCCCAGGTCCACTGCCGGCGCCAGGGTGTAGCCCCCGCTGCCGGTGCTGATCAGGCTGTAGCCACTGCCGGCCAGCAGGCGAGCAAAACCCTCCGGCACACTGAAACTGCCCTGCAGGCCCTGGCTTTGCCTGCCCTGAAGCAGCGCCGGGTCGAATGACAAGGGCACCCCGGCATTGGCGGCGAAGCGTGCCAGCACATCGGCCAGTGGGCCAGCGGCCAGGTGATAGTCGCGGGTGGTGGCGTCGGCAGCGATCGCCGCTGGTGCCAGGGCGGCCATGGCGATGGCAAGGCTCAGTGCCTTGAAAGGCAAATGGGGCATTGGGCGAGGGTCCTGTAGGTGCAGAAAAGGGAGGTTCTGCACTGATCACCGGACGACGCCGGAAAAGGTATCAAAAAGCCTGTCGTTGATTCCCGTGTGCGCTGAGCCCGGGTCAGCTCACGGGCTCGACCGTCACCCAGTAGCGAGTCAGGCCCTGGACAGTTACCGGCAAGGTGTCGGCCAGCAACCGCAGGCTGGCATCGGTATCGGTCACCGGAAAGGCGCCAGACACTTTCAGGCCGCGCACCGCCGGGTGGCAACGCAGCACGCCCGGGCGGTAGCGGCCCAGCTCCTGCAACAGGTCGGCCAGGCGCATGTCGCGCGCCAGCAGCATGCCGTGTTCCCAGGCCAGGTCGCCGTTTTCCAGCGGGGTGGCGGGCAGTACCCGGTCGGCATCGAACGCGGTGCGCTCGCCCGCCTTGAGCTGCACGCTGGCGGCGGCGTGCAGCGGGCGGTTGGCGATGGTGCCCTGCAACACCGCTACCCGGGTCAGTGCGCCGTCGATACGTACGCTGAAGCGCGAGCCCAGCGCCCGCGCATGGCCCTGCGGGGTGGTCACCACCAGCGGGCGCGGCGGGGTTGCCGGGTCGTTGGCGCTGGTCACGAGCACTTCACCTGCCAGCAAGGCGATACGGCGTTGCCGGGCATCGAAGCGGATATCGATGGCGGTGTGGGTGTTCAACAGTACGTGGCTGCCGTCGGCCAGTGTCAGTGAGCGTTGTTCGCCAACCGCCGTGCGGGCATCGGCGGCCCATTGCTGCCAGGGTGCCTCGCGCCAGGCCATCCAGGCTGCTGGTGCCGCCAGCAGCCACATCCCCACACGCTGCAGGGCCTGGCGGCGGCTGACCGCACCCTGGCGGCTGAGCCGGCGCAAGGTTTCCCCGGTAACCGGCGCAGGCAGGCGGCGAAACTCACCGAGGATGGCCTCGGCGCGCTGCCAGGCCAGGGCATGCTGGCTACTGCGCTGGCACCAGGCCTGGACGGCGCGATGGTCATCGTCGGTGGCTGCGCCCGACTGCAGCTGCACCAGCCAGTCGGCGGCCTCGCCGAGGATCAGTGGGTCGATAGGTGGCCTCATTCGTCCATGCTCAGGCAGGCGAGGAAGGCGGTGCGCATGTCGCGCTTGATGGTCACCAGCGAAACCTGCAGTTGTTCGGCGATTTGCGCGTAGGTCAGCCCGTCCAGTTGCGACAGCAGGAATACGTGGCGAACCCGCGCCGGCAACTCGCGCAGCATGGCATCGATGCGGTACAGCGTTTCGAGGATCATCCAGCGGGTCTCGGCCGACGGCACTTCGGGTTCGGGCAGATGCGCGATGGCCTGCAGATACGCCCGTTCGACATCCTGGCGACGCCAGCGGTCTATCACCAGGCCCTTGGCAATGTGCGTCAGCAATGCCCGAGGCTCACCGCCGAAATAGCTGTTGCCCTGACGGCTGAGCAGGCGCAGGAAGGTGTCATGGGCCAGATCGGCCGCATCGCAGGCATTACCCAGCCTGCGCCCCAGCCAGCCCTGCAGCCAGCCGTGGTGCTCGGTGTACAGCGTCTGAACCTGCAGGTTGAGGGTGGGGTCGGCGGGCGGCATGGGGCGCGGGTTTCCGGGAAATAGGTGCAATTAGGAATTGATCGCATTCTATGCCCCGGGTTGCAGAACTGGCAATGTACAAAAGTGCCGGTACAGGCCCTTACAATGCCTTGGCCAGAAACGCCGCCGTGCGGCTTTCCTTGCAGTTGGCCACCACTTGCGGCGTTCCGCTGACCACCACCTTGCCCCCGGCAGCCCCGGCACCTGGCCCAATATCGATCACCCAGTCACTCTGCGCCACCACCCGCATGTCATGTTCCACCACCACCACGCTGTGCCCAGCCTCGACCAAGCGGTTCAGTTGCACCAGCAGCCGGTCGATGTCTTGCGGGTGCAGGCCATTGGTCGGCTCATCCAGCACGTACAGGGTCGCGCCCCGGGCCATGCGTTGCAGTTCGGTCGCCAGCTTGATGCGTTGCGCCTCACCCCCGGACAGCTCGGTGGCTGGCTGGCCCAGGCGCAGGTAACCCAGGCCGATGTCTTGCAGCACCTGCAGGCACCGCCGTGCCGGCGGCTGTTCGGCAAACACCTGCAGGGCCTGGTCGACGGTCAGTTGCAGCACTTGCGCAATGTTCATGCCTTGCCAGCTGACCGCCAGGGTTTCGGGGTTGTAGCGCGCACCGTGGCAGGTCGGGCAGGGTGCGTACACGCTGGGCATGAACAGCAACTCGACGCTGACGAAACCCTCGCCTTCGCAATTGGCGCAGCGGCCCTTGGCCACGTTGAAGGAAAAGCGCCCGGCGTCAAAGCCCTGCGCCTTGGCTTGTTCGGTGGCGGCAAACAGCTTGCGTACATGGTCGAACAACCCGGTGTAGGTCGCCAGGTTGGAGCGCGGCGTGCGCCCGATCGGCTTCTGGTCTACCTGCACCAGGCGCTTGATAGCCTCGAGCCCGGCGCTGACATGGCCGCTGCTGGTCTGTTGCGGTTCGTCTTCCAGGCTCTGCTCCTCAGGCTCGTCGCCTTGCCCGGCATGGCCCAGGTGCGCGCCCACCAGCTCCAGCAGGGCCTGGCTGACCAGGCTCGACTTGCCCGAACCGGAAATACCCGTTACCGCCGTAAAGCAGCCCAGCGCAAATGCCGCGCTGAGGTTGTCGAGGTTGTTGCGGCTGATGCATTCCAGCTTCAGCCAGCCACGGGGCTGGCGTGGCGCACGTGGGGCCTGGGCCTGGGCGCCGAACAGGTAGGCGCGGGTGCAGGACTGCTCGACCTTGGCCAGCCCCGCCGGGGGCCCGCTGTACAGGATGCTACCCCCGTGCTCGCCGGCGGCGGGGCCTACATCCACCAGCCAGTCGGCCCGGCGCATGGTGTCCAGGTCGTGCTCCACCACATACACCGAGTTGCCCGCCTGCTTCAGCCGTTGCAGTGCCTGGAACAGCGCTTCACTGTCGGCCGGGTGCAGCCCGGCCGAGGGTTCGTCGAGTACGTAGATCACGCCGAAAAGCTGCGAATTCAGCTGGGTGGCCAGGCGCAGGCGTTGCAGTTCGCCAGATGACAAGGTGGGCGTGCTGCGCTCCAGGGCCAGGTAGCCCAGGCCCAGTTCGAGCAGGGTGTCGATGCGCTCCAGCAGCTCATGGGCGATGCGCTGCGCGGCCAGGCGCTTTTCCAGGGTCAGCTGGCTTTGCTGTGGCTCCAGGTAGCCCGCTGCCGCGACCTTGCGCAGCACCTCGGCCAGCGCTTGCAGCGGCAACTGCGACAGCTCGGCGATGTCCAGCCCGGCAAAGGTCACGCCCAACGCTTCACGCTTCAGGCGTTTGCCGTGGCACAGCGGGCAGGCGCTGGGGCGCATGTACCGGGCGACGCGCTTGCGCATCTGTGCACTTTGCGAATGCATGAAGGTATGCATGACATAGCGCCGGGCACCCATGAAAGTGCCCTGGTAGCTGGGCTCCAGCTTGCGCTTGAGGGCCTGGCGGGTTTGCGCCGGGGTCAGGCCGGCATAGACCGGTGCGGTGGGCGTTTCTTCAGTGAACAGGATCCAGTCGCGCTGGGCCTGGGGCAGGTCGCGCCAGGGTATGTCCACGTCATACCCCAACGTGACCAGGATGTCGCGCAGGTTCTGCCCTTGCCAGGCCATTGGCCAGGCCGCGATCGCGCGTTCGCGGATGGTCAGTGACGGGTCGGGCACCATGGTCGCCTCGCTCACCTCGTAGACGCGGCCCAGGCCGTGGCACTGCGGGCAGGCACCCTGCGGGGTGTTCGGCGAAAAGTCCTCGGCGTACAGCATGGCCTGGCCTGCCGGGTACTGCCCCGCGCGTGAATAGAGCATGCGGATGGAGCTGGACAATGTGGTCACGCTGCCTACCGAAGAACGGGCGCTTGGTGTGCCCCGTTGCTGTTGCAAGGCAACTGCCGGGGGCAGGCCTTCGATGGCATCCACATCCGGCACACCCACCTGGTCGATCAGGCGCCGCGCGTAGGGTGCCACCGATTCGAAATAGCGGCGCTGGGCTTCGGCGTACAGGGTGGAGAACGCCAGGGAGGATTTCCCCGAGCCGGACACCCCGGTGAACACCACCAGCGCATCGCGCGGAATATCCACGTCGATGTTTTTCAGGTTGTGCTCGCGGGCACCACGGACACGAACGAAACCGGTGGGGGGAGTGGAACGTGGCGGCATGGCGCTTTCCTTGGCGGTACGGGAAGCTCACGGTAGCAGCATAGTCGCTGACGTGGGTCAGGGTTTCGGTTCGCGGGTGCCAAGTACGTCGCGAATGTTGTCCACCACATTGCTGTCTTTGATCACATCGCTCAGCCAGCCTTCCAGCGGCATGTTGCCCCACTTGATGGCACGTTCTATCAGATACGGCACCGGGCTTTGCGGTTCAGTCTGTTTGAAAAACTGAGCGATGCCGGCCAGCATGCTGAAGGCTTCGTCCCGGGTCAGCGGGGTGGTACGCATGGGCGCAGGGGCAGTGGGCTGGGCGGGAGTGTTCATGGCTTCACCTGCCTGTTCGACGGGGGCGACGCTGGCTTCGGGTTCGTCGACCACGGGGGCTGGCGGCTGCAGCTCGACACCACGGTCTTTCAGCAGTTTTTCAGCCAGCTGGCTGGCCCGGGTCAGCATGTCGGCGAGGCTGGCAAAGCTCGGTGCCTCGTGGCCGAACAGTTGCTCCGCAGTGGCCTGCAGGCGTTTGCAGGCTTGCAGACTGTCGTTGATCTGCAGCGCCTTGTTGCGCAGGTATTCGGTGTCGGACAGCGCCACCGAGCGCTGGAATATCTCGGCGTTGATCTTGCCTTCGTTCAATGCAGTCTGCATGGCCTTGGTGTCGCGCAGGGCCAGGTTTTCCACAAGACGTGATTCGTCGTAACGCAACACGCCAAAATTCTGCCCTTGGGTGATGGGCAAGCCACCGGCGATGTCGGTGAGTGTGCTCTTGAGCCAGGACAACCGGGCCGCTCGCTCGTCAAGGCCCTCTTCGAGAGTTGGGTACAAGTTTTCCCAGAACGCCTGCAGCAACTGTTCAGTCAGTACCAGGCCGAAGGTGATGCCTTCGAAGTGCGCGCGCTGGGCCAGGCCTTCGCTGAGCCAGGCTGCCAGCATCAGGTCCTTGCTGTGTTGGGCGAGGCCCTGGGCAGACAAGTTGATCACCTGCTCCCAGTCGGCGGTTTTCAAATCGGTTTGCCAGTCGCCCTGGGTCAGGTAGTCCGGGTCGGCCCGGCGCGCCTCCTTGATCTGGTCGAACAACGCAGAGAAGCTCAAGTCTTCGCCACTGCCACCTTCGATGGGTGCGACCAGTGCGGCCAGCGAAAGGTCATTGAGAATGTCAGGCATAAAGCACTCAGGTTCTGGCTAGTGAACAGCGTGCCAGGCTGGCTGGCACGCTGTGAAGGATGGGCCGCTGAAGTGGCCCTGGGCATGCAGGTAATCAGGCGAAGACTTTGTTCGCGGTGCGGTCCCAGCCACCGACGATGTTGCCGCCGGCCTGGCCGTCGGTACGGTTCTGCTGGGTGTAGGTGGTTTTGATGCGGGCGAAGTTGAAGGTGATTTCTTCGATCGGCAGGTCGCTGACCGCCTTGTCTTCACCGGCCTGGTTGCCACCGGCAACGAACCTGACCGACGACACCACGACTTCTTCCATGTCGATGGTCAGGTAGGTGACCTTGTCACCACCGGCGCGGTTGACGTTGAGCTTCAGCTTGGCAATGTGTTTGCCGGTGCAGCAGTGCTCGAACAGTTTGGCCGATGCCTTGTCGACCGATTTGCGGATCTTGAAGTCGCTCAGGGCAACACGCTCGGACGACGCGCCGCCCGAGGAGCTGGCAGTCGCCGAGGTCGCCTGGGTGGCGCCGTACTCGTAGCCCAGCACTTCGATCCAGTCCTTGTGCTTTTCGTCCAGTACTTCGCCTGGGATGCCGTCGATTTGGATATACGCGTCAAATGCCATTGTGAAACTCTCCATTAACAACTGGTAAAGGGTTGCTCATGCGACCCTTGGTTTTTCACCTCGCCGAACAGGCCGGCAGAGGTAGCGTGCCGCCACCCGGTGCTCCTCCTGTGAGCCCGGGTGGCCGGTTGGTGCGGCGCGCGCTCAGTTGAGCCCGCGCACTTCGATTTCTACCCGGCGGTTGGGCTCCAGGCATTTGATCAACTGGGCCCGTGCCTGTTGCATGTCACAGTTGACCAACGGTTTACGGCTGCCTTCGCCCTGGGCCACCACCAGTTCGGCCGGGACGCCCTTGCCGACCAGATAAGTCCGAATGGTTTGCGCCCGTTGTTGCGATACCTGCAGGTTGCTCTGGCTGTCACCGAGCTGGTCGGCGTGGCCGGAGATGACGATCTTGCCGATATTGGGCGTGTTCAACAGTTTGCTGGCGATGGCACTGAGTTGGTTCTGGCCCTCGCTTTTCAGGCTCTGGAAATCTGCCCGGCCAAAGGCGAACAAGGTGTCCGATTCCAGCGTGATGGTCTCGATCGCGCGTAGCGACTGGGCACGCAGGCTGTCGATGTAGTTGCGCGAGCTAGAAATCAGGAAGGCGTTGTCGAGAATGCGCGGCACATCCGTTTCGCGGATCTGGTCGGCATAGAAGGTGATCTGCCGGCTGGCGTACAGGTAGTCCTGGTCGCCCTTGCCCTGGTTGGCCTCGGACAGGCTGTGGCCGGTGTGCCGGGCAATGGCCGGGTACCAGTAGTCGGGCAGGTGCGCCTTGAGAAACGCCGGGTCGGCCTTCTCCCGCTGGGCGGGCGAAAGCATCACGTAGGTGTCCAGTGTCGCCTTGCCGAAATCGGCGATCGACTGGGCGCGGTTGTCATGTGGCAGGGCTTCGGCCTCCACACTGTCCACGCCGCTCACCGGTTGCAATTCGCGGGTATTGCGTTGGTAGACCTTGAGCGTGGTCAGCAGGTAGAGCGTGCGGGTGAGGTTGTCTGCGGTGGGCTTGAGCATCACCTGCTGCAGGGTGGTGAAGTAACGGTCGCGCAGCAGCGGCTCAACCTGATGGCCCTGGTACAGGCCCAGACGCAGGCTGAACGGTACACCCTGCTCACGGTGCTGCCGGTAGTAATGGGCGGCCCAGAAGCGCAGGCGGTCCAGGCTGCGCCAGGCGGCGTACTGGCCATCGGCAGCCTGGTCCTGGCGCTTGGCCTCGGCCAGCTCGCTCGCGATGCTGCCCAGCACCGCACGGTTGTTCAGGTACGACCAGCCCCACAGGCTGCACAGCACCAACCCGGCGAGGCTGGCACAGGCCACCCAGGCGGCCTTGCGCCGGCGCTCGCGGTGGTTGCTGGTGTACAGGGCCACCAGGTGCTGGTCGGGGATGATGACCTTGCGGAACAGGCTGTTGATGAACAGCGGCGCAGGCTGGCTGCCTGCGCTGACCGCCCCCTCGCCGTGTTCCAGGGCAAAACGCTCGGCAACATGCTGGCCATGGCTGCCCCACAGCGCTTCATCGGCCTGCAAGGCGGCAGTGAAGTAGAAGCCACGCAGCATTTCGGCATTCTGGTAGGGGTTGGCCCGCAGCAGGCTGTCGACGAACGCCTGCAGCCGTGGCTTGATTGCGGCCAGCTCCAGCGGGAAGCGGTAAGCGGCGTCGTTTTGCCGCGTTACCTGAATGTCCTGCTGCACCAGTTGCTGGCTGGCAACCTGCTGCCAGTACCGGGTCAGGTCGTCCATCGCCTGGCCAAAACGCTGGCCCCAGTCCGCCTGTTCGTAGCCTTTGTGCGCGAAGGTCTTGCCCATCACTTCGCCGCGCGCGGCCTCATCCAGCTGGCGATAGAAGGGGGTGAAGCCGGGTATCAGGTCGCACTTGGTGAATACCAGGTAGATCGGCAGGCGCACTTCCAGCAAGGCGCAGCTTTCCTGGATGCGTTCGCGCAAACGCTTGGCCACCCGCTGCTGGTCTTCGGCCGAGCCGTGCACAACGTCGGCGATGCTGACACTGACGATCAGACCGTTGAGCGGGCGGCGTTGCCGGTGCTGGCGCAGCAACTGCAGGAAGCCACGCCACTTGCCGGCCTCTTCCGGGCTGTTCATGTAGCGCCCGGCAGTGTCCAGCAGCACCGCTTCAGAGCTGAAGAACCAGTCACAGTTGCGCGTGCCACCCAACCCTGCGACGCGTGCACCTTCGCGCTCGGCGTAAGGGAAGTTGAGGCCGGACTGCAGGATCATGGTGCTCTTGCCAGCGGCGGGCTGGCCGATCACGAGGTACCAGGGCAGCGCGTACAGGGCGTCTTTGGCAGAGGTGCCGCGTGGCGTGTTCTTGTGCAGGCGCTCGATGCCCTGCAGCAGGCGCTCGCGCAACAGGCTGACCTCCTCGCGGTCGGCCGGCGTGGCATTGAGTACAGCCTGGTCGGCGTCGTCGCGCAGCAAGCCTTCGAGGTTGTGATGCTGGCCGGCGCCACGGTACAGCAGCAGGACGTAGCCCGCCGACAGCAGCAGGAAAGCCCCGATGCCAGCCAACAGGCTGTGCAGCGAAGCGAAGCCCAACGCGCTGCCGATCGCCCATACCAGGAAGATCACCAGGAAAAACGCCACCCCCAGCAGATAGGGTTGGTAACGCAGGCAGTAGTACTTGATCTTGTTCATACAGGCGTCGCATCCAGCGCATCGACGAATTGCTCGATAACGCGTTCAAGGGGTAGATCGAAGTCGTGTTGGCCGCGGGCCGATGCCGCAGGGCCCAGTAGCGCCAGATGCTGCTGGGCTTCGGCACAGCCGCAGAGCACTCCCGGCCGTTGCAACAGCGGATGGACTACACCTTGCAGCCGGATGCGCCGGCGGCGCCCGCAGTCAAACCCCAATGGCTGCAGTCCAGGGCCTGCACCTTGACGCCAGAGCAGGCGCTGGACCGTGCCAAAGGCGCGCTGCTGGGGCTGGCCATTGGCGATGCGGTCGGCACCACGCTCGAGTTCCTGCCGCGTGACCGGGAACAGGTGAGCGACATGGTCGGCGGTGGCCCCTTCAAGCTCACTGCGGGCGAGTGGACCGATGACACCAGCATGGCGCTGTGCCTGGCAGATACCTATGTGAGCCAGGGCAAGTTCGATTACGCCACCTATGCGAATGCTCTCGTGCGCTGGTACCGCAAGGGTGAAAACAGTGCCAATGGCCGTTGCTTCGATATTGGCAATGCCACGCGCAACGCGCTCGAAGGCTGGCTGCGCGAAGGCATCACCTGGCAAGGCAACTACGACCCGTCCAGTGCAGGCAATGGATCGATCATCCGCCTCGCACCTACGGCGATCTATCGCCGGCATTCGTTGTCCGCGAGCTGGTGGGAAAGCGTCACCCAGAGCAGCGTGACGCACAACGCCGACGAGGCAGTGAACAGCTGCCAGTTGTTGGCCGCTCAACTGCATCTGGCACTCAATGGCGCCGATAAGGAAGAAACCCTGGCACCTGCCGTGCGTTCGTTGCGCCCCCGCCCGATGATCATCAACGCTGGCGAGTACAAGCAAAAGTCCCGCGACCAGATTCGCTCTTCCGGTTATGTGATCGACACCCTGGAAGCTGCGCTGTGGGCAGTTTGGAACACCGACAACTTCAAGGACGCGATTCTGCTGGCTGCCAACCTTGCCGATGATGCCGACAGCGTCGCGGCCACTGCCGGCCAACTGGCGGGGGCGCTGTACGGCGTCTCTGGCATGCCGCCGGAGTGGGTGGCGAAGGTTGCCTGGTCGGAACATATCCAGGCGCTGGCAGGGAAGTTGTTCGAGCTGGCACCGCAAGTGGATGAACTGGATGCGTTGCTTTACGGCCAGCGTTGAAGGTACGGGGAGCAAATGTGAACTGCGCCACGAATCGATACATTTTTTTGTGGCGGTTGCGATGGCTGCAACAGTTGCGGAGCACGATTGACAGAGCGCTTGGCGCTGGCCCCGCTGACCGCGCAAAGCCGCGCACGCGGAAGCTTCACGCGACACAGCAGGTGTGCAGGTGATGGAGCAAATTGCCTGAATGATGGCTATATGGCATTGCCTTGATTGCATGTGAGCCACGGTTTTCGCGGCTTGCAGCAAGTTGACAGGGTAGCTTTTGACGGTGTTTTCTTTGGGCCTTTCTGGCCGCTGACCCGCCCGAATGTGACCAGTGTCACGTTCATGGCAACGCGACAAGGCACTTTTCCGGGTGCTTGCGGTCGCATGAACCCGCGGGACGCGCACGCGCGAAGCGTGCGCCTCGTACCCCGCATGAACAGAGTTGTCGCTGAGCATCGCAAGCGCGTGCTGGCCGTGTTTTCAAGGAGATTTCGCATGATCATGGACCTGGCCTCCGCGCTGCTGTCGCCGCAGAACCGCCGCCTGTTCAAGTTCCACAACCTCGCCAACCCCGAGCAGGAACTGCTGCTGGAAACCTTCAAGGGCGTCGAGGCTTTGTCGCGGGCATTCAACTACGAACTGCTGCTGGTCTGCGAAGATTCTGGCGTGCCGCTGAAGTCGATGATGGGCCAGCACGTCAGCATCGAGATCGAGCTGGCCGAAGGCGGCCCGCGCTATATCACCGGTTACCTCACGCGCTTTGCCAGCATCGGCAGCGACGGTGGCATGGCGCGCTACACTGCCACCCTCAACCCGTGGTTCTCGATGCTCAAGAACCGCTTCGACACGCGGATCTTCCAGGGCAACACCGTCGAGGAAGTGGTCACCGAAGTGTTCGCCCTGTGCCCGGCGTTCTCCCGTCACGAGTTCCGCCTGACCCGGCCGCAGAAGCGCTACACCTACATCACCCAGTACCGCGAGACCGACTTCAACTTCGTCCAGCGCCTGCTGGAGGAAGAGGGGATGTTCTACTTCTTCGAGCACACTGCCGAAGGCCACACGATGATCATCTGCGATGACTCCAGCACACTGGTGGACATCCCCGAGCAGCCGCAAATCCGCTTCCACAGCGCCTCAGTCACTGAGACCGCCGACTCCATCACCCAGTGGAGCGGCAACCGCCAGCTGCAGTCCGGCAAGATGGCCACGCAGACCTTCGACTACCGCCAGCCCAGCAATCGCCTGCCGGTGGCGATGAACAGCGTGAACAAGCAAGGCGACGTGGAAACCTTCGAAATCTACGACTTTCCAGGCCAGTACACCCACGGCACCTACGACGAAGGCGAAACCCTGCTGCGCCTGCGAATAGAGGCGCTGGAGCTGCGCGGCAAAAAGTTTGAAGGCGCCAGCAACTGCCGGGCCATGAAGCCGGGCTACACCTTCGAACTGCTGCAACACTACATCCACGACCAAGGGCCAGTAGAAGACCGCCAGTTCCTGCTGATGAGCGTGGAAAGCGAAGGCCACAACAACTACCTTACCGGCCAGCAGGCCAGCTACTTCAACACCTTCACCTGCGTGCGCAAAAAGATCCCGTTCCGCCCGCAGCTGAGCACACCCCGGCCGACCATCGCCGGCCCGCAGACCGCGATCATCGTCGGCCCACCGGGCGAGGAAATCTTCACCGACGAACTGGGCCGGGTGAAGATCCAGTTCCACTGGGACCGCAACGGCAAGTACAACGACCACAGTTCGTGCTGGGTGCGGGTCGCCCAATCCGGCGCCAGCGGCGGCTTCGGCAGCATCCAGATCCCACGCGTCGGCGACGAAGTGGTGGTGGTGTTCCTCGACGGCAACCCGGACCGCCCGCTGATCATGGGCAGCCTGTACAACAGCACCAACACCCCGCCTTGGGCTCTGCCGGCGAACAAGACCCAGAGTGGGTTCCTGACCCGGTCGATGAAGGGTGACGGCGGTACCGCCAACTTCTTCCGCTTCGAGGACAAGGCCGGCGCCGAGCAGATCATCATGCATGCCGAGCGCAACATGGATACCGAGATCGAGCTGGATGAGCGCCATGAGGTAGGCAACAACCGAGTGATCAAGGTAGGTGGAACGCACCATGAGGTAATCAAGCAAGACACGGTGGTGAACGTCACGAACGGTAGTTACACGCTGAAGGTGGACAACAACCTCATTCAGGTAAGCGCCATGGAAAGCATCCTGCTCGAGGTCGGCACCAGCAAGATCACGATCAAGCCAGACAAAATAACCATCGAAGCAGACAGCATCGACATTCTCGGCAAGAACACCTTTGTCAAAGGTGATCGTGTCGATATCAACGAGTAGGGCGAAGTGTGATTATCAAGGGCAATATCTACGACAGGCTCTCACAGAGGAGTGAAGCTGCCGAGGCGCTCGCTCGGCAGGACGCAGAGGAGGTGCGCATCGCAGCGGAAGCTGCGGTCGAGGTCCTGCGGCAGCCACCCGCGCTGGTCATGGATGCAGAGAACAATGCCTTGCGCATTGCAGGTTTGAATTTGCTCATGCCACAGGGTTTCGCTTTTCGCGATATCAATACCACGCTGGAGTTCGCGGGTTGTCATGTGCAATTTGACGCCCGTCGCCGGCGTGCACCTGAAGGGCTTGAACTCAATAAGGCGGTGGAGTTGTTTACCAACGAGCTGCGTAAAAGCCATTCAGAGATTGATTTGGTGCGCCAGGTCTCAACGGCATTGGCCGGCCACCCTGCCATCAGCCTTGACTACCAGTTCAATGTTGGCCAAGAGCGCCGTCACGGTCGCTCCGTTTGCACGATCATCGTTTCAGCGGACGGTAACGGGCGCGAGTGGTTCAGTGCCTCTACTGTGATCGACCCGAGTAAATCACAACTGGCTGACTGGCTGATCGCATTCGACGCGATGCTTGCCGGCATGACAGCCGAGTAATACTCAAACTCACATCACGATTTCATGGAATTTACAATCAATGGACTATCAACTGCAGGAAGGTTTTATCACGTTGCCGGAAGGTTTCCAAGATCGTACGGTCAATATGTTCGTACTGGGGAACAGCATTCCCGCACCTCTGAATATCACACTTTCGCGCGACAATCTACTTCCAGCAGAGGATATGAAAGCGTACATCGATCGCCAGGTTAAGTTGATTGCGGCCAAGCTTCGCGGCTACACCCTGTTGGGCAAAAAGCCGGCGCAACTCTCTGCCAGTAAGCCGCTCGCAGGTGTTCAGATCGATGCGTATTACTTGAATGATGGCCGGCCGTTGTATCAGCGTCAGGCTGCTTTCGAGGTTGCCCCAGGGCGTATTCTGGTGTTTTCCACCACCAGCCAGTCCGACTTTAGCAGCAAGCAGGACGAAAGTTGGTTGCAGTTGTTGATGAGCTTCGAGCCGCGCCATAGCACCGCAGAAACCTCCGATAACGCCGCTCAGGACTGACCTCATGTTCGAAGCTGCGCGTTGGGGTGACGAGATTGAACACACCGGTGCCCTGGCTGGTTTTCTTGCTGGGGCGGTGATTGGGTTGGCAATTGCCGCTGCAGGCGCTTTCTTTATCTGCACCGGTGGATTGGGTGGGTTCCTGCTGGCCATGATCGTTGGTCTGGGAGCAAGCGCCGTACCGATGATCGGCGAAAAGATAGGGTCATCATTCAAATCGCCAGCGGGGCAGATCGAGTTCGACGGTTGCTCTCCCAATGTATTCATCAACAAACGCAACGCTGCCCATGCCGAGCAGAGTATCGCCAAGTGTGACAAGCATCCGGCGACCGTGCTGGTAGCGGAAGGCTCGTCCAATGTGTTCATCAATGGTGTAGCTGCTGCGCGCAAGGGGGACGCGCTCACCTGCGGGGCGAAGATTGCCGGCGGGTCTAACAATGTGTTCATAGGTGGTGGCACTACACGCTACCTGCCTGTTGACGAAGAAGTGCCCGAATGGTTGCGCGTTACGGTGGACGTTTTGATGATCGTCGCATCCATGGGCAGAAACGTCGTTGCGGTTTACCGCCTGGGCCTGCAAGCGGGCCTCAAGGCAGCCGGCCCCTGTGCGCTGCAGACAGGCTTGACCATTGCAGCGAGCTACCTCGCAGGGCGCTTCATCATCGGCCCTGCGGTGGAGCGGGCTATCGGTGGCTTCACAGGCAACCCGGTCGACATGACCAACGGCCGCAAGCTTCTGGCCACTGAAACGGACTTCGTGTTGCCAGGCTTGATGCCTATTGAATGGTCTCGTTTCTATGCCAGTGACCTCACCGTGGAAAGTGCCCTGGGGCAGGGCTGGATTTTGCCCTGGGAACAAAGCCTGCGTCGTGGCGGCGGGTTCGTCTATCTGACCGACAACCAAGGTCGCAGTGTTCCGTTCATTGACCTGGAGCCAGGCGAGAGCATCTATAACCCCCATGAGCGTATTCATCTCGTGCGCTCCCAGGGCGGGCACTATCTTCTGCAAACGCTCGATAACGTATTTTTCTATTTTGGCGAGGTGCCAAATGATAATTCGCGCGCGCCTTTGCAGCGCCTGGAAAATGCGCTCGGGCATTATCTGCATTTCACCTACAGTGCCGATGGCCGCCTGACGGATATCACCGCACCAGGGGCGGTGCGTGTCCACCTGCACTACGACAACCCACTGGGCCGCCTGACCGATGTGAAGCGCGTGGTCGGTGATAGCGCCGTTGAAACGCTGGTGCGTTACCGTTACGACGACAATGGCCAGCTTACCGAAGTGATCAATCGCAACGGCGATTCGGTACGCCAGTTCGGCTATGCTGAAAAACTCATGACGCGGCACAGTAACGCCCTGGGCCTGATCTGCGAATACCGCTGGGAGACTCACGACGGCAAACCGCGCGTCGTCGAGCACTGGACCAGCGACGGCGAGCATTATCACTTCCGATACGACTTCGCCCAGCGGACCAGCTGGGCGACCGATGTGCTGGGCCGTGAACTGGTAATCCGTTACAACGAGGACAATCGCGTCATCGGCAGCCGTGACTTCGGCGGTGAATGCTATGGCATGGACTTCGACACCTCCGGCAATCTGGTCGGCATCAAGCTGCCTGATGGCAATCGCCTCGCCCTGAAGTACGACGAATTCTCCCGGCTGATCGAGGAAACCGACCCGCTGGGTCGCACGATCAGCTACAAGCACTACCGCACCACGCCACTCATCACCGAAACCCGCTTCCCCGACGGCAGCGTCTGGCAGGCGCGTTACGACGAAAAAGGCAACCTGGTTGCCGAGATTGACCCGCTGGGTAACAAGACCCGGTATCTCAACAGCGATGACGGCCTGCCGCACACGATCATCGATGCCAACTTCAAGTCCAAGTATCTGTGGTGGAATGCCTACGCGCAGGTCGAGCGCTTCGAGGACTGTTCGGGCAAAAGCACCTACTACCGCTACGACGAACGCCAGCACCTGGTTGCCGTTACCGATGCGTTGAACCAGACCACTACGCTGGAACGCAAGCCCGATGGTGAAGTGCTTCGTATCAATCATCCGGACGGCACTGCGGAAACCTTTACCTACAATACCCTTGGCCAGGTGCTGAAGCACACCGATGGAAAAGGCCAGACAACCTACCTGCAACGCACCTCGCGCGGCCTGCCCAGCAGTCGCCAGGATGCCAAGGGCGAGTGGATCCGCTACGAGTATGACAAGGCCCTGCGCCTGACCGCACTGGTCAACGAGAACGGCGCGGCCTACCGCTTTGCCTATGACGCGTCGGACCGCCTGAGCGAAGAGGTGCGGGTGGACAACCTGACCCGGCGCTTCAGTTACGACGCCGGTGGTCATCTGGTGCGCCTGGACGAAATTGGCTATGGCGAAAGCGGCGAACGTCCGGAGCGCCATACGCTGTTCGAGCGTGACGCCATTGGCCGCTTGATGGCCAAGGTCAATCGCGATGCCCGGCAAGATTTTGAGTATGACGAGGCTGACCGGTTACTGAGCATTCAGCGCCACCCAACAAGCGCGGGCAAGCAGTTGGGGATCACCGATGAAAAGCTGGGTTACCGCTACGACCTGCTGGGGCGACTGACCCAGGAACTGACCCCAAGTGGGGCACTGGACTATGAATACGATGCGCTTAGCAACCTGACCACGCTGACCCTGCCGGATGGCCGCAAGGTCAACCATCTTTATTACGGCAGTGGGCACCTGCACCAACTGAACCTGGATGGCCAGGTGATCAGCGACATGGAGCGCGATGATTTGCACCGCGAGGTGTACCGGACCCAGGGCAAGCTCACCAGTTGCTTTGGCTATGACGCCATGGGGCGCAAGGCCTGGCAGTTTGCGTCGACCTTGCCAGCGGACAAGCTCTCGCAAGTGCATAACACCGGCATTAACACCTCGTTGCTGGTCGAGCATGCCTACAACCCGATTCACCGCCGTTACCAGTACGACCCGGCGGGGGAGTTGGTGCGCACGTTGGACAAACTGCGTGGTGAGATCAAGTACGAGTACGAAGCCAACGGCCAGTTGCGCAGCCGTGATACCGGCTCGCTGGTGGGCAGCGAAGAGTTTCGTTATGACCCGGCAGCCAACCGGTTGGACTTCAATGCGCGGCAGTTTGCCAAGGTCAAGGACAACCGCATCAAACAGTGGCGGGATCAGGAGTACCGCTACGACCCGTGGGGCAACCTGATCGAGAAGCGCTCGGGGCACAGCAAGCTGCAGAGCTTCAGCTACGACTGCGAGAACCGGCTGGTGCGGGCGGAGATGTTGGTCAATGGCAAGCTGACAAGCCGAGGCGAGTACCGTTACGACAGCCTTGAGCGGCGGGTGGCCAAGCGGGCAGAGATCAATGATGAAGTCGAACAGAAGCGCTTTCTGTGGCAAGGCTTGCGGATGCTGCGGGAGGAAACGCCTGGGCAGAACATCCTGTACCTGTACGAGCCGGGTAGCTATGCGCCGTTGGCGCGGGTTGATCAGGTTGAAGGGGCAGGGGAGAAGGTCTATTACTTCCATACGGACCAGATTGGCACGCCGTTAAAGTTGATGGGTAGTGACGGTAAGATCGTTTGGCAGGCGACCTATCGCTAATGGGCTTCGGTAGAGCGGGGAGGAACTATTACGCCATCTCGTGGTACTGCGGCTAAGCTGAAAGTTGATACTAAAAGCATGCGCGGAAAATTGCTTGGTGGTAAAGGAGCTGTACATGATGCAATATTTGATTTCCTTAGATATAGGTGAATTATGAGTGCAGAGGATCGGTTGTGTTTTGAGGCCGCCTTGCTTAAAGAGCTGAAGATCGTTGCGTCTAAATTTGATGGTGTGGTGGCCGCAAAGAATAAACTAAAATTCAAATACAATAAAGGAAGTGTAGCTGAGCTTTTTTTTGATCATATCGCGCGTGTAGATTCTTATGTGCTTGCTGGGTTTGTTTCAGGGGGCGAGCTTTTCGAGTGCGCGTCAAAATTCACACCTCCTTACAGAAGTAATTTATTTAATGAGGGCTGTTTTTCGTTCATTTCGTCAGGTGAGCAGAGCAAACGATTCAGTGGGGATTTTGGCGGGGCTATAAAAACACCGGCTCCCGCTTTGGTAGAAGAAGTCTGCAGTCATATTCGGCTCGCTCTGGAAGAGTTCTATGTTCCCAAGATGTTAGCCGCTATAGTGCCGACTGATAGAATCATAGGTGATGTTGTTTCGTCTCCCGATGAATACTCATATCCTGCTGTCTTGCTACATTGTGCTGTTAAGTTTTGTGGCGTGGCTGTAAATGAAGTTGCAATAAAGGAAGCGATGACGTCAAAGAAAATTATAAAGGACAAGGCCTACGATAGCTCTCTGCTCGAAGGATTTTGTTAATGTATTGGATGTAGTCAAGTATACTGATTACATATTCAGCCAATAAAGCACGAACTGTTAATCTTTAAAGGCCAGGCTTCTCGCGGATAAATCCATGGGGCTATGATGTTGAGCTAAGCTTCGTGATTGAGCTATACATGGTCTACCATAATGGCGGAATGCCGCAACCCCCATAACTTATGGCATGTATTATTCAGGTAAGAAAATCCTTGAAGGTGTTTTTGCGAATTAATCTGTCTAAGGGAGAATTTAGCTATGAGTCCTCCTAGTGAATTAGTAGCTTTCATGAGGGAAATGAACTGCTGGGAGATTGAGTTCTTTGAGCAGCGCAAAATAAACCTGGCTCAGGGGGTAGACGATTCTCAACTGAAAGAAATTTATGCAAAAAAACTTGAAGAGATACTCGACAAATATGCCGTTAAAGATAAATATAACTATGGGCGACTTGTGGATCTTGGCTGCGCCAAGCCTGCCACTTATGATCCTGCGACTGATAAGTTAGAGGTTTTGGGAGTAGATGGAGAAACGATGGCAATCAAGGTGCAGCAAACTAAAGGTGCCGAAACCTGCGCCAAGATTTATTTGGTGGCTAAAGATGGAGTTTGGAAAATAAAGAAAAAAGAAGTTTTAAGTTTTGATGATAGATGGCGCCGTTCGCCGCTATAAAATTTCGTCTCATTGGTTTGGCAATAAGATCTAATTCTTTCTTTGCTGTAAGGATTTGCTTTTTTGACAATTAGTATTATGTAGTCGCTCGGAGAGAGATATCATCTTTTAGCGTATTCTTATTTTGTATGTGATCAGACTACCGTAACTGGCAGTATGCCTCGACCTTGCCGGCCGACAAGCTCTTGCAGGTGCACTATACCGGCATCAACACCTCTTTGCTGATCAAGCACGCCTACAACCCCATCCACCGCCGTTACCAGTACGACCCGGCCGGTGTACTAGTGCAAACCCTCTATAAGCTACGCGGCGAGATCAAGTACAAATCCAAAGCCAACAGCCAGTTGCGCAACCGCAGTACCGCCCGCTACCAGCTCGGTCTTGAACAAGCCGGTGCATTAGGCGACAGCCGCGAATTCCCCTTCTACCGAATCACTCTCGGCTGGGCATTTGGGGGCGGCCACCACCATGCATTTTTCGGCGCTGGCTCGTTGGCGCCAGATCTACATCGATATTCCAGTACTGCGCTCGCGCCTCACGACTTTGGCCATCTTCAGGTTGAGTGGAGGGCCCCGCATCGCGCAGCCCGGCTTTCACCCTATTTGTAATACCGAAGGGACTATCAAGCGCGTTCAAGCCAAAACATAAAGGAAATCAGTTGCTATCTTATTGCGGTTTCTCCCCCATACTTGCTTTGAGTCGGGCCAATGTAGGTGACTCTCCACCTGTCAACTCAATGCGAAACTCTGCAAACGCATGCTCGAGATCGGCATACTGCTGCAAGCCTTCTTCAGTGAACAGGTAGCGACCCGGGATGTCGCGCCATTCCATGGCGCAGTGGATCAGCTGTTGCTCTGCCGCATGCAGCAGTGGCTCTAGCTCTACGCTCAATTTCATGGCAGCGGGCTCCTGTGCCTTCAGGCTGTCGATCAGCAGGCGAAGCTTGACCGACTTCTGTTTGAGTTTTTCGGTGTTCATGTTCAGCCCTAGTTGGAAAGGGTGCCTATCAATTTTGGAGTGACCCATTCGCTACGATGAGGTGTGAGGTATTGCATTGCCGCACCGGTGGGTGAAATTGTGCCATTGAGCTCTGTGGTAGGAGCAACTTCACTCACAAAAACTTCGGTTTGCTGCAAGGCCGATCTGTCCAAAGGCGAACGCCCCGGCACGCCCGCCGCTCACCACCCCGCCACGCCGCCGTCGCCAGCCAGTACCTGACCCTGGGCGCGCAGCGCCTCGACCAGGAAAAAGGTCGCGCAGGGCGTTTCCACCAGGCCGGTACGCTGTGCATCAAGGCGATAGCGGTGGCCGATGAAGCAGCCGTGCCGCACCGACGTTGTCAGCAGCCCGGCTATCTGCCGGCAGGCCAGCTCGCACCAGGCATTACGCCCCGGCAGGCATTGCCATAGGCGCAGCAAGGCCACCGAGGCGATGGCGATGGCGCAAGGGTCGGCCTCGTCGGCGCCTGGGCGGCCGCTGGCGGCGGCGGCGCCCCAGCGCTGGGTCCAGTACTCGCAGGCCCGGCCTGCGGCCTCGGCGTATTCACCACCATAGCGACCTACGGCCTCGGCCAGCCCCAGCATCGCCCAGGCCTGCCCCCGTGCCCATTGGCCTGGCGCGGTACGCTGCCAGTTACCGCCTGGCAGCAACAGGGCCTGATTGGCCCAGGCGCCCGAGGGCTCGGACAAGCTGTTCAGGCAACGCTGCAGGTGTTGGCGTGCCAAGGCCCAATGGTCGGCGTCCGGGCTGGCATGCAGCAGGGCGAGGGTCGGGGCCAGTGCGTCGATGTCCAAGGTCCTGGCGCCAGGCTCGCCAGCCCCCAGCCCTGTGCCCAGCCACCAACCGCCCAACTGTGGATCGTAGTCCGCGGCCAGTGCCGCGGCCGCCTGGGTGGCCAGGCCACGCGCCTGCTCATCGCACGACTGGCGGGCGGCAAGGCCGGCGCCGTACCAGAACACGAAGCTGCGGTTGACACTCGGTTCGCCAAGCTGTGCGGCCAGCCGGGCGCTCCAGGTCCGTGCTTCGGCCACATCCACCGCATTGCCACTGGCCTGGGCGCGCCGCCACCAAAGCGCGGCCCAGAAGCCGCCCAGCCAGGAGCCGCGGCGCGACAGTTTCCAGGGCGAGTCCCGATCGACGCGGTACAACGGGAAATGGCCATCGCACTGCTGCGAGATGCGCGGCAGGGGCGCCAGCAGGGCTTCGATGATCGCCTCGCGTTTACGCTGTTCCGGCATCGGCGCAGCCCTCCGACACCTGCCGCGCCCGGTACAGGCTGCGGCATAGCCCGGCGCCCAGGCACAAGGCGATCATCAGCAGTGTCCAGCCCGCGGTGAAGCCGCCGGGCTGGCGCAGCAGCACGGCGAACAGCGGTGGGCCCAGTGCGATACCGCCAAAGAACCCCAGCGACAGCAGCCCGGCGCTACTGGCAACCCCGCCGAAGCGCGGTTCGCGCAGCAGCATGCTCATGGCCACCGCGTTGCTGGCGACCAGGCTCAGGCCCATTCCGACCACCGCCGCCCACAGGGGCCAGTGGCGCGCGGGCGTGGCCAGTTGCATCAACACGATCGTCGCCAGGGCGAACAGGAACAGGCCGCCCAGCAACACGGTTTCATCCCTGAAAGCCGCGCCCAACGGCGTGAGCAGCAGCCGTGAAAGCACACCGGTGACGCCGAACGCACTGATCATCAGGCCGATGCTCGCGGGCGTCACACCGAGGCTGCTGGCATGCACGCCAAAAAAGGTGATGAAGGCCGACAGGCACAGCCCGGCGCAGCCCTGGATGGCCATCAGCCGCAGCAGCCAGCCGTTGGGCCGCTGTACGCGTACGGGCGGTCGATGCGCCTGGGGCGCCGGGGCGATCTGCCGAGCGACCAGCAGCGCCAGCAGCAGCGCCAATGGCGCCCAGCAGCCCAGCGCCATGCGCCAGCCCAGGGCCTGGCTGAGCACCGGCAGGGCCAGGCCGGCGAGCAGCGCCGAGGCCTGCACCCCGGCCTGCTTGATGCCTACCAGGCTGGCGCGCGGTGCGTCCACCGCCTGGGCGATGGCCTGGTTGGTAGCCGGGTTGGCCAGCGCCTGGGCCACGCCGCAAAAGGCCAGGGCGATCACCAGCCCGGCGAAGCCCGGCAGCACCAGCACCAGGCTGAAGGACAGTGCCACCAGCATGAACAGCGCCTGCAAGCCACGGCGCGAGCCAATGCGCTGTACCAGCGCCCCGGCCCATGGCGAGAGCAGCGCCGCCAGGCCGAATGCGCTGGTGGTCAGCCAGCCCAGTTGCTCACGGTCCAGCCCCAGCGCTTGAATCAGTTGCGGGCCGAGTACACCCAGCGCATAGAACACCATCATCGGCAGGCCCATGGCGCAGGTGAGCAGGGCGGCCAGCGGAACATGCCGCTTCATGGGGCCTCCTTGGCAGGCGAAGGAACGGAAGGGGTCAGCACGTCGAAGGCGCGGCCGGGGCGCGTGGCCTGGAGCAGGTCGCGCCCCAGGGTGCTGATCAGCGCGTCGTCGGTGCCGTCGAGAATGTGCGTGGTGCGGGCGCCGCGGTAGATGCCCGACAGCGGCGACAGCTCGCTCAGGCCCTCGGCGCCCATTATCTGGATCGCCGAATCCACGGCCAGCGACAGCGCATCGGAGGCCGCCAGCTTGGCCAGGTTGACTTCGATGGCGCTGGCCTGGCCGCGATCGAAGGTGGCCGCTGCCTCGCGCAGCAGGCCCCGGGCCGCGGCGATCTCGCGGTAACAGCGGTATACCCGGGCACGTACCAGTTGCTTGTCGGCGAGCCGTGCCTGCGCGCCGCGGGCCGAGTGCACCCGCGCGCACAGATCGTCGAAGCAGCGCCGGGCCAGGCCCAGCCAGTGGGCGGCGCGCAACAGGCGGCCGAGGCCCAGGCGTTGCTGCATCAGCATCAGGCCCTGGCCTGGCGCGCCCAGCACCTGGTCAGGCTCCACCCGCACCCCCTCCAGGTGCAGCTCGCCCTGGCCCTGCTGACGACCTAGCAGCGCCAGTGGCCGCACAAAACGAAAGCCTGGGCTGTTGCAGGGCACCACCAGCATCGACAGGCCGGTCTGCAACGGGCCCTCGTCGGTGCGGGCGATGACGGTGGCGAAATCTGCCCGCTCGGCACGGCAGATGAACCACTTGCGCGCCGTCAGCCGCCAGTGGTCGCCTTGCCATTGGGCGCGGCTGTTCAGGGTGGCCGGGATCGAGCCGATGCTGTCGGGCTCGGACATGGCATAGCAGGGCACTTGCTCGCCGCGCACCAGCGGCAGGTACACGCGCTCGCGCAGGCTTGGGTTGGCGTGGCGTGCCAGCATGTGGCAGTCCAGTGTGGCGTCGCAGCCGAGAATCGCCGGCGCGAACTCGCTGCGGCCTTCTTCGGCGGCCACCTCCAGGTAGTCGCTCAGGCGCGCGAGGCGACCGCCGTCGGCCACGGGGTAGAAATTGCCGAATACCCCGGCGGCCTTGGCCTGCGTCTGCAGTTCGGCGCTCAGCCGCGCCGCCGCCGCGTCGCAGCGGCCCAGCTCGGCCTCACGGGGCAAAATCTGCCGCTCGACGAAGTGGCGTACCCGTTGCGCCAGTTCAATGACGTGCTCGTTGGCCATGGCTCAGCCCACCTGCCGCACGGGCTCGCCCAGCCCGGCTGCGTCGGCGGCCAAGGCACGCTTGTCGACCTTGCCGGCCGGTGTCAGTGGCAGGTGGCGATAAAAGCGCAGGTATTCCGGCAGCTTGTTCACTTCCAGCCCCTGTTCGCGCAGGAACCCGGTGATGTCCTGCAGGGCGAAGCGCGGGGCGCCGTCGCGCAGGGTCACGCACAGGCATACGCGCTGGCCCAGGTCCGGGTCGGGCACCGGCACGCAGGCCACGCTCACCACGTCCGGGTGGGCCATGGCCAGGCCTTCGATCTGCACCGGGCTGATGTTGGCGCCGCCGCGGATGATGATGTCCTTCTTGCGCCCGGCGAGCTTGAGGTAGCCGGCCGCGTCGATGAACCCCAGATCGCCGGTGCGCACCCAACCCTCGGCGTCGCGATAGCGCTCGTCCAGCTCAGGCGCATTGACGTACTGCATCGGGCTCAGCGGCCCGCGTGCCGTGATTTCACCCACGCTGCCTTGGGGCACTTCGCGGCCCAGGTCGTCGACGATACGTATTTCGCAGACCGCCGGGTTGGGCTTGCCCACGCTGCCCAGCACCGCTTCCAGCGGGTCGTCCAGGGTGTTGTGGCAGTTCACCCCGTCGGCCGAGCCATACAGGCTGATGAAACCGCAGCCGAACGCTTCGCTGCAGCGCAGCACGGTGGCCTGGTCGATCACCGAACCGCCGCAGATCAGCCCGCGCAGGCTGGAGGTGTCGATCTGCGCCAGGGCCGGGTCGGCGGCGATGCGTTGCAGCATGGTCGGCACGCCAAGGATGAAGGTTGGGCGCAGGCGCGCGATGGCCTTGATCGCCTCGCCCACGTCGAAGCGCGGCAGTACCACCAGCGAGCCGCCCAGCCAGCTGAGCACGCCGAAGGTGGCGGTAGAGCCGAACGAGGACCCCAGCGGGACCAGGTACAGGCCGCGGAATTCGGCGCCGTCATCGCTGATGCGCTGCAGGAAGCGCCCCCGGCCACCGATCAGTGCGTTGTGCGAATACGCCACCAGCTTGGGCTCGGACTCGGTACCGGAAGACACCAGCAGGCGTACTGGCGAGTCCGGGCATACCCGCGGCAGGCTGGTGCTGTCGATCGGCGCATGCTCGAACAGGGCGTCTAGGGTCGACCAGCCTGCACGCGGTGCGCCGTCTACGATCAGCACGCGCAACGAGAGCAGGGTGGGGCGTAGCGACTCGATGACCTCGCACAGGTCGATGTCGGCATACGTGGCCGGTACGATGACCGCCCGGGCATCGCAGCGGCGCACCAGCGCCTGGATGTCGAGCTTGCCGCGCCCCGGCGGGAAAGGCGCGACAATGGCGCCCAGGGCCGCCACGGCCAGGTCGATGGCGCAGCAGCGCCAGCTGTTGCTCAGTTGGTAGGCCACCACGTCGCCGGCAACGATGCCTGACTGGCGCAGGCTGCCGGCCAGGCGCAGGGCTGCGCCAAGCAGTTCGGCATAGCTCACGTCGCCCTCGGGGGACAGCACCGCCGGCTTGGCCGGCGTTTCCCGGGCGCGTTCGCGGAACAGGTCGAACACGTCGCGGTTGGGGTAGCTGCCGTCTTCGCGCCAGCGGCGACGGGCAGCCTGGGGTACCAGGTCGATGATGCCGGCAGTGTTCATGTGAAACTCCAGGGTGATTGAACGGATCGGTAGGCGCGCTGACCGAAGCAGTCGGCCAGGCGTGGGTCGTTGGCCAGGCACGCCAGGTCCTGATGCACCTGGCTGGCGGCAATGCCAGCCTGCTGGCAGCGCGTCTGCCAGTGGCGGGCGTCGGCGCTGGCCAGGCGCCGGGGCAGCTCTGCGGGGGTGCAGGTGCCGCCCAGCAGTTGCCCCAGCGCTTGCCACTGCTGGCGTGTCTGGCAGTCCAGTGCGAGCAGGCCGTCGCCGGTCTCGAACACCCCTTGCAGCAGGCTGGGCGGGGTGCTGTTGCAGGGGGTGGCCAGCAGCAGGTCGGCGGCGCCCAGCAGCGAGCTGTGTACCTGGTTGCCGCGCCCGTGCAGGCTGCGGTCGAGCAGCGCGGCGCAGATGCCTTGCGCGCTGATCACACCACCCAGGACGTCGAGCGCGGTGAACAGCGTGCCGCCACGTGTGCCACTGGCGCGGGCGATGCGCTCGGCGACGCCGGACCACGCCTGCACGGTGAAGTCGGTGCCGGGCGCCGATACCGAGGCATCGCCCCAGCCACCGGCGTAGGCATGCACCAGGCCCGGCCGGGCAAGCTGCAGGTCGGCGGCATCCAGACCCAGCTCGGCGGCCTTGCCAGGCGCCCAGTTGTGCAGGAACACGTCGGCGTCCGCGCACAGGGCGTGGATCTCGGCGCGACCTGCAGCGGACTTGATATCCACTTCGCGTACCGTCTTCAGGTGATTGAGCGCGTCGAAGCGCACCGAGCAGCCATCGGCGCAGGGCGGCATGTGCCGCAGGGGGTCGCCGCCTGGCGGCTCCAGGCGGATCACCTCGGCACCTAGCAGGGCCAGCAGGTGCCCGGCCAGCGGCCCCTGGATACGGCGGCATGACTCCAGCACGCGCAGGCCTTGCAACGGTAGCGCGGCTGGGCGCGGGGCTGGCCGCAGCGGTGCCTGCGGGCCGGGTGTCAGCCGCCAGGGGGTGTGCAGGCTGGCCGGGTAGTCGGCATCGGCCTGGCGCTGCGCCGGGCTGCGCAGTACCACCAGCGCTACCCCGCTGGCCCGCGCCTGCTGCCGGATCTGCGCCAGCGGCAGGCGCGCCAGTGCGTCCAGGCATTCGGCCGGCATCGGCGCCACGGCCTTAGCATAGCGCAGCAGAAAGTGCTGCCAGGCTTTGCCGGCCAGGCTGTCGGGCAAGCCGAGGGCGTGCCAGAAGTGGCGCCAGGGCTGGCTGTCGAGGGTTTCCAGTTCGAAGGCCGTGCCTTCCAGGGAAACGAACGGCGGGCGGGCAAGCGCGTCGTCCTGCCCCGGCAGCAGCCGTTCGGCGTCTTCCGGTGCGGTTGCGCCAGCCAGGTACTGGCCGATACTCAGCAGGCCGCCGCGCAGCGGGTCCAGGCTTACCTGGGTGAACTGCCCGCCGCGCAGTTGGCCGACGGCAGCAGCCAGGCTGGCCTGCCAGGCGAGGGCGGCGTTGAGGGCGGCCAGGTAATCCACGCCCAGTGCTTGCGGGCGCCCGCTGGCACGGCCGTGCACCGACATCAGGCCGCAGGCAGCTTGCTGTATGAACTCGCTGGTGCTCTCCAGGGGCAGACCTGGCGGTGCAACGAACCGCATGTGAACGGGGTGCAGATCAGCGTGGGCCAACTGCAGCGCGGCCCCTTCGGCCAGGCCGTCGAGGGCACGCAGGCCAAGGCACTGGCCGTGGTGTTGCAGGGCGCGGCTCAGGCCCTGCCAGCCGGGCAGGGAGGGGCCGCTGCGCCAGCCGAGGCTGGCGTCATCTAGCATACGGGACATGGCGGATCTCGCGGACAGGTTACGGGCGAGCAGGCTTCGCGGGCGGGCCCGCGAAGCGGTGAGCGGTGGGTCAGCCGCCGGCCACGGCGGGCAGTACGGTCAGCTGGTCACCGGGGCGGATAGGCGTGGCCAGGCCGTCGGCGAAGCGGATGTCGTCGTCGTTGACGTAGATGTTGACGAAACGGTGCACCTGGTCGTCTTTCACCAAGCGGGCCTTGATGCCGGGGTAGCGGCTGTCCAGGTGCTCGATGATGTGGCGCACGGTATCGCCTTGGGCCTGGACCTGCTTCTGGCCGTCGGTGAGTGGGCGCAGCAGGGTGGGGACGATCACGGAAACCGACATGCTTTTCTCCTTGTGGTACACGTTGTGCCGGGGGCCGGCAAGGGTCAGGGCTGGACGCACAGGGGCTCTTCGAACACCCGTCCGTCGATGATGCGAAAGCTGCGCGCGGCGTGCCGCGCCTCGCCCCAGGTCGAGACGATCAGGTAATGCACCTGGGGGTCGCTGGCCAGGGCGATATCCTCGCGGCTTGGCCAGGCTTCGCTGGCGGTGTGCGAGTGGTAGATCACCCGGCAGTCTTCGTCGCGCTGATCCAGCTCACGCCAGACCTGCAACTGCTCGCGCGGATCGAAGCTGAACCAGGTGGGGCTGGCGGCCTGGTTGCGCATCGGTACCACCCTGTGTGCAAGCGGCTCGCCGCTGGCGGCGGCAATCAGCCCACAGGCCTCGATGGGATGCGCGGCCTGGGCCAGGTGCCTTACCTGTTCCAGGGCCTGAGCGGTGATGCGCAGAACCATGCGGGCGCCCTCAATAGCTCGGCAGGGCCGGTTCCACTTCGCGCACCCACGCCAGCACGCCGCCTTGCAGGTCACGCACCCTGCCGTGGCCGAGCCGTTGCAGGTCGCCGGCCACGGCTTTGGAGCGCATGCCCGACTTGCAGGTGATCACCAGGTCGGTGTCGTGGCCGTAGCGCTCGACGATCTGCGTCGCCACCTGCGCAGACTTGGGCATGAGCACCGCGCCGTCGATGCGCACGATGTCCCATTCGGTCGGCTCGCGCACGTCGATGATCACCGGCGCGCGTCCGGCATCCTGCAGCGACTTGAGCTGCACCGCGCTGATCTGCGGCACGGGCGCTGCATCACTGGCAGCGGGTCGGTCCAGCCCGCACAACGCCTGGTAGTCGCCCAGGGCGGTGACCGGCTGGCGCTGCGGCAAACGGCGCAAGGGCAGCTCGCGGTAGCTCATCTGCAACGCGTCGTAGACCATCAGGCGGCCCAGCAGTGGCTCGCCGATGCCGGTCAGCAGCTTGATCGCTTCGGTAGCCATGATCGAGGCGATGGCCGCGCACAGCACGCCGAGCACGCCACCTTCGGCGCAGGAAGGCGCCAGCTCCGGCGGCGGTGGCTCCGGGTAGAGGTCGCGGTAGTTCAAGCCGCGACCGCCCGGGGCATTCTCCCAGAACACCGACGCCTGGCCTTCGAAGCGGAAGATCGAGCCCCATACGTAGGGCTTGTCGGCCAGGATGCAGGCGTCGTTGACCAGGTAGCGGGTGGCGAAGTTGTCGGTGCCGTCGAGGATCAGGTCGTAGCCGCTGAACAGCTCCACGGCCATGTCCGCCTCAAGGCGTTCGGTATGGGTGTGCACCTTGACCAGCGGGTTGAGGCGGGCAATGGCCTGGCGAGCGCTCTCGGCCTTGAGCTCGCCGAGGGTGTCGACGCTGTGAATCACCTGGCGTTGCAGGTTGGACTCGTCGACCCGGTCGAAGTCGATCACGCCCAGGGTGCCGATGCCGGCTGCGGCGAGGTAGAGCAGGGTCGGCGAGCCCAGCCCGCCGGCGCCGATCACCATCACCCTGGCGTTCTTCAGGCGGCGCTGGCCGAGTACGCCGATGTCGGGAATCAACAGGTGACGGCTGTAGCGGTTCACTTCTTCGCGGCTGAGCTCGGCTGCGGGCTCGACCAGAGGCGGTAAGGTCATATCGCTTTCTTCCATTCAGTAGATACGAACTGGAACCATTTTCAATTGTGTGAGCCGCCGGTTCAATCCGCCGAGCGGCCCGATTCGTATGGCAAAGCGCGGTAAAACTATGGGTTTTGTCGGCGGGGCGGTGGCAGGGCGCAAAGGGGCTGCGTGGCAGCCCCCGTGGCTCACGACTGGAACGTGGCCAAGTCCTCGCAGACGCTGGCGAAGGCGCTCAGAAAGCATTCGGCTTCCTCGCGCGTGAGCACCAGCGGCGGCTGGATACGCATCACCCGGTTGTTGTTGGCGGTAACGAAGGTGAGCACGCCATGTTCCTCGGACAGCTTGGTCATGAAGCGCAGCACGAACATGTCTTCCAGGTTCTGCTCCAATGCCTGGGCGGCGGCCTCCAGGTGCGCGCGGGCAGCGCCCGACAGCATGCGGTAGGTGGCCATGGCCTGGCCCGGTATGCGCCCGGCCAGTTCCTTGACCAATGCCTGCACGCCGCCGCGCATGTCCTGGTGAAACTCGATCGCCAGCATCAGCCCGCGGCCGCGCACCGCCACCAGGAACGGGTAGCGGTCCACCAGGCGCTGCAAGCCGGCCTGCAGAAACGCCCCCACTTCGGCGGCATTGGCACACAGGCCGTCCTGCTCCAGCACATCCAGTGCCGCCAGGGCCGCGGCGGCAGCGAAGTTACCGCCACCGAAGGTCGAGGTGTGCAGGGCGAAGCTGTCGATATCGCCATAGGCACGTTCCCACACGGCGTCGCGCGACAACGTGGCACCGATTGGCACCAGGCCGCCGGACAGCGACTTGGAAAGCACCATGATGTCCGGCGCGGTATTGTCCCACTCACAAGCGAACAGCTTGCCGGTGCGGCCCAGGCCGGTCTGGATCTCGTCCAGTATCCACAGGCAGTCGAACTCATCGCACAGCGCACGAACCCCAGCCAGGTAGCCGGGCGGTGGCAGGATCACGCCGCCTTCGCCCTGGATCGGCTCGACGATGAAGGCAGCCACGTCGCCTTGCTCCAGGCGCCTGCGCAACGCGTGCAGGTCGCCGAAGGGCAGGCTGTCGCAGCGCGGCAGCAGGGGCTCGAAGGGGGTGCGGTGCTTGGCCCGGCCGGTCACCGACAGCGCGCCCAGGGTCTTGCCGTGGTAGCCGTTGTCGCAGTAGACCACGCTGCGCTTGTCGCTGGCGGCCAGGGCCAGTTTCAGCGCCGCCTCCACCGCCTCGGTTCCGGAGTTGCTGAAGAAGACCCGGTTCAGCCCACCGGGTGCCAGTGCCGCCAGGCGCTGGGCCAGCAGGCTGGCGTGCAATGGCGCCGAGAGGTACTGGATGAAGGTGGGAAATTGCGCTTGCAGGTAGCCTTGCAAGGCCTGGCTGATGGCCGGGTGATTGTGGCCTGTGTTGAGGCAGCCGTAGCCGGCGACGAAGTCGAGGAAGCGTCGGCCGTCCAGGTCGGTGAGCCAGCAGCCCTGGCCCTGGCTGAACACCCGCTCGATGTGGTTGAACCGGTAGAACTCCCGCAGCACCGGGTTGATGTGCTCGGCGAAGCTGTTGAGCACTTCGCGGCGCAAGGCCAGGGGCTCGTCGGTCGCGTCGCTGGCGCGTAGCGCACGGCGCGGGTGGTGGTGGCGGTGCAGGCGGTCGAAGGCCTCGCTGGCGAGCACTTCGCCGTCATGGCTCATGGGCGAAGGGCTGAAGCCGTGACGCTCGGCGATGCGGCCGATCTCCAGCACCTTGTGCACCGGCAACTCACGGCCCAGGGAGAATGGCTCGGCGCGGCCCTCCAGCGCCAGGATCATGGTTTCGGCCAGGCAGCCATTGAGGCTGCGCTTGGGCTCCAGGCCCAGGCTGCGCAGCCCCAGGTGCACGGCGGGGCTGGCGGAGACCAGGCCGGCGTCCACCAGCAGGATGTCGCGGCGCTGGTGGGGCACGTCCATCACGTCCTTGGGCAAGGCGGCATCCAGCACCACCGAGCCTGGCAGCAGCCGGCGTGGGTCGATCAGGCCGCCGCTGGAGGTGGCGGCTACATAGAAGCGCACCTGGGCGTAACAGTCTTCAAGGTTGTCGTGCAGGGTGACCTGGGCGTGGTACTGGCTGGGCAGGTATTCCAGGTGCGCCTGGGCCTGCTGGGCGTTGCCCCGGTGCACCAGGCGCAGCCGGCAGCCCTGTTCGGCCAGCAACCGCGCCACGGCCAGGGCGATCGACCCGGGGTAGCCGAGTACCGCCACTTCGGCGTCCGCTGCGGCGATGCCCAGCAGGCGCAGGCTGTCCATCAGGTTGGCGTAGGCGGCGAAGGCGGTCAGCGAGTTGCCGGTGGTAACCGCCACCTCGGCCTGCTGCATGGTCGCCACGCCGCGGTTGCCGACGATCGCGGTAAAGCCGCCCAGGCCCACCAGTTCGGCGCCTTCGGCCTTGAGCGCGGCCACGCCCTGCAGCACCCGTTCGGCAATCGCGCGCGGCTGGCGCAGCATCTGCTCGGCGGTCAGCGGCATGAACTGCAGCATTCCCGAGCACTCGGCGCCACAGGCGCTGACGATGCGCCCGAAATCGATGAACGGCACCAGGTTGCGCTGCTGCCAGCGCTCGGCCTGGTAACCCCAGGCCTGTTCTTCCAGGGTGCGGTCGAGCATGTCCACCAGCTTGACCTGATGCAGCAGGCCAGTGGAGGTGGGGTGGGCAATGAATCCGAATTTCATCAGCAGTTTTCCATGTTCAGGCGGCTCCAGGCGGTTTCCGAGACCAGGCTCAAGCCATCGCCCTCGGAGTTGTGGCCCAGCCATACGTCGAAGAAGTTCAGGCGCCCCGGCGCAGTCAGCGCCTGGCGCAGGGTGTCGGGGCAGAACTGCAGCAGGCGGGCGCGGCAGACACGCAGCGGGCCGAACGCGCGCTCTTCCCACAGCGGCCCCTCGGCCAGCGGCACGTTGACCTGGCTGGCGCCGTGGCAGGCATAGCGTTTGTCCAGGTAGGTCTGGATCATCGACAGCACGCCGTTGGCCAGGTACATCACCGTGACGTTGCGCTGGCCGGCATCGGCGCTGCTGGCCAGGCTCATCGCCAGGCGCTGCTCGATGTCCGGCACCAGGGCGCGGGCACCGTCGCCAATGAACGCCAGCACATGGCGCTCGTCGTTCAGGGCTATGTAGGGCAGCGACATCAGCGCATCGCCCATCAGCGCCCGGCCGTACCAACCGGAGAAGCCGGCGTCGGTACGGGGCAGGTTACGCAGGGCCGACAGGCTGCAACGGCCCACGTCGTAGACACCGGTGTAGCGGTAGCCATCGCGCTCGATCAGCTCGCCAAGCAACTGGCCGAGGCGGTGAAAGAAGTAGTTCGGCGTCATCGGCAGGGTTTCGATCTGGTCGCTGGGCAGCACTTCGCGGGTGCGCTGCAACCTTTGCAGCCGCTCTCGGCGGGTGCGCAGCAGCGCGGCCGGTACGGCCAGGTGCGGCTCCAGGTAGTCGAGCACCCTGTTCAGGGCCAGCGGCACTGGCAGCTCGCAAAATGGCGCGATATGGCCGGGCTGGTGGTTGACCTGGGCAATGTGGAACAGCCTGGGCAGGCGACCTTCCGAGTAGGGCGTCGCGGACTGGTCGATCTTGCTTTTGACGAACATCAGCCAGGGTTTGCCCGGCTCGTTGTCGGTGCCTTCGAGAAACGCGTGCACGCGGCGGCTGAATCCGTACATCGACAGCGGCCCGAGGTAATTGGGCACCGGCTCCTGGTCCTGATAGGCGCATACGCTACCGGGCGCGACAATGCTGTCGGCCAGCGCGATGCCAGCGCGGCGCGCCAGTTCGACCACCCGCTGGCGCTCGTCGGCAGCCAGCCGTCCGCATTGCCAGAGCAGGCGCGAAGGCGTGTGGTTGATTACCTCCAGCAACTGCTCCAGCGCCGCCAATTCCGGTGCCGTAAGCGCCTGCTGCGTGGCGGCGGCGGGCATGGGCGGGGGCGGGCCTTCCAGCTGCGCGCGGGATTCGAGCACCGCCTGGGTGGCAAACAGGAAGGTCGGCGCCGGGCGTTGGTCAAGGGCAGCGAAGGCCTGTTCGACACAGGCCGCGGCTTCATCCGGGCGGCGCACGAAGCGCTGCCACAGGCCGCGGGCGGCGATGACCTGATGGCCATCGTTGTCGGCGTCCAGGGTGCCCTGGAAGGCGAACCAGACCGATTCCGGCGAGTCGGCGCACACCACCAGGCCCGGCGCACCGGCGCGCTTGAGGTTGGCCAGGGTGCCGCGCATCTCGTCAAGCATGCCCGAGGTCATCACGATCACGTAGGCCCGTTGGTACAGCTGCCAGCCGGCCAGGGCGCTGACGGCCAGGGCGTGCTCGTTGCAGGCGCTGTGGAAACCGCAGGCGGTTGGCCGCAGCAGCTCGCCCAGCGAGTCGAGCAGGCCGGCGACCATGGAGCCGGTAAAGAAATGGCAATCCCAGGCCTGGCCCCAGCGTTGGGTCATGCGCTGCTGGATGTCGCGGGCCAGGCTCACCGGCTCAGCCGATTGCAGGGTGGTGCGTGCCAGCAAGCGGTTGCAGTAGGCGTGCTCGAGGTGGTCGACGAACAGGCGCAGCAGGTCGGCGCGGCGCAGCGCGCGGTCTTCGTGGGGCACGCGCAGCAGGCGGTTACCGCCCAGGCGGGTCAGCCAGTGCTGCAGGTGCTGCGCATCGCACAGCAGCACGGCGCTGCTGGGCGAGCGGCGGGCTTCGGGCTGGGTGTCGAGCAGGGCGCCCAAGGGGTCGTGCTCGGGTTGCGCTTGCAGGTCACGGGTGTCCAGCAGCACGTGGTCGCAGGGGCAGGCGGTGGCCAGCGCCGCCTGGGCCTGGGCAAGGTCGTCGAAGGCCAGCAGTTGCAGGGCCAGCGCCCCTGGCTTGGCCTGTTGGCGCAGGTAGGCTTCGGCCTGGCCGGCGACCTGGCGGTACAGGCTCTGCAACTGGGCGTCGGGCCAATGCTGGCTGGCGTGCGGGGTCTCATGCCCCAGCCAGTGGTTGAGCCGGTCGAGCACGGCGCTGACGTCGGCCCGTAGCGCCCGATCGCGGCTGATCAGGCAGATGCCGTAGCGGTGTGGCTTCATGGTTTGCCCTCAAGGGTGATGGAAGCGGTGCCTGGGGCGGCGTCGCCGGGGGGGCGCAACAGGGCGTCGGTGCTGCGGGCGATGCTGTGGCGCACCCGCCACGCCAGCACCAGCGCCAGCGCCAGGCCAGCGCCCAGGCTGGCCAACAGGCCGCCATAGCCCAGGCGGTCGAGCAGCAGGCCGGCGAGCACCGGTGCGGCCAGACGGGTGACCACGAACAGGCTCGACTGCAGGCCATAGTCGCTGGCGCTGCGTTGCTGGCGGCTGAAGAACAGGGTCAGGCCGAACATCAGCGCCGACACCGCCCCCATGGCCAAGGCCAGCAGTAATGCACCGGCGATCAGCCAGGGCTGGCCCAGCCGCAGCCACACCGCCAGGCCCAGCACCCCCAAGGCCAGCAGCGCCGCCAGCAGGTACAGGACAATCGCCCGTGCCGTGCCCAGCAGCGGAATCAGGCGCCCGCCCACCAGGCTGGCAAATGCGCCCAGCGTGCCCCCGGCAATGCCCACCAGCCAGGCCACCTGCTCCAGGGCCATGCCCTGGTCGAGCAGCAGGGGTTTAAGGTACAGCCAGGCCGCCCCGATGAACGGGAAGGCGCTGAGCAGCAACCAGGTCCACTGGCGTGCCGCCGGCTGGCCGAAAAAGCCGGCCCAATCGGCCACCAGGCCCGGTGCCATGGCTGCCGGTGTGGGCACGCTCGGCAGGCGCCTGGCTACGAGCAGCAGCGCCAGCACCCCCAGCGCCAATGCCGCGCCCATGATCACGAACGGCGCCTGCCAGCCCAGGCGCGACTGCACCAGCAACATCGCGCCGCCGCCCACGATCGCACCCACGAACAAGGCCGCGGCGCGGATGCTGCCGGCACGCACCTGTTCGTGGCGCGGCAGCCATTGCACCGCCAGGGCATTGAGTGGGATGTCCATCCAGGTGGCGACGATGCTGATGGCGAAGGTCATGGCGAACAGCGCCAGGCGCTGTTCGATGAGGTTGTCGCGGGCGATCAGCGCGTACAGCACGATCAGCACGCCACCGAGCAACGCCAGCCAGCGCGGCAACGGCGAGCGCCCCAGGCGCACCCGCTGCACCGGCACGGCCATGAGGAACTTGAACACTGCCGGCAACCCGGCCAGCTGGAACAGACCGATCTCGGTCCCGCTCCAGCCGTATTGGCGCATGACCAGCGGCAGGCCGAACATCAGGTAGATGCTCGGCACCGCCAAGGCCAGGTTTAGCCAGCCGAACAGCAGTTGCAGGGCGATGACAGGGGGGCGGGTCATGGTGTCACTCCTTGGCCTTGCGGGCGATGACTGCCGTTACCGGCGTTAGTGGGTAACGCACGCCATCGACCTGCTCTACACCACGCCAGCCGCTGTCGCGCAGCAGCTGCGCCAGCTCGCCCTCGGCGAGTACGTGGCGGCCTTGCAGGCGCATGTGCAGGTAGTAGGGCAGCACCTGGGCCGCGACCTGACGGGCCTGGGGCACTTCAGCCTGGCAGCACACCAGCAGGCCACCGGGCGCGAGCGCCGCGTGCAGGCGCTGCAAGGTGGCCGGCAGGTCGTCGACGAAGTGCAGCACCGACGAGCACCAGATCAGGTCGTAGCCGCTGCCTATGTCGTCGCTGTTCAGGTCTGCGCCGCGCGCGCTCAGCCGGGCGCCCAGGCCGGCGGCGGCGATATTGTCGGCGGCCACCTGTGCCGTCTCGGGGTATTCGAGGACCACGCCGCTGAGCGCCGGCAGTTGCCGGGCCAGGGCGATGGCCACCAGGCCCGGCCCGCCACCGAGGTCGAGCAGGCGTTGCAGGCGTGGGTACTCCGGCAGGCTGGCCAGCAAGGCACAGGCGCTGTCGCAGGTGACCGCTCGTTGTTCCTGGGCGATCTGCAAGCGCGCGGCATTGGCCCACCCCTGGTCGAGCTGGGCGGTACTCGGCGCCTGGCGCGGCATGCCCGTGCGCAGGTAGCCGTCCAGTTGTGCGCCGGTTTCCCGCAGCACGCGGTGGCGGAACATCAAGGCATCGCCGCAGTACTGGACCGCGTCGCTGCGCAGGTGGCGGTCGGCCAGCGGGCTATTGCGGTAGCGCGCCGGGCGCTGAGCATGGCGTTCGAGCAGGTCCAGGCTCCACAGCAGTTCGAGGAAGTAGTCGGCGCTCTCGGCATGCCAGTCCAGGGCCTGCGCTACCTGGGCGGGGGCGAGGTATTGCTGCAGGCGATCGAACAGGCCGTGTGCCAGCGCCAGTTGCAAGGCGTCGGCCGCCAGCCCTCCCAGTTGCAGGTCCCAACAGGCTTGCAAGGGGTGGGTGGCGGTGGGGTGCGGGTCGCGGGGGCGGGGTGCAAGTCGGGTCACGGTAACTTCCTGTAGTTGTCGCGTGTGTGGCCGTTGCGGGCCCACGGATAAGGAACGAAACGGGGCATGGCCGAATCAGCTCAAAGGGTGGTATATATTAAATAAGAATCATTCACATAAAATATGCGAGCCGGAGCCGTTTCTATGCGGTGCGACGGCCGCAGATCCTCAGGGATGTCTTCATGAACACGAGCAACGCCACCTGCCGCCTGGGCCTGGACCAGCCCCGGCACCGTTCGCTGAGCGCCGACGGGCGCCTGCGCCTGCAACTGGACGAAGCCTACGGGCAGTGCCACACCGACCTGCTGCAACTGGAGCAAGGCCTGTCGCTGGGGCGCCTGCATTACCACCCCACACGCCCGCTGGTGGAGGAGACCTGCGGGCCGCATGACGGCCACGTGATGGTGGTGACGGTGGGGCTGCAGGGAAAATCCGGCTTCATCGGCCAGGACGGCAGCAGCCTGGCGTTCGAGGCGGGGCACACCACCATCACCGCCTTCCGTGCCACGCCTGGCGAGCGCCGTTACCAGGCCAATGAAACCGCTTCGCAACTGCGCGTGGTGATCGACCACGCGACGCTGTGCAAGTACGTGGGCGAGGCACGGGCCACTGAAGTGCTGGGCAGTGGCCGGTTGCACCGCCTGGATTTCCGACCCAGCTCCCAGGCCGCCCAAGCCCATGCCGCCGCGCTGGTGCGCTACCTGCAACCGGGCGGTCTGGACCCGGCCCACCGGCTGGACCTGCATATCCACACCCTCAGCTTGCTGGCCGAGCAGTTCAACCTGCTGGCGCCGCCGCCCAGCACCGCTGCGGCCTTGAGTACCAGCGACGTGCAGCGTATCGAGCGGGCGCGCAACCTGTTGTGCGAGCAACTGGACAAGCCGTTGACCGTGGATTACCTGGCCACGGCGGTGGGCATGAACGAACACAAGCTCAAGGAGGGGTTCCGTTACCTGTTCGACACCACACCGGCACGCATGCTGCTGGAGTTGCGCATGCGCAAGGCCATGACCTTGCTGGAGGCCGGGCAACAGGTGGCGCAGGCGGCGTGGCAGGTGGGGTACAAATACCCGAACAACTTCACCGTGGCGTTCACCCGCTATTTTGGCCGGTCACCGAAGTCGATCTTCGGGCGCAAGCGCTGAGCCCGGTCAGGGCGCCGCTGCAGGCCATGGCGAGGGTCGCAGCGGCGCGCCACCGCTATAGCTCGAAGCTGACCCTCATCCCCACCTCGCGTGGCGGGCTGTACACGGTCACAGCGCCATTGAGCAGCCCCTGGGCGTCGTAGCGCTTGTCCAGCAGGTTGTCGACATAGGTGCTGACGGTGTACTGCCCGAAGCGGTAGCCAGCGCTCAGGTCCACCAGGCCGTAGCCGGGGCGCCGATACGTATTGGCAGCGTCCAGATACACCTTGCCTACCGCACTCAGCGCGCCCTGTACGTACCAGCCGGCATCGGCGTCGTAACGCAGGCCCAGGTGGCCGGTGAAGTCCGGGGCGAACGGGTTGCGGTTATCCTCGTAGTCGTTGCTCCCTTCGCGGAACCGCTCGAAGCGGGTGCGGTTCAGCCCCAGCGCCGCAGTGAGGGTCCAGCGTTCGCCCAGCAGGTATTCCAGGTCCAGGTCCAGGCCGGTGGAGGTCGCCGCCGCCGCATTGGTGATGTACACCAGCCCCTGCTGCACCAGTTGCTGCACCTGCATGTCACGCACCTGCATGCGGTACAGCGCCGCGGAGTAGCGCAGGCGCTGGTCCGCAGTCAGGCCCTTCAGGCCCACCTCAAAGCTGCGCACCTGCTCCGGGTCGTACGCCGGGTTGCCGGCGCTGCTGGCGAAGGCGTTGAAGCCGCCCGCGCGCATGCCCTGGCTGTAGCTGACGTAGACCTGGGCATCGTCGCTCAGCGCATACTGCAATGCCACCTTGGGGGTGAAGTGCTGCCAGCTGTCGGACTGGTTGCGGTTGCCTGCCGGATCGATCCAGGCACGTGCATACTCATAGCGGCCCCCCAAGGTCAACGACCAGGCCCCGGCCAGCGGCTGCAGCCATTGGCCGAAAAGCGCGGCGGTATTGCCACCCAGGCCGGCCTGGGTACGGCTGAGCCCCATCGGCAGTTTCTGCTGGTAATCCAGGTCGTGGTCTTCACGGTCGGCGTACGCGCCCAGCAGCCAGCGGCCTTGCCCGTGGCTGCCACTTAGGCGCAGTTCCTGGCTCAGGGTTTCGAAGTGGTAGTCGCGGGCCAGGTGCATGAGGTCGCTTGGCTGGAAGTCGGTGTCCTGGCGTAGACGGTCGTCGAACACGCTGCGTGCGGTGATCGAGCGCAGTTCCAGGTCGCCGCCCAGTTGCCGGCGCAGGTCCAGCGACCAGGTGTCGCCGCTGGAATGGTTACGCCCGGCCAGCCCGGAATTCACTGCCCGGTCGGGGCCCGTGCGGCTGCCCCATTGGGCGGCCTGGTCGCGGTATTTCAGGGTGCTGTAGCGCAGGGTCGCGTCGGTGAGCGCATCCGGCGTCCAGCGCAGGGTCAGGCGGCCGCTCTGGCGCTCGCGGTCGTCGGTTTTGCCACCGGCGAAGTCGTCGTCCAGGTAGCCGTCCTGGCTTGTCCATTGGCCAGCGGCACCTGCATACAGGGTGCCTTCTATCAGCGCGGTGCTCAGGTCGGCGCTGACCAGGCGCTTGTCACGGCTGCCCAGCCCGGTTTCCACCCGGGCGTAGTCGGCGTCGCCCGGCTGGCGCGTGAACACGCTGAGCACGCCGGCCTCGGCGTTGCGACCGTACAGTGCCGATTGCGGACCGCGCAGGATCTCCACGCGCTCGACGCCCACCAGGTCATTGTCGAAGCCTTGGCCGCGCAACACCGGCACGCCGTCGACCAGCATCAGCAGCGAGTTGGAGAAGGCCGTGGCATTGGAGGTCAGGCCGCGCACCACTGGCAGTTGCGTGCCCGACTGGCCAAAGGGCTGGAAGGTGAACCCTGGGGTGCGCCGCACCAGTTGTTCCAGCGAATCCACCGGCGTGGCCTGCAGGGTCCTGGCGTCGATCACCGAGAGGCTGGCAGGCAACTGGTCGCGGGCTTGTTCAAGCTTGTCGCTGGCCACCACCGTGTCTTCCAGCACCAGCCGTTCGCTCGCGCTCGTCGGCGTTATGCCGCCTGCAACCACCAGCCCTGTGAAAACCCCCACCAGCGTTGTTCTGGCCATGCCCGTTCCTCGATGTCGGCAACGCGCACCCCGCACGGGCACGCAACGGCCGGCATTGTAGCGCCTGACCGAGAATCATTCGCGTCTGTAACCTATGCGCCAGCGACGGTTTTCTATGCGTGGCCGCGGAGGGAGCACCATCAGCACCAGGCTTTTGTTCCGCAGCATGAAACCAGTTTCGGTTGTGTGCCACGGCAGGCCGGGTTTAGCTGGCAGCCAGCACGACCTGCCTCACCCGTCGTGACCTCAAGGCGAACAACAAGAACGGGAAACCACCCGCACAAGGAGACTGCATATGTGCCGACATCAGCACATCCTGGCCTGGCTTAACGAGGTGGCCAGCGACCTGCACGCGATCCGCCATGATATTCACGCCCACCCGGAACTGGGCTTCGAAGAAAACCGCACCTCGGCGCTGGTCGCCCGCCTCCTGGAACAATGGGGCTACGAAGTGCACACCGGCGTTGGCAAGACCGGCGTGGTGGGCGTGCTGCGCAATGGCAGTAGCCGGCGCCGCCTCGGCTTGCGTGCCGACATGGACGCGCTGCCCATTCATGAGGCCACCGGTGCCGCCTACAGCAGCCAGCACCAGGGCTGCATGCACGCCTGCGGCCACGATGGGCATACCACCATGCTGCTCGGTGCCGCCCGCTACCTGGCCGCCACCCGGCAGTTCGACGGCACACTGACGCTGATATTCCAGCCGGCAGAAGAGGGGCAGGGTGGTGCCGAGGCGATGCTGGCCGATGGCTTGCTGGCGCGTTTTCCCTGCGATGCATTGTTCGGCATGCACAACATGCCAGGGTTGCCCGCGGGGCAGCTGGGCTTGCGGGAAGGGCCGATGATGGCTTCGCAAGATCTGCTCACCGTGACCCTGGACGGCGTGGGGGGCCACGGCTCCATGCCGCACCTGACCGTCGACCCGCTGGTCGCCGCCGCCAGTGTGGTGATGGCATTGCAAACGGTGGTGGCGCGCAATATCGATGCCCAGGAGGCAGCGGTGGTGACGGTGGGGGCCCTGCAGGCCGGCGAAGCGGCCAATGTGATCCCGCAACAGGCACTGCTGCGCCTGAGCCTGCGGGCGCTGGATGCTGAAGTACGGGCGCAGACCCTGCAGCGGGTGCGGGCGATCATCACCCACCAGGCTGAAAGCTTCGGCTGCCGCGCCAGCATCGAGCACCGCCCGGCGTACCCCGTGCTGATCAACCACCCGGCAGAAAACGCCTTCGCCACCCAGGTAGCCGTGGAGTTGCTGGGCGCCGACGCGGTGGATACCAACACCCGCAAGCTGATGGGCAGTGAGGATTTTGCCTGGATGCTGCAACGCTGCCCGGGGGCCTACCTGTTCATCGGCAACGGCGTCGCGGGGCCGATGGTGCACAACCCCGGCTACGACTTCAACGACGACATCCTGCTGACCGGCGCTGCCTACTGGGGCGCACTGGCAGAGCGCTGGCTAGCACCTGCCTGATCCTGCCGTTTTTACCGACTGCCGCTGGAACCCGGCTGCGACCGTGCCCGGGCGATCACCCAAACACCGTGTGGAGTGCTCCCTATGCAGACTTCGAGTAATAGCGTGTCGCGTACCCGGCAAGTGGTGGCTGCCGTCATCGGCAACGCCCTGGAGTGGTATGACTTTATCGTGTACGGCTTTCTGGCCAGCATCATTGCCCGGCAATTCTTCCCCTCCGACGATGAATACGCCTCGCTGCTGATGGCCCTCGCCACCTTCGGTGTCGGCTTTTTCATGCGCCCGGTGGGCGGTGTGTTGCTGGGCATGTACGCCGACCGCAAGGGGCGCAAGGCGGCGATGCAACTGATCATCCGCCTGATGACCGTGTCGATCGCCATGATCGCCTTTGCCCCCGATTACCTGGCCATTGGCATGGCCGCGCCGCTGTTGATCGTGGTGGCGCGCATGCTGCAGGGCTTTGCCACGGGTGGTGAGTACGCCAGCGCCACGGCCTTCCTGGTAGAGAGTGCCCCGGCCCACCGCAAGGGCCTGTACGGCTCCTGGCAACTGGTGGGGCAATGCCTGGGGGTGTTCGGCGGTGCGGCGATGGTGGCATTGGTTACCCACCTGTGCTCGCCTGCGGCGCTGGACAGCTGGGGCTGGCGTATCCCGTTCGTGCTGGGCCTGCTGATCGGCCCGGTAGGGCTGTGGATTCGCAAGCACATGGAAGAGCCTGAGGCGTTCATCGAGGCCCGCCGCCAGGCCAAGGGCCGCGCGCCCAGCCTGCCGCAGGTGCTGCGTGAACACTGGCGCAGCCTGCTGGTGGCCATGGGCCTGGCTTCTGGCGCCACAGTGTCGTTCTATGTGGTGCTGGTGAACATGCCGACGTTTGCCCACAAAAGCCTGGGCCTGCCGTTGGACCAGGTGCTGCTGGTGCAGATGCTCGCTGTGGGCCTGATGACGGTGGTCATTCCACTGGCCGGGGCGCTGTCGGACCGTTTTGGGCGGCGGCCGGTGCTGATGGCCTTCACCCTGGCGTTCTTCGTGATGGTCTACCCGCTATATGTCTGGGTCGCCGCGGCGCCATCCCTGGAGCGCCTGCTGGTCATGCAGTTGCTGCTGTGCACGGCCATCGGCGGTTTCTTCGGCCCGGCGCCGACTGCCCTGGCCGAGCAGTTCCCGGTCGAGGTGCGTTCCACCGGCGTGTCGGTGGCCTATAACGTGGCGGTCATGGTATTCGGTGGCTTTGCCCCATTGATCGTGACCTGGCTGACCCAGGCGCTGGGAACCCCGGTGGCGCCATCGTTCTATGTACTGTTTGCCTGCCTGCTGACCTTGTTGGCTACCTACTGCCTGAAAGACGCACCCCGGGCGGGCAACCGGGCTGCCTTCAACCTTGGAGTGAAACCGTGAAGCCACTTGTCATCGACCCCATTGTCGCCCTCGGCGCCGAAGCCTTGTCCCAGGCCATACACGCCCGCCAGCTGTCGTGTCGCGAGGTGATGCAGGCCTACCTGGTGCACATCGAGCGCTGCAACCCACGGGTCAATGCGCTGGTCTCGTTGCGCCCGGCCGCGGCGCTGCTGGCCGAGGCCGACCAACGGGACCGCGAACTGGCCCGCGGCCATTCACGCGGCTGGATGCATGGCATGCCCCAGGCCATCAAGGACCTGGCCGCCACGGCCGGGCTGCGGACCACACTGGGTTCGCCGCTGTTCGCCGACCAGGTTCCCCAACACGATGCGATCAGTGTGGCGCGGGTGCGCGCAAGTGGCGCCTTGATCGTGGGCAAAAGCAACGTGCCCGAGTTCGGCCTGGGGTCGCAGAGCTACAACACCTTGTTCGGCACTACCACCAATGCCTACGACCCGACACGGGTGGCGGGGGGCAGCAGCGGTGGCGCGGCGGCGGCACTGGCCATGCGCCTGCTGCCGGTGGCCGACGGCAGCGACATGATGGGCTCTTTGCGCAACCCGGCGGCGTTCAACAACGTGTTCGGCCTGCGCCCATCGCAGGGGCGCGTGCCCCACGGCCCGGCGCCGGAATTGTTCGTACAGCAGTTGGCCACCGAGGGGCCGATGGGCCGCAGCGTGACCGATGTGGCCCGGCTGTTGTCGGTTCAGGCCGGGGCAGATGCACGGGCACCGCTGGCGCTGAGCGAAGGCCGGCGCGATTTCGCTGCCGGCTTGCAGCGCGATCTGCGCGGCGTACGGGTGGGCTGGCTGGGGGACTACAACGGCTACCTGCCGATGGATGACGGGGTGATGAGCCTGTGCGAATCGGCCTTGGCCGACTTCGCCGAGCTGGGCTGCCGGGTCGAGGCCTGCCAACCGGCATTCGACCTGGCTCGCTTGTGGCAGTGCTGGCTCACGCACCGCCACTTCCTGGTGCATGGCAGCCTCAGCGCAGCCTATGCCGACCCGGCCCGGCGCACACTGCTCAAGCCCGAAGCACAGTGGGAGGTGGAAGGCGGCTTGCAGTTGAGTGCTGCTGCGCTGTACCAGGCTTCGCTGGACCGTAGTGACTGGTACCGCGCCATGGCTGAGCTGTTCGAGCATTACGATTTCCTGCTGCTGCCATCGGCCCAGGTGTTCCCTTTCGATGCGGGCCTGCCATGGCCGCAGCGGGTAGGCGGGCGGCCCATGGACACCTACCACCGCTGGATGGAAGTGGTGATCGGGCCGACCCTGGCCGGCTTGCCGAGCATGAGCGTGCCGATCGGTTTCAACCCTGGCGGCTTGCCCATGGGCTTGCAGATCATTGGCCCGGCCCAGGCAGACCATGCCGTGTTGCAGTTGGCCTATGCCCATGAACAACTCAGCGGCTGGGTGCAACGTTGCCCGCCGCCCAGCCTGCAGGCGCCATGAGGTGCTGGCCAGGCGCGCTTTTTGCTGGCTATGCTGACCCTCTGGCAACCAGGAGGTCATCCCCATGGGCATCACGGCAGAAGGTGGCGGCGTGCGTTCGGTGGAGCGGGCGCTGGCCATCGTCGACCTGCTGGGCGAGCACCAGGCACTGGGCCTTGAAGAACTGCATTACCTGACCACACTGCCCAAGTCCACGGTGTCGCGCATGCTTGCTACCTTGCAGGTGCAGGGCTGGGTTTATCGCGGCCTCAGCGACCGGCGCTATCGGCTGTGCTCGCGGCGCTTGTACGGTGACCGCCAGTTGCGCTTCAAGCGGCGCCTGGTGGAACGCGCCGCGCCGATGCTGCTGGAGTTGAGCGAACGTACCGGGTTGGTAGTGGACCTGTCGTGTTTCGATGGTCAGCGGCTGGAGGTCATGGAAAGCGCCATTCCGCAGATCCTGCGCAAGCGTTACCCGCATACCTGCCAGATCGTCGGCCATCATGCCAGCCTGTTCCATTCGGCGATGGGCCGTGCCTGCCTGGGTGAGCTGGGGCTGGAGGAGGTACAACGCCTGGCGGCCGATGCGCGGCTGCGGGACGATGCGTTGCTGCGCGATATCGAGAAAGAGGCACACAAAGGTTTCGGCCAGCGCACCGAGGGCCACTGGGAGTACCCGGTACGCCTGCCGCACCTGATTCGCGCCATTGCCTTGCCAGTGCATGCCGAAGGCCGCCTGGCCGGGAGCATCGCCTTGCACTGGCCGTTGGACCAGGCGCCGGTCGAGCGGGTACTGAGCCTGCACCTGAGCAGCCTGGCGAGCACGGTTGGCGAGGTGCAGCGGGCGTTGGCCTGAGGCTGGCGGTCATGCTTTCGCACCCTATGGCCGCTCTTGGTGCCTGATGCTGCTTACTTGAGGGTGATGCCACACTGATCGGGGCTGCTGCGCAGCCCATCGCAGGCAAGCCAGCTCCCACAGGGATTGCATCAGGGCTGACAGGTGTTTGCCACAAGGTATGCAGCGCCTGTTAGA
>JADHEE010000058.1_pt1 | contig 75177 bp, 109 predicted proteins | sample 8952401 | NCBI WGS metagenome assembly JADHEE01 (sample SAMN16124438, study PRJNA663242) | bioreactor sludge metagenome | isolation source: sludge (ammonium) | place: India:Bengaluru | collected 2019-02-28 | reverse complement strand
GGGCGGGTCACCCTGACCCGGTGGGACGCGATCGAGGGGCGCGAGGTGAAGGAGACGTACTTCGTGTCCGGGTCGGGGTACGGGTACGTCCGGGTGCTGGATCGAGATGGCCAGTGCCCTCAGGTGTGCGAGGGGTTGGAGCGGATGGGCTCGACCCTCATGGCAACGCGGGCGTCTCTGCCCGAGGTGATCCGGCGGGAGTGGAGGAAGCGGCGGCGCCAAGAGCAGAAGGTTTTGGCGGGACGATGACCCACCTCGAGTACGCAGGATAAGCGGTTGTTCTCCGGTCCGGTGGAAGAATACGTGAAGTGGGTAAAGAGGCATGTGGACAAGGCCTGAGGAGAACTGAAGATGACCAAAAGGAAAGACCCGATCATCGGGCAGAAGGTCAAGCAGATTCGAGGGCTGACGGCGGAGGAGCTGGAGGTGTTGGGCTGGGAGGAAGCTCCCCCGTTCGAGGTGGCCACGGGAGTGGAGCTCGAGAACGGAACGTTGCTCGTGATGAGCCGGGATGCGGAGGGCAACGGGCCGGGCGAGCTGTTCGCGTTCGAGTCGGCGGGCTGGGACGGGGAGGGGTTCGTCCTGCACATCAGGCCGCCGAGGGAGCAGAAGCCGTGCTAGCACGGCATGACGGTGGTGGACGTGGGAACGGGCATGGTGAAGTGCGCCGTGTGTCGGGAGGATCTCGGGGTGGACGAGAGCCTGAAGGCGGGGCAGTGAGGTATCTGGTACGGGCAAGCTGGATCGTGTTGTGGCCGATCCTGAAGGACTTTCTGCTGGGGGCTGGGTTTGCTGTCCTGTTCGCTGTCGGTTGTGTCGGGGGAGTGTGGGCCCTGATTTGTGGGCTGATGAGTTGGATGGGGAAGACCGCCGCACAGCTGACAGTGCTATTTGTGGTAGGCGGGGGGGTCTTGATCTGGGGTATCGGCATTCCGCTGTGGAAAGGCGGCAAGAGGGCCGTCGCGCAAATCAAGAGCTTGGCCCGACACCTTCAGCGTGAGGACGAGGAGGAGAAATGAAGCTGGTCTACGTCGTGGTCGTGGAGTTCAAGGACTGGCGGGGGAAGGAAGTTCACGGGGTGTTTACTTCGCTGGCGGCGGCAGAGGCAAGAGGGGCGGAGATCTGCGCCTATCCCGGGGTGATGGCGACGTACTTGACTGAGGCATGGGAGCTGGAGGACTGATCGTGCCTGCTGTGTGCCCCCAGTGTGGTAGCTCTCGGGTCGAGGTCCCTGCGTGGATCAACCCGAATACGAGCGAGATCATAGACCTGATCAACCCACCCGAGTCTTGCTGGTGTGAGGAGTGTGCCGAGCAGACTGGGGAGGGCGAGATCCCTGACGTGAGGTGGGAGTAGCTGATGAGCGAGCTCAAGGATTTCATTCACTCTCGGGTTCCCCCGGTGGAGTGGGTAGTGACGACCTGGGACGTGGACGAGGACGGGGACGACGAGTGGACGGAGCATAACAAGCGGATCATGGAAGAGATGATGCAACCCGGCCGGGTCCTGTTGATGGAGGATGGCTCGATCGAGCTGGTCGGGACGGTGAACGAGCAGCGCGGTGGGTGTAGCTGCTGCCAAGTGTTCAACCGGACCCATGTCGCTGGGTGGGCGAATCTGTTCGAGCTGCTGGGGGACGGGAGGCAGGGTGATTGACGGGGCGATTCGGCAGGCAGCTGTGAGTGAAGTAGAGAAGCGGCTGGACGCGCTGTCCCGCTCTCTGCGGTCGGTCATCTGGGATGAGTACCCACAGCTCGGAAATGTGTCGTTTGCCGACTTGGCACTGATCTTCAGCAGAGCCGGCTCGGGCTGGGACCGCTTGGTTCGGCTCGAGGTAGACGCCAGAGAAGCGCGTCTGATTGCCCTGAGCGAGGGCCGAGGGGGACCAACCGAATGCCCGTAGGGTTCTCCTCGTACTGGAGTCAGACGACCAAGACTGCCAAGGCTCCGGAGGGATGGGCAAACTACATTCTACTCATGGGCCCAAGCGAGGACGTTCCACTGGCCAAGCTGTGTCCTCACGCCGGGCTGTGCGCTTCGGTGTGCCTGAGGTTTTCGGGCAGGAATCCGATGGCGCGGCCGGTGCAAGAGGCTCGAGCCCGAGTGTGGGCTGAGAACAGAACGCTGTTCTTGCTCGAGGCCAAGGAAGAGTTGCGGCGCTTGGTGAAGCGGGAGGCACGCAAGGGCAACCAAGTCTGTGCCCGGTTCGACGGGCTGAGTGATACGGGAGACGCCAAGGTTCTGGCCGAGGCGTTGCCGCAAGTTCAGTTCGTGGACTACACCAAGGACAAGCAGAGGTACTGGCACTGGTTGTTGTACCGGGACAACTTCCCCCCGAACTGGCATCTCACGTTCAGCCGGGACAGGCAGGCGGACAACGAGTTCTGTCGGCAGGTACTGGGCTTGGGTGGCACGGCAGCGGTGGTGTTTTTCAGCCAAGTACCCAAGGAGTGGGAAGGCTACCCGGTTATCGACGGGGACGCGCATGATCTGAGGTTCATGGATCCCCGTGGTGTGGTCGTGGGTCTCAAGGTCAAGGGCAAAGGGATCTACACCGCCAACAGGAAGGTCAAGCAGGAGTTCGTCCTGTGAGGGGTGGGATGGGCGTGGTTGGTGTTGTTCTCGTCTTTGCCGTGGTGTACGTCATGGCCTTTGGTCTGGCGGTCGGGAAGACGCTGGGCTCAGTGCTTCGGCCCTTCCGCCGCCGCAAACGTCTCGCCGCTGCGTCCCGCTCGACCGGCGGCAAGGATCTGACCTGAGTCCTTGAGGCTTTGGAGCGCAGCGTACACGGTGGAACGCGGCACGGGCTGATCGGTGAGAGACAAGGCGTCTACGATTCCTGTCACGGTCAAGGGCGCCTTGGTCTCCCGCAGCAAGGCCAAGATCACGTCGGCTGCCGTGCCTCGTTGGTCGGTGTCCTGTGGCGGGCGGTGGCTGCAGAGCTTGGGGTAGCGTCCTTTGTTGGCCTCATGCAGGTAGAGCGTCAGGTCCCACGGGCTTTCGGCCCGGTTGCTGTCTCGCCTGGCTTTGGCGGAGTGGATATGTGCGTTGCCATCCTTGCGCCAGATCATCAGCACGGAGTCCACGGCAGCGACGAGATCACCGGCACCACGGAGGTTGTTGAAGTCCTTGGGGTCGATGAGGAGCTCGGGGTTGGCCGGCGGCTTGCGGTTGTGGTGGAGAAGGATGATGCCCCGTTCGGGATGGTCGGCGATGAGCGGCAAGAGGAAGTCGTTGTAGATCGCCCGGGCCTCGGTGTTGCTCTTCTCGTCGGCCATGCGGAAGATCGCAACGAGCGAGTCGAACAGGATCCAGTGGGGCTGGAGGTCGGCCACGACACGGTTGAGTTCGGCCACGGCAGCGGGCTTGGTGAAGCTGAAACCTTGCCGGGTGCGGGGAAAGAAGAACGTGGATCGGAGGTCGTCTACGTTGAGGCCTCGAGCTGCGGCGATGGCCCGGATCCGGGTCCATGCCTCGCCTTCACTGTTCTCCTCGTCAATCCACAACACCCGCTGGGGATCGAACGCCGGGGCCCAGTCGAAGGCGGAGTATCCGGCGGCCCAAGCCAAGGCCAGCTCGCACAACACCCAGCTCTTGCCGCTGTAAGGGGCCCCGCCCATGATCGCCACGTCCCCAAAGGCCAGCCGGCGGTCCAAGGCCCACTCTGTGGGCGGGATCGGGGCTGTGAGGATGTCCTCGACGGACGGGATGGAGAGGGAGAAGGCGGGGCTGGAAGGGACAGAGAGGGGCTGTGCGGCGATCCCGGGAAGGACGCTCATAGGTCGGGCCTCAAGTAGAGTTTTCTGGGTTGGATCTAGTTGGAATGTAGCCTGAGGGGCCACAACTTTGCCAGCAAATTCCGTGGCGAGATGGCCAGCCGAGACTGTAGATTTCACTTTGTCCATGGGAGGACAACTTGAGCCAAGCGTTGATGAAGTGGGGCAGGTATCGAACTGCTGTGGGCGGGGTGCGTAAGCGTCCCCGGGTCCTGCTCAGCGGGCGGTACAAGAGTGGCAAGAGCAGGCTGGCCGCCGGGTTTCCGCACCCGATTCTGATGCTCGACTCGGGCGAGCAGGGAAGCCAGCCGTTTCTGCGGAAGGACCTGGGGGATGAGTGCCTGACCATCACGGGCCTCAAGGAATTCGGTGAGGCGTTCTATGACTTCGTGATGGAGAACAAGTTCGCCACTGTGGGGGTGGATAGCTTCACCTTCTGGTGGCAGCGGATCGTGGAAGAGGCCGGCGTGAAGTTCGGCGACCACGAAGGCCGCATCCCGGTGAACAAGTGGGGGCAGATCAAGAGCCCCACCACGGAGCGGATCATCAAGGCCTCGATGGCCGCGCAGTGCGGGATCGTGCTCACGGCATGGCGCAAGGAGCTCGAGCTCGATCAAGAGGACAGCGTGCCGGGGATGAAGGCCAAGTCCAAGCCCCGGAAGGTCAGCAAGGCCAAGATCGAAGGCAAGATCCCTTACCTGTACGACTACTGGTATGAGCTGGATTGGCTCGAGGACGACGAGGGGCACCCGAATGGGTACTTCACGGTCGAGTTCGTCCAAGGCCGGGTGCCGCCCAGCGTGAGCTGGGATGAGCTGCATCCGGGGAAGACGTGGACGCTGAACGGGGCGGATAACCGGAGCCCCGATCAGGTGTACGCCGAAACGATCGGGTGGCTGGACACACATCTGGCGCGTTGTGAGGGCCTCGAGCCCTTGGTGGTGGGCATGGATGTGGAAGAGGCCCGATTCGAGCTGGAAGGCTGGCTCAAGGAGGAAGACGACAAGGCGTTTGGAGAGGCCATGAGACTGATGCTCACGGCCCAGACGGAAGACGAGTACAAGGTTTTGTTCCAGACAAGGTTGGGAACTTTGGCCGGTCAGATGAGTGAAGCTAACCGCGCCATCTTCCAGCGCGCGCACACGGCAAAAAGGAAGGCCTTCGAGGCCAAGGAGAAGAACTGATGAGCGGACTGTTTGATGATCTGGCAGGGGTCGAGCTTCCCAAGGGGATTGACGAGACCGACCAGGAGTTCAAGGATTTCCCCACCAAGGTGTGGGGTCTGGGCCGGGTGCCGGCGGCGGGTGGTCGGTCGTGCTGGGAAGTGCAGACCTTCGAGCGCAACCCGCAGTCGAGGTTCGAGCAGGAGCTGATCGCGGCTGGCTCGCCCCGGGTGTGGGGCCGCCTCAAGGGCGTGCTCGTTCCGTGTGGTGGTGAGCTGGCGGTGACGCGGGACATGGGTCCGTTCGGGTCGGTGTTCTTCAGCCTGAACTCCCGTGGGTTCGTGGAGAAGCCGAAGGCCAACGACCTGAAGCTGGCGGACAACGTGGACCTCTGGCCGGCGCCGCTGCGGGAGGAGTACAAGGCCGCCCTGCTGGCGGGGGAAGGGACCGTGAGCGAGGCGCTGATCAAGATGGCCAACGCGCTGCTCAGCCCGCAGTTCGAGAAGGGGAGCGTGGAGAAGTGGCATAACACGCTGTCGGTGCTCAAGCGGGTGGCGTCCGAGAACAAGATGGTCGAGTCCGAGTACCCCAGCAAGCCGCTGTTCTTTGCGGCCACGCTGGCCGTGGCGGCGCACAGCGAGCCGCGCACGCTGCTGTTCACGGTGCGGTACGAGAAGCCCCGGGAGTACACTGACAACATGAGCGGGGAGGTGAAGAAGACCGAGCCCCGGCTCACGCTCAGTCGGTATGACGGGGATACGCCGGAGTCCCGGGCCAAGCACAAGGTCGTGGCGTGGGACGAGGCGAGCGGTGGTGGGCCCGTGGGCGGGCAGAAGCTGAGTTACTGATGAAGTTGGGAACGCCACCGGGCAACGTGTCCCCCGGGGCCAGAACTGCAAGCGCTGGCTAGGCGTTCCCACCCCCGTCTGACAGGGTCCCAAGAGGGGTTCATGCCCCCTCAGGCCCGGTTCGACTCCGGGGGACGGGGGAAGTTAAGGGCCGACACCCGGCAAGTGGTGTGACAGCTGGGAGAGACCAGCGATCGTCTGGGTGTAGCGCAGTCAGGTAGCGCACCGCGCTTGGGCCGCGGGGGTCGCCAGTTCGAATCTGGCCACCCAGACCAATTTGTTCGGGGGTGGTGTAATGGCAGCACGCTGCGTGAGGGCTGATCTCCTTGCGGAGAGGTGCGGGTTCGAGTCCTGCTCCCCGAACCAGACAAACTGTGGCCGGGGGCTACGGGGTGTGAGCTCGTAGCGGGCCAGCCGGGGGCCCGGAGGAAACTTCGGGCCCCCTGTGTTTTTGGGGGAGGAGAGGAAGATGAAAGAGATTCTGTTGACGGGCGCCGTGATGGCGCTGTTGCTGGGACTGCGGCAGATATACGTCGGCGTCATGAGCTTGCGGTGGGCGGGGTTGGTCTACCACTGGGTGCTGCAGAGACTGAAGGCGGATGAGTACGAGCGGGTTATGGCCGTGGGAGGGAGCTACGGGATCTACCGAGCCGGTGAGTTCGGGAAAGCGATCTCGCTTGACCTGACCAAGTGGACGCTCAAACAACTGGCCGGGGCTGAGACGTATGCCCTGGTGACGCAGGAGGAAGAGGGATGACTCTGTCGGAGCAGTTCAAGGCGCGCGGGGCACGGATGACGGTGGCTCGTCGGGTGTTGACGGGTGAGCTCGAGCAGGCCACGGAGCCGGTGGGTGCGGAGGAGCTGTGCGTGCGGTGTGCGAAGAAGAACCGGCGGGTTCACCGGGCTACGGTGTACCGCACGCTGGGGCTGCTGGCCGCACACGGGCTCGTGAGCGTGGTCAAGGCGAGTGAGAACGGGGCAGCAAAGTACTTCCCGCTGAGGGGGGAGGGGTAATGGAAGGTTGGGTTGTGCAGGCGTTTCGGTCGGCGTACGGGAGCCGTTCCGTGCAGCTGGTTGAGGTGTACGCCACCTTGGGCGGGGCGCTGACGACCAAGGCCAAGGGGTGGACGAAGGCGCAGGAGAACGAGTACAGGTCCAAGGCGGCGAAGCGCCGGCAGGCCAAGGCTGGTGGGAGGGTGGCATGAGGACACGGGAAAGAGGGATGGCGGAGAATCTGATCGAGCGCCTGACGACGGACGAGATGTACGAGCTGGCCGTGGCGCTGGTTGCCCGGTGGGAGGATACGGAGTGAGAACGATCGAGCCGTTGTGGGATCGGATTCTGGTCGAGCGGGAAGAGGCCGAGGAAGTCACGGCGGGTGGGCTGTTCATTCCGGAGACGGCCAAGGAGCCGCCGCAGCTGGGTGTGGTGGTGGCCGTGGGGCCGGGCCGGCGGGAGGGCAGCGAGATCGTGCCGATGAGCCTCAAGGTCGGCGACAGGGTGATGTTCGGCAAGTATTCCGGGGCCGAGTTCACGCTGGATCGGAAGCCGTATCTCATCATGCGGGAAGATGAGATCATCGGGAAGGTGAGGGAGGAGGAATGAGGCGGCGGGTGGTTTACCCTACGCCAGGGCACTAGCTGCGTGTGGGGAGTGACCCGTTCAAGGCCAAGGTGGTGCAGGTTCTGAAGGTGGAAGTGCGGGCGTGTACGGTGGAAGAGTTGGCCGCGCTGGAGCAGCTGTCGGGCTTGGCTTGGCCGCCTGGCCCCACGACTATCACCGTGCTTCATCTGTTCGATGCGGACGGGTACAGGAAGGAAGACCTGAAGGTGATGGATTACTGGATCGCCGTGCCGGAGCTCGGCGGGCAGTACGATCTGATGGCACGGGGTGGAGAGGACTACGAGGAGGAGGAGGACTGATGGACAAGCTGGCTGAGGTTGCTCGCCAAGTTGGTGGGGCAGCGTGGGTAGTGCTGGTGAAGGCGGCCGAGGTGGATGGCTGGATCGGGCTGGCGCTTGCGGTGGTCTTTCTGGTGGCCAGCGGGCTTGGTGTGGGGCTGATGTTCTGGGCCGAGAAGAAGGCGAACATAGCCGATAGGGTCAACACCTCGGATAGCTTCGCGAACCTGGCGGTTGTGGCTGGAATAGCTGCCGTCGCGGCGTTTGTCTGTGCCCTGATTGTCGGCGGCCAGAGCATAGACAACGTGATCTACCCGGAAGGTGTGGCACTGAGCCAGGTGATGGAGATGGTGCGGAGGACGAACTGATGAACAAGCTGAGCGAGCCGCTCTTGGGTGAGCTGAAGGCCCTGGCCGAGGCTTGGGTTTGGACGGACGACGACGAGTTCTGTATTGCTGACTACGCCGGAGGGAATTTCGATGATGCCTTCTACGGTGGGCAGCAGTGCGGGGAAACGCAGCTGGCACGGCGGGTGCTGCACGATCTCGGGGTGGAGTTCACGGTGGAGGAGGGATTGTGATGCCTACGTTCAGGGTTAGCGTCCGGGTGGATGGGACCTTCGACTTCGTGCTCACGGCAGAGGGGGTGGAGGAGGCCCGCAAAGAGGTGATTCGTCGGTTTGCCTCGCTTGGGCTGGTGGAGGACGAGTTCAATTTCTGGTCGAATGGCGAACCAGAGGAGCTGGACTGATGCCGATCGTTGGGTTTACGTGGACCAAGATGGACAACGGCCGGGTGCTGGAGTTCGCAGCCCCCTTGGCCGAGGCCCCGGAGTACTTCGAGCGGAACGGGCTGATGCCGGCGGAGGCCGTGCTGGCTCTGGCAAGCGAATGCGGGGACGAGCGCCGCACGGCGGGGTGCGGGGTGAGCGCGTCGATGCTCGACCGGGGGACGACGTGCCGGCGTGAGGTGCTGATCAACAGGTACATGGACAACTGGGTGGACCCCCGGAAGCTGTGGGACGCGGAAGAGGGCACGCTGATTCATCATGTGCTGTTCTCCACCGGGGGACTGCCGGGGTGGGAGCGGGAGTACCTGATCCCGAACGAGCGGCACGCCAACCACCCCAAGGTCCGCTCGCCCAAGCCGGGGGTGTGGGAGTACGAGATCTTCCCCGGGGTCTGGCTCTCGGGACGGGTGGACAAGGTCAAGGACGACTGGAGCGAGCTGCATGACTTCAAGACCCAGAGGTACAGCGCGACCGACCGGGGAGTGAAGCATGACTGGCGGGTCCAGCTCAACGCCTACAGGTTCATGCTCGAGGACCTCGAGGGCGTGACGGTCAAGGCCATGAAGGTGTGGAAGATCATGCGCGGGAGCTACGACCACAACAAGACGTTCAAGGCCTACAGCGAGCCGGATCAGGTGCTGCTGATGGACCGTGCGGTGTGGGCGGAAGGTCCGGAGCTGAATGGTCGTGGCGGGGTGCGGGAGTTCGCACAGGAGATGACGCAGCTGCTGGAGGACTGCGAGAAGGCCGAGGACAAGGAAGGGTTCATCCGCTTGCTTCCGCTCGATGGGAAGGCGATGTTCACCAGCCGGAAGGACCCCGGGCAGTGCAAGTGCCGGGACTGGTGCTCGGTCAGGCCGACGTGTGACCGGATCCAGATCGGGTTCGGGTACTGAGGGGAGAGGAAAATGAAGAACATCTACTTGGGTTCGGTGGATCTGCACGAGGTTGAGCAGCTCTTGGTCGAGCGCGGGGGGCATAGCGTGTCCATCGTGCTGGGCAACAGCGTGTTTCCGCGGGTCAACTTCTTCGGCCCGGCCGACAAGCTGCTCGATGGGCTGATCGAGAGCCTGCGGAAGCTGCGCCCGGAGGCGTTCGCCAACGAGACCCGGGTGGTCGGGTCGGAGGGCGAGGTGCTGGCCGGGAAGGCGCTGGAGGAGTACGAGCGCGGGACGGGGGGGATCGCGTGGAAGGAGGAGAAGTGAAACGAGCCTTGGCGGAGCTGAAGCTGTTCGGTCCGCTGACCTTGGTGGCTGAGCAGGACACCCTGACGCACTTGGTTACACTCACCTTGCGAGGGGAAAACGAGGGCGAGCTCGTCTTGGCTGGGGAGAAGCTGGAGGTGCAGGAACAGCTGATCGAGATCGCCCGGAAATGCCTGCAGGCAGAGCGGCTGGTGAAGGAGCGGGGGAGGTGAGGACACGAGAGCAGTTGCTGGAAACGAGGAGCCGCTGGAGCCGTACCTACTCCGGTTTCGCTCACGCCATGGCTACTCAATGGGGATCGCCCGATGCCTCACTACTTTCCACCGGCTTGCGAGGGGTGTCCCGCTAGGGCCACCGCCTTGGGGTTCGTTCCGCCGGATGTCCCCCGTCCGGGTCAGAAGCTGGTCATCTACGGTGAAAGCCCGGGGGCGCAAGAAGTCGCCCTCGGGTGCGGGTTTGTCGGCCCCGCCGGCAAGAAGCTCCGGATCGCCGAACTCCGGGCCGGGCTCGAGGCCGGGTTTCCCCGGGAGGTCGGGGCCGGCAAGGCCCAGCCCCCGGTACCAGGTTCCGTCGTCCACGCCAACACGCAGCTGTGCTTCCAGCCGGGGAACAAGTACAACCCCGAGTGGGCGGAGGAGTGCCTCAGACGGCACAGGAGGCTCCATGAGCCCTTGGCCGGTCTGCCGGTCGTCTCGGCCGGACTGAACGCCACACGCACGCTCACGGGCTGCCAGATGTGGTCTCCCGTCAGCCACCGGGGGAGCTGGCTGCCGACCCGGCAGGGGGACTTCCCGTGGCTGCCGGCTTGGTTGGTGGCCACGCTGCACCCGAGCTTCATTGCCCGGGGGGAGGGCGGGTCGGGGCAAGATCACCTCATGCCGCTGCTTACGTTGGACCTGATGCGGGCGCTGGAGGTCTCGGGGCCGGTGATTCCGCGGTTCAGGTTCGCCCCTGCCCGGGAGGTGGGGGAGCAGCTCAGTGCGGTGAGCCAGCAGTTGGTGAGTGTGGATCTGGAGTCCTACGGCGGGCGGCCGACGATCGTCGGGTTCAAGTGGGAGCACGGGACCAGCTGGTCGTGTTGGTGGGACCGGGATGCCGAGGAGGTGTTGCGGGCCCTGGCGTCGAGACGGGACCTGTTGCTTACGTATCACAATGCTGAGTATGACCTGAACGAGGAAGCGAGCGTCGGGATCCCGCTGCCAGAGGTGTGGGTGGATACGATCAATACCTCGGCGAGGCTGGACCCTAGCGTGCCCCTGGGGCTGCAGCCACAGGTGTTGACGCACGTTGCCGGGTCGGTGGCGTGGAAGGGGTTGGTGGACCATCGACAGCCGTTCGTGGTGACCAAGTCGGTTCAGGCTTGGGTGGATCTATGGTCCACGGTGATGACCCGCTTGGGTCGTTCGCCGGCGCCGTTTGCGGAACCGAGTCTGCGGGTGCTGGCGTACAACGCCTTGGATGGTTGGGCGTGGGACTTGGCACACCGGGTCAGGGAACGCTTGGGGGAGGACGGCCGGGAGTACTACCGCCAGTTCATGCAGCCCTTGCAGCGCCCGTTGCTCGAGCTCGGGCAGCTGGGGATGTGGGTGGACGAGGATCAGATGGCGTTCCATCGCCGGGCGTGTGAACGGTTGGTGCGGATGGGGCAGAGGATTCTGGATGAAGCCTCGGCCGAGCTGCGGCGGGAGCGGCTGGACACGCTGATGACCCAAGTGGCTGCGCTGGAGGAGGCACGGGAAACCGAGCTGAGGCGGCATAAGGAAGCCGGCGGGAAGGGTAGGCCCAAGTTCAGCCAAGCCCAAGAGCTGGGCGATTTGAGATCAAGCTTGCGGGGGCTGCAGAAATCCACCGGGTTCAACTTCGACTCTGGGCCACAGAGGCAGGAGTTGATCCTGTCGTTGGGGTTGCCGCTGAAGAAGGGGGCTAAGACCAAGGGACCGACGACGGACGAGAAGGCCCTGTCAGCGTTGCTCAAGCGGCTCGAGCTTGGGCGGATCAAGCCGAGGAAAGGGGTAGAGACGGAGAAGGCCGTGAAGGTTTTGACGGCGCTGATTGCAACCAAGCAATGGGCGACGTGGCTGAGGAACTTCCTGCGCCCAACAGGAGGAGCAGATGACGTGGTTGGAGAACTGGTGGACGTTGCTGCCGGCACAGACGATGAGCTTGAGTACGCCGCTGAGTGAAAGCGGGGGGATCACGCTCGAGGATGCGATTGAGGATCGCTCCGCACAGCCGGACGAGCAGCTGATTCGGATGGAAAAAGTCGTTCGGATACGGGAAGCTGTAGAGCAACTGGAAGTGGTGGACCCCCGGTTGCCGGAGATTGTGCGGCGAAGGTGGGGGTTTGGGGGGGAGGAGCCGCAGACGCTGCAGTATATCGGGGATTCGATGGGGGTAAGTCGGGAACGGATCCGGCAGCTCGAGGTCGTGGCCAAGAAACGCTTGGCCGTTCTGTTGGTGGGTGAGATGTGAAAGGAGACGGGAGATGAAGATGATGAAGGTCGTGGGGGTGGTGGTGGCGCTGGTGGTGGGGAGCATGGGAGCGGCGCTCGCGTGCTCGACGTCGGCGGCGTGCTGTTCAGCGCAGACGCCGAGGGCCTGTGGGGCCGACCAGTCGTGCATCTGCGTGGCGATGTGTGGGGAGTCGGTGGCGGACTGCTCGTGCGAGTGCGTCGGCGCGGGTGGGGTGTCGAGGCTGATCCCGCGCCGGGAGCCCGTGGTGCTCGGCACGCCCGCACGGCTGGGGATCACCGGCCAGACGCCGACTCTGCGGACCGTCGCGGCGGTAATGGAAGTGCGAACCGGCTGGAGGATCGTCATCCCGAACGACGCGGGCAACGTGCCGGTCGCGATCTACTCCGCGAACGGCACCGTCGCCGAGGTGCTGCGCGCGGTCGCGGACCAGGTCGAGATGGAGATCACGCTCGACCCCGGCAGCAGCATGGCCGTGATGACGTATCGCTATCCACATTGACGCAGCGCCATGGGGCCGCTCGCGAGGGCGGCCCCGGAGGAGACGGGGATGACGGACCACTACTCCGCCGAAACGGTGCGCGTCACGTTCGCGGCCGGATTCACCTGCGGAATGCTCACGGTCGGCGGCGTCTACCTGCTCTGCAAGATCGCGGAAGACGCCGTGAAGCGATGGATGAAGGAGATCGGGCGATGACCCCCGCCGACAAGCTCCTGTGCCCTCAGTGCGGCGAGTTGTGCGGCGAGTTTCACGAAGGCGTCTGCGCGCCGTGCTGGCAAGCGAACCAGGACGCGCTCGATCTACACAATGCCGAGGTGGACCGATGGGAAAAGATGACGGAAGCGGAGCGCGAGAAAGCGATCAGGTGGGCAGTCAGATGACCCCCGCCGACAAACTCGCCTCGCTCCGCTCGCTGCTGGAGCGGATGACGCCGGGGCCGTGGCGCACGGACTCGCTCGACTACGTCTGCGGCGCAGAAGAAATCATCGGGGATGTCGAACCGCGTGACCGTGAGGGGATCATCGCCCTTCGCAACGAGGGGGAGGCGCTGCTCTCCGTGGCCGAGGCGGCGCTTGAGTACCTCGCCGCGCGCGACCTCGCCTACAGCCTTGCTCACGACCTTTCGCAGATAACGAACGGCACCGGGCAAAAGCCAACTGATCCGATCGCGCAGGAATCGTGGCGAGCCACGTTCCTGAAACACCGCGAGGCGCTGAGGATGCGGCGACCATCGCGCGCTCGGCTTCGCGCCGCCCTCGCGCGGTTCGGGGAGGGGAAGTGACCGGCAAGGAGTTGTTGGCGCTGATCCTCTTTCTGCTGGTCTTGGGCGGCATCGTGCTCATGCTTTCTCGTTTCGGAGACGACGTAGAGGGACCGCCCTACTTTGACGACGACGACGACGAGGAGGGGATGAGCGACGAACGCATCTGCGCCGACTGTGGGGAGCCGGGGGCGACGCGCCACCTTCACCGCGAGATGTCGTGGGTCCACGGCAGGCAGGAGGACTGCATCGCCGCCCTCCGCACCCGCCTCGCCACGGCCGAACGCGAGCGTGACCACTTCGCGGGACGCCAGCTTGCGTTGGAGCATGACGCGCTGGAGATGAAGCAGCGAATCGCCGTGCTGGAGTCGGCGGCGCGCGAAATCGTCGCCGCCCCGCTGCGTGCGCACGAGAATCGCAAGATGGCGGACGCCGTAGAGCGCCTCGCCGCGGTGCTGGAGGGGAAATGAGCAACGGCGGACCGTGTCGTGAAATGACGTTGGACGAGTACGTCGGAGTGCTCCCTAAGTGCCATCTGGCGGCGCGGGAGCTTGCCTCTCTCCGCGCCCGCCTCGCCTCTCAGGAGCGTCTGATCCACCGCCTGACCCACAACGAGGAGATCGAAAGCGACCGCATCTGCAAGCATGAGTTGGATGCCGTGGCAGCACGCGAGGAGCGGGATACTGCGCTCGCCCGCCTCGCCGAGTGGGAGGGGTCAGCGGCTCTGCTAGTTACCGCTACCAGCGACGATCACCTGGAGAACATTACGCCGAATGTCCTGCTGACAAGCGTTTTTCGGCGGATCAACGCTCCAGAAGGATCTCTGTTGGCGAAAGCAGAGCAGGCTCAGGCCGAGGCCGAGATGGCACTTGCTATTGCCGAAGTCCGCATCGCCGAAGCCGAGGAACGCCTGGCCAACCGCGAGAAGGAGTGGGCGGAACAGTGTGATCGGATCGTCGGCTGGCACAACGAGGCGCAGGCGAAGCTCGCAGAAGTCGAAGCGCAGCGGGACAGCTACCTGCGCGAGGTCGAGATACTGACCGGAGCCCGCGATGCGCTGCTCAAGACCGTACAACTCGACCGTGAGCGCGAGCGGGAACTGACGCGCGAGCGCGACGAAGCCCGTGCCGCCCTCGCTGCTGAGAAGACCGCCTGTGCCGCCGTCGCGGCGAAGCGCGACAAGTGGCAGGCAGAGTTCGAGGATTGCGCGCGTCTGTTGCGGCAGGAGCGGGTTTACCTCGCCGCCGTTGCCCGCGAGAGGGACGGTTTAGTCGAGCACGTCATGCAGCAGGACGCCGCCCTCGCCGCCGCGCATCGGGTGCTTCCGTGTGGCCATCACCACTCGGTCGGCGACGCCTACGGAACCTGCGTGCTCTGCACCTCCATGCAGACGGCCAGCGAGCAGGACGCCGCCCTCGCCGCCGCGCGGGAGCGGGAGGCGGTCATGAAGCGCACCGCTCGCTGTGTGCTCGCGTGGTACGGCCGAGAGGACGACATCGAGCGGAGACGAGAGGCGCAGGAGAGGTTCCCGGACGCCGGGGCAGCGCTCGACGCGCTGGCCGCTGCCCTGCGCCGCGAACTGGAGGCGCGATGACCGCCCCGACCGCGCGGGAGGCGGCAAGCGCCCACCGCTTCGTGATCTACCGCTGCCCGGACCATCCGCACATGGTCACGCTGCTGATGGAGAACGTGCGCGGCGGCACGCGCCTGCTCGGCGGGAAGTGCTGTGTCAACCAGTACACACGGCCGCTGGCGGCGTGGTCCGTGACGGAGAGCATGGCAGAGCGGTTCCGCACCGCCCTTCACGCGGCCGTGCGGGAGGTGAGCCGTGGGTGACCGCTGGACCGACGATGATCGCCTCGGCGTGGACCTGTTCGCGGGCGACAAGGACGAAGGCGGCGCCCGCCTTGTGTCGAGCCGAATGGTCACGACGCGCAGGCCGCAAACGTGCCTGTATCTCCACCCGCACGACATCCCTCCGGGCACGAGGGCGCGCCGCGAGTCGGCTCTCGTGGACGGGCATTGGCGCGCGTTCTACTGCTGCGCGGCGTGTCTGGACGGCTGGCTTGACGAGTCCCTTGGGGCGATTGAGGTGCCCCATGCCTGACCGCATCTGCGCCGACTGTGGGGAGCCGGGGGCGGTGGCGTTCTTTGGAGGCAAGGTCTACCGCTGTAAGCACGAAGCCGACTGCATCAACAACCTCCGCGCACAACTGGTGGACGCGCGAGGGGAGCGCGACGCGACGCTTAGACAGATGTCGGTTGGTGCGCGCTGCATAGAGCGTCTGTCGGCCGATGAGACCTCCCTCCGCGCCCGCCTCGCCGAGGTGGAGCGGGAGAGGGACAACCTCCAATGCACGCTGAACGCCACGGTCGCACGCGCGGAACGTGCGGAGCGGAACAGCGCGCAGGCTGACCTCGCGGACGCCGACCGCCTTCTGTCCGACCTCGACCGCGTCCTCGACGAAGCCGGTTACGACTCCGAGTGCGGCGACATGATGGAGCGGCTGCACGATGTCTGCGCCGCCCTCGCCGCCGCGCGGGAGCGGGAGGAGGCGTTGCGCGCAGTCATCATCGGCGCGGCGGCTCAGATCGTGCTGCACCGCGCTCAGCCGGTCGTGGCGGAGCCAGCTCCGTTTCTGGAGGCGGCGCTCAAGATCCTGAATGGCGCCCTCGCTGCCGGGGGCGAGGAGGGACGGGGATGAGGCTGACGAAGGAGCAGGCAGAGACGATCCGCGATGAAATCGACAACCGACTCTCGGCGTTCACCGTTCTGTCGATGCTGCGCGAGTGCGGCGTGACATTGCCCGATCGTTGCACATGGGACGAGATCCTCGCTGCCGTCGTCGCCGCCCTTGACGAGCCGGGGGACGACCTTGCCGCCCTCCGCGCCCGCCTCGCCGAGTTCGTCGCCGCTACTGATTCCGGCATGAACTCCGAGGCCGATTTGCACGCGGAGATCGCGGGGCTGCGGGCCAAGCTCGCCGAAGCGGAGCGCGAGCGGGACGAGGCCATGGCAGAACTGGTCGCCCTTCGCACCAAAGACGCCTCGCGCGAGCGCGCCTACGACGCCCTACACCGCGAGGCTATGGAGGAGTGTAAGAACACACTCGTCGCCGTCGAGATCGCGAACGAGCGCAAGGCCGAGGCGGACTCGCTCCGCACCGCCCTCGCCGCTGCCAAACTGGATTTGGCAGCGCGTGATTCTCGTATCCGCTACCTCGATGGGGCGTATGCGATTGAGCGCCATGTGACACGGAAGCTGGAATCGGATCTCGCCGCTGCCCAAGCCGAGATCGCCGGTTGGCAGGAGAAGGCGCGGAACTGGCTCGCGTCTCCCGAAGCGGCGCAGCGGCTCGACGGGTATCGCGAACTGGCGCAGCAGCTTGCGGAGGCGCGGGAGGAGCGAGACGCGCGCAGTAATCATCCGGACCGATGCCCCATCACTGGCCTGCCGTTCTTCATGGGCATCTCCCACCCCGAGCGCGGCTGGGTCGCCACCTACGGTGGTCCGTACGATTCGTACACGATTCCGGAGCGCGACTCCGACGACGGCGATCTCACGCGCGAGAGGTACGACCACGACGCTGATGGCTGGGTCGAGGGATGCGAGTCGATCGGACTGAGCATCGTGTCCGAAGAAGACCTCTCCGCTGCGCGGGAGCGGGAGGAGGGGCTGCGCGAGGCACTGGACGAGGCCATCAAAACGCTTGACAGCGTGCGTGTGTTTGTGACGAGCCGCGAGCGCATTGCCAGAGATCCCGGCGAGGAATGGTACGACGAGCGTGTACGTCGCTATCGTCGCGCCCTCGCTGCCGGGGGCGAGGAAGGGGGACGGGGATGACGAGAGAGCGCGAAGAGCGCGAGATGCTGTTCCGCGTACGGCACGAACTGGAGCGCAGCGGCGATCCGGTGCATCGAGCGTTGGTCAAGGACATTGACGCCGCCCTCGCCGCCCCCGCCCCTCCCGCGCCGCAGGGGGAGCCCCCTGCTCACATGTGCCGCCGCCGCCACGCAATCGGCAAGGCCTGCGCGGAGCAGACTGCCTCGCGGTCGATGTGGTGCGGTCCGTGCCGGGAGTGGGCGCAGCAGACGGTGGACCAGCCCTCCCTCGCGCCGCAGGGGGAGACGCGCTGCCATAGCAATACCTGCCTCAACAACACGCGCGGAGGGGGCAAGTGCATCTGCGAAGTGTGCCAACGCTGCGGCATGCCGTTCGCCCGCGAGTGCGGCGTGTGGGTCGCCTGTCAGCCGGACGACGGACCGTATGAACCAGGGATCTGCGAGTTCGTGTGTCCCGACTGTGCCTCGCCCCCTTCCGCGCCGCTGCGCGTGGGGGAGCGCGCTCGGTGGGAGCCGTACGGATCCGCCGAGGGAGTCATCGAGGGCATCGTCCCGTACGCGACCATGCGGTTGGATGACGGCAGCACGCGGGCCGTGCGGCTCTCCGACCTGCGCCGCGTCCCCCTCCCGCCCCGCGCCGAGGGCGCCGCGGAGTACGAGCCATGACCTCCCCTCGCTGCCCCCGCTGCGCCCCCACCCACCCTCCTCCTCACCCCACCAGCCTCCTGCGCGAGGCTGCCCAAATCTTTCTCATCCCCGGCAAAACCCGCCGCGACGTCATCGCCTTCCTTCGCTCGCGCGGCAAGTCCTACTCTGCCGCCCGCGCCCTCGCCGGCCAAGCAAATAAGCTAGCGCGCCAGATCTCCCGTCAAGTACAGTAGCCCTATCCCAAGGAATCTTCGTATGCCTGACACAGGAACCTTTGTTTTCTGGTGGACCTGCCTCAACGCCTACCGTGAACTCTGTGAAGAACCCCCTTTCGATGACGACCACATCATCATCGCCGACAGCTCGGGGCCCTATACCGCCCTCGTCACTGCCGGCGAAATTCGGAGGATCATTCGGATCCTCGACAAGGAGAGTACCGTGAACGAGCTGAACCCCGTGCTGGCCCTGCTCAACACCATCCTCACCACCGCGCCGCAGACGAAGATCCTCGTCGGCCGAGGGAAGAAGACCGTCAGCCTTTCCATTGACGAGGCCAACGATCCCAAGACCCTCGCCCACGTTGCCGACTACATCATCGGCGAGCTCGTGCGGCTGAAGGAGTCCCTGGGTGAGAACGAGGAGGAGGAGGGCGAGTGAGCTCGAGCTGCTTCAACCCCAGCAAGCTGAAGGAGATGTTCGTTTACCACTCACCCCCTCCTGAGGCCCTGCAGCTCCACAACACGATCAACGAGCAGACGCTCAATCTCGCTAACTGGCTGAACACCATCCTCCCTCGCTCGGCCGAGGTCACCCTCGCCATCCGCGCGCTGCAGGAGGCCCGGCACTGGGCCAACGCGGCCGTGGCCCTCTACATCACCTCCGGTCAGGAGCCCTGACCGATGTGCGGGGGTAAGGTCTCTCTCCCCGGCACACGGGAAGACTGGCCGTGGCCCGAGCCCTCACCTGTTCATCAGCCCGATCCCGAGGAGAGCTTCGGCTCTCCTTGGGAAAGGCGGGAGACCATCTGCACCTTTCGTCCAGGCGTCGTCCAGCTCGGTTACCGAGGCCTTTTCTTCCACTCCAATTGCTGCCCATTCAGCCACGAGGAGTAATGTGGAAGACAACCCTGTCTGGCAGGAACTGCGAAAAGCCTTCCTCGAGGCGCGTGAGAACGGGGAGACGTTGTCCCGGGTTCTGAAGCGCCAACAGAAGACCGGCGAGACAAAGCCCACACCACCCCCATCTCGACCCTCCCAGACTCCCCTCCCGCTCCCCTCGTTCCCCTCTCCCCTATTTCTGCGCTGGATCGTGGAGAACCTATGAACCTGCAGATCGCCCTGAAGCTAGTACAAGACGAGTACTACCACGCCACGGCCAAGTTCGGCCGCTTCGCTTCTTCACACGAGGGCTTCGCCGTTCTGCTCGAGGAGTCCGACGAGCTGTGGGAAGAGGTCAAGCACGGCACCACGGACAGAATACGCGAGGAAGCCATCCAGGTCGCTGCCATGGCCCTGCGGTTCTTGGTGGACTGCTGTGAAGAGCCCACGCTGTGAGCCCCAACCTTACCCGGATCAACCCACGCTACAACCAACACCGCACGGACACCGGCCGGACGAGCTCAGGGTCAGATGACTCGGATGTGGAGAAATCCGGCCGCAAGGCCCCACAGGTACAGAACTGGCCCCGGCCCTTGCGGGACGTGATCGTCGCCCCGCCCGGCCACCTTCTCGTGGGCGCAGACTGGGCGGCCATCGAATGGTGTTTGTGCATGTACGACGCCGGGATCCAGCTCGACAGCCCCTATCACTTGGACCTTCTCGACCGCTTCCAGCGCAAAGAGCTCGATCCGCACACGTTCCTCGCAGCCAAGGCCTTCAGCAAGGATCCACAGCTCCCGGTGTACGACAAGGAGGCCCCATGGAAGGGGCCACCGGGCCTAGAGTCTCAAGCCGTGACGGTCAAGGAACGCAAGCAAGCCAAGCCGTTTACGTTCGGCCACATGTTTGGTGGTGCGGATGATGCCTTGGCCGACAACGCTCGAGTCCCCCGCCCGATCGGCCACATCGTGTGCGCCGCGCACGACGAGGTCTACCAGCTTCCTCCCTGGCAAGCCCACACCTACGCCTTGGCCAAGAAACAGCACAAGGTCACCACCTTGGGTGGCTGGGTCCGCTGGTTCTGGGCACATGAGCCCAAGGACACCGAGGTCTTGGCCACCCGAATCCAAGGCTCCGCGGCGGACCTGATGAAGTGGGCGATGATCAACATCTGGCGCACCAAGCCCGAGTGGTTCATCCCATTCACCACCACGCATGACTTCTTCGGCGCCAGTGTGCCGATCGAGCGTCTGGACGAGGGCAAGGAGTTCTTGCGTCGTCACATGGAAGCCCCTGTGCCTTGGCTGGGGGGAAGGTCTTGGCGGGCCGAGGTCAAGTCCGGCCCGAACTGGAGGAGCGTAACGTGAGAAAAGACCCGACGTCGGTGAAGTGGTTCCATTCGTTTTCTGATATGGACTCCTTCTCCCATGGTCCCTTCGACACCAAAGAAGAGGCCCAAGCAGACGCGGCCCAGAACTACGACCCGGGCGAGCACTTCTGGTTCCACTGCGGCACCTCCGTGCTGCCAGAGGACGCAGCCGATTGGCTGGCCTCAGGTGTGCAGGACATGATCGACTCCGGCAATTTCGAGCTGGACTTGGAGCTCGGTGCCGAAGACCCGGTGCTTGAAATCTCCACCCCTGCCCTGCGGGCCCTCTCTCCTCTACTGGCCCAGTGGATCAAGGAACACAAGCTGCTGGCTGTGTGGTACACCTTCACCCACAGCGAGCGAGGGGTCCTGCCAGCAGAACCAAACGAGGCTCACGATGGCTAGCCGACTCATCGAGGCACAGTTCATCAAGCGCGTACGAGACAACAAGTACACCCTGATCCACGAACGTGAGTGCGAGCACTGCCACAAGGTCTGGGAAACAACCGAGATCCCCATCGCCAAGGAGTGGACGGGCACGGATCCGGGCCACTGCCCGTGGTGCGGGAACGAGTCCAAGACCATCGACACCATCGGGGCCTCGGCCGCTTTGGGCCCCAAGCCACGCAAGATCTCGGCCGCCGTGCTGATCATCGCCCGCAACGGAGGACGTTACCGGCGCCGGCAGTGTGCCGTGTGCGGGCAGCGGTGGACAACGGCCGAGTTCCGCCGCACGGGTCATGCCCACCCGCCGGCCGACGAGTGCTCGAGTTGTAACGGAACGGGGGAGGACTGAGCCTCCCCCGGTTTTACTCTGCGCCTGGCGGGCTGGGTGGCGGGGCCTCAGGGTCCGCCCAGCGAGGCATCTGCGGCAACCCTCGCTGCTCCGCCGCCCGCTGCTCGCTCGTCTGCTGGGTCAGTATCGGCCCGAGCCCCGGGATCAGCCCCACCCCCGTGAACTTCCGCCGCAGCCGCACGTACCGCTGCCACTCCGGGTCCTCGGTGATCCCAACGGTCTTGGACTTCGCGGCGAGCTGCGTGTAGTCCACCAAGTCCATCCACCACCGAACCTGCGGCAGGCCATACCGCAGGGGGATCTGGGCAACCTGCTCGAACCCCACGCCAAACAGCTTGGCCAAGAAGTAGCTGAGCAGCCCCATCGAGCCGGTCATCAGTACCTGTCGCCGAGCGGCGTTGATCGTCCTTGCACTGGGCCGGACGGGCATGAAGCCCCCGCCGGGCATCGGGTTGGTCTGGGTCTGCTTGTACCAGTGCGCGGTCTCGTCGGCGGGCCACGACGCGGGCGGGGCCTGCGGGGACTCGACCAGTCCCGGGGCCGGCAGCTCGCTCGTCTGCTGCCGAAGGTCGAACCTCCCCTCGCCCAAGGGCTTCTTGCTGGTCAGAGCGGTGTTGATCATCCTCACCGCATAGTCCGCTCGACGGAACATCCAGCTCGTCGCTCCCCGCCCGGGCTGGAGCAGCAAGTGCTGCAGCATCGGCGCCTCGGTCGTAACCCCGGGTACGGGGTAGAGCCGATCCACCGCCGCCTTCGCCCACTCTTCCGCCTCCTCTGGCGTCAACCCCTGGTCCACCCCGGCGTTGTACTTGGCATAGAACCAAGTGGCCTTGACGAACTCATCGATCGCCGAGGGGGCCAGCATCGTGGCCCGCAGCAGGGACCGGATGCCCGAGTGCAGCCGGCCAGTGCGACGAGAGCCTCGCACGATGCCCTGAAGATCACGGTCGATCTGGCTCATGTTGTCTACCGTCATGGCCATCACGCCGTTGAGCCGGGTGAGGGGGAGATCCGTGGCCGGCTTGCCGCTCAGACGCCGCTTGAACACGTCGTTCTTCAACGTCAGCGCCGCGTCCTTGATCGCCCCGCCCACACCCTGCGCGGCCCACTTCGCCATCTTCGCCGGGTTGCCCGTCTCGGCCGCGAGCTCCGGGAACAGCATCAAGGCGTCGAACACGTTCTGACCCACCAGGGTCTTGGCGTTGAGCACGATCGACAACCAAGCAAGGTTGATGGTCGAGAGGATCTCCCTCGTTGGCGCTCCCCGGGCCGGGTTGGTCAGTGGCTTTTCTGCCCGGCGCTGCCCCAAGCTCTTCTTGGTCAGCAGCCGCACACCCCGGCTGATCGGGTCCTCCACCCCGCTTGCCATGTTGGCTTCGGTCGCCCGGTCCATGGCGTCTTCCTGCGGGTCTACCCAGCCTTTCATCCTGGCCCACAAGGAATGGGCGAACTGGGCCTGGGACTTGAGCTCCGGGGTGGCGTCCATCCTGGCGATCAACGCGGCAGCTTCGATCAACCTGGGCTCGATGTGGATCATGCGCTCGGCTGCGGTGAGGTAGAGTGCAAGCGAGGCGCCGAACGATCCCACGGGCGGGCCCATGTCGTCCTGCTCACCAGAACGTTCTCTCAGCATCCAGTCCCGCATGTGGGGATTCAGGGTGCCGATGATCCGGTTGTTCGGCCGCAGCAAGTCGGCCCTGATCATGTCCTCCGTCAGGTAGTACAGCCGAGAGACGTAGTTCAGCCGCTCGAGACCACCGGAGTTGATGTGGTCGATCTTCTTCCGCTGCTTGGCCCACAGGTGGTAGCGGGCTTCCCAAGCCTTCTGGGCCTTGCGGAACTTGCCGACCGGCCGACTGCCCAACGAGGCCAAGGCGACCTTGATCGTGGAGTTGTTCTTGTCGAGCCAGGCTTGGAGTTCGGAGCCATCGAGGCCCTCGAGCTCGCTGAACAGCGCCATCAACTCGACCCGGAACTTGCCTGGCAGCTTGGCCGTTCCCGAGGCCTCGTCCAAGATCCCCAGCATGTCCTGCTTGGCCTGCTCCATGCCGGCGTGGTTCTGCATACTCAGGAAAGCCAAGTAGTTCTTTGCCGTCCGCTCCAGTGGCCCCGTGCCATCACCCCGCACGTAGGTCTCGAGCACCTTCCGCACACGTTCGACGGTGTCGTTGACGCTGTACTCGGTCTTGCCCAAGCCCATCAGCCTGAACACCGCTTTCTCTGCGGTCTTGATCGTGAACGTCCGATCGGTGGGCAGGACGCGGCCACTGACGCCACCGCGCAACTCAGCCAAGCCCCGGTACACCGCCGTGTCGAACTCCTCGTTCAGCGCGGAGGCAACGAAGAGATCGCTCAGCCCACCAGTGCTCTGGGTGATGGCCTTGTCGGCTTCACTCGCCGCTTTGTTCAGCAGGTAGTACACGTTCGAGAGGATCTTGCCGTGCTCTTGTCCGTACTCGTCGGCCCCTCGAATGTTGGGACCGAGCACGCTGGCAGGAGAGCCGAAGCTGGAACCCCAGACCATGGCGGCATGGGAGACCTTGCTCAGGGTGTTGAGGAGGTTGCCGATGAGGCGCAACGGGGCTTCCGCAAACCCTGGGTACTCGAACTCATCCAGCTTCTTGCTCAGCTCACTCCTGTGCCAGAGATCCAGCCCTTCCAGCGTCTCGTGCAAGGTCTGCATCATGTCGAAGTAAGAGGTCGCCTTCAGGCCTTCCTTCTTGCTTCCCTTAGGCAGCTTGCCCGCCTCGACCATGCCCTCCAGCCCCAAGTGGAGCCGCATCATGGCGTCTTCCAGCGTCTCCTTGGCCCGTGCGTTGAGGAGACCGCGGAAGTATTCCCGAGCCGCTGAGCTAGGGGCTTGACGGAAGTCCTCGGGCTTGAGCTTGAAGTGAATTGCCAAGGCCAGCAGCTCCGTGCTCCGCATCGGTGCGTACGCCCGCCCACCAACCACCCGCCGGCTATGGCGCAGGAGTTTCTCGAATGCCTTGGAGCCCGAACCGATGCGCTCGACGGCCTTGGCGTGCGCCTCGGCCAAGCGGTTCTTGTCTGCCGGGGTAGGAGGAATCCAACCTTGGGTGTACCCCGGGCCCTTGCCGGCTGCCAGCCGGGCTGGTGCGTAGTACGTCAGCTCCCAGTTGGTTCCGGCCTTGGCGATTCGCCGGATAACATGTTCGGTCTTGTCGTCGTCGGTGAAGAGTTCCCAAGCCCACTTGGGAAGGTTTCCTTGCCCGAGCTTGGCAAGGGCCTCGGAGTAGGTATGCGCGGCAGGAGTTGGGCCAGACGAGGGAGAGGGATGTCCTTTCCCGCCATGACCGCCGCGTGGGTGTACACCTCCGCCGGATCCAGTCCCTCCTCCATGGCCCGAGCCAGAACCGCCCTTGCCGCCCCCTGCTCCAGATGCTGGGGCTGCAAGCTTAGAACCAGCTTTGTCGAATAGGTCAGTAACAGTTCCTTCTTCGCTGAGTCGGTCATGTTCGGCCTCGTAACGGGAAGTGGCGAACTCCAGATCCGCCCGGACGGACGGATCGCGGAGGGTCTCTCGCACGGCTGTGTAGATGCTATCCAAGGTCTTGTGGGCAGCGACTTCGTTTTCCTCCCGGGCGACGGCGAAGGTGTCACCATGCTGCCATACCTCAACGTGGGTCAGTTCGTGGGCAATGGCAACGGCAATGAACTTGGCGAACGCATCCACCATGTCGGATTTGTTCAGCAGCCCGGATGCTACGCGCCTCTCAATGCCAGCCCAAATGGCGAACGGGTTGATGAGAATCGGGTATGGGCTTTTTTCCTTTTCCCCGCCAAAGATGAAGGTGTTCCTGATCGTGAGTGCTCGGTAGCCGCTGCCAATTCCCAGTCCGCCGTAGAAGAACGATGCGGGAGAGTAGGCCCAAGAGTCGGAGCCCTTCTGCTTGGCCACGATACTCTCGGCCACGCGCATCATGCCATCGCCGATGATCCTGCTCAGGAGCTGGATACCAGCGAGCTTGGAGAGGTCCTGCGCCAGCTTGGGATCGACCCGCCCCGTCGTGTCCACCACGCGCGGAACGTGGGGGTGCGGACTACCGGTAGGAGCAGGGCCGATCTGGGGAGCGTCAAACAGCGCAGACTTGAGCTTGTCGTCACGCTCTTGCCTGATCCTGCGGATGATCTGTATTTCCACATCGGAACTGATCTTGTCGGGCATCGGCCCGCGCAGGTTCTCGCGATTGGTGGTGAACGGGTAGTTTATGTGCTCCGTGTCACCGGGGTGAATGTCCACGAACAGCAGCGCCGGTTTGGGGGAGGGGTGGATGCCCCACTCGAAGGGGTAGAAGTTCTGGGATCCCTGCCACAGTCCGTGGCTGGCGATGATGGTTTTGTGTGAGCCATCCGTCACGAGCTTGGTGGAGGCGTAGATGAAGTACTCTCCGCCGCCTTCGACCTGGCCGCGGGAGACCTCTTTCATTTCGTGGTCGTTCCATTCAGGGGAGTGGAGGGAATGCTCCTCGGTATGAATATCATTCCCCCATAGAGGTGGCTCGACGGTGATGTATTTGAAATCGACGGGAAGGTTGGAGTACCGGGCGATTGTCTCCACCGCCTGTCGAATTTGGGCCATTGTTCCGTGCTCGCGGGACAGCTTGATACTGACCAGCGTTCCCGTGGGCTTGTCGGTCGGCATGTCCCTGGGCTCGGTGATGGTCAGGCCGACTTTCGGGTCGGCGTACATCAGTCCCGTGCCGAAAACGGAGTTGACCACCCGAGTGCCGTCTGGCCGCTCGGTTACGGTCTCGACGTAGGTATCCTCGGAGTTGGGGAGATAGGCCAGCTTGGCCAGACCAAACCCACCAGTGTTTCCCTTTGCGGGTTTGTACGTCCCACCAATGTTGACGTATTCCTTTTCGAGGACTTCCTTCGTCATCCCGATGCCGTTGTCCCTGATCTCGACGGTGAAGAAGTCATCCAAGTACCTCCCTTTGACGGTGACACTTATCTGGCCCCGTGAGCCAAGGGGGAGGTTCTCGAGATTGGCCCGTATAGAGTCCACGGCGTTCTGGAGCAGCTCTTTCGTGGTTACTTCGGACAGCTTACCGGCGTACATCGCCACACCCATGGCACGAATGGCGTGCGGAGACTGCCCGGCGATGGCACCCAGGGTTCCGTCTTCGCGCCGGAAAAGGTCGTAGGCGATGTTTTCTTCTTGGACTTCTCGGGCAGCTTGGGTGTGGATGGATTCGGCCTCGGAGTAGGTATGCGCTGCTGCGGGAGCCATCTCCATCGGCTCACGGGAAGGGGAGGTGGAGGGAGACAGGAGAGTGAGGCCATCGGGGCCCTGGAGGTCTTCCATCTTCCCCTGCAGCAGTGCGCGAGAAACGCTTGCAGCCGTGTTCTTGTTCAGCAGTCCCCGGCCCCAGTCCACCACGGAGTTCCACATGTTGCGGAGATGGCGCTTGGCAGCAGCGAGCAGGCCCTCGGGTCCGGCCGGGATCCGCGCCACCGCCTCGTCCATCGAGGTCTCGGCAAACCATTCATCGGCATTCAGGTAGCGGTAGTACTGTTCCCGCCACGACCAGCGCCATGACTGGGTGTCAGGGTTCCAGACCAAGGCCCCGTACTTCCCCAAGGCCTCGCCGTGTTCCGCCAACAGAGCGTCTCCCTGCTGCTTGGAGAACGACCGTTGGGTCCGGAAAGTCGCGAGGAATGGGGCGGCCTTGATCAGCTTGTCGTAGGCCTTGGTGTAGTCGTCATCGATCGCCGCGTTGATCTCGTCGGACAGGAAGCCGCGAAGGTGATGGCTGAGTTCGTGGATCAGCGTCTTGTCCCAGCCAATGTCACTGCGCTGGAGGTTCTCGGCGAACAACCTGATGACCCCGTCGAGATAGTCCCCAAGGGAACCCGGAGAACGCTTGTGGATCTCGAGCACCACGTCGTCCAAGAACTGGTGGCCAACGGCAGACATGAAGGCCTCTACACGGGCCAGCTGAGCCGGGGTCATGGAGATCTTGGGCTCGTTCCCACCCGGGCGCGTGGTCCGGCTCATGTCGCCCATCAGGCGCCGGAGGATAGCGGCAGCCCCTCGGGGGGCCACTCGGCCGCCCTGCTCTTCTCGTATGGATGCCCCAACGCCACGAGGAGAGAGCGAGGCAGACGTAGCCCGGTAGGACTCGACGCGATCCCACAGGTCATTCAGCCGCTGCTGGCCTGTCTCGCGATCAAGTTCGCCGGACTTGATCTGCTCCTCCGTGAGCGTGATCTGGTCGAGGAGCGTGATCTGGTCGAGAAGGGCGTCGAAGTCGTCGGTTGGGGGCGCGGCCATCTCCATCCTCTGGCCCCGCCCCGCTCTCACCTTCTCCTCTACCGCGTCCAAGTCCACCTTGGCCAGCTCCCGCAGGTGCCTCTCCAACCCCTCCTTCAGCGCCAGCAGCTCCGCCCGCCGAACCCGATAGTCCTCATCCACCTCGAGCGCATCGAGCTCCGCCAGCGTCTGCAGCTCAGGCTCCGCACCATCACCCGCCATAGCCCGTACCAGCAGCCCCATGTCCGGGGTCCCCAGATCCGCCAGCTCGCGCTCGACCTCTCGCAGCAGCCCGCGCGTTTCCCGGGCCGACCGTGGCAACCCCCTCTCACTCAGCCTCGCCATGATCGGCGCGGCATCGGGCTCGTCGTTTTCCGCGTCTGGCCGGAACAGGTCCCGCCAGTACTTCCGCTGCCCGTCCCGCGCCTGGCTGGCCACAGCATTCAGCCGCAGGTTCCCTGCCTCGTTCAGCTCGTACACCACCGAGCTCGTCGGGGCCACCCGGAACTCCCAGCCCAAGCCATCCCCCCACGTCGGGAGCATGGCTTCCCCCAACCCAGCCGTCACGTCCAGCGGACCCGACGCCAGCAGGGCATACAACCGTCCGTCCGACTGCACCACGGGCACCGACACCGGGTCCTGCTCGCGCAGCACACCCGCATTCGTGGGCCTGAGCTCGCCCACGACCATCTCGTGCCCCTGCGCGAAGTGGTCCGCCATCACGACCTGGCGTGCCTCGGCCACTCGCGGGCTGGACTCGAAGTCCTCATCCTGTGGCACGGGCATGGACAGGATCTGGTCCGGCGACGGCAGCGGATCGAGCCGTGGCCCTGCCGGCATCTGCGCCACCAGTTCCGGCACCTCCACCTCGTCCCCCATCGCCACCGGCTGCGCCAGCCGAGTCAACTGCTCCGGCGTCCGGGCCCTCCCAGCCGCCGACGCGAGCGCCTCGAGCCGGAGGTTGAGCAGCCTTTCCTGGCCCGCGTTCGGCGCCTCGGGGAGACTGTTCAGCAGCGTCTGCGCCGTGGCCAGTACCCCCACGTCCCCTGTCGTGCGCGCGGCGTCGATCACGCCCAGCACGGCGGCCTGGGTCTGCGGGCTCGCCCACCCGGGCGTGGCCATGGTGAGGTACTGGAACTTTGCCCCACCCATCGAGGGCATCTTCCGGTCAGACCCGATCGTTCCCTTCGGGGCCTTCCCCTTTCCACCCTGAACCACCCCCTCGGTCCCGAACTCCGTGAGCGCCCCGGTCAGGGTGTCGGACATGAAGTCCTTCACCGACATCGGCTGCCCCAAGAGCGCCGCCGTGATGTTCCCTCCGGCCTCGCTCACCACCTCCTCACCCAGCTCGGACACCCCACGGAGGACCTTGTACTTCAGCCCACCAACGCCGGCGTCTCGCAGGATCTTGCTCGCCTCGCCCAAGGGCCCCTTCAGGCCCTCGACGTTCGTCCCTGGCAGCAGCAGCAGCCGGCCTTCGTCATCCAGCTTGAGGTTCTTCACCCCGCCCAGCGCCTCGTCCAGCTCCGCCAGCGCCTTCGGGGACAGCTTCTCGGTCAGCAGCGTCGAGACCTTCGGCCCCACACGAGCCAGCAGGGCCGACAGCCCGACCTTCCCCACCCACCCCGCGGCCCCGGCCCCAAGGCCCACCAGCGTGCTCACGCCCGGGCTGGTGCCGTTGTCCACCGCACTCGGTGTGTAGGCCTGCACGAGCCCCACGGTCCCAGCAGAGGCCATGTAGCGCGGCAGGGCCATCCGGCCCAAGCGAGTGGCCAGCATGGTGCTGTTCACCACCCCGGCGGCTCGCATGGCCGCCCCACTAGGGGTGAAGATCCCGACGACCTGCCCGGCCCCGGCCATGAGAGGGTCTTCCTCCCGCAGCTTGCGGGCCCCCTCGGCCCCCTGCGTGCCCAGCAGAACGTCCACGGCCCGCGTGGGGGCTCCAAGGAAAGCCGTCTGCTCCACCTCGCTCAGGAACGGGCCCATCATGTCCGTCTGGCGCTGGTAGAGCTGCTCGGTCGCGGCCCGGACAATCTGCGCCCGGTTGGCTCCCACGGGAACCCGGGCCTTGGTGTACACCACCCCGACACCCGAGGGGTGAGGGATGACGACGGGCAAGGTCTGGTCGAGCCGATCCCTTCGCCCCAGCGCGCCCGCTGCAGCGAGCTTGGCCGACGACGGCGCGAGCCGGCGCTGGCGGTCCCGGTAAATCTCCACTGCCGCCTGCACCATCGGCGCCAGCCGTGCCACCTCACCCATCAGCGGGTTGGCGTTGCGGATGGCTTCCATCGCCGCTGCCGTCTCTGCCAGCGGGTCCTCGCCCTGCAGGCCCTGAACCATCCCGCCTTCGCCCTGCGCCCGGGCCGCCATCGCCTGGTCCTGCTGGGCGGTGTCCTGCGCCATCCCCGCCGCTACGTCGGCCTCCTGCTGCTGCAGGATCGCCGGGTGCGTCGGCGTGGTGCCGGCGAGTTCGGGGTTGGCCCCGGCACGCCCCTGGCCGGCGGCGAAGTTCGGCAGCGGCGTGGTCGGGGGCTGGGTGCCCTGGACCAGCTGATCGGCCAGTACGTTGACATCCTCAGGCAGCGCGCCCTGCAGGCCAGCGCCGGTGATAGGAGGCTTGGTCGGCGCGTTCGGGTTCGTCATTACTTCTTCCTCGGCGAGGTTGGGGTTGGTTCGACGTTGAGCTTGGGCGCCTTGGCCGCTGGGGGCAGGGCGGTGGGCAGAATGTCCGTGAACAGGCTCTTCTGGGGAAGCCCGTTGGGGTTGCCAACGTCACCCAGAGGCCCCAAGGACCAGCCCCGGTTCAAGGTCGCATAGTCGTTGAACGCATCAAGGGTGGCCTTGGCATACCGCTCGAGGAAGTCTTCCGGCGTTCCCTGTCCGCCACTCATGCGCTCGTACATCTCGTACATCCCGCTCAGCTGCTTGAGCACGCCGGCATCGTTGTTATCCGGTCCCGTGGCCAAGTAGTTCAGGGCCGTCTTGCGGCTCCATCCACCGCTTTCGATCAAGGAATCGATCGTCCCTTCCCACGCCCGGTTGAACGCGGTGTCCACGCTCACATACCCATCCGGGTTCGCTCCCCCCATCGCGTCCATCTGGGCCTTCAGGATTTCGATCGAACGCCGGATGTTCAAAGCCGCCACGCTCGCCGTGCTGGCCGCCAGACGGTACTCCGCTGCCGCCGGGCTTCCCTGCTGCTCGAGGCTCACGGCGTACATCGACATCTGGGCACCCTTCTCCCGCGTCTGCGTCTCCAAGTAGGAGAACTTCGCCTCGAGGCCCTGAAGCTCTGCCAGCTTGCCCTCACGAGTGAACTGTTCCTGTTGCTTGGCCAGCTCGAGCTGCTGAGCTTCGATGGTCTGCATGAAGGCCTTGTCCTGCATCAAGGCCTGCTGTTCCGTGCGGGTAGCCGCCGCAATGGGCTCGAGTCCGGCCACGGCCGACAGCGCCATCGCCCGCTTGTTCGGGTCACGGATCTGGTTGGCCTGGTTGGCGAAGAAGTCCGTCGATCCCCCAGCACGAACGTGCATGTAGTTTTTCGGGTCACGGACGATGTTCAGAATCTCGTCGTCCTGTGCCGCCCCGGCCATCTCCTCTTCAGCCATCCGGCGCGATTCCGGGGTACTCGCGTAGTTAGGGTCCTTCGGCACGAACCCCGGCATCTTCTTGCGCCGGTCATCGAAGTCCTTCTTCCAGTTCTCACGGGTCTCGTATTCCTCGAGCCTCGCGGCGAGCTCCGCTTCGGCCTCGGCGCGCTCGGAGTCAGACCCGTTGAGGATCTTGGCCCGAAGGTCTCCGGTCTTGACCTTGCGCTGCGCGTCGGCCAACAGCCGCTCACTGGCGTACTTTCGAGCCTGCTTGCTCTTACCTGAGGCGCTGACTTCCGCGCGCTCGATCGCCCCGGCCTGCACACCAAGCTGCGTGAGCGCCTGCAACGCGCTCCCACGGCTGGCCTCGTGCTGCGCCAAGATGCGCGTGGCCGTCTCCGGGTTCTGGGCCCCAAGGAGCGCGATCCCGATCTGCTGCCACGGAGACAGCTCCTTGCCGGCTGCTGCCGTGAGCTGATCGAGCAGGGCCTTGGGAACGAAGGCCTCGAGACCTTGTGGACCGGGCTCAGCTGGGGCTTCGGCTTCCCCGGGGGGCTGTGTGATCGCGCCCCAGACAGAGGGGTCCACGCCAGTGGACTCGACCTGTTCCGGCGTCAGGCCCTCTGCAATGGCCTCTTCCATAACAGCTGGGTTCGTCAGATCCGGGGTCGCCTCGGGAACAACGAGTCCGTCTACCATTGCTAGGCTCCCTTACTGGCCCACTTTACCGTTGCCAAGGTTGTACCCCGTCCCGCCCAAGGCGCTGTTCCCACCGCCCTGGTTGAAGTACCCACTCGACATCAGCATTCCCAGATAGTTCCCCAGCGCGCCGTAACCGCCCGCCGTCACGGGGACCTGTGGAATCGCCACCCCGGCATAAATCCCCGCCTGCTGAGCCTGGATCTGGCTGATCATCTGCATCAGCGCCATGTAGCTCTGCATGGCCTGTGCTACGTCCTGCCGGCCCAGCGACTCCTGCTGCATGGAGTAGTCCCGGCCGGCTTCAACCCTGCGGTTGGCCGAGGTGTTCATAACCCCCTGCAGCAGCATCTGGCCCAGCCCCGAGTTCGGGTCCACGCCCCGGCCCGTCAGGCTGCCCATCATCTGCTGGGTCGCCGCCGTCTGACCGAGGTTGAGCTGCTCCTGATCCCGGTTGTAGGCCGCCGGGCTCAGCTTCCCGGGGTTGCCCAAGAAGTAGTTGATCCAGCTCGAGACCAGATCGCCCGACGCGAGATCCGCGGCTTCCTTGGGCTGGACCACGGGCTGAACGGTCTTGGACGTGTAGCTGTTGCTCGTCGCGGCCTGTCCAGTGGGATTGGCCGGGGGAGCTGACGGCGACTTGGTCGGCGAGACCAAGCCCGACGTGCTAGGGGTGAACACCTCAGGGCCTTCCTCGCCCACCAGGTAGCTCTCGCCCTGCTTGACCCCACCTCCCTCGGCCCGGGCCCCGGCCAGCCACCCGGCATTGGCCACCCGCTTGCCCGCTCCCGGAGTCCGCAGGTTCGGCGTCATCATCCGCTGCAGCTGGTCCCAGCGATAGTCCGACAGCCAGTAGCTCTGCAGGGCATTTCGCACGGCCCATGCGTCGTTGCTGGCCTGCTTTGCCGCCTTCTCCTGGCTCTTCCCTCCCAGCAACGACAGCGCACCACCGATGATTGGAGCTGCTACGGCCCAGAAGCCCATCCTTACCTCCCTTCGGTGTGCGTGCCTTCCGGATCCAACACCACCGGGCCAAAGGCCCCTGACGCAGGCCCTTGGTGACGGAGCTTGATCTTGACGGCATCACCGGAACGATTGATCCAGAGTTTGCTGAAACGCCCACCGCGGAGAGGGAATCCCTTCTTGCTTGCCACCTGGACGTGGCCGCTCTGCTCGCGGCGAGTCAGAACCTCGAGGTCAGCCGCATCGTGCGGGCCCCAATCGGAATGGTACACGTAAGCCTCGTTGACCAGCAAGCCACCGGAAACCCCGCCCAGCTGGGCCCAAGGGTATTCCACGATGATCTTGGCGTCCCCGACCGGCCCCTCTTCCGCCCACACGTCCCCCGCATCCCCAAGCGACCACTGCCGGAGCCGTCCGTTCAGCTCCCCGCCGGCCCTGAACCGGCTGAAGCCTTCTGCATGGGGCCCCGTGATCTTGGGCACGGAGGTGATGCTGTCCACCGGAACCCAGTGCGTCTTGTCCACATGCAGCGTCAGGGCCTCGCGCGCACCCAAGGGGTTGACGTAGGTGAACCACAACACGTTCATCGTCGGGTCGTAGTCCAACGTGGCTGAGCTGAGCTGGTCCAAGTCCACCGTCCGTTCCCAGTCCAGCCGCAAGGTGGCCTTTCTAATCCCCAGCCCGCGCTCCGCCGTCTTGTACCCGTTCGTGAAGTAGATCCCGCTCGCCGCGACCCACCACACGCCCTGGTCGCCCAGATCGCTCACCGGGGCCATGACGTAGGCCTGCCGGGCGGCCAGCCCGACATCTGCCGCGAACAGCTCCATCTCGAGCCTGTTCAGATCAAAGCTCGTCTCGGTGATGAACGGGATGTCCCGCACACGGATCATCTGCGTCTTGGTCCACACGAACACCATGTCGTTCAGCGTCGTCCCGCCCTCGAGCTCGTCGTTCCTGTCCGTGGGAAGCGAGCTGATGTCGTGGGCCGGCAGGGGCCACGAGTCCGGCTGAGCTGGCAGGGCGTACTGCAGATGCGTTGGAAGGTCCACCGGGATACCCATCAACGCTCCCCGATAGAGCCAGACATCCCGCAGTGCCGGCGGAGTGTTGTTCAGTGGCACGGCGAAGTTGTTCACGCTCACGACGGGGAAGGGGATCCCGAGTTCGGTCACGTACTCCGTCACGCCATCGGAGTAGACGGCGCTGGAAATCGGGGCTTCACCGATGCGGCCCAGGTTGGGATACACCCCATCACCCAGTGAGCGGTAGACCCGCCAGAACAGGTTCTCTGTCGGCAAGCCTTCCGTGGGCCCGTTGTAGGGCTGCCCAAAGGTAAGCATCGCCCCGTACATCGTCGTCCCATCAGCGGTGAACTTGACGACGTTCGTCGGCGCACTCTCGACCTCGATCGTCACACCATTGCTCAGCGTCCGCTTGTACACCACGGTGGCGAGGTAGTTGTAGTCCCCGGCCGCGACCAAGGTCGGCCCACCGCCATCCACCAACCGCACGTCGTACACATACCCCGTGGCATCGGCCGTACCGGACGAACACGTCAGGGTCACGCGGACCTTGATGTTGCTGATCGTCACCCCATTGCTCACCGAGGCTTGGAACGTCTGCGTCCCTCCACCCCAAGGCATGGTGCCGATCTTGACCCAGCTTGCTCCGGCGTCCGTGCTGGCCTCGACCTCGAGGACGAACACGATCGACTCCCGGCCATCGCCCCTCGGCGCGCCGTCGTCAGAAATCGGCAGCGAGCTGATACCCACGGTGGCAAACAGGAAGTTGTCGAGCGTCGTCCCGCCGGCCGAGAAGGAGTACGTGATCTGCGCGTACTGGCCCTCGCCTACCCGCACGGAGGCATAGGTCGTATCGTCGCTGTCGTAGCCCTTCTCAGGCGAATCCCAATCCTCCCCGGCAACATCCTCCAGCGCACTGGTGGGTCGAATGGTCGTTGGCCCGGAGAGGATCGGGGCTATGGTCAGGTCACCTGGCTGCCGCATCCCGAGTCTGCGCCAATGACCATCCACGTCCCTGATCAGCGGACGCTCGCCCGTAGCGCCTCCCGTGACCAGCCACTCGTTCGTGCCCGAGTGAATCGTCACCAACCTCGTCCCGGTGAACGCGAAGTCGGCCGGGCTCCCTTGTGCGTCCTTGGCTGTAGCCCACGTCAGGCTCGAGCGGCTGGCCGCAGACTCGTACAGCTTCCCGCTCGCTGCGGCGATGAGCATCTCGTCCGAGGACTCGTACTGGAGAAAGTCGATTCCGAGAATGGCCGAGGTGGCCGGCAGCGAGCCAAGAGGGATCCGTCCGCGCAGGGCATGGAGCTGCTCTGCGTCTGCTGGCTTGTACCACACCCCGACTGCCCTCCTCAGCCCACCTTGTGGGGTCAGGTGATCTGGTGGCCCCGTCACCAAACCCAGCTTCGGGCTGAACATTACCTCGGCCATCTCGACCTCCTTAGCTTCGGATCAACTTCAGTGCCATGTCCAGATGCCCAACACAGCACTCGACCACACTCGCGGGGATTGTACCGAGCTCCGGGGCCAACTTCTCGAGCAGCAGCTTTGCCCGGACGATCTCCGATTCCACTGGGTTCATCATTCCTCTGCCCTCAGCACGCCGGCTTGCCCTTCTTCGGCTTGCCGCCCTCGAACTTCATGTTCATCGGCTTACCCTTGCTGCCCTTCTTGCTGCCCTTCTTGGCCATCGTCCGAGTCTCCTTTGCTATGGCACCAAACATCAACACCCGCGGATCGCGGTCGAACACCAGTTCCATGTGCGTAACGAACAGCTCTCTCGCCTGCCGCAATGCTTCGTTCAGAACGTTTGCGGTTTCCTCGGAGCGCACGAGCTTGAAGGCCTGCTCGCAGAAGTGATCATACGAATGCGGCAAGAGGTGAAACAGCTCATGCCGCAGGGTGACGATGAAATCCGAGGCATCAGCGTGCCTTTGCGGGTCTAGTGCCACCGTCACCCGGCGGTATTCCAGTTGGCTCAGGTCGGTCTGGGCCTTGGCGTCCTCGAGGCTCTTGAGCTCCCACAGAATCTCCCACCCAGAAAGGCACAGAGCCTGGTTCAGCTTGGGAAGAAAGTCGTGCATCAGCTTCCTAGCTTCCGGGTGGGTGAGCATTACTGGCCCTCCTTCTTGCCCCAGCCTTCCTTGATCACATCCGCGATCTTCTCCACGCTCCGCCCGCCGATGTACCCGCCAATGCCGATCGACAGCAGCGTCCACATCTCGGACGTAATGGTCAGCACCGGAACCTCCGGGCCACCGAACATCTTGGCCACCCACGAGCCCAAGGGAGACAGGACGTAGTTCCATCCCACGATGAACCCGAATAGGAGCATGGTCACAGGCCGCCAAGACCGCTGGATCCAGCTATCGCCCTGGGCCTCGGCCGTGATCACCTTGGCCTGGGCATCGGCCAGCCGCATTTCGTACTCGAGCGTCTGCCGGGCCAACTCGGTCTGAGCGGCGAACATCTCGAGCTTCAGCTTGGCCTTCTCCTCGCCGCTGAAATGCAGCTCATCTACCACTTTGCTCAGGGGCTCGAACAACCCTGCTACCCAAGTTGGAAGTGCCATCATCGCCCTCCTTCTGCGAAGATCTCTGATCCGTCGATGTAGGGGTTGTCCGACCACAGCTTGAGTCGGCCACCCACGATGGAGGCGAACCCGGGGTTCCACTCAGGATGATCGGTCAGCTGCTCGGCCAGATAGAGGTGCTTGGCCGGATCGGTCATGTGGCCGATCTGCGCGACGGGATGAAGTCCACTGGGGGAGAACCCGAGACCGAGCAGATGCCCGTGGGTCCCGAGGACAGGCTGAGTGTACTTGATCGACAGCCGTTTTTCCGCTTGAGGGGCATGGCGGGAATAGATGGCAGGGTGGACGATGCGATAGGGGGCCAGCCCGGGGGGACCGGCGATCAAGACCTGTGGCTGAACGTCCCAGACCACCTTCTTAGCCAGCCCGGGGGCCGCCTTGAGCATCAGCCCCAGCAAGAACTGCCGGAACTGTTCGCGGTATTCGAGGCCCACGTCGCCGGCCAGAGAGGCCACAAGCTGCTGCAAGGGCCCACGGCCCTCGGTGGCAGCCTCGATCAACCGCTGCAGCCGGTCGTCGTGGTTGCCCTTGAGAATGTGGATCCGATCAAACCCCTTGGACCACTCGGCCAAGACCTGAAACACCGCCGAGTAGGTGTCCCGCACCCCGTCCGCGTTCCGGCGCTTACGGTGCCGACTGATGCCCTCGTGATCGGCGATGTCACCCGCGACGAGCAGTTGCTTGACCCCTAGTCGGCGGCCTACCCGTAGTACGGCCTGACACGCACGGGGGCTGTGGCGCGGGACGTGTACGTCCGAGCACACCACCCAGTCACCCGTCAAGAGCTGAACTTCTGCCGGGTAGTTCTCCCGACTGGAGTTGAGCTCGAGGTTCTCCCTCCGCTCCGTCAACGTGAGCTCGATGAAAACCTCGAGCTCCGCTGCCGTGGGGTGGTGCTTGTTCATAACCTTGCGCGCCCACAGGACGCACGGCCAGCACAACCCCGATCGACTGCCTGTCGTGGTCTTCCGCCCGCAGTCCAGCCGACACGGTGGGCCCGTATCATGCCGGCGGGGCTTTCGACCGGACATCAGCCCAGCTCCTCGTAGGCCTTGAGGTAGTGGGCAAGGTAGGGGCTTGGGCGGTCTGGGCGCCCGGTGTTCCAAGCGTTGAACACCTTCTCGGGAGTATCCGCTCCACGCGAGATGATTCGCTCGAGTAGGCGATCCACCACCGGCTCGCTGACCCACGGGGCCCAGAGCAGCCATGGGGCCTGGTCTTCAGGAAAGCCACCGAAGTCCCATGCCGTATGGGCCAGAACCTGCCAAGGCCCAAACGAGCACGCCGCTGCCAGCCCCCAACGCTCGTACCGTTTCTGGGCAACGCTGGAGTAGCTTGCTCCGGTGCCATGAACTTCACGGCCTTGGATGGTGACCTTGGCACCTCGAGGAAGAAAGGCTGCCTCGAGTCGAGGGTAGTTGTTCTTTCCTCCGGAGGTTTCGACCTGTCTGATGGCTGCTTTCAGTCGGGCTCTGTCCACGATGCCTCCTTACTGGGGGGAGTGCTGTAGGAGCTTGATCACCAAGGCCACCCAGCCTGCGCCAGCAGAAACGAGCATCAGCCACTCTCGCGGGGACCACTTGCGGTTGGCGGCCTGCTCGAGGCGGTCGAGACGGATCTCGGCTGCCGGTTTTCCGTTGCCCTCAATGAACTTGATCAGGCGGGGCAAGATGGCGTTGAGCTGCAGGATCTGGTCCCGCAGCTGTTCCAAGGTGTCGTGGTCACTACGGAAAGGGCAGTCAGGGGAGTCCATCTTTCATTCCTCCATAGGGGAACTTGGTTCAGGGTGGCAGGGGATCTCGTGTTGGGAGTCAAAGCAGCGGAAGTCTTGGGGCCCGAAGTCTTCTGGGTTGGAGTAGTTGCTGCAGCCTGCGGAGTTGCAGGCACGAACGGTGTAGGTGAGTGAAAGGCCCGGAGACCAGCAGCCGTCACCGGGGTGGGGCCAGTAGACCGGACGGGGTGGGGTATAGACCTGTGAGCCGTCCCTGCGCGTGACCCAGCGACCGTGCAGCGTGGCGCACAGGAGGTCGCCGGACCAGACCTGATACCACTCGACGCGCTCGGCCGGACACCACTGCAGCCAGCAAGTGCCGGCGTCGGCGCAGGGCGCGGGCCAGAGAAGCGCGAGGAGGAGAGCGAGCATCAGCACGCCGTCCCATCGGTGATCTTGCGCCACGACGACCCGTTGCAGTAGCACGGCTGGTCGTTTGAGGTGTCGTAGTAGATCGCGCCCTTGGTGCCAGAGTCACAGGTCGGCGGCGAGTCGGTCGGCTCAAGCTGGACGATGGAGGAGAGGTCGAGGATGCTGCCGTAGATCGTCGTCCAGCGTTTGGCGTCGGTGCCGAGAAGCGCCTGCCCGCTGTAGTCGAAGTGGTCGGGGTAGACCGAGAACGGCTGTCCAGCTGGATCAGCAGAGACGACAAGCGTTCCCTGACCGTTGCCGTCGTTGGGGTTACCGGCGGCGATGTGGATTTCGCCGGCATACGAACGAAGCTGCGGCACGGGGTTACCCGATGCCGTCGTCACCGTCAGAGCAAGCCCGGCGTTCGGATTGGATTGGGCCGTGTTTGTGAGCATGACAGCGCCATCGGCATTGCGGTAGATACAGAGATCGCCGTCCTCGCTCGTGCCGTCTTCGTCGATGCCGTCTTCGATCGTGCCGTCGTTGTCGAGGTCGAAGCAAAGGCCAGGACGGTTATCGAGCATGGTCGCGAAGTACTGGATCTCGTGGCGGTTGGCGCCACTGTAAATGCCGTCGGCGTCGAACTGCATCGCTCCGTCGATCCCCGACCGCATCTGCCGGAACGGGCCGACGCTGTTCCTGACGACGCCGCGCTTGCCGAGTTCGGTCGCATCGTCGGCGAGCCAGTCGCCGTCAAGGTCATCGAATCCGGCGATGTGAAACATCCCGCGCACCATCGTGTTCGATGGTCCGCCGTAGTTACCGGCGACGACGGCCAACCCACTGAACCCTTCGTAGTCCATCGGATCGGAGTCCCATGAACTGTCGGTCTCTTCGTGGACTACGATAAACGTGTCCATCGTGCCGTCTACGTCGTGGTCCGGCCCGTGGCCTCCGGTGATGTAGCCGCCATCGACAAAGGAGGGTTCAAGCACCGAGCCCGTCAGCGTCGGCGTCGAAAGGCTGATGCGGTCTTGGAACGAAGCCCCGGCGACGACGTGGAAGCCGTAGGCACCGGGGCCGGCGGGATTCGAGAAGGTCCATTCGGCGTTGGAGTTGATACCTGCGCCGTTGCTGCCGGAAAGCCCGCGAATGTACGATGAGCGCAGTTGGGTCACGGTAGCGCGACCATTTGATCCGTCTTGGTCGATGCTTACTCCTTCTGATGCAGACGACGTTGCCAAGAGGAGAGACGTGTCACCAGAGAGTCCACGCAGCGTCGAAACTCCACCAGCGGAAGAGATGGTGGCCACAGTTCCGCTCGCATCCGGCAGCGTGATCGTGCGGTCTGCGGTGGGGTTGGTCGTGGTGATGGTGGTTTCGTATCCATCCGCCGTCCCCTCGTACACCCACTGGCCGGATCCGTTGATGATCCAGTCGTAGACATCGTCGCCGTTGGGGTCGAACTGGATGTACTCGACACCGGTGCCGTCGTTGTCGCTGTCGGCCTGGATACCCAAGAAGCCGTTCGACTGAAAATACGCGCCGGGGTCTGCTGTTCCGTTCGAGTGCCGCAGCAGGTTGGTCTGCATGTACCACGCCTGCGTTGTCGAGCCGTCGGGACGGAACGTGATGAGGTTGCTGCTGGAGTCGATGATGATTTGGGCGCTTTTTTCAGTCGCGTCCCCATCGGAGTCGAGTTCCTTGGCCTTACTGGAGCCGATGGCGTACTCGGTGGCATCGAGCGTGTCGTTGCAGTCCTTGTCCTCGTACAGCGCCGAGATGCCCGAGTTGTAGGCGATACAGGACGTGCTCAGGACACTCTCTGCGCCGGAGCCGATTTCGAACCCGACCCTGCCGTTAACCGAGTTCCCGACAACGATCCGTTTGACAGTCGCGTTCTGACTACGCACAACATAGCCGCCAGTGATCGGGTAGTACACGGAGTTGTTTCGCAGGACAGCATGGACCGGATCGTCGTAGGCATCGCTTGTTCCAAGGCGGATGCCGTACTCCATGCCGCGCTCGTCGCTGGCTGCAACCGTTCCGTCACCGTCGATGTCCTCAATCGTCCCGTCTCCGTCCGAGTCGTGGTCGCGGTCGTCAATGATGATGTTGCCTTCGACGACGACCCAATCGGTAATAGCGGTGGACGGGGACTGCACGGTAATCGCCGACGTGGTGTACGACGATGCGTGAGTCGGAGTAAAGCACCGGCGGAACTTGTTGTTTCGCACAGTAACGTTGAAGCCCTGCGCAATAAGAACGGGAGAGGTGTTCGACGACTCACCGTCGAGCGAAGCCTGATTCGTATGGTCGAAGTCGTTGTTCTCGATAGCGACGTTGTTGGCAACGTAGGACAGAACGCCGTACTGCTGGACGTGCCGCACGACGTTACCGATCATGCGCACATTGCGAGAGTGCGGACCAAACAGGGCAATGCCGTAGTTGATCGAGGTCGAGTCAATCTCCCCAGAGATGTAACCGCGACCGTCGATGACGTTGTTGGCCACGACGACGTTTTCAGCGCCGCCAAGCGAGGCATCGCCGATCTTGATTGCGATGCCAAGCGACCCAACGACGATGTTGTCGGAAACAACGACGTTGCGGACGTAGGCGTCGCAGGAGGAGCCGATAATCTCACCGATCCCGGTCAAGCCCTTTTTCAGCGTTTCGCTTTCCGTTCCGCCGTCGAACAGCGACAGGTTGCCGATCACGCGCACGCCGTCCACGCCGTAGCACGACGAACCGCTGGGCCGAACGAGCATGTTCGTTGCATGAACGTTGACAAACGTGTTGCCCACGAACTCGACGTTTTTGGTGTCTGCCAATGCCGTCCCGCCGACTTGGTATGAGAAGCCTCCATACCCCTCGATGTGGTTGTCCTTTGCCTCGACGTCAGACCAGCCGACGATGCTGACGGCGGACTTGTTTTCGGCGGTCGGGGAGTTGGAGCGGATCAGGTTGTTCGCGATTCGCAAACCAGAGCTGCCCGTGCCGTAGGTTGCTTCGATGGCATAGGCCGGACGCGCCCCGTCCATGTTCAGCCACTTGTTGCCGACGATCTCGATGTCAGAGCCGCCGACGAGGTCGATTTCCCCGGCCCCGAGCGCAACCGTCTGTCCGTCGTTGTCGAACGTGCAGCCCGAGATGCGCGCCCTGACGGCCCCCGTGCCAGAGAAGACCGGAATATCATCGTTGTCTGCGGTCTTCTGGAACGTCGCCCCAGGCGCGCACTCGATCGAAACACCCGTCGTGCCGGACAGGGACACCGCCGTCGTCGGAATGTACGTTCCGGCCTGCACCGCGATCCGGCCGCCGGTCGAGGCCAGTGCCGTCACCGCAGCTTGAAGCAGCGCGCCCGGCTCCGTCCCCGTCGTCGTACCCCCTGCCGTGTTCCTGAGCTCGTAGCTCGAACCGTCCCGCAGCAAAACGTAGTTGGCCTCGGACAGCCCGGTAACGTCCGCCGTTCCCGCCAAGGACTCCCAGCTCGAGCACCTCGAGTTGCTCACGGCCTTGCACTGCAGGGTCTCTCCCCGCGAGCCGTCCCCATCCGAATCCGCATCCAGGTCAAAGCACAGGTCTCTGACCTTGTGCGGGGTGGGAAGGGTGCTGCAGTCCTTCACCCCGGGCATCGTGAACTGCTCGGTCGTCTCGAGCCGTGGCACGGTGCGATAGGTCTGTGGCAGGGCCACACTCACGGCCAAGAAGGCCAAGAGCCCCACCACAGCCCAACGGAAGAGGTGGTCGGGGCGCTGGTTCGGGCGGTAGGTCGGGATCATCTTCAGCTCCTTAGCGGCGGCACAGCTTCTTCTTCTTGGACTTCTCGATCCGTTCGAAGAGGCTCATCGGCAGTAGGCGTAGAAGGGGGTGGCAGCCCCCGAGTTCCAATCGGTCGAGCAGGTTTGGGTGGAGGTGTCGCCGGCAAGGGTGGAGGTGTCAACGCACGTCAGGCCGTAGAGAGAGCAGACCAGGGTGCCCGTGTCGTGAGTCGTGCCCGTGGCATCGGAGAAGTAGACGACGGCGGTGTGAGAGTCGCCGGTCAGGGCGACGGTTCCAACAGCAACCGAGCCAGCCGTCTGGCTCGCATCGACACTCGTCGTTGTCGTTCCGCTGACATTGCTTGCCCTCGTCCCGCTCATGGTGACAAATGTCGTCGATGGGACACGGATGAGATTCTTCGCAGACGCAGATCCAGCAATAACGTTGAAGGCAACCTTGTCGATGGCTGCCGAGATCGTCCCCCCAGATCCGCCAAGTCCCGGCCAGAAGAAGACGACCTCGTTATCAGTGTTCGATGAGACATTGGCAACGATGTCGCGGAATGTGAAGTTTGCTGTTCCTATCGCCGTAAAAAGCCCGACTCGACCAGTCCCGCCGCCAGCCTCGTTCCATGTGGTGTTGATCTTCAGGCCGGTAAACGAAAACTCTGGCGTGTCGTTCGTTCCATCACCGTTGATGTCCCATTGCGCCGTGTCTGTGTACGACACCATGTAGTTCTGTGATGCTGCGTCTGCCGTAATCGACGGTCCGTTGTAGACGGAGTCTCGGATCGTCACTCCGGCGACCTGAACGGCAGCGTCTGTTTTGAGAAGCTGTGGCGCAGCCGTCGTCAGCCCTGGACGAACTGTCACAGAGACGTGGGATGCGTCGAGAGGCCCGGTGGCCGCAGCAGTTCCGCCGTAGCGCAGGCAGTTTGAGTTGTAGCCAGTTGGTTGGTCCGCCGTCAGTTCGCAGGCCATTCCATCGATGACCATGGACTGACCGCGTGATGGAATTTCCGTTGTCCCGTCGAGTTCGTAATCGACCGACGTGGCGGCATTGAGAAAAGTAAAGCCGGCGATGACCGGGTTTGAGCAGTAAAGGTTGGACGCCTGCCCAGAGCGAACTTGGTTCCACTCGAAGCAGTTGTCTCCCGGCGCGTAGCAGCGCAGGCCGTCGAAGACAACGTTCGTGCTCGGCAGGCGCGATCCGACATGGAAGCATGTCGAGGAAAACTGTGTCGATTGGATCGTGGCTCCTGCCGGACGCATGTCGTGAGACAGGTTACGCAGAACGATGTCGCTCCCGCGCTGCTTCGTCACTTGATTGGTTGAGCCGTTGATAAGGACGCCCCAGTTGCCTCCGGTGAAGGAGCATCCTTCGATGAGGATGTTTGAGATGGTGTAGGAGGCGGCGCCGGAGGCAGACGGCGGCTCAGTTCGAAGGTAGATGAAACCGGAGGTGTTCGTGGAAGTGTTAGAGTCGGTCAGAACGTCATAGCCCACGAGGTTGCGGAACGTCAGGTTGGCGTAGGACATCTCGTCCAAGTCTTCGAGGGTTCCATCGCCCGTCCAGTCGGCAAGGTTGCCGAAGATGGTTGCGTTCTTTCCTCCGAGGCTGTTTCCATCGACGGAGAAACCTTCGAGGGTGATGTTCTGGATCGTTTCTCCGAGAGACTGGCGGTTGATTCCGAACGCCTGTCGAGCGCCCGTGGCGAGCGAGATGGTGGCGCCATACCCAACGACAGAGATGCGCGCGGCAGGGATGCCGGAGGGGAACTTTGGCACAGTCGATGTGTAGGTGTAGGTGGCTGGGGCGAGGACAATCTTTCCGCCAGTAGAAGACAGGGCCGTGATGGCGGCTTGGATGAGGGCGCCAGGATCAGCACCAGAAGAGACAGCTCCAGTTGCTGCGGCCCGCGAGTAGTAGGTCGATCCTGCCGCCCAGATCAAGTAATTAGAGTCGGACAGGTTGGACGAGATACCCCCCCATGCCGTGCCATCATAGCGACGACTCGAATCAGTGGTTGTATCCTCACACAACTCCCCCTGCACAGGGTTGGGGAGCGTGGTGCAGTCCGCCAGCCGGGGTGGGCGCACGCGCGCCTGCTGCCCGAAAGCAACAGACCCACCCAAGCAGATCACCAGAGCCAGCACTTGCAGCAGCGGGTTCGAACGATACATCGGATACATTTACTCTCCCCTCCTACACGAGAATCGTCCCATCCGTAGCACTCGTAGGTGCCGATGTTTTTGCCCGGATGTTCGTCCCATCGAACCAGATATGTGCGGACCCTAGCTGCACATGCCCGGTGTTCCAGTTACCACCCGTGAAGTAGACGTTCCCACCCACTGCCAGCAAGCCGTCCACCAACACCGCCCCGTTCAGCACGTACGGGTAGCTCACCCCGATAGCATCCCCGGCTGGCGTGAAGGTCAGCGCCCCCTGGGTCATCACCGCAACGTGGCTTCCGCTGAGCTCGCCTGTCCCGGGGTCCCATACCTGTTCCCACTGCAGCCCCGTATGGCCATCCGCCAGCCTGAACCCCGTCGAGCTTCCGATCTCCCCATCCGCATACAACCCGGCCCCGGAGAGAAACACACTGCACTGGTCGAAGATCCACTGCTTCCCCGCCCCGCCAGAGACCGTCTCGTCCACGTTGCGTCGGAGGTAGTCCGCCGCCGGCCAGCTCCCTAGGGCCTCCGCGGCATCCACCACCCCATCGCCATCCGCGTCGTAAACCGACACCTCCATGGCCTGGGTATCGCCGATGGTCTTGACCACATTCCCCACGCGCATCAGGATCCTGCCCCGCTGCTGCTGTGGGTTGTCCCAAAAAACGATCTCTTCCTGCCCCAGCTTGGGCTCGTGCGTTCCGTGATAGATGAACACTCTCTGCGGGATCAGCCGCTCAAGCCGGGCCAACCTGGCTTCGATATTCAGCCCCGGGCGGCTCACGGCAGGATCTCCGCCCCTACCCGGCGGCACGGCCACAGATAACGTGGCACCCCGGACGTGCTGGCCACAAGAAGGTCAACCACCACCGTCCCATCCGGCAACCAACACCTGAACCACCCCCCCTGTCCCGTGAGCACGTAGTCGAGCTCCGCGTCCGTGCCCGTGGTGGGATCATCCAGTGGCTTCACCCGTGAGCCGTCGTACTCCGGTGCCAGCAAGGGCGTATCGGCCGAATCCTGCCCAAGGTTGAACAGCCACTCCCCCTCCTCGAGCTCGAGCGCGGGGCTGATCGTGATCGCGTCATCGCTCCCATCCACAGCCGTCACCAGCGCCACACGCCCCGTGTCCGGCACGTACAGCGGGCTCCCGCCGTAGTCCACTTCCCGGCAAGCCATGACGTAATCGCTCACCGCCAACTGGCCCTTGCCGTTGACGCTGACCGCCGTCCCCGTGCTCGTGGCCCTGACACGGGCCCCCAAGTGAAACGGGTAGATCCGCTGATGCGGCTGAGACAACAGGCCCTGCCCTGGACCCGAACCGACCAGCGTGCCCTCCAGACAGGGGTAGGAGATGTATCCGCTCTCCGCCATCGCTCAGCTCCTTAGATATCCGGCCTGAAGAGATTGGCCACGACCGACTGCGGCAGCCCCTCATACGCCATGGGGATCTTGCGCTGGAAGATCTGCTCGAACGGCTGCCAGATCCCGGGGTTGGTCATGTGACGTTTCTGCATGATGTACGACGTAGCCCCGGCCCGGAGAACCTCCTCCAACCGGCTCGTCAACAGCGGGGTATCCACCTCACTCAGCCGCTGGATCTCGGCCGTGTAGGGCACGATGATCTTGCTGTACTTGGTAGTGTCTATCGGGCCCCAGAGCTGCAGATACCCGTCCACCTTCGACTTGTACGACATGATCGTGGGTGTCCCGCTGATCGCATCCAGCAGCTGGTTCTTTCGCGCGCTGAAGTCCGACCACGTCATCCACACCAAGTCGCCCACATGGGTCTGCTCGGCATCGGTCTTGTACAGCCGAGGCGGCCCCCATGGCCGATCCCAGTCCGCCGGCAGCTCGAGCTCCGTCTGCCCATCCGTCAGCGCGTCGTACGTCTCTTCCTGCAACCTGAACAGCGTCACGCCCGCCAAGTTCAGCGTGTCCACGGCATAGTCCATGCCGTCCATCACCAACTGGCGGATGTCCGGATCCGATGGATCCCCCAGAAACCGGCAGACCTTGTCCACCAGCCTCTCAGTAGACCGCCGAACAGACTCCAAGCTCGTCTGGGGTGCGATGTGCAGCGTGTTGTCCAAGACAGTACCCTCCGCCGGCCAAGCGGCTCGAAGCACGGCGGAGGGTTCACGGTTGACTTACCCCTGAAGGCCCAGCCATTCACGGTCACGCTGCAACCGGGTGTCCTCGAGGCTCTCGATACGCGGCCGGGACATGGCGAGGTCGATCACATTACGCCACAGCTCTGCCCCCTTGGCCAGCGGCCATGGCCCGGAAAGCAGCGTTTCACGGGCAGCCTCGCGCACTTTGAGACGGTAATCCGCCTCGACGCTCAGACGGCACAAGGCCTCGTACCAGGCCACGCGGGTGTTGGGTACCCGAACCATTGCCCCTTCCGGCAGACGGGCATAGGGGCCCACGTCAGAGCCCAGCAGCGGGATCCCCTGCGCCGCCGCCTCGGTCCACTTGATCTCGCTCTTGGCCTCGTTGAACGGATGCGCGGCCAAGGGGGCAATGGAGAAGTCGATCCCGCCCCACGCCACTGCCCGGGGATACCAGTCAAACGGCACCCATGGAAGATTGACGATCCTGTCCGGGTACTCCACCCGGAGCTCGTGCATCCACCGGGGCAGGGCCCCGAAGCAGATCATCCGGATCGGCACGGGCGGCCGACACAGGAACGTCTCGAGCCCGGGGCGGACTTGGTCGAGGTCACCATAGTGCCCGTTCGCGCCCCCGTAGAGGATCCTGACCCGGGGGTCCTTCGACCGCTCCGGGTCCTGCCGCAGACCCTCCCAGTCCTCGAGGTCGATCATGTTGTGCGCCAGCGTGATGGCGTGCGTGTGGGCCCGGAAGGACTCGACCAGCGGCGGGGTGCTGACCGTCGCCAGTTCGCTGGTCTTGAGGCTCAGGTCACCGATCTTGCGGAACTCCTGTTCCCGCTGGTAGCGCGGAGCCATGTTCCAGTCCGGGACCTGGTGGTAGTCATCGTCAAAGTCCACCACCATCCGACACCCCGGGGAGTGGTGAACGAAGCCACGGATCTTGCCCAGCTGATCCTGGTTGTTCGGGCGGTACGCGAACACGAGATCGAACTGGCCTAGATGGGCCTTCAGCCAGCTCTCGTAGTCCGGCTTCATCCAGCCATAGAAGGTCTTCTCCTCGCTGTACGTCACATCGAACCCCAGCGACTTCAGCAACCTCGCCGGCAGGATGTGCCGGTAGTAGCCGATGGCACTCGACGTGGGCGTGAGAAAGAGGATCTTCGGGCCTTTGGACTTGCTCATTCTTCCACCTCAGCAGACGAGTAAGCCTCGAGGATATTCTGCCCCGCCCGCGCCACGACCAAGCCCGCAGCCTCCACCAAGGGCTCCCATGCGCGTGCGTCTTGGGCAACGATGACCAAGTGTCCCCCGGGAGCGAACTTCGGCGCCAAGGCCAGCAGCCAGTCCGCCCACTCTTCCGGTGGCATGTACCTGTCCGGTCCGTACACGAAGCAGTCGCGCAGGCTACGCGGAGCCAGCCACTTCTCGGGGCTCGTGCAGTCCGCCCACGAATCGATCATCCCCGTCTGCCCGACGTTGAACGCCGTGAGGTCCGCGGCCTCGGGGCTGGCAAACATCCGCAGCCGGCCGTTGTAGTACTGCACCCCGGCAGGGTTGAGGAGGTGGAAGATCTCCGGCTTGACGTGCTTCTCGGTCCGCTCGGCCACAGGACGGCGATCGATCTCCTGCACGGAGTAGGTCTCGACTTCCCAGCTGATCGTCCCGCCGGCATAGAGCCATCGCAAGGCGAACTCGTAGTCCTCGAGCCCGTACCCGATCTCGCCAAACTGCTCCTCGTACCCACCCAGCTGAAGCGAGAACTCTCGATCCAGCAGCGTCCCGCCGTTCCGGGCGCACTTCCATACTCGGTCGGCATTGATGGCCCAGTCGAGGCTCTCCAGCTGGTAGTCCATCTTCACCACCGGACCGTCCGGCCAAGGCGAGATGTTGTGGATCGGGGCCAGAACCATGGCCTGAGGCTTGGCATGGGAGAGCAGCTTGGCCACGTACCCGGGCTCGAGGCGCTGTCGAGCAGTGGTCTGCAGCACGTACTTAGTACAAGCCTTTCGCTGGGCCTCGTTCAGACCTCTCCCCGCACCATGTACGAGCTTCTTGTCGAAGTCGATCCACTCAAAATCCGTGGGCTCGAATCCCTGCTTGACCACCTCGTCCTGCATCGAGGCCAGCGCATCGAGATCAAACGGTCCATCGGTCACAACGTAGACCTTCCGGATTCTCTCGGCATTGACCTTCAGCCCACGAACACACTCAGCCCAATAGACCAAGTGATTGTAGTAGACGACGATGACATCGATCCTCTCCGGCGGGCGCCGGAACTCCAGTACCTGTCCCATTTCACTCTCCCTTCCCAGCCAGCGGATTAAGCAAGTGAAGCGCCGTCAACGCCGGCAACAGCTCGACCGGCACGAGGGCCACGGTGGCTGCAATCAACGGCAGGGCACAAAAGGGCTGCCACACCCGCTGCACGTCCGTGGCCAAGAAAGTGAACCCGAAGCCAACCACAAAGGCCAGCAAAGCCCACGGATCCGCCAGCCCAAGCAAGGTCAGCCCGAAGGGTGTCAGCAGCTGCCAGCTGAGATACTGCCCTGTGGACTTGTATCTCTTGGCCGCCCAGAACGGGCGCTCGCAGACCTCTTGGTGCCGCCGACCAAGTGGATGACACTCCCCCTTCCGCTTGGAGATCAACGCAAGAATCAGCCCGCAAGGCAACAGGGCCAAGTACTCCCACCTCCCCGAGCCAAGTACGAGCATGATCGGCGTGGCTTCCTTTGTCAGCATAGCCAGCCCGGCCACGGCCAAAGATCCGGGCCCAAACGGCCCTACCAAGGCCAGCAGCACCAAGGCCAAGGCCAGTGCATCCAATAGCCCCCTATGTCGAGCGTTGAACCCCCACACGCCTGGTAGGCCGAGCCACAGCACCCCGCCACACAAGGCTGCCGTGAGCCCCACCCCGCGCTGCAGCAGCAACCCGGCGACGAGTACGGGCGCGAGCACAAGTGAGCCAAGCTCGAGCGGGCGCTGGAACGGAAGCAGCGCAGCCAGCCTCCACCTGAATGGCCGGCACACAGGCCTCCCTTCCCGCAAAGCCTGATACGCCGCACTGTCGTTGGCGGTCGTCACTGGTGAGCCAGCCCATGAGACGTTGAGCCACAGCCAGAACGCAGCGAACCCCGCCAATCCCAGAAGCCCGACAACCGTGCTCATCGCAGTCTCGCAGCTTCGCCATACCACATCTCCCCGGCCTGAACGTCCTTGGTTACGACCGAGCCGGCCCCGATCACAGCCCCCGCCCCAATCCGTACCCCCGGAAGGATGATCGATCCCAGGCCGATGCTTACCCCGGATTCAACGATGGTCTTCAGCTGCGTCCACTCACCTATGGCTTTGGGGTACTTGTCGTTGCTGAACTTCACCCCGGGGCCGATGAAGACCTCGTCCCCAATCAGAACCCCCGGAGGAATGAACACCTGTGCGCCGATCTTGCACCTCTTACCCACTACGGCCCCACCAATCTCGGTCATTGCACCGATCTTGGTATCATCGCCAATGGTGCAGTTGTACAGGTTAACAAAGGGCCGCATGACGACGTTCTTTCCCAGCCGCACATCATCGGTCACGCTGACGAAGGGGATGACGAATTCTTCATGCATTATCGACGGCCTCCCGGACATGCTCCTGAAACCACGGGGCAACGAAGAATGGCTGAATGTCGTGCGGCGGTTCCCAATCCAAGGCCGCTGCCACGAAATCCTCATGGACCTCCAGCAACCTCTGCAGCTTTTTCACACCGTCTTCGACCGAGCCATTGAAGAACACAATCGGAGCACAGCTAGTTTTTTGCAGGCTCTTCAGGGTCTCACACGGAGTAGCCAATACCGGGCGCCCACAAGCAAGGGCCTCGATGGGCGGTACTGGGCCAGCTCCGGGGTAGAGATGAGCAGAGACGAACACGCCAATTTCACCATGGAGCTTGGCCACCTCTTCTCGCGTAAGCCAGCGCCCATTGATGCCATCGCCGCCGTAGCCATTAATCCCCACACCAGCTTGCTTGGCGATCTCTCTTACGACGGAGAATCTCTTGTTGACCGGATCGCCGCCCAAGTACCCCAGAGTAATTGGGCCGGAGAAGGGCTGCTTGCTCAGCCCCTCGAAGTCCACACACTGCGTGGTGTAGTGGCTGAACACGCCATGCTGAGCCAAATCCATCTGGCTCCGGTATTCCATCACATGCACCCAATTGGGCTGAACGCGGTTCTTCAAGGTCCCTGCATAGGACAGCAGCATGTTCTGATCCACGTACCCATGGAACGTCACACCCAATGGAACGTTGATCTGATCCCTGTAAGCGACCGCCGGGCGCAGGTTCCAGCAATGGACGTATTCCACCCCAGCCGGCAGAACAAGCCTTTCCCGGCCGGCGTCACAATGTGCCGTGATGATCTCTTCCCCGTTTTCATTCAGCCACTTGGCCATCGGGGCCAGCACACGCTCTGTTCCTGACTGGGCGTAGTCATACAACCAGAGCTGTCTCACCGCAGCACCACCTGAGCCGCCAGCGTATCCCCGGTGGTCCACGTCCCGTCCGGCTTGCTCAGCTCAACCGGGCCAAGGAACACGGCCTGGTCATGGCTCACCATGGGAAGGAACTCGCGAATCAGCGGCTGCGGCGGGCGCCCCGGGCCACTGGCCAGCATCCAGACCTGCATCTCCGGCAGGAAGTCTTCCGTCCACCCAGCCTGCTCCGACCAATCCAGCATCGTGCAAACCGTCAGTGGGATCAGCTTCTCAGCCGGAATATCGCTCGCCTCGACTGCAGCCCAGATCTCCTCTTCCTTCGCCGGATCGGCACATGCCAGAAGAGACCAATGCGGCGGCAGCCTCCGCAGCAGCTCAACCACCCACTCCGCCGGCACACAGTCACACACCACGCGATGCGGGCCCTCGACCTGACACACCGAGAAGACCGTATCAAGCACTGCCTGATCGAGTTCCTTCATCAGACCTCCAAGACGTAGTTCACTGTGAGCGGGGTGAGGAAGTCCGAATACCTCCCCAAGTTCTCGGGATCGAACTCTTCGCACGTCTTCCAGTAATCCGTGCTGGGGTTTCTGGTGAGATGGGAGTGAATGTTCGTGTGCGCGGTCAGCTTGGGGTGCTCGGGCCGATAGACCGGCAGCCCCGGCTGGATCGGCTTGTACTGCTTGTGACAGTGGAGGACGATGCCCCGCCCAGCCAAGGCCTCCTCGAGCTCCATGTCAGCCACCCAGTTCGGGGCCTTGAACACCGGGTCGTAGCCCATCTCGAGCGTTTTGCCCAAGAACCAATCCCAGTCTTCCTTAACCAGGTGCAAGGCCTCGGCATGGGTGTGGTAGACACCATGAATCCCGAACGTCACCCACGGCCAACGGGCCTTGAGTTCCGTCACCGGGCCCAGCATTCCCGGAATGGTGTACAGCGTCAGCTGGAGATCGGGCACCGCCTCCTTGAGTGGAAGAAGCTCTTCCAGCTGACGCTCACACCACAGATCATCCAGATCCACCAACGCGCGGTTAGCCATTTTTGGGCTCTTCCGTCAGAGCTGCCTGAGACTCCAGCACGAGCGAGAGGAAGTACTTCTCGGGGGCCGTGTTCGGACCCGTAGGCAGGTTGATAACACCGGTCACGGCGAGCTTCGGCAGCGTCCCGCCCTTCCCCTTGTTCGCGCCCCACTGACTCGCTGCCCGGAAAGACAGCTCCAGCCCGAGCCTATCCACGTTCCCCCTGATAGCCGGTTTGAAGCAGTGTTCGCAGAAGTACCTCTCCACGAAAAACTGCTCCACACGCTCCAAGTTCTCCAGCCCGATCTTCTCCACGATCTCGTTCAGCGAGATTTTCCTCATTCCCCTGCCTCCCCCAACCACGGCCAGAACCGATTCATCTGCCGCAGATACTTCGTCTCCGCGTCCTCCAACCCCTCGAGCCGTCTCGTGTCATGCCGAACGATCAGATCAGGGAAGCGGATGAGGTAGCCACCGTAGGCCCGTACACGCTGGTCGATCATCTCCGGATCCTGCCGCCCTCGAGGGGCGTACACGTCCGGCTCGAACTTGTACAGCGGTGGGAGCTCGATCTCCGGTCCCACCAGATCCACCGACCTTGCCTCGAAGATCTCCAACGGGTGAATCCGACACGCGCCGCCGAGAATCTCCATGGCCTCCGCTGGAAACGGCTGCCCTGGCTGCTGCAAGTGGCCGATCGGCTCGATCGGGTTGTTCAGCCCGGCCACGCGCGGAGAGGCCACCATGCGCCGGCGCGGGTCACCAGCGTGCTCACGCAGCCACTCCAGACGATTGACCATGATCTGCAGCCATCTCCGGGTCTCGAACGTGATGTCGTCGTCCACCCGAAGAAGCCAGGTGTACCTCGGGGCCATGGCCCGGGCCACGCGCAGGGCTTCCCGCAGCCCCCAGTGCTGCCCGCGATTCTCCGGCCACTCGCAGAAATACTGGATCTGATCCTCTTCCCGCAGGGCCCTGAGCAACGTGCTGTTGTGCTCGCTCAGAGCCCCGCCACAGAAGAGGTAGTCGAACTCCATCCCAGCCATCGACCGTGCTCTGGTGACGAGGGAAGCAAGCCCCGGGCGGTCACCAAACGTAGTCGTGTAGGCGAGAACAATCGGGCTTGTTCCCTCGGTCACTGTTACCTCCAGATATGCGGCGTGAGCGTGATCTCCAGCATCCACGCCCCCGAACCCATGCCCATGTCTTCCCCCAACACGCCCGCAATGCGGCGAACCTGCCGACCGTTTGCCAGCCCGCCGTGCTGCACGTCCGAAATCAGATCGCGCAGAGCAGCTCCGCCAACATCGAGCAGGGTCGCTTCGAGCTGCCGGCTCCGAGCTAGCGGGTCGCTCACCGCCCGCCCCCCTTGATCCACTGTGGGCCGCTGATGCTCAGGACCTCCTTGGCATCGATCAGCTGCACCAGCTCGCCCTGCTCGTACACGGTCAGCCATTCCTTGCCCGCGATGATCTCGAACGTGTACGAGAGCGCCGCCCCGTTACGCTGGTACTGCCGCCCGCCGATCATGTCGATGCACAGATCCACCGACTTACCCCTCACCGGGCGGATGAAGCCCTTTGGGGGTTCCGCGGCCTGCTCGGAATGGAACTTCTCGTACGCCTCCTGCGCCTCCTGCGCCAGCCTCTCACCCTCTTCCCGGAGGGCTTCCTTCACCGCCGCCTTCACCTCAAGCCCGTTCACTGAGCTTCCCCTGCGCCTTGAGCTGCTCATACAGTTCCTCCGAGATCATCTCGAGCCCCACCGGGGGCCGGTTGCCCTGCAGGTTGTTTCCATGCCAGTGGTAGACGTTGCTCAGCTGATCCACCGGACGGCCTCTGAACCCGATGCTCGCCATCCGTGCGGCGATGTCCCAGTCCCCAAACCTGTTCACGTCGGGGTTCCACATCTGACCCGTGGCCTCGGCCAGCCAGTACAACGCCGACCGAGCGATCATCAGGCTCCCAGAGTCGATGAAATTGAACCGAGGGCCCAAGGTGAGCATCGCGGCCGTCTGAGCCGTCCACGGCACCAACGGGCTCTCCCCTTCCTGCTTCCGTTCGTCATCCGGAGCATCTGCGTCCCGTACGTACTTGATCCGGGTGTAGGCGAAGTGCGGAAGCCAGTCCGGGCCCGGAGTCCGCATGGCCCGCAGCAACCCCGAGAGGTGATTGGGCTCGATCTCGTTGTCCGCGTCCATGAACGCCAAGTACGGCGCCCGGGTCTGGAACGTGATCGCCGCGTTGGTCGGCACGGTGTAGTACCCCGTGGCGTCCTTCAGCTGGTGATCCGTCACATGCACCGGGAAGTCCGCACACAGCTCCTTCAGCTCCGCGGCATCAGCGGCCTCGAGCTCCCCGTCGCTCACGATCACGAGGTGCCACAACGAAGGGTTCAGCTCCTGGGCTCGAATGCTGTCCAGCGCCCTCTTGTGAAACCCGGCGTACCCCGGGTGGGTCCGCAAGATCAGCCCCACCAAGGGCCACGGGTCGAACCAGTTCTTCAGCGGGTCATACCCAGTCAAGGTTCTGTCTCCTGTAATTGGGTGAGTAGGGGTCAGCCGGGGAGGACGCCGGATTGAGGTCGTCCGCTGGCTTTGACCAGCCCAAGGAAGGAATCACGATCGTCCACGGCGTCAGCCCGATCAGACGCATCAGTTCCGGATCAGGCCGCAAGACCCCGCCACTGACAGAACTCTGCAGCAGATGCCGCCAGCCCAAGGCCGGCGACTTGATCCACCTCTGCTGCTCGAGACCATCCTCGTCCGCCAGATCCGCCGGCAGCACGGGGTAGTACGGAACCTGCCCACACGGAACGACGGAGAAGTCGAGCCACTTTTCTTCTGCTCCTATGGTGGCCAGACGGATCGTTCCATGCGGGTCAATCCCGCCCGCCTCACGCGCACGCCGGCCCCACCTGTCGGAGTGGATCTGCAACGTCCACCACCGGGAGGCCAAGTAACGATCGAAAATGGCTTTGATGTCCCAAGCCCAGAGAGGGCCTTGGAGCGCACGCCCGAGATACAGCGTGTTCGCGTGAGCGCGCTTATCGCGTTGGGACCTTCGGACGCTGTCTCGTAGCACGTCGGGCTCGCACACAACAAAAAGGGAGGACCAGGGTGTGAGCCTGATCCTCCCGAAGGCTAGCGCAGCCGCGCTGCGGTTTGCCAATGAAAGTTACTTCAGCCGCTCGTTAGCCCTTCTGCGGCCCGGTGCCGTTGTCGCGGCCAGTGGGATAACCCCCCTGGTTCGGCCACGACTGGGCCCCTTCCTCCTGAAACGACCCCGGCGAGCTGGGCCGGATGTGGTTGTAGCCGGTCTTGGTTCCGTGGTTGGTCGGTGCGCTGGCCATAGACCCTCCCTTACAGGTTGTTGAGGCTCTGGGCGTGGGTGACCGTGATCCGGCGGTACTCGGCAGCCGGGGAGTCCATCACGCCCGTCCAGGTCTTCACGCCGACCGAGCCCAGCTTGTTGGTCGGGTCGCTGATACCGCTCGAACCCGGCCGCTTGTGGAAGTACTGCAGGCCGTTGTTCTGGAACACCAGGGTGAAGAAGCTGGCCGGGGAGTAGATCGTGCCGTGGCTTCCAGTGGTTCCGACCGAGAGGTAGTAGGTCGCCGAGGTCCCCGCAGCCGCGAAGTACCGCTTCTGCAGCGCCGAGGTCACCAGCCGGATGCCGTACAGGGTTCCGATCTCACCCCGATACGCCCGAGTTGGGTCACCGTACTGCGTCAGCGCGAGGAAGCCCGAGGCCGAGGTGTCGGTGAAGATGTCGTACTTGCTCAGCGGGTTGATGACCATGACGTACGTGCCGTCATCCCACGTCGGCACGCCCGCGTTCTCCATGATCGCGGCGAAGCGGATGAAGTCCTTCGCCCGGAGGTAGTTGGTCGGACCCGCAACCTTGCCCACCGCGCCGGTCTTACCACCCTGCGCCGGCTTGATGTTCTTGCCCGAGATGCCCCCGAAGTAGTACCGATCGAGCCTGAAGGCGAGCTCCTTGCCCATCATCTCGGTCAGGTTCTCGAGGATGTCCACATGGGAGATCAGAATCGACTTCTGACTGTACCCACGCGCACCCTCGAACGACCGGATCAGCGCAGTCAGCTCACCGAACTCGACCGTCGAGACCAGACCCGGAGTAGCCGTCTCGCCCAGCTCCGTCGCACAGATGGAGGTCAGGTCACCGTCAAGCCCCCAGTTGTGGGTCGTGGAGTTGAACGCCAGCACCGGACCCCAGTTCGGCAGCCGGACGCGATCACCCGTGTGCTCGGGCAGAATGAACTCCCGCCCGAACTGCCGCGTGACCATGTAGGGATACAGACTCTCCCGCAGGAGCTTCGACCAGTAGTCCGCAACCAGTGCGCTGGTCTGAGTATCAGCAGGGCGCAGGCCGCCCGTGGTGTTCCTCGTAGACTTCGAGTACCCGGCCATAAGGCCTCCTTTGTGGGCCGGGCGGCCTGCGCGTAGGCTTTACTGATTCCCTCCTGTGAAGAACTCGAACGACGAACGTGCCATGTCGTTGAGCCCACCCCGATAGCCCTGGAGCTTCAGGATTTCGTTCAGGAGCGCCTTGCGCCGTGCCGACCGCTGGCCCCGATCGCGAATTTCATCCAGCTTCGACCACTGCTCGAGGAGTTCATCCCCGCGCGATCTGCCCTGCTGCGGCTGGACCTGAGGCTGCGGCTGATGCGCCGGCATCGGGGCCATACGCTGCTGCATGGGCTGGGGCGCGGGACGCTGCGGGAGGACTGGTGCGGTCGGCTGGGGCGCGGCGGCAGGAGGGGGCGGAGTGGCTCGCGGCGGGAAGAGGATCTCGTAGGCTTCACACAGCGCCCGAGACCTCTGGGGCTCCGGCATCGAGTTGATCTGCGGAGCACGGCGAAGGATGTCAGCTTCCTTTTCCGGTGTCAAGCCGAGGGCGTACTTTCGGGCCTCGACCTGTGCCGCCATCCGCGCCTCGTGCTGCAGGGCGATGTTCATCCCCACCAAGGCCTGCCGCATGGCCACCCACTTGGGGTCTTCCGGGTCTTCCCCGGCCGGGACCGGGATGCGCGAGGCGAGCATCGCCAGCTGAGCCTGGTCGATCTGTGGCGGGCCTTCGTTCGCCAGCTGAGCGAGCTTGTTCTGCAGCGTCAGGACCCGCAGCTGCTCCTCGAGCGCGGCGATGCGAGGGTCCTCGGCCAGAGCGGGCGCGGGCGGCGGGGGCACGGGAGCCTCAACCGGCGCCGGCTCGATGGGCTGGAACTCCGGCTCATCCGTCCCGGCCGGCTCATCACCCCACGGATGGGAGCCCGCCACGTTCGGGTTCCACGCCGGGGCAACCGGCTGGAACAGCTCCACTGGATTAGCCCCACCAGCGTCATCGAACAGCGGCTCGAGCGAATCAGGTGGCAGCATCGGCGCTCCGGTCATCATCTCCTGTGGAACGGTGAACGATTCCGGCTGCCGAGCCGGGCCCGTATGGGGGCGCAGGTTGGCAATCTCTTCACGAGTCACGGTCTCTCTCCTTACTCCATCACGTTGGGTTGAACTTCACCTGGAACTTCTGCGCGGAACCACTGTGGATCTACCTTCGGGGGCTCGATTCCCACCCCCCGGGCCAGATCCACCAACCCCTGCTGGGCATCGAACGGGATCGCGATCACCCGCTCGAGGTACGCCAGCGCAAAACGGTAGTACGGGCTCAGATCCTCACCCAATGAGGTCCGTTCACCCTGCAGAATCCTGTTCCTGAGGTCTTCCCTCAGCCCGAGCTGGCGCAGCACGTAGTGCCTGAACCCGGGGTAGAGCTTCAAGCCGTCGTAGTGATGAAACACCTCGAGCCGCTCTTCTGGCGTGCCCTTGTGGGCCACGTCCCTAGAACTCCTCAAAGCCTCCATCAACTCCGGCTCCGCCTCCAGCTGGAGCCATTCCAAGATCCGCTGCTCCGGGCGGGGCGGGGGCGGGGATGGAACCAGCCGCAGCTGGCCCCGGAACGCCTGCCGGGCTGCCTGTGCCGCCAGCCGGAGCCGCTGGACCAGCTCCAGCCACCTGTTCCAGAATCTTGCCAAGCTGCGCCTCCTGTCCTTCCTGGGCCACCTGGGGAGGGGCCTTGATATACCGTCGCGAAGACTGCCGGCGCTGCATGGACGCGAGATCCTGCAGGATCGGGATCGGGTCGATGTAGGGCTGGAACACGGCCTTCTCGGCCAAGTTCCCCCACATCGCGATCTCCTGCAGCTGCGCGTCACGGGAAACCTCGTGCAGCCCGCCGCCGATGCGAATGTTCACTGCCCGCTGGAGCATCGACAGATCCACCACCACGGGCTGGCCGTTGACCATGATCGACCGCGGGGTGGTGAGATTGGTCTGGATCAGCCCCCACGCCTTGTACAGCAACCGCTTCTTTCGCCCGGTCTCGAAGTACAGGTTCTCGAGCTGATAGCGCCCGGAGCCCTGGACCATGCGGGCATCGATCTCGGCCTTGGTCACGTCACGGGACTTCTGCGTGGCTTCGACGCCCTGGCTCACGGGATCGGCCGCTGCCGCTGCCTCGCCTTCCTGCTGGCTGTACGCGGCTTCGCGCACGGCATCCTGCAGTATCGGCGCCCGGTGGATCATGTCGAAATCCGCCTTGAGCGGCCGATTGGGGTCACCGTGGGACTTGATCGTGATGTGCCCGCCCGGGGTGAGGAACTGCTCGTTCGAGCCGATGATCATGTTCTCTCTGTGGGCGAACTGACCGAACACCCCCAGAGCCGTCTCGTCCATCCGCATCCGGCCGAGCTTGGTCACACGATTGGCCAGCGGGCCCACCCAGTTGAGGATGCTGTCACCGTAGACCTGGTTGACGATCGGCACGGCCCGGCCGGCGACGTAGGGATCCAGCCCATCCGGCGTAGGCGCCAAGCCCTCATCCAGCACGATGGACCTGTTCGCGATCTTGGTGAGCGTGTACTTCTGGTTGTCCCAGCAGTACCACATCTCGACCGGAGTCTCGCCCACATCGGCCCACATCCCTGACGGATTCTCGAGCGGCCAGCCTTCGGTCAGTGCTGGCTCTTCATCGCTCTCGATCGTCGGGGTCCCGGGGTTGGCGAGGAGCTCCGGCAGCCTCGGGTAGAGCTTCTCCCCCGTCACGGCTTCGTAGGCTGCATCCTCCGCCACGAGGTTCTCGAGCGTGGTGCAGACCCGTTCGATCGACCACCGACGGAACGTTGGGTTGAGGTCCACGGCCAAGGCCGTGATCGGCAGCCAGTCGAGGTCCAGGTTGTTGTACGCTTCCACGTTCACAGTGGCCCACTGCCACTTGCCGTTGTCGTCCTTGACCCTGACCTTGAGGGTCTTGTTGCTCACCCTCCACCATTCCTTGTACCAGACGTGGCCAACGATCTCGCAGTACCTCTCGGCATCAACCATGCGCTCCATGAACGTCCGGCCATCCGGCTCGTCCTGCCCGATCTGGTCGAAGCACGTCAGCATGGTCTCGTGAACCGTAGACTCGTAGAACTCGTCCCGCTCCTCCACCCCCTCGACGCTGAACCACTCGCGGCCACCAAAGAGGGCCATCATCTTCCGTGGCAGCCGGGTCTCGATCCACTTGAACGGACTGGGAACGGTAGCGCGATCGCGCCACTCCGACCCTACCGCGTACGGGGGGAAGGTGTCGTCGTTCCGCCAGAGCTTCCAGTACTCCTCGATCCGGGGAACCATCTCGCGATCAAACTCGGTCCGCCACCGCTGGTAACGTGCCGCCCACAGCGCGCACGTCGCATCGAGCTCGACCTTGCTGGCCCCATCCCCTTCCCCGCGCACGGCGTACAACACCGGGCCGGAACCCTCGCGCATCGGCCCTGTGCCGGTGGCGTAGTCGCCGGCCCCGGAATTGGCAACCGGAACGACCAGGTTGCCCCGGCGCTCGAGCTTGGTCTTGGGGGGTTCCTTGGCCGGAACCAATGCGCCAGACAGAGACCTCGGATCGGTGTGCATTACTGGTGCCCTCCGTAGCAAGGGAGACTGGGGCTGTTGGGAGGAGAGAGGACGCTACGGAGGGCACACAGCGGGAGGGCACGAGACTAGCGAAAGCCTACCATCAAATATCCGGCCGGAACCAACTCTGGGGCTCGTTCGGGTCCCCCTCCTCGATCCACATCACGTCGTTCCCCAAGCCTTGGACCCGGCGAAAGCCTCGCTCGAAGCTCTCCTCGTTCGGGTTTCGTGCGACGGGAGCAGGGATCTGGACGTTCCGGCCGGCGCCAAGGATGGGCTGAGGAACGTCCATCGGGCGCCAGTTGGACTGCTGGTTGTGCGATCTCCGGCCGATCCCGTTGTAGACCACCTCCTTGGCAAAGAACAGCCCGAAGGTGTCCGGGATGTCGTCGTGCAACGCCGCCCCGAGCCGGGTGGTCTGGAACTTGAACATCTCCCACAGCTCCAGCGGGAACTGGGAGCCACGGACGATTCGGCCGGCCTCGAGCGGGGCTGCAAGGCTCGAAACAATCCAGTCCGGCTTCGTGCCCTTGCCCACCCTGGGGAGGGGAATGACGTGGGGGATCGGCAGGGCCTTGTCCTGAAAGGCCTTCATCAAGTGACTCAGGAACGGGTCGTTGCTGACCTTCTCCTTGGCCACCACATCGGGATACCACTTGTGGAGCTCGCAGTAGTTCACGATCTGGGTCAGGAACGCCTGCTCGGTCCACTCGTTCGAGTGCAGGCCGTAACGGGCAATCAGCCGGCCGTAGTCGTCCCAATCTCCGAAAATCGCGCAGCAGTAATCTCCCCGCCCAAGAACCTGGAAGTCCTTGCTCGCGTCGTCCAGCACGATGGTCCTGAACGCCACCACGGGCCAGCTGACATCCGGGTAGTGGTAGCGGAACCAGTCTTCCTTGAACTTGGCTGCGTCAGGGTTCCAGTACACGACCATGTACTGCAGCATGAAGAACTGCTCGCCCTCCTCGGGCTTGAGCATGGCCAGCTTGCGTTTGGCCTCGAGATCATCGTCCGTGATGATCGGTGCCAGAGGACACGTTCCGAGCGTCCAACTGGGCTCGTTGTGCGGGAAGAAATCCACCGCATCAGGCGGGCAGGTTGTACACCTTTGGGTGGGATGTTCCTTGCCATGGCGGATGATCATCTTCCATGGCCTATCCTCACCCTGGGCCTGCTTGAGATCCACCCCGCCACGCTCCCCGCGGATCACCGCCGCCGGGTCGAAGAACGTCCACGGGGTGCAGATGACAAAGGTGAGCTTGTAACGGCCCTTGGAGGAGGCCTCAACGAGCGGGAGGTGGATGAGGAAATCGTTCCAGACTCTGGTCCCGTTCACGGGGTCGATACCCAGCGTCTGCCGATCCCATGCATCGTCAAAAATCTGCACATCGCACCGGCCACCAGTACCACCACCAAGATGGGTGGAAAACACCGTTGGGTCGAGGTACGCCGCCGTGCGATTGGGGTGGGTGAACTGCTGGGCCTGCGAGAGCTCCTTGCGCCCGTCGATCACCATCTCGGGGTAGATGGCCTGGTACTTGGCATAAGCCACGGACCCACGAGCAAAGATCCGCCGAATTCCTGCCGCGATCTTCTTCGCCCGGTCTTGGTTGAGGGAGATGATCTGGACCCTGATGTTGGGGTCCCGGGTGATCAGCCACGCGATGAACGCGATCAGCAGGTTGGTCTTCCGGGCCTCTCGAAACAGCTGTATGAGGATGTTCGACCCGGGCTCGTCCAGTGCCTTCTGCAGCTTCCTCGCCAAGGGCTCATGGAACCTATCCAGATAATGCCGGAGGGCCTCGGGGGAAGCGTAGAGGATTTCAGACAGAAACGTCCAGAAATCCTCCCTTCCCGCCTCGGCCAGCTCGAGCCGGTAGGCCTCCTCGAACAGCTCAACTTCCCGCTCGAGGGCGGTCTCCTCCGGATCCAAGGCCAGTACCGTGGGTGGGGCTGAAAACTCTGCCAGCCGCTCCAGCTGGGTCGAGACGAGGTCGATGCCGGGTTCCTTGGCGTCAGAGACCTTTGGCTTGCTCGGGCCCTTTGGACGGCCTTGTGGAGCGGCTGGTGGCAAGGTCCTTCGGATCTTGCTACTCATCGAGCTTCACCTCCCGGATCGTCCGGCGTTCTTCACGGATCTCCCGGATGGCCATGACCCCGGTACGGAGCTCCTTGAGTCGCTTCTGCAGCTCCTCGGACCCCAGTCGGCGTTTGTCCTTCAGCTTCAGCGGGTCTCCGTCGAGGGACTCGATGTGCTTGACGTAGGACATGGCAATGGTGGCCTGACGGAAGTGGTCGAGCTGGGACTGGGGGGGCTGGACAAGGAAGGCAATGATACGGAGGTAGGACAGGATGTAAGCCTGTCGGGCCCTTCGGACAACGTCATCGGACTCAACCTCCCGCTCGGTCAGGGTGGAGAGGTCAGGCCCTGAGGTCAGGGTGTCCGTGGGCTGGGTGGTGACCAAGGCCCAGAGCTTGGTCCAGAGGGCCTGGAGCTCGGCAGGGCCTGAGCCCAAGGCCTCGAGAAGCTCCTCGGGTGGGGGCAGGGGCTGGAGGGCTTGGGTGAGCTTTTCGTCAGGGTTCTTGGGGGGCATGGGCAAAAGGTAAAGGAAAGGGTATGGGGATTGCTAAGGTTCTAGGTAAAGTCCACTGGAATCCAATGGAATTGAGGGTTACAAGGGAGATGAGAATATATTCGATTCTATATGAGCGAACCACACACGTAGTAGTCCAGCAGGCTGGAAAACTGCCCCGCGCAGCGGCGGCGGGGCGTTTCCATCCATCGCCGGACCGCACAGCGCACCTCCCTCTCCCCCTTCGGGCCCTCCGGTCTCCGGGGATTTTTCCCCTTTCGCCCCTTTTTGTGGCGGCGGGGGCGGGGGTTGGTCTACAGTACCCATGGGAGACATAGATGACCAGATCACGCGCAGCGCAGGGCACCTCCGGAGCAGCCAAGGACCGCTCGAACTGGAAGAAGAAAAAGCGACTCGAGGCCGGGGTGCCGGATGTGACCGCGGACCAGGAGTTTCTTCTGCCCCTGCCCGAGTACGGCCCCCACGAAGCTTGGGCCAAGACCTCACTGTTCCTGCCGCGCCAGCTGCACCAGACCCTTTCTGCCTTTGCGGCCCTCGAGCGCACCCGCCGTTTGACGGGCACGACGCTGGAAGTGGAGAGCACCGGGGAGATGAGCGAGCTGATCCGGCGGTTGCTGGTGTTTAGCCTGGGGATCATGGGCTTGGACTGGCGCCGGCCGACGAGCGTCTTGGGCTGGCGGGAGTGGGTCGAGCGCGGGGCGGGAGCGGAGAGGCTGGACGTGGCCTTGGCGGACTATGAAGAAGGCCTCAAGACGGCCGCAGCAAGGGAAGCCAAAAAGCCCCCCGAGGACCCCACATGAAACCCTGCCCACACGGTTGGTTCGGCCCAGCTGACGGGGTGTGCTTGGTGTGTCTGTGGTCGTTGCTGGAAGGAAGCGACGACGAGGACAAAGGAGACGACGATGCGGCTCAAGGCCGTCCAACCCCTGCCCCCTAAGTTCCGGGTCGGCATCACGGGCTCGCGTAGCTTGGTGGGCCGTGACCGGGTCGTCCTGAACCGCTGGCTGAAAGGCCTCGGGGAGCTCGAGGTGGACTTGGATCCGGCCCGGTTGCTGGTGGTGCATGGCGCGTGCCGGGGGCCGGACATGGTGGTGGCGCGGTGGGCGGTGGAAGAGGGGTACGAGATCCGGGCGTTCCCGGCGGAGTGGGCGGTCTTGGGGCCGGCGGCGGGGCCCAAGAGAAACGCCCGGATGGTGGCCCAGATCGATGCCTTGGTTGCGGTGTGGGACGGCAAGAGTGACGGCACGGCCGACATGGTCTACCGCGCCCGTGAGCGCGAGCTGCCGGTAAGTGTGCAGTGGGTCGAGCCGTTGAGGACCAAAGGTCTGCTTGGGTAAAGGAGCTCGAGATGCCCGATGATTTCTGGGGAGTGTACGAGAGGGAGCTGAAGCGGCGCGAGGATGAGGAAAGGGAAGAGATCAAGCGGGAGTTTTATCCCCCTGCGCCGCTGGTCACGGGCGAGGAGAGCCAGCACACGGAAGCGAGCCCGGGGCCGCCAGCCGAGCCCCCAACAACCCCCCCAACAACCCCCCTGACAAGCACGCAGATGCTTCAGATGGACTACCTGATTGGCCGGCAGCTGACCAACGAGCCCAGGCCAACGAGCGTGCTGGATCTCTTGATCACGATTCAGCGTGATCTCTGGCGGGTAGGGGCGATGGTGATGGCGAAGCTAGAAGAGGGGGAGGGGAGATGGGGGAAGAGGTGAAGATCCTGACCATGAAGCGCAAGGTTGTGGAGCATACCTACATCGACAACCTGCACTCGGTTCAGGTGGCCAGCGACGGACTGAAGGTCACGGTGAAGATCTTCAGCCAGATCTACAGCAATGTCGAGTTCGAGCTTGAGGGATTGGGGATGTTTAACACCTTGGCGGACGCGCTAACGGAAATGCGGAAACGGGGGTTCAAGTGACCCACGACGAGATCGACCGGATGCCGGCTGGGCCAGAGATGGATCGGCTCGTTGCCGTGAAGGTGTGCGGGTGCAACGTTGTGGACCATGAATGTTGCTGCCCCGGATCGCGCCACGTTGGCGGAAGTCCGAGTGACTGGAAGCCGTGGATCAAGTGCTACTCCACCGACCTGAACGCGGCGGTGGAGGCGTGCGGGGAGCGGGACGTTGACATTCGACGGCTAGACATCGCGTTCTGGTTTGCCGCCGTGTCAGAAGACTCAACATCTCCCGAGTTCTCAGCCTCCGCCCCCACCCCCTCTCTCGCCCTCTGCCGTGCCCTCCTCAAGTCCCTCTCGGAGCCCTGACCATGAGCATCTACTACCACGATCTCGTGCGTTTGATCGACTACATCGCATCGACCTATTCGCTCTCGGTCACCTCACGCCCCGAGGCGGTTTCGATCGAGTTCGTTCGCAAGGGCATCTCACGGCCGGCCCTACCCAGCGAGCCCTCCCACTCCCCCTCCTCTTCGGCCTAGGGCTAGGCGTTTGCTGGCGGGAGAAATTATGTGTGGGGTTCTTCCTCTTCCCGCGCCCGGGGGCTTGGGGGGGACCCCGCCCCGGGCCGATCGCCCGCTGCCCGGCCGACCCTACCATACTCGTAAGCCCTAACGAACGCGCTAGCCGCGCCTGCCTGGCCCCGGCGGACTGACCAGTCAGCCTCCGGCCGGCCCGGCGCCCGGTCCCGGCCCGGCCCGCAAGGCGGACGTTTGTCCGTCCTGGCCGACTAACTAGCAATCACCGTGCCAGTATTCATCATATGATATGAGTTTGGTCGGCCAAACTTCGGCTAAGTCTTTCATTCTCAACGCCAGGCCGAATTGTAAAGAAATGTTAAGGGGCATATGCCCCACCGGGCGGGGGAAAAGCCCCAGTTAACAATGGTAGTTCGGGCCAGAATGAGGTAATACAGGCAAATACGAACATGGTATCGCGATTGCATATAGGCGATCGGCACCGCTGTAGAAGCGGGCCACGGTCCGGGCGCGGAGCCCGACCAATCGGGCGGACACAGGGTCCGCTGGTAGGTAAGGGTGTGCTTACGGACCGATACGGAGGAATGAATGGCGATCAAGGTCAGTGTGCCTGTCGAATCCGCCCCGCTCGCCGAAGTCAAGGGCGGCTGGCAGGTCTTGAGCGTGGTGCTCACCGGCAAGGCGCCGGTGGACGCGGCCACGGGGAGGGTGAACATGACCGACGTGCGCGGGATCAAACTCGAAACCCGCGCGAACGGCCGCACGCTGGCGAGCGTCGCGCTCAAGAACGCGCGCGCGGTCGCGGGCAGCATCGCGGTCGCTGGCGGGTTGAGCGAAGACGGCGCCGAAGCGCGGGCGATTGAAACCGCGCTCGACGGCGCCGCGCGCCGCGCCATCGACGCTGACTGGCAGCGTCCCACGGCGACGGCCGTCTCGACCGCGATTGCGGTCGCGATCGAAAAGGCGAAGACGCGGGCGATCGAAATGGCGGCGGACGCGGACGCGGTCGAGAGCCGCATCCTGTCGCGGATGTAGGTCGCGGATGTAGCACGCTCCCGGGCGAGCGTATCGCCCGGAACCTAACCGGCCGCGGACGGTCCGCGGTCCCGCGCCATAAGTCAAGCGGGGCGGGTTAAACAGGTTAGTCCGCTAGGGGGCGAAAATGGAACGGTTCACGCCTAAGGCAAGCAATCTGGCTAACGGCGAAGCGGACCGCATTTGGTCTGCCATGCTGCGCCAGTCGCTGGCCGATGTAGGCTGGCAGGAACCTTCCGCCGCGCCGTTTTGGGCACGCGCCGCATACGACCTGTTCCTAGAGGCTATGCGCCGCGGACCGGCAACGCCATACCGCGCGCGACACATTGCGCGTCAGGCGATTCTGGCGGCCCGTGCGGCGCATGAAAAGGCTGCCAGCATGGCAGCCTATGTGCGCCCCGCCACACCCGCGGCGCGCGTGCCTACGGCGCAGGACAGGCGACGGGCCCGTCGGGCGGCCGAAAGGTCCGCGGCGCGGTTCGCGGCAGCGGAAAGCGAAAGGTTCGCGGCGCACGGGAAGGCGGTCGAAACCCACCGTTGCCCAACGGTCCCAATGGATCCGCTGGCCCTCATCGGGCGGCCCGCGTTCCCGGTTCCGCCCCGTTCGATGGCGGGCCGGTTCGCGGATCTTCCGGCCGCCCGGGCGCCGCGCGTCGGGACCCTTCCGGCCGCGCCTACCGGATGTTCGGTCGAAACTGGCCAGTCATGCGGGCAAGGGCTCTGCCGGATTCGTGGCGCGGTCCTATGGTCCGCCCGCGCTCGCGTGGCGCGTTCGACCGCGATTGCGGTCGCGGACATGGCGGACGCCTTTCGCGCTGTTCTGGCGCGGCTGTAGGCCGGTTTGATTGCGGGTAGGAAAGGGCCCTTCGGGGCCCTTTTTTGTTGCTTGTCGGTCCCAGGCTGGCCGCGCGGTCGCCCGGGTCGATTTTTCGCGCGTCCAGGCCAGAACATTGGCCAGGGTAAGGGGAGAAAGATGCGAACGCTTTCTTTGTTCGTTCCGGGTGCGCAGGTGATCTTGCACCCGGTGAGCCCGGAGGTCGCGGTCAAGTTCACCGCGGTCGCCCGCCACGCTCGCCGCTCGCGGTGGTGCCGGGGCTTCATTGCTTCGCAGCATAACCCGGGGGGCGAGGTGAGGTCGATCGACCTTTGCCCGTCCTACATCTGTGCGTGGTGCGACTACGCGCGCAAGTTCCCGGTTCTCTGACAGGAGAAGCCAAAGATGCTCAGTAAGACTTGGGCCCGCGCGTGGCGGAACCGCACGCGCCGTACCGGCGTGCGGGAACGCCGGTGGCAGAAGGTCACCGGCCACCGGCAGGAGCGGCGTGCCACCCGGTGCGCGATCAGCGCGTGCGAGGAGTGGGACGCTTTCCTCGCCCCCCCGACCGCTCACCAGCGGTTCGGGGTGGCGGATGTGGTGTGAGGGGGAAAGGATGCAGGTAGTTGGCCTGTCGGCTCGTCAGCTGCCCGCAATGCGCGGCAGCGGGTATGTGGCCGTCCTGCTGTTCTCGAACGGCCGCGAGTGGGAGAGCCCGATGACTTTCCCACCGCGGCCGAGGCGCTGCGCGCTGCCCGCGAAGAGGCCCGCGAGGTGGGCTCGCCAGCGGCCCGCATGGCGCGGCCGGGGGTTTGGGGCCGTCCGGCTGTTCCCGACCGGCCGCGCGTGGGAGCGCCCGTTGACTTTCCCCACCGCGGCCGAGGCGCTGCGCGCTGCCCGCGAAGAGGCCCGCGAGGTGGGAATCCTCGACGCGGAGACGGCGTGTAGCTGAGAAAGGGGAAGGATGCGGAGGAAAGAGGTATCAGGCGCGCTCATGGCAGGGGCGCTGTTCCTCACCACGGTGGCCGTGGTAGCTGCCATGCGTGAGGCCCACGAAGTGGTGGGCCGGGCCCTCGTTTGCGCGCTCTTCATGGCTGCTTGTGGGGCGGCCATTGAACCCGAGGAAGTGGGATGAAAAGGGGAGAGGCGCGCAGAAAGGTCCTCCCACTCAGTACCAGGGTCAAGGCGCTGAAAGAGCGGCAGAAGACGGCCAAGGAAAGGCCGTTGGAAGTTCAGGTTGCACTTGCACTGAAGGACAAGGGCCGCTAAGCGGCCGAAAGGAGACTGAGATGTCCAAGCTGATCAGTGGGGCCAAGGCGCTGCGCGAGTTCTTCGAGGCGGACGGTGGGCGGAAGTTGACGTTCGAGGAGCTGAAGAGCTTCAAGGCGACGGATCCGGACGGGTACACCGAGACCGCGCGCCTCGCCGCGCTGGCGCTGGGGTACGACGGGCTCGAGGTGAAGTAGGGGGGAGCCATAACCCGGCGGCCCTGAACCCGAGGACCGCGAAGTAGGCCGAGGGGGAGCTTCGGCTCCCCCTGCTCTTAATGCTGCCACGGGAGGTCGTCTCCCGTGCCGGTCCCAAGCCCGGAAAAAGCAGAGGGGGAGCCAAGGAATGGCCCCGATGAGGGTGCCAGGAGGCAAAGATGAAGCGATTCACGGTCGAAGCCCGGGAAGGTGGCAGCGCGGTGATCGAGCGCGGCCGGAAGGTCGTGAAGTACTTCAGCGGCCGGGACCACCACGAGAGGGCGGAGATGCTGGCGGGGGAGATGCAGCGCCAGCACGACGAGCGGGACTGGCGGGAGAACACCCGCTGGTTCATGGGGCTCGCGCAGGCCGGTGAGCAGCTGGGGCTGCTCAAGTGAGCCGCAAGGCCTACGAGGTGACGTTCACGGTGCGGGCCTACGGGCCCTCGCCGGAGCGGGTCATGCAGGTCCTCCAGCGCCGGGTGGGATTGCCGGCGACGAGCGAGGACGAGGTCAACCGGGAGAACCCCGGGCAGACCGTCGTGATCGAGCCGGCCGAGTACGTGCAGGTCCGGCCGGAGAAGGAGAGAAAGTGACCAAACCCCGGGGGTATGTCACCTCTGGGCCGTCGAACTGGACGCTGAGGGACGAGAGCAAATCCCCCCGGCTGGCCTTGTGGGGGCCCCATGAGGTGTGGGAGGCGTGTGAGGACTTCCGGGGGGTGGGAATCGAGCACCTCATCGTGTTCGTGGTCGATTCCAGGTCACGGGTGATGAAGCGGGCCGTCGTGGCCACGGGCAGCACCAACGTGGCACGGGCCTCGGTGGCAGACGTGGTTCGTCCGGTGTTGATGGGTGGGGGCGAGCACATGATCCTCGCCCACAATCACCCGACGAACGAGCCCGAGCCGAGTGAAGACGATGTGATGTTCACTCGGGCGGTCCAGAGGGGGGCCGACTTGCTCGGTCTCACGCTGTGGGACCATGTTGTCGTCTGTGCGGATGGCTGGGTGAGCATCCGTGGACGCGGGTTGGTGGGGTAAGGAGGCGAAATGAAAGTTTGGACTGCAAACGAGGTTCTCAGCATGGTCGCCCTGCGGTCGAATGGGGCACTCGAGAACGACCCGTTCATCCGCATGTTGCGGAGGGTCAACGAGGAGGCGGCCATCGGTTCCGTCATCGAGGTGACCCTCGAGGGGCTCTTGGCGGAGCTGGAAGCGCGGGGGGATGTGATCAGCGAGCTTCCTCCGCAGCTCGACCTCAAGGGGCCCTGTGACTGTGGGGACCCCAAATGTGCGCTCGAGGCGTGGAGAAGGCTGTACCAGAGGTGGAAGGAGAACGAGCAGCCCGAAAGCGAGGTCGAGAGCGCGGTGAGCGCGAAGCTGACGGCCTCTCATCCGGATGGCCTGCTGAGGCTGGAAGACCTTCTCTAAGGGAGGGGAAATGTGCCTTTTTCTGCGCCAAGAGACGACAGCAGAACTGCAGGAGAAGCGCAGCTTCGTGGCTTGGAAGGTGGGCTACATGCGCGCCGGGAGGCTGCTCAGCAGGTTCAGGGGGGTGACGTACGTTCCAGGTGAGAACAGGGAGAGGTTCCCGTTGACAGCGGAGTTTGCTGCTTCGTGCGTCGATGGGGACGAGCTCGGCCGTGGAGGCCTCCACGTCTTCCTGTCGAGGGAGAGGGCTCAGAGATTCATGGATGAGGGCGACATCGCCCTGCCCGTGACCGTTTTTGGTGCGGACGTGATCGCGGCCGGGGATTACGAGTGGCTTGGGGACAACGCGACCGCGATGGTCAAGAAGATGTACATCTCGCCCACGGTGTGGGAGATGTATGTGGGGAGGACGGCATGAACTGTGGGATGTCCGGTTGTCTCGAGCCCACGGTGGGCAAGAGCAAGTATTGCCGGCAGCACCGATGGGAGGCCCGCGAGGCGTGGGTGCTGCGCGTGCAGGCCGGGGAGCAGGCCAGACAGGAGAACCACCTGCGTTACCGGGCAGCGTGGAACGAAGCACTGGCCGCAGGGGAGAAGGCTTTCAAGGAAGCCCAGTGCAAGATGCTCACGCCCATGGATGGCGTGACGGGCAAGATCTACGAGCCCATAGAGATCTGTGGGTTCGCGTGGCTCAAGGTGCGGCCCGCGACGAGCTCGTTCGCCAAGTGGCTGGTGCGCGAGAAGCTGGGCACGGTCAGCCGGTACGAGGGCGGCGTGACGTGTTGGTCTCCGGTGGGGAAGCAGAGCCAGAGCTACGACCGCAAGCTGGCCGCGTGCCGGGCGATGGCGGAAGTGCTGGCGCTCCGGCTGGGTGAGCTGGGTGAGACCACCCGGGTGTACGCGGACGGGAGACTGGACTGAGAGGAGGGAAAAGATGTGCTGTGACCGGCAGCAGTGGGTCGAGGACCGGGTCCGCGCTCGAGGGGAGACCTTGGTGGCGTGGAAGGTGTTCGCGGAGCTGGGGGAGTAGGGGTGACCAACATCACGGCGGCCCATCGGGAGCAGTTCGAGGCCCTGAGGAAGGGGGAGTACGGAAACTTCGTGCTCTTCAGCTGTTTTGTCAACGACGAGCCCACGGCCGCGATCTGTGCCGTGTGCGAGGACGGGGCGGGGAGGATGGACATCATCCCGCTCTTCGTGGCCGTCACGCCGGGGATGAAGCTGACGGATCACGAAGGGCGAGAGACTGTGGAGGACTGATGTGCTGCCAAAGGAACTTCGAGGTGGAGGACGGGGTTCTCCTTGCAGGGGAGAGCATCGTCGGGTGGAAGCTGCTGGACAGGGCGATAGGGTGGGAGAGGGAGGTAACACTCATCTCCCCATACTACGGGATGACCTACGAGCCCGGGTACGTGGTCGGAACGGCCGATGCGAGGGACCCATTTGATCCCGAGGACCAGAGCGGGATCCATGTCTTTCTTCGCAGGGGGGACGCACTGGACACGATGGGGAGGAGCAAAGGGAGCTTCGTCGCCGTCCCCGTGGCGTGCTTGAGGGAGGACCTCAAGATGGCGGGGATGTGGGACGAGTCGGATGTCCTGCAAGCGGTGTACAGGAAGGTGTACTTCAGCACAACGATGTACAAGTTGGCGTGTGACGCCAACTACATGTACTAGGAGGCAGGGATGAAGATCTACACGAAGCCCGAGGTGATGGAGAAGGCGGCGGAGCTGCTCGAGAAGATGTCGGAAGCGGAGAAGCTCTTCTACATGCTCACGGGATCTCCCGAGGTGACCGCGCATATCTTGCTGGCGGAGGCGGTGCATTCGATCAGAGAGCAGGGTGACAAGGTCGCGCATCGCCGGGGCCACGAGGACTGCGATTGCGGGCGGATGGACTGCCTCAAGCACGCTTGGTTCATGGCCCAGGCCACGGAGCAGGAATGCCGCGAGCTCGGGGTCCCGTTCGTCGGGGAAGAGGAGGCGTGACCCCACAAGGGTGGGCACTGATTGGACTGGCACTGTTGACGGCAGTGCTGGTTACGCTGCAGCGGGAGAGAGGAGGGAAGCGGAAATGAGGCAGCCTGTCAGGGTGCGGACGAGCTTTACCCGGCTGATGGATTCGACCGAGGAGGTCAAGCGCGGGGTACGTAAGGGTTGGGTGGAGTTCGGTGGTGGGCCTTCGATGCACTTCGAGGCCTACGAAGTCAACACGAAAGCTTGCCAGCTCGGGGCGACCGAGGAGTCCGAGGCAAGGCTGGGCGATCTCTACACGGCCATCAACCCCGATCGACCGTTTCAGGAGGTCGAGTGGGGAGGGCGGCAGTGGGTGGTCGTGATGTTCCCGTTCGTGAGATGAGGAGGAAGAGATGCTGAATACGAGAAAGGTCCGGGTGCCGAAGAAGGTGTACATCACGACGGATGGTCGGGGGTGGTACTACCTCTCGGCGGAGGAGCCGAAGTTTGATGGCTGGGTGTGGCGGTCGAACGTCCTGCTCGAGGGGGTGCTTTGCCGGGTGGGGCTGAGGGAGACTTTTGGTGAGGAAGTGCGGAAGCTGGAACGCAGGGAGTTCTTGGAGCTGAACCTGCGGACGCGGCAGGTGACGTTGTGGGAAGCGGTGGAGCAGGAGGGGGAGCAGAAGGAGGGGGAGGAATGAGAATCGATCAGCTTCCGAAGTACAAGTCGTTTCCGGTGGAACTGGACGAGCTGGTGAGCGTGATCCACTGGCGGCCCAGGGGAGAGGATGGGAAGCACTTCGGATACAACGTGGCCGTGGCCGTGGACGAGTTCGGCCGGTGCTACGTGGGCGAGGCGAAGTGCTCGCCCCGGGATCAGTACACCAAGAAGCGGGGGTTCGAGATCGCGGTGGGACGGGCGCTGAACGTGGCCCAGTGGAGGGCCGCGGACTTCGTGCTGGTGGGGGTGCAGCGGGAAGGGGTGTCGGACAAGGAGATCCGGCTGAAGGTGTGGGGGGTCTTGCGGGGGATGCGGGAGAGCTCCTTGGGGTGGATCTTCCCCGTGGCAACTCAGGCGGGCATCCCGGTGCTGGGGCGTCGGAAGAAGGTGGCGGAATGAGTGAAGTGCGTTTCGTGATCGAGGGGCAGGAACCGAGAACGAGGTCGGCCCGGCTGGAAACGCGCGGCGATGGGTCCAAGCTGACGTTGCTGATCAATGACAAGCCGATGCTCGAGCTCATTCCGGTGACGCCGTACTCACGCACGCTTGGGCACGAAGGGGAGCTGTTGATCGACACGTACCCGATGAACTTGCTGAAGGAGGGAATCCTGACGCTCTCGGCGTGCGGGGTCAGTGGGCCGGTGAGGGTGGCGGATATGGGGAAGGGGTAGGAGAGGGGCGGGCACGGGCCCGCCTTTCTCTATGGGCTTGGAGGGAAGATGAGACGAGACGAGGTGAACTACCGGCTGGTGCTGCACCCCGACGACATGCCCGTGCGCGGGAATGCCATGGCGAGCGGGGACGAGGCGGCGGATCGCGCCTGCGAGGATGAGATTCTCGCGCGCCTGGCAGACGGGGACGAGTGGGCGTGGTGCTGCGTCGAGTGCCGGGCGGAGTGGGGAGGGTTCCACTCGTCGGCGTTTCTGGGAGGGTGCTGCTACAGGGACGAGGAGGAGTTTCGCGGCGGGCCGTGGGAAGACATGAAAGCGGAAGCGCTGGAAGGTCTCGAAGAGATGCTCCGGCGGGCCGGAAGTTATTTCGAGGGGCGGGCTTAGTCCCGCCTTTCTCTTTGCTCGCTCCGAGGGCGGGCAGAGACAAGGGCAGGCCGAGGGGTCTGAGAGGGAGGAGAGATGAAGCATACGCCGGGACCGTGGACTGTGGATGTTCCACCGTCTTCATGCCTGACAACAAGGTTCGTCAGCGGTCCGGAGGGGGAGCACATCTGCAAGGTTGGGCACATGGACTGGACTTCCGGAAGCCTCCATTCCGACATTGCCAACGCTCGCCTGATCGCGGCAGCGCCCGAGATGGCCGAGGCGTTGCGCGAGGTCTGGGACTACCTCTCGACGATCGCAGACGTTTCCGAGAATTCGCGCGAGATCGAGTTGGGTGATTCGGTGAGGGACATTCTCGCCCGCCTGGAGGGTTGAGAGATGAGCCATACACCGTTGCCGTGGATGGAAAGGACGCGAACGATCATCCAATTCGAGGACGACCCCTTGCACTCCGAGGAATGCATCGAACTGGCGAACGAGGAGGACATAACCGTCTGCTATGTTCCGTTCTCGGCTGACGGGGTCGCGTGTGAGGAGGGGGAGGATAACGCGGCCTTTATCCTCCGCGCGGTGAACCACCACGAAGAGTTGGTCGAGGTGCTGCGAGCGATTGCGGAAACCTCGTGGATTGACGGCAACTGGTCGCACGGCGATCCGTTCGTCATGGCGCGAGCCATGCTGGCGAAGGTGGAGGTGAGATGAGCGGACATACGCCGGTTCCGTGGAAGGTCGGCGTCGAGGTCGAGGCGTACGAGCCTGATCGCGTCGTCATCCGTCAGGTGGCATCCCATCCGGCGCTAGAAGACATCCTCTTCCGCGCGGGGAGGATGGGGAACCCGCAGGCGAACGCGGAGTTCGTTGTCCTAGCCGTGAACCACCATGAGGAGTTGGTGGACCTGGCGCGCCGGCTCGTTGAATGGGACGTTTTCGGCAAGGACTTCGGCGAAGTGGTCAAGATCTCGCGAAGGGCGACGGAGTTGCTGGCGAAGGTGGAGGGACGATGAATCAGCCCGCCTACTGTGCAATGTGCGGAGCTTCCTCGCTTCGCCCGAAACCGTGGGGTTATTGGTGCGAGGTGTGTGGGCACGAGCATTACACAGACAGGCCGGAGGGCGAGTCGAGTTGGTTTCCGTCCACGATGCCGGCAGAGGAGGGACGATGAACGAGGAAGGGTTCAAGTCGCTGGCCGAGGAGTGGTGGGGGCTGTTCGTCGGTCGGACGAGGGCGAACGGGGAGAGGTTTCGCACGCTGAGGAGCGAGGTGCCAGACGAGCATCCGGTGCGCGCGTTGCTGCTTGCGGCGCACGATAATGGGGATGTCCCTCCGCATGACTGGATCTACTCGGCAGTGGAGGGGTGGCTGGAGTGCTTCGCCGAAGACGGTCCGGAGTCAGCGGGACCGGAGCCGGATTTTTACACCTCTGAGTTGCTGAGGTGGCTCGCCTCGTCGTCAGTGTTCTTGGCGGACGCCGATGAGGCTCTGGACGATTACAGCGCGCCGGGGGATCAGGCGGGCGGGATCGTGGAAGCCATTCGGCGCGGCCAGGCGCTGAGGTTGGTCAGGATCGGCGCCGAGGTGAGGGCGGCGCTGGAGCGAGCGGTGGAGGGGAAATGAGCAAGTTTCTGAGGTTCCTGGGCGACTCGCACCTGAACAACGTCAACGTCGGCGTCTACGAGTGCGAGGATGGGCGCGTCGAGTTGCGCGCGGAGGATGTGGCGCG
>JADHEE010000054.1_pt1 | contig 76512 bp, 76 predicted proteins | sample 8952401 | NCBI WGS metagenome assembly JADHEE01 (sample SAMN16124438, study PRJNA663242) | bioreactor sludge metagenome | isolation source: sludge (ammonium) | place: India:Bengaluru | collected 2019-02-28 | reverse complement strand
GCGAGCGCATCTCCCTGGGCATCAAGCAGCTGGAAGACGATCCGTTCTCCAACTACGCGTCGCTCAACGAGAAGGGCACCATCGTTCGTGGCACCGTGAAGGAAGTTGACGCCAAAGGCGCCATCATCGACCTGGGCAACGATATCGAAGCGACCCTGAAAGCGTCCGAAATCAGCCGCGACCGCATCGAAGATGCGCGCAACGTGCTGAAAGAAGGCGACGAAGTCGAAGCCAAGATCATCAGCATCGACCGCAAGAGCCGCGTAATCAGCCTCTCCATCAAGTCCAAAGACGTCGAAGACGAAAAGGACGCGATGAAGGAGCTGCGTACCAAGCAGGAAACTGAAAGCACCGGTCCGACCACCATTGGTGATCTGATCCGCGCTCAGATGGAAAGCCAGAACTAAGTTCCAGCGATCCATAGAAAAAGGGCGACTTCGGTCGCCCTTTTTCATATGCGCGTTTCGGCTTTGCATGAAAGCGTGCTCGCTTCGTTAAGGTCGCTGGAGGCTGGACGAAAAAGCGGCTGCTTGGCTGACGGTGGCGGGTGAGGACGCCGAAAAAGCGGACCGTCACTGTTCAATCCTAGGGTGGATGACGCTCTTTCATCCACCGACCCACCGCACGGTGGATGGGTGAAGCGTCATCCACCCTACGCCGGTATATACACCCACTTTATTCCGCCACGCCCTCTGGGCACCGCGCAAAACTTCCCGTGCCCATTCACCACAATGGGCCGGCATACTCTGTTGCCTCGGGTCGAGTGACGATCCGGATTTGCGCGGCTTCGCCTTGGCTGCATATCGTCGGTGGTCTGCTCTTCAGATCAATGTGGTTCCGTCAATGGCGGTTCTTTCCCGAATCGTCTCCATAACCCTTCGCAAGGCTGTTCAAACGCTGCCCAGCATGCTAAAACCGATTCACCCGAAATGATCTAGCCGCTTGAAAAAGAAGGGAAAAACATGACCAAGTCGGAGTTGATCGAGCGAATCGTCACTCACCAAGGTCAGCTTTCATCCAAGGATGTCGAGCTGGCGATCAAGACCATGCTGGAACAAATGTCCCAGGCCCTGGCCACGGGTGATCGTATCGAGATTCGCGGCTTCGGCAGCTTCTCCCTCCATTACCGCGCGCCCCGCGTCGGCCGTAATCCCAAGACCGGGCAGTCGGTCACTCTGGACGGCAAATTCGTCCCACATTTCAAGCCGGGCAAGGAACTGCGCGACAGGGTCAACGAGGACGAGTAATGGCAGTCGTATCCGCGTAGCAGCAGCGGCATGTCTACATAGAAAGTCTTTGAAATCATCAGCTCACGGAACTTTTCCGGCCCGTCGTGTACAAAATCCGGTTCGCTTGCTTGCGCTGACGTGCATCAATAACAAGGATTCGGATGATAGTGCAGCACCAAGTCTCCCCTACTGACGAGATTGATCTGGTCGAACTGTTTCGTGCGCTTTGGCGACAGAAGCATTTGATCGTTGGCGTGACCCTCATCGTCACGCTCATGGCTGCCGGGTACGCTTTCCTGGCGACGCCTTACTATCAAACCAGAACCTATCTTCGGCCCATCCCGCAGAGCAGCCTCGATCAGCTTAACGAGACCGGAATCTACAAGCTCACACCGGAAGAAGCGATCAACCGAATGGCTGCCGGGCTTTCGTCCTATGACAACCGCCGCGATTTCTTCCTGAATAACCAGGAGCTTTTTCAGCGCATCGCCAAGAATGGCGATTCGCCTGAGCGGACCTTTGCCGAATTCAGTGAACAGGCATTCGAGATGCTCTTTCCGGATCCGAAACGGACGGATAACCGCAGTGCATTCGTCGGCCTCCGACTCACCTACCCGAAAGGAATGGATGGCGCGTCAGTCGTGAATGGCTTTGTCGCCTATGTGCTGGAGCTTGAGCGTCGCGAGATCGCCGAAGATATCGAAAGCCTGATCAAAAACCGTCTGGCCAGCCTGGATATGAAGATGGAGGCGCAGCGAGCGAACTATAACGCCTCCAAGGAAGCGAAAATTGCTGCCCTGCGGGAGGAGAGCGCCCTCAGGCGTGCCCAGCTGCAGGATGAGCTCACCGCTCTGCGCGAGGAACTGAAAACGCGCCGAACCAACCGCATCCAGCAGCTCAGCGAGGCTATTTCGATTGCCCAGTCGTTGGGTATCCGCACGCCGACAAGCCCATTGGCCATGACGGCGTCCCGTGGAGGCACGCAGGTCATTCGCACTGAAGTGACCAATCAGGAAACGCCGTTGTATTTCCTGGGAACCGAGGCCCTGACAGCCGAACGCGATGCACTTGCCAATCGGAAATCCGACGATTTCATCGAGCCCCGCATAGCCGAGATACAATCCGAACTCGCGATGCTCGAAAACAATCGTGAAGTCGAGATCCTGGAGGGGCGGGAGGGTGAGGATCGTTACCTGACCAACCTAGCCGAGCTGCGTGAAGAAGCAGCCCGCTTGAAGGGGATCAAGCTCGACACCGAGCGCCTGAGGTTGGTCCGGGTGGACCAGCTTGCATTGGCCCCGTCAGAGCCGATTAAGCCGAAAAGAGCCATGATCCTTGCTTTAGGCCTTGTCCTCGGTGGCATGCTTGGAGTGTTCGTAGCGCTGGTGCGTAGCCTGATGGCGCGCAGCAGGCACTAACCTTTTCTCTTTCGGGATTTCCCCATGGGCGGCAAGCAGCCCGAGCGGCGTCGCTGCAATAAAGCCTGGGTGGTAGAGCTGCGGCGATAGCAGATACGTCCCCAAAGCACCCTTCAGCCCCAGCCGGCCCACGAACCCGCCAGGCATACCGAGCCCTGTGGGCGCGCGACGAACGCAGGCCGCAGCCCTGTCTTAAAAATCCAACGCATTTGCCACCAAAGGTGGGCCTCCTATCGAACGACAGGTGCACGCCGCGCCAAGTGATCCGTATCGCTTGTTTTTTGTGGATCAGGTGGCAAAATGGCGGCCCGCAAAATATGAAGGAACGTTTCGGTTATTTTGTGGTCGCGACCCGGACGCTGCTATTTGCTCCTTACACCGACGAGATGGAATTCGACGTGAACGCTGTGACCTCCCCGCAAACCCTACGCCCCGTTGCCAATGATGAGATCGATCTGGTTCAGCTCGTCAGTGCGCTTTGGAAGCAAAAAAAGCTGATCATCGCCGTTACAGCCCTGGCAGGACTCATCGGGCTTGTCTATGCGTTGCTCGCGCCCCGCTACTACAGTGTCCAGAGCGTATTGCGGCCAGCGGCTATCAAGGACCTCGACGAGCTGAATCATCTGGGCATCTACGAGCTGTCGCCGAAGCAAGCGCTGGCCCAGGTCGGAGCGGCGCTTGATTCCTATGAGAACCGGCTTGGCTTCTTTCGTGATAATCAGCCACTGTTCGCTGTTCTGGCGCAGCCCGGCCGCAGCCTCGAACAAACGTTCGAAGCCTTCAACGACGAGGCATTCAAACTGCTGCAGCCCGACCCCAAGAGGCCCGAGGGGACGACGGCTTTTGTCGGCCTGCAGCTGACCTATCCGCAAGACCTCGATGGCGTGGAGCTAGTCAATGGCTTCGTGCAGTACTCACTGGATAAAGTGCGTAACGAGGTCGCGGCCGACCTCGATACGCTTATCGGCAACAGGCTCAGCCAGCTGGAAAAGAACATGGCAGCGGCTCGCGCCAATTACGAGGCCAGCAAAGAGATCAAGATTGCCAAGCTGAGCGAGGCGGACGCGCTCAAGCGCGCCCAGTTGAACGACGAGCTCGCTGCGCTGCGCCAGCAGTTGAAGACCCGCCGCGACGATCGCATCAACCAGCTCGATGAAGCGATTCGGATCGCGACATCGCTGGGTATCAGCAAGCCCACCACGCCGTCTTCGCTTGGCGCCGCCGAGATCACCGGCCAGGGCAACGTGATCCGCACCGAGGTGAACAATCAGCAGATACCGCTCTACTTCATGGGCAGTAATGCGCTGGAGGCCGAGCGCAAGGCGCTATCGGCACGCCGCTCCGATGATTTCACCGAGCCACGCATCGCGCAGATCGCCCGGGAACTCAAGTTGCTGGAGCACAACCGCCAGATCGAAGTGCTCAACAGCCGCGAAAACGAAGACCTGTTCCTGAAGGACCTCGCCGGCTGGCGCGAGGAGGCGGCGCGACTGCGTGCCCTGCATTTCGATACGGAATCACTCAAGCTGGTCTCCATTGACCAGAGCGCGGTGGAACCCCGCCAGCCTATCAAGCCGAAGAAGGCGCTGATCGTTGCGCTCGCACTGGTGCTCGGAGGCATGCTCGGACTCTTCATCGCGCTGGTGCGAAACCTGCGCCGTCCCACGCCTGTGATCTGACCGTTCACCCACCGATATGCCGCTGACGACTCAGCGGCTCCGAAACTCCGATAGAATCCCGCTTCATGTTTTCAGTGGGCTCGTGACTAGCTTGTCGCGAGTGCGTTGGGTGATTGTTAAAGGACTAACCATGCGCTATCCGATCATCGAGCTGCACATGAGTGACGCCCGCAGCCTCGCTCGCATCTACACTGCCAATCCTTTCTCCTCTCTCCTCTCTCCCCTCGGCGGAGAGCGCGGGGAGCGAGACGAACAAAGATGCCGCGTCCAACCAAGCACCGAGACTAACTGGCTCGAACTCCCCATCATTCCCGACCCACCCTTCGCGAGCCGCTTCACCGAAGCCTACCAAGAGCTGAAGCCCTTCTGGAATCTGGAGGCATGCGAGCGTGTTCAATGCGGGCGCCGCCCGCTGGGCTTCGAGCAACTGATTACAATAGACAGTCACGGCGACCATCAGCGCATAGTGAACCATTTGACCCAGACTTCACTATTCGCAGCTTTGGCCATTTGCTAAAAAAAAATCAGGATTCTAATGCTGTTACGTAACTCACTATTTAATTTACTCGGGCTTGGCGGCCCGTTACTTGCTGCAATTTTCACAATTCCTTACCTAATAGCCGAATTAGGCGTCGAGCGATTTGGCCTCTTAACCTTGATTTGGGCAGTGGTTAGCTACTTCGGTTTGTTCGACTTAGGGCTTGGGCGGGCGCTAACGCAGCAAGTTGCTGTTACCTGTTCGCGTGATGAAAGCCAGGACTTGCCGTCGATTACAGGCACTGCCTATCTCATTATGCTTGTTCTCGGCCTATGCGCGGGGCTGATTATGGCACTGGTCGCCCCTTTTCTTGTAGGCCAAATCAAAAGTGTTCCCGATAAGACGGAGGCTATCAATGCCCTTTATGCCCTGGCTCTGGCCATGCCATTTATTGTCCTGACCTCAGGTTTTCGGGGAGTTCTCGAAGCAAGACATGCCTTTGATGTTGTTAACCTAATTCGCTTGCCCATGGGGTTCTTCACTTTTCTCGGGCCGGCGGCAGTAGTTTGGTTTGCTGAACCCCAATTGGATTTGATTGCCTGGACGCTAGCCATTGGGCGGGTTGTAGGCTGCATTGTGCACGCTTGGTTTGCGGTACGTTGCTTGCCAGAAGAATGCAGAACGCTAGTTATAAGTCGAGCTTGGGTGCGGCCATTATGTATCAACGGAGGCTGGTTGACTATAAGTAACATCATCAGCCCGCTTATGGGATACCTAGATCGGTTCATGATCGGCGCCTTGGTTTCGGCTGCCGCTGTCGCGTATTACGCCACCCCCAACGAAATCGTCACCAAATTGTGGATCATTCCTGGCGCGTTGACCGCTGTGCTTTTTCCAACGTTTGCAGCGCAGATTGGTCGTGGCGGCGGGGAGGCACAGGATCTTTTTAAGAAGGTTTTGCTCTGGCTTTTACTGGTCATGCTCCCCGTAGTGCTAGTGTTCATCTTGTTTGCTGAAGATATTTTGCGCCTGTGGATTGATGAGGAGTTTGCAATCCAAAGTGGCTCAATTCTTCGAATATTGGCCGTCGGTATCTTAATTAACAGCCTTGCTCATGTTCCTTTCACTTTGATTCAAAGTAGTGGCAACGCTCGCTTAACTGCGTTGATTCATGTATGCGAGTTTCCCGTATTCATATTGGCCCTCTGGTCGCTAACAACACATTATGGGGTCCAGGGGGCCGCTTGGGCGTGGCTCTTACGCATGGTAGTCGATACCATAGTCATGTTTAGGTGTGCTATGCCGATTTTGGGTATGCGTGGTGCTGTGTTGGTTGATATGAAGCTGCTTCTGTCTCTAATGCTGCTTTTGCTAGCGGTATGGATTGGAGAAACTGCAGGAGGCGCTTTGCGTTTAATTGTGCTGTGTGTCACGGTAATAATTGCCTTTTTTGCGCTAATAATCAGTGTTCTAGCAGATCGAGCTTCGAATTAGTCCCAGGAGCGGCATGAAATGAAGTCTGGTAAATTCCCCCTTGTAAGTATTGTGACGCCCGTATATAACCAGGCCGAATATCTTGCTGAGACCATTGAAAGTGTATTAGCACAAGATTATCCCAATATTGAGTATATTGTTCTAAATGATGGTTCAACTGATCATACCGAGAAGGTGCTTAGTCACTACACTGGTCGGTTAAAATGGGAGACGCAGGGCAACATTGGGCAGTCAGAGACTTTAAATAAAGGCTGGAATGCATCCGGCGGAAAGTATCTAGGGTATCTTAGTTCGGACGATCTTTTGCATCCAACTGCAGTAAGCGAATTGGTAAAGGCTCTTGAAAACGATGTAGATATAGTCTGTGCCTACCCTGATTGTACTCTGATTAATGAGCGGTCAGTGGTAATTAAAAATAGGGTTTGTAGAGAGTTCGATCTTGAGGAATTGATAGTTTGTCAAGAATGCTACATTGGGCCTGGGGCGATTTTTAGATCAGATGCTTACCGGCGGGTGGGTGGCTGGAAGGCGCATCTTAAACTGGCGCCGGATCGAGAATTCTGGATGCGTTTAGCGGGACATGGAAGCTTTCATTTCGAGAAAAAGGTCTTGGCAGGATATCGCGTTCACCGTGCTTCAATATCATATAAGGATGTATCCGAAGATATTTCTAGAGAGTATCTTAAAGTGCTTGACGATTATTTCTCAAGCGAAAATGTTCCTATAAATGTTGAGGAAAGGAGGATGGAGGCTTATGGGAGAGCTAAATTTATCGTCGCGCGTAACTTATTCAGGTCCGGGAACATTAGCAGAGGTATTGAGATATATGGCGAAGCATGTAGAAGCTATCATCCACTCAAAAAGCCTAGATATGTTCTACAGTTAATGAAGAACGTCATTAGTAAGCCGCTTAGGCTTGCTTGGGGAGCATTAAAGGGTTCGTTATGATATGTGGAACTTCAAGAGCAGATGGCTGTTTCCTATGGCGGTTTTTCAAGGCTATCTAACACTATGTCTAGTGTTGTTTTACTGGGGGCCGTGGGGTTGGGAGGTGAATGACCCTTTACGTTTGACGGTCTACCTTTTGGCAGCTCAAATATTTATTCTAATTGGTTATATTTTGGGATGGAGCCGTGTTAGTAAAGGTGAGTTCTCGTCTTTTGATTCGGTGGGAGGAATAAACTATATAGACTGGTGTTTGCTCATTGCTCTGCTTCTGCTAATCCCCACTTCACTATCAAGGACCGGAGATTTCTTTCCGGATGTGGCAGCTGGTCTGGCCAATAGCGGTTCGATCTATAACGAAAACTATGAACGATTGGAGTATGGGAATCCATTTGTCTTCGTTGAGTATCTAAGGATTTTATTCTCTGTTTGCCTTGCGTCTGTTTTTCCGCTAACAGTCGTATACTGGGGGCGGCTGAATGGTTGGCGAAAGTTGCTGTCTGTTTGTGTTGTTGCGACGACTCTTTTCACCTATATAGCGACGGGAACAAATAAAGGTTTCGCTGATTTTGTAATTTCGGTACCATTTTTGATAGTGCTGGGAGTATGGTCGGGAAATATAAAATTAAAGCTTAGCAAAACGACGCTTGGCGTAATATTTATTATTATTTTTTTTGCTTTTCTGTTTTTTTTTGGTGCCGGGCAAAAGCAGCGAGCGGGTGGTGTTGGTGAGGGAGGAGTATTCAACACAGGAAGCTACCTCTTCGAAGCAGATCGTAACAATGGGTTGTCTAAATTCCTCAGCGGTGATTCAGTCATAATATATGAGTCCTTAACCAGATATTTAGGACAAGGATACTATGCGCTTTCCATGAGTTTCGATCTTGAAACGGCTTCAACCTTCGGGTTCGGGAATTCTATGTTTTTTGCGCGGAATGCAAACTCCTTATTTCACACCGAATATTTTACTTCTGAATCTATTCCGGGTGTTTTAGAGCAAGAGACTGGATGGGGCATGATGTCCTTATGGCATTCTATTTACCCTTGGCTGGCCTCTGACTTTGGCTTTGTAGGGGCTTTGTTAGTCCTGTGCTTTTTTTCCTATATTATGTCAGTCAGTTGGGGATACTCATTAAAAAATAGGGGAGCGCTTTGGGTAGTTATGGCATATTTTATGATAATTCTGTTTTTCTATATTCCTGCCAATAACCAAATATTTCAAACGGCAGAAACGGCAGTGGCTTTTTTGCTTTTGTTTGTTAAGCTTTTTATTCTGAATGATCGCAAGCTGGTATTGTTTGGCGTTAAATCTATTCACCTATGTCGACAGTTAAGGGCGGAGAGTCGCATCGGCGGTGATAAGCAGCTGTGAATGGTGTTTATGTCGGTATTTGATTCGGATTTATCGTTTATCTTGTGGGTAATGGTAATGGTCTATGAGTAATCTTCCGGTGTGCGGTAATACAAAAATTATCGTCTTATGCTTTGTAGGGTTCTATTTGCCTGGTTATAAGGCAGGCGGGCCATTGCGTACGATCGCCAACATGGTGGCTCATCTCAAGGAAGACATTGAATTTTGGATTGTTACACGGGATAGAGATCTAGGAGATTTAGCCGCCTACCCCGAGGTTAGGGTCAATGAGTGGCAGGACGTGCAGGGAGCGCGTGTATACTATCTTTCTCCGGACCGCTGCACGATTAAATATATTGGGAAGTTGATTTCACAAACGGCACATGATGTGTTGTATCTGAATAGTTTTTATGACCCTGTTTTTACGTTGAAGCCAATGCTGGCGCGGCGTTTTTATAGTGGTGTTTCACGACCTTGTATTGTCGCGCCTCGTGGTGAATTTTCGGCTGGTGCTATTTCTCTGAAAACCACAAAAAAAAGATTATTCAATTTGGCTGGCCACTTGTTTAATATTTATAAAGGTGCGGTTTTTCAGGCATCCAGCGAGCACGAAGCGTTAGACATAGTGAAAGTGCTAGGTGTATCTCGTGAACGCATAAAAATAGCTATTGATCTCCCAGAGTTAAATCCATCCTTAGTCACCGGTGCGGACTTGGGGCGCAGATATAATGCTGGCGATACGTTAAGGGTTATCTTTTTATCGAGGATATCTCCTAAGAAGAATCTGGACTTTGCTATTAAGGTGTTGTTGTATACAGAAGCAAAAATTAAATTTGATATTTATGGTCCTGTTGAAGATGAAATTTACTGGCGTAAATGCCAGTCGATGGTTGAGGATCTTCCTTGTAATGTTTCAGTTAGCTATTATGGGAGCGTATTGCCTTCTGAAACTCAAAAAATATTTTCCCAATACGACTTGTTCTTCTTTCCGACTCGGGGCGAGAATTATGGGCATGTCATTGCTGAGTCGCTTAGCGTAGGTACGCCGGTTTTGCTGAGTGACCAGACCCCGTGGCTAAATCTTGAATCTCAGGGGTTGGGTTGGGACTTGCCTTTATCCTCGCACAAGACTTTTTCTAAAAAAATTGATCAGTTTTCTTCTCTTGCTGCTGATGTGCGCACGCGTCAGCGGGTTCTGGTTCAAGCTCAAGCCATCCAGCTTTTTCAGCGTCCGGAAATCGTAGAGGCTAATTTAGAAATGTTCCGCGAAAGGTTACTGGCTTGAAGATTTTAATTCTTTCACAATACTTCAGTCCAGAAAGCTTCGTTATAAATGATGTGGTAAGCACGCTTGTGGCCCAGGGACACGAGGTAGTGGTTGCCACGGGCAAACCAAATTATCCGGACGGCGAGGTTTTCCCGGGTTACCGAGCGGGCGGAATCCAGCGAGAGCTTTTTGCAGGAACGGTTGAGGTTGTCCGGGTTCCGCTATGGCCACGAAGTGAGGGTGGTGCTTGGAATCTAGTTCTAAATTACCTCTCCTTTGTCCTAAGTGGTCTTATGTTCTTTCCATGGCTCTTAAGGAAGCGCGAGGTCGATGCCATCCTCGTGTTTGCCCCCTCTCCGCTCACTCAGGTCATACCGGCCATCCCGTTGAAATGGTTGAAGAAAGCTCGTCTGGCTGTATGGGTTCAAGATTTATGGCCGGAAAGCCTGTCTGCCACTGGGTTCATTAGACATCCAAGCCTGCTGAAGGCGGTTGGCTATGTCGTCAGTCTTATATACGCCTGTTGCGATACCTTGCTGGTTCAATCTCGCGCATTCGTTGAGCCCGTGGCTCGTTATGCGCGACGGGAAAAGATCATCTATTGCCCCAATTCCATGAATGTCCAATCGCCAGCAACAGAGGTGGATAGGATTTTGCCTGAGTTGGCCGGAGTGCTTGAGCAGCATTTCAGCATAGTTTTCGCAGGCAACCTGGGTACGGCCCAGGCGGTCGAGACGCTGCTCGAGGCAGCCATCCAGCTGAAAAACGACCCGGAAATTCGCTTAGTACTCGTTGGCAGCGGGAGCCGGCTCGCCTGGCTGCAGGCACAGAAACAGGCACATCAACTGGATAATCTGCTGCTGCCCGGACGTTTCCCAATGGAGACGATGCCGCAGATATTCGAGCGTGCGGATGTATTACTGGTGTCGCTCAGGGACGAGGAGATCTTCGCGCAGACCATCCCAAGTAAAATCCAGGCTTATCTTGCCGCCGGGCGACCAATTATCACCTCGCTGCGCGGCGAGGGCGCACGAGTCGTAATGGAGGCGGGCGCTGGTAGAGCTTGTGAGCCTGAAGATCCCGGCGCGCTGGTTGCGCTGATCTGCACCATGAAAAGCCTACCTGCCGCGGAGCTGCAGGCTATGGGGAAGGCGGGTAAAGCTTATTTCTATGAACATTTCGAGATGGGTAGCCAGGTAACTCGCCTGGTCCAGATTCTCGATACCCAGCGTAAGGAATGACAGTCATGCGCGTATTGATAGTGGGTGTGACAGGTATGCTTGGCGGGGCGGTATTCCGGACCTTAAGCCAAAGTTCTGAATTCGAAGTCTGGGGCACGCTACGCAGCGCCGGCGCGCTTCGGTATTTCGCGGAGCGAGACAGGGAGCGGCTGCTGAGTGGTGTGGATGTGCTGGATCAGGATGCACTTGTTGGCGTGTATGCGCTTGTCCGTCCAGATGTTGTTATCAACTGTGTTGGCTTGATTAAACAGTTGGCCGACGCCAAGGATCCGCTCTCCGCTTTGCCGATTAACGCCATGTTGCCGCACCGTTTGGCGAAACTCTGCGGCTTGGCTCGAGCACGGCTGATTCATGTGAGCACGGATTGTGTGTTCTCCGGCCGAAAGGGGTTATATAGCGAGGCTGACCTGTCGGATGCGGAAGACCTCTATGGGAAGTCAAAATTCATTGGCGAGCTCCACGATGTGCGGCACGCGATTACGCTGCGTACATCGATCATTGGTCATGAGCTAGGCAGTAACTATTCGTTGGTTGACTGGTTTCTTTCTCAAACAGGCCCGATCAAGGGGTATTCTAAAGCTATATTTTCCGGTTTGCCCACAGTCGAACTGGCTCGGGTGATTAGGGATTATGTGATTCTAAATCCCAAATTGCATGGTCTTTACCACGTATCGGTCGCCCCAATTGACAAGTGTTCGCTGCTCAAGTTGTTGGCAGAAGTGTATAGTAAGAAGATTGATATAGTGCCGGATGAGAAAGTCTGTATCGATCGCTCTTTGGATTCGTCGCGCTTCCGTCAGGCAACTGGTTATGCTCCTCCGGCCTGGCCTGAATTGGTTAAATTAATGCGCGACCAGCGTTAACTTTACATTACTAGTTTGGTGGCTGTTTATGTTCGATAACAAAGTCTTGATGATAACCGGCGGTACGGGCTCCTTCGGTAATACCGTGCTGAAGCGTTTTTTGGACACCGATGTAAAGGAAATCCGGGTATTCAGCCGGGACGAGAAGAAGCAGGAAGATATGCGCATTGCCCTGGCCAATGACAAGGTCAAGTTCTATATCGGCGATGTGCGCGATTATGACAGCATTTCCCAGGCCATGGTCGGTGTTGACTATATCTTCCATGCAGCGGCTCTGAAGCAGGTGCCTTCCTGCGAGTTCTATCCAATGGAAGCGGTCCGTACTAATGTCATCGGCACGGAAAATGTGCTGAATGCGGCGATTGCCACTGGCGTCAAGCGCGTGGTGGTGCTCAGTACGGATAAAGCGGTGTACCCGATCAATGCCATGGGCATTTCCAAAGCCATGGCGGAAAAGCTCATGGTTGCCAAATCGCGGATGATTCCAGAGTCCGGTCCGGTTATTTGTGCGACTCGCTACGGTAACGTGATGGCTTCGCGTGGCTCGGTGATTCCGCTGTTCATCAGCCAGCTCAAGGGCGGCGAGCCGCTGACCGTTACCGATCCGAACATGACTCGTTTCCTGATGTCGCTGGAAGATTCCGTGGACTTGGTCTTGCATGCCTTCGAGCATGCAGAGCAGGGCGACATCTTTGTGCAGAAGGCCCCCGCCTCGACGGTGGCGAATCTTGCGCAGGCGCTAAAAGAGCTGTTTTTTCACGATAACCCGATAAAGGTCATTGGTACTCGGCATGGCGAGAAATTGTATGAGTCGCTGATTTCCCGCGAGGAAATGGCCAAGGCCGAAGACATGGACCGCTATTACCGCATTCCGGCGGATAACCGCGACCTCAACTATAAGAAGTTTTTCGTCGAAGGCGAGCAACATATTTCCGAACTGGACGACTACACCTCGCACAACACCGAGCGCCTGAGCATTCAGGGCATCAAGGATGTACTGCTCAAGCTAGATTACATTCAGGAGCAGCTCGATGCTTAAGGTAATGACGCTAGTCGGCACTCGCCCGGAGCTGATCAAGATGAGCCGCGTAATAGCGGAGCTGGATAAGCAGGTTCAGCATGTGCTGGTGCATTCGGGACAGAACTACGACTTCGAATTGAACCAGGTATTTTTCGATGACCTAGAGATTCGCAAGCCGGATCATTTCCTGGGAGCTGCCGGCGATACTGCGGCGAAGACCATCGCCGAAGTGATCGCCAAGGCAGATAAGGTGTTTGAGCTGGAAAATCCCGATGCGCTCTTGCTGTATGGCGACACCAACACCTGCTTGGCGGTCATTGCGGCCAAGCGCCGGAAAATCCCTGTGTTCCACATGGAGGCCGGGAATCGGTGTTTCGATCAGCGTGTGCCGGAGGAGTTGAACCGCAAGGTTCTCGACCATCTGAGCGATATCAATATGGTACTGACGGAACATGCGCGCCGTTACTTGATTGCGGAGGGCATTCGTCCGGAAACCATCATCAAGACCGGTTCGCACATGGAGGAAGTGCTGGATTACTACATGCCGCGAATCCAGGCCTCCGATGTGCTGCAGCGCGAAGGGTTGGAGGTGGGCGCGTTCTTCATCGTCAGTGCTCACCGGGAAGAGAATGTCGATACACCCGAGAATCTGCGCGATCTACTGGAAACCCTGCGGGCACTGGCCGAAACGTATCAGTACCCGATCATCGTCTCCACGCACCCTCGTACCCGGAAACGCCTGGAAACATCGGGCGAGTCGCTGGATCATCCGCTGATTCGCTTCGTCAAGCCATTCGGTTTGCTGGATTACATCAAGCTGCAGATGTCGGCGTTCTGTGTGCTATCCGACAGCGGCACCATTACCGAAGAGGCTTCGTTGTTGAACCTGCCGGCGATCACCATCCGCAATGCGCATGAGCGGCCTGAGGGGATGGATGAGGGCACTCTGATTATGAGTGGCCTAAAAAAAGAGCGCGTGTTGGAGGCGGTACGAGTGGTAACGAGCCAGCATGAGCGGGGAGGGCGCGTGATTCCCGTGGTTAGAGATTATCAAGCGGGGCCAGTATCGAAACAGGTCGTCAGGGTCGTGCTCAGCTACACCGATTACATCAACCGGACCGTCTGGTCAAAAGCCTGAGCAATCCCGAGGTAAAGAAATGCGCATTTTGTTGACTGGCGCCACTGGTTTTATAGGTCGTGGGTTGCTGGAAAGGGTGTCCACCGAAGTTAGCCTGGAGCCTGTCGCAGTGGTGCGCAATTCCGCAGCAAGGCTCTCCAAGCATGTTGCGACCTTCCGAGTTGCCGAGCTTGAGGCAGATACCGACTGGCAAAGCGCGTTGGAGAGGGTCGATGTAGTTATCCACTGTGCTGCTCGGGTTCATGTCATGCATGACACATCTTTCGATCCGCTTGCCGAGTTTCGTCAGATCAATGTGAACGGGACGTTGAACCTCGCTCGGCAAGCAGCGAGCGCTGGAGTTCGCCGCTTTATCTTTATCAGTTCGATCAAGGTGAACGGTGAGGGCACTGAGCTAGGCAAGCCATACTTTTCAGATTGTCACCCCGCACCGCTTGATCCCTATGGCGTGTCAAAAATGGAGGCTGAGCAGACCTTATTCGTTTTAGCCTCTGAAACAGGGATGGAGGTCGTTATTATCCGCCCCGTTTTGGTTTACGGCCCAGGTGTTAAAGCGAACTTTCGCAGCATGATGAACTGGTTGAACAAAGGCGTACCGCTGCCGCTGGGAGCCATCCACAACAAGCGCAGCTTGGTTGCCTTGGATAACCTTGTCGATCTGATCGTGACCTGCATCGATCACCCCAACGCCGCCAATAAGACGTTTCTGGTCAGCGATGGAGAGGATCTTTCCACAACCGAATTGCTGCGACGTATGGGGCAAGCCCTGGGCAAGCCGGCGCGCTTGTTGCCGGTACCGGCCTCGCTGCTGAGGGCAGGTGCCGCGATGCTCGGCAGGGGGGCTGTCGCTCAGCGGCTTTGCGGCTCGCTGCAGGTGGATATTTCGAAGACGCGTGAACTGTTGGGTTGGACGCCTCCGGTAAGTGTGGACGAGGCGTTGCGTAGAACAGCGGAACATTATCTGGCGGAGAAGGGCTGAACGGTCTGCCGGAGTCGGCTAATGATTGCGAGGAAGCTCGCTCCTACGCTCGGGCGCTGTGCGATAAAGGCCTACGGAAATGGTTGAGGGACCACACGTGTTGATCTGGTTGCTGCCGGTATTTACCGGCTTTTCGTTTTTTCTGACCTGGCTGCTGCGCCGTTATGCGCTAGCGCGCAGCATCATCGATATCCCCAATGCCCGCAGCTCCCATTCGGTTCCCACGCCTCGGGGCGGCGGCGTGGCCATTGTGGTGAGCTTTCTGCTGGCATTGCCGATCTTTGCCGCCTTCGGTGCCGTCGACTTGCGCTCGATGTGGGCATTGCTGGGGGCTGGAGCGGGCATCGCGGTGCTGGGCTTTCTCGATGATCACGGGCACATTGCCGCTCGTTGGCGTTTGCTGGGGCATTTTGCCGGAGCGATCTGGGCGTTGTTCTGGTTGGGTGGTTTGCCGACGCTTTCCTTTTTTGGCTTCACACTGGATCTGGGCTTGATCGGCTGGGCGCTGGCAACCGTTTACCTGGTCTGGCTGCTGAATCTTTACAACTTCATGGATGGCATCGATGGCATCGCCAGTGTCGAGGCGATTTGTGTTTGCCTGGGCGGTGTCTTGCTTTACGGCGTACAGGGCTTCGCGACTCCGGCTGAGCCCGCTTTGGCCTTGCCGCCCCTGCTGCTGGCGGCAGCGGTCGCTGGCTTCCTGTTCTGGAACTTTCCGCCGGCACGTATCTTCATGGGGGATGCTGGGAGCGGATTTCTCGGCCTGGTGCTCGGAATCCTTTCCTTGCAGGCCGCCTGGATTGCGCCGCAGTTGCTATGGAGCTGGCTGATCCTGCTTGGTGTCTTCATCGTCGATGCAACCTGGACGTTAGTTCGGCGGTTGTTTCGCGGCGACAGAGTTTACGAAGCGCATCGCAGCCACGCTTATCAGCATGCGTCGCGCCGATTCGGCAGCCATAAGCCCGTCACCTTGGCTGTACTTGCCATAAATACCGTTTGGCTGTTCCCGGTTGCGCTGCTGGTTGCGTTGCAATATCTGGATGGGTGTGTAGGGCTGTTGATCGCCTATGTCCCGCTGATATTGCTAGCCGTTCGTTTCGATGCGGGAAAGCTGGAAGTTAACTAAGCGTTTGTTCATGGGTTAATGGACGATTGTTTAAGAAGGAGCAGGGTCGACTCGACGCTGACATTAGGACCGCCAATGAATGTTCGCAATTTTCTGGTAAGGATGCCCCGTCGCTATAAACGCCTGCTGCAGGTGAGTGCCGATGTCGGGTTGGTATGGACGGCGCTATGGGCGGCATTCATCGTGCGTCTTGGGCTGGACGAGCGGGTCGACCCGCTGGGCGAGCATTTCTGGCTGTTCGCCATCGCGCCGATGGTCTCCATCCCGATCTTCGTTCGCCTGGGGATGTACCGGGCAGTGATGCGTTATCTGGGTAACGATGCGCTCATCACCATATTCAAGGCCGTTTCGCTTTCGGCATTGATTTTTGCCCTGGTCTTCTACTGGTATCGGGTACCGCTCAACGTGGTCCCGCGCTCGATCGTCTTCAATTACTGGTGGATCAGCCTGATGCTGATCGGTGGGCTCCGGTTGCTCATGCGCCAGTACTTCCTGGGAGACTGGTACGTAGCGAGGCAGCAAATGCCTTTCCTTCGTGGCAATGACGGCCTTCCCCGTGTTGCTATCTATGGTGCCGGTGCAGCAGGCAACCAATTGGTCAGCGCGTTACGTATGGGCCGCTCCATGCGCCCAGTGGCCTTTATCGATGACGATGACAATATCGCCACGCGAATCATCTCCGGGTTGAAGGTCTACAAGCCCAAGCACATCGAACAGATGGTCAATGAGACCGGCGCACAGGAAATCCTCCTGGCGATCCCGTCGGCAACGCGGGCACGGCGTCGTGAAGTGTTGGCGCTGCTCGAGCACTATCCGCTGCATGTGCGCAGCGTGCCGGGATTCATGGACCTGGCGAGCGGGCGGGTGAAGGTCGATGACATCCAGGAAGTGGACATCGCCGATCTGCTGGGGCGTGAAGTGGTTCCGCCACAGCAGGAGCTGTTCGAGCGCTGCATCCGTGGCCAGGTGGTGATGGTCACGGGAGCGGGCGGTTCGATCGGCTCCGAGCTGTGCCGGCAAATCCTCCTCAATGGGCCAACGACGCTGCTGATCTTCGAGCACAGCGAGTTCAACCTTTACAGCATCCATTCCGAACTGGAGCAACGCATCAAGCGGGAATCCCTGGCCGTACGCCTGGTTCCGATACTGGGTTCGGTACGTGATCGGGAGCGCTTGAAGGACGTGATGCGTTCATGGAGCGTGAACACCGTCTATCACGCCGCGGCTTACAAGCATGTGCCGATGGTCGAGCACAACATTGCCGAAGGCGTCCTGAACAATGTGATGGGCTCGCTGTATACCGCCCAGGCTGCCTTGAAAGCGGGGGTCGAGAACTTCGTGCTGATCTCCACCGACAAGGCGGTACGCCCGACCAACGTCATGGGCAGTTCGAAACGCCTGGCCGAGATGGTGCTGCAGGCCTTGAGCCGGGAGAGCGCGCCGCTGCTGTTCCAGGCGGACCCGACCGTTCATCACGTCAACAAGACCTGCTTCACCATGGTCCGCTTCGGCAATGTGCTGGGCTCGTCCGGATCGGTGATCCCGCGCTTCTACGAGCAGATTCGCAAGGGCGGGCCGGTGACGGTCACGCACCCGAATATCACCCGTTACTTCATGACCATCCCCGAGGCCGCGCAGTTGGTCATCCAGGCCGGCTCCATGGGGCAGGGCGGCGACGTCTTCGTTCTGGACATGGGTTGGCCGGTGAAGATCGTCGATCTGGCGGAGAAGATGATTCACCTGGCGGGCATGAGCGTTCGCTCGGAAAACAATCCGAATGGCGACATCGCCATCGAGTTCACCGGTCTGCGCCCGGGCGAGAAGCTCTATGAGGAACTGCTGATCGGCGCCGAGGGCGTCACGCCGACCGATCATCCAATGATCATGCGCGCCAACGAGGAATGGTTGCCGTGGGATGCGTTCAAAGAGGTTCTGTCCAGTCTGCTCAAGGCGTTGGACGCGGACGACTATGACCGTGTACGGCAGTTGCTGCGTGAAACCGTTTGCGGCTATTCGCCGGAAGGCGAGATCGTCGACTGGATTTATCAGAAGCGTAAAGGCGAGCCTTGATGCATTGAACTATGCGGAGGGTCGAACCTGCGTCGATATCACGCAGGGTTAAACAGCTCTTCCCTCGGTAACTCCAATTGACGCGATAAGTGCGTGGGCTATTTTTAGCCAGCGGTATGGACATTACCGCAACACCGCATCCACAAGGAGTTCACACAATGCGCAAATGGCTCTCTGCCCTGTCCCTCGCTACGCTGGCTTCGCTGTCCTTTTCTCTTTTCGCTGCCGACCCGGCCGAGCCTGCTCCCGACGAGCCTGTCGCCGAGTTGGCGGCGAAGGTGGCAACGGTGAACCTGAATACGGCCGATGCCGAAACCTTGCAGCGCGAGCTGTCGGGAATAGGTCTGGTCAAGGCCAAGGCGATCGTCGAGTACCGTGATGCCCATGGCCCGTTCGCCTCGGTGGACGAGTTGCTCGAGGTGAAAGGCATAGGCGCGGCGACGCTGGAAAAGAATCGGAGCAAGTTGAGTCTTTAATCGAGCGCGAGTGCCAAGAAAAGCCGATCGAGAGATCGGCTTTTTTATGCGCATTATCCTTTTCCTTTCTTACAAGGAAACAGATACGAAAAAGCCCGGCACTGGCCGGGCTTTTTCATTCTCACGATGGATTACTGCACTTCCACCGCCAGGCTTTCGGCGATCTTCTTCTGCCAGATCGCCGGACCGGTGATGTGTACCGACTCACCCTTGGTGTCGACGGCCACGGTTACCGGCATGTCCTTCACCTCGAACTCGTAGATCGCTTCCATGCCCAGCTCGGCGAAAGCCAGCACCTGCGACTTCTTGATCGCCTGGGCGACCAGGTAGGCGGCACCGCCCACGGCCATCAGGTACACCGCCTTGTTGTCGCGGATCGCATCGATGGCGATCGGGCCGCGCTCGGACTTGCCGATCATGCCCAGAAGGCCGGTTTGTTCGAGGATCTGCCGGGTGAACTTGTCCATCCGCGTCGCCGTGGTCGGGCCTGCCGGGCCAACCACTTCGTCGCCAACCGGATCGACCGGGCCGACGTAGTAGATGAAGCGGCCCTTGAGGTCCACAGGAAGTTGCTCGCCTTTGTTCAGCATGTCGACCATGCGCTTGTGCGCAGCGTCGCGGCCGGTGAGCATCTTGCCGTTGAGCAGCACGGTTTCGCCCGGCTTCCAGCTCTGCACTTCCTCGGGCGTGAGGGTGTCGAGGTTGACCCGGCGCGCGCTCGGGCCGGCTTCCCAGACGATTTCCGGGTAGGCGTCCAGCGACGGCGCTTCCAGCTCGGCCGGGCCGGAGCCATCGAGCACGAAGTGCGCGTGGCGGGGCCATGACCGCGGCCTTCTCGGCGGTACCGCCAATGCCGATGCCGAGCATGCCCGGCGGGCACCAGCCGGCGCCCATGGTCGGCACGGTCTTCAGCACCCAGTCGACGATGGAGTCGGACGGGTTGAGCATCGCCATCTTCGACTTGTTCTCCGAGCCGCCGCCCTTGGCCGCCACGTCCACTTCCACGGTGTTGCCGGGAACGATGGAGTAGTGGATGACCGCCGGCGTGTTGTCCTTGGTGTTCTTCCGGGCGCCTGCCGGGTCAGCAAGGATGGAGGCACGCAGGACGTTTTCCGGCAGGTTGTAGGCGCGCCGTACGCCCTCGTTGATCATGTCGTCGAGGCTCAGGGTGGCGCCATCCCAGCGCACGTCCATGCCGACCTTGACGAAAACGGTGACGATGCCGGTGTCCTGGCAGATCGGACGATGCCCCGTGGCGCACATGCGCGAGTTGATCAGGATCTGCGCCATCGAGTCGCGGGCAGCCGGCGACTCTTCGCGCAGGTACGCCTCGTGCATGGCTTGGATGAAGTCGACGGGGTGGTAATAGGAAATGAACTGCAAAGCGTCGGCAACGCTCTGTATCAGGTCGTCTTGCTTGATCAGGGTCACGGGGCGCGCTCCTCTATGAACGTCGGGAACATCATTGTGGCGCCGGCCTGCATGCTGGCGCGCGGGTGCGGTGCAAAGGGCGCGGCAGTATACCGCGCACGTCCGGGTGTCGACAGTCACCGTCACCCCTTGGCCATTATCGGCATCGCTAGGCAAGGCTCGGGGTGCAGGGTACATTGGCGGCCAATTGCTAGTATGGGATGGAGCCCGTGAGCAGATGACTTCCGAGTCCAAGTGGCATGATTTACAAGGGCTTTTTCTTCGGCGATTCGGAATCGCCGCGGCCACCTACGGCCTGGTTCTGGCGTTGAGCTGGCTGAGCATGGGGCTTGGGCTGTACCGCTCATCGATGACCGTCCTGGTTGTCAGCTCGCTGTTGGTGATCCTGAGCCAGCTCGCTTTCTTCCTGTTGTTCCGCTCCGGGCTGAACCTTCGTTTCGACGACCCGAGCCTGACCGAGACGCAGGTCCTGGTGGCGACTGCCTGGCACACCTTCTTCATCTTCCAACTGGCGGAAGGCCGCGGATCGCTGCTGGTGTTCTACATCGTGATTCTGCTGTTCGGCCTCTTTCAGCTACGCCCGCTGCGCTTCGTCGGTTGTGCCGTGTTCGCATTCCTCTGCTTCGCCGGAATGACCGGGCTGGAGGTCCATCTCGCTGGCCGCCCCTTGTCGCCGTCGGTGGTGCTGCAGCTATGTGTGCTGTTCCTGGTGTTCGGCTGGTTGAGCCTTATCGCCCACTACGTGCAGCAGTTGCGCGAGCGCATGCGCCAGCGGCGCTTCGCCCTGCAAGCACACCAGGACACGCTGCGCGGGATGATGCGTCAACTGGAGAACCTCGCATCTACCGACGAACTCACCAGCCTCTACAACCGTCGGCATTTCCTGCGTCTGGCCGATCGTGAGTTGAGCAACCTGTCCGCCGGCCGCCAGCATGGCATGGCGTTGATCGACCTCGATCACTTCAAACGCATCAACGACCAGCATGGCCACGCCGTGGGCGACCGGGTGCTGCAGCAGTTCGCCAGCATGGCCCGCGCCAATCTGCGGGATCGCGATGTGCTGGCTCGCTATGGCGGTGAGGAGTTCGTCCTGCTGCTGCCCAACAGCGATGCCGAGCAGGTCCGGCTGTGCTGCGAGCGCCTGCGCGACGGGTTCTCGCGCATCGAGCTGGCGGATGCCGACGTCAGCGGTCTGAGCCTGTCCATCGGCATGACCCTGCTGCGGCCTGGCGACGAGCTGGACGACGCATTGCAGCGTACCGATCAGGCGCTATACCGGGCCAAGCGCAACGGTCGCGACCGTTGCGAGGCGAACTGGACGCGCGTCGATGCCACGTCTTGAGCTTCGTGACCGGCACTGGTCGGTGGAGAAGGGGAGCAACCTGCTCGATGCTCTGATTGGCGCCGGCGTCCGCGTGCCCTACAGCTGCCGCGCGGGCAGTTGCCATGCCTGCATGGTGCGCTGCGTCTCTGGCGAAGTGGAGGACGCGCTGCCCGGCGCCCTGGATGACGCCCGCCGAGCGGCGGGGTGGCGGCTGTCGTGCCAGTGCCGTGTGGTCGGCGATCTGCGCGTCGAGGTATTCGATCCCGCCGTCGACGCGATAGCCGCTCAGGTGCTGCAGGTCGACTGGCGCCCGGCGGATGTGCTTCGCCTGCGCCTGCAGCCTTCGCGTCCCTTGGCTTATCGGCCTGGGCAGCATGTGCAGCTGTTCGATGCCGGCGGCACGTCGCACCCCTATTCCTTCGCCAGCCTGCCGGGTGAGGGCGTGCTGGAGTTTCACCTGGATTGCCGCGAGCCGGGTGCCTTCAGCGATGCGGCGCGCACCCTGCGGGTCGGCGATGCGCTGCGCATCGGCGAGGTGCGCGGCGGAGCCCTGCACTACGACCCGGACTGGAGCGAACGTCCATTGCTCATCCTGGCCAGCGGCACGGGGCTCGCGCCACTCTGGAGCGTGCTGCGCGAGGCGCTGCAGCAGGCGCACTCGGGCCCGATCCGGCTAATCCACATGGCCCGGGAGGTAAGCGCCCACTACCTCGCGCATGAACTTGGCGAGCTTTCCGCCGAGCATCCGCAGCTGAGCGTCGAGTTGGTCACCGCGGCCGAGTTGCCGCGTGTTTTGGCCGGATTCCGCCTTGTCTCGCGGCGAACTGTCGCCTTACTCTGCGGCCAGCCTGCGCGCGTGGAGGATTTCGCCCGAGCGCTTTATCTGGCCGGCCTTCCCCGTTCCAGCCTGCTGGCCGACGTCTTCCTGCCACGTGCCTGAAGTGCCTGTCGAACGCTGACCGTGGACGCGGGTTTCGACGGGCCCTCGCCACCCGGAGCCACCATGTCCGATCACGTTCTTGCCGACCGCAGTTCGGGACTGCTTAGCCTGCAGCTCAATCGTCCCGACAAGAAGAACGCGCTGACCCGTGCAATGTACTCGCGCCTGGCCGAGGAGCTCGAGGCCGCGGATGCCGACCCGGCGATCCGCGCGGTGCTGATTTCCGGGAGCGATGCCTGTTTCACCAGCGGCAACGACCTCGCCGATTTCATCCAGGCTCCGCCGAGCGGCCTGGACAGCGCGGTGTTCAGTTTCATGAGCGCGCTCTTCGAGCTGAGGAAGCCGGTAGTGGCGGCGGTCGCCGGGCCGGCCGTCGGCATCGGCACCACGCTGCTGCTGCACTGCGATCTGGTCTACGTCAGCCGCGATGCGATGTTGCGCATGCCCTTCGTCAACCTCGGTCTGTGCCCGGAGTTCGGTTCCAGCCTGATTCTCCCGCGCCTGCTCGGGCACGCCGGGGCGACCCCGCTATTGATGCTTGGCGAGAGTTTCAGCGGCGAGCAGGCGGCCCGGTGGGGCATCGCCAACGAAGCGCTGGGCAGCGGGCAGGCGACGCTGGGCAAGGCCCGGGAAATGGCGCTGCGCTTCGGCCAGCTGGCGCCCTCGGCGGTGGCCGACGCCAAGCGGCTGATGCGCGCGCCGGGGCGTGAGGAGCTGCGGCGCGTGATCGAGGAGGAAGGCGCGTTGTTCGCTCAGCGGCTGCGCTCGCCCGAGGCCGCCGAGGCCTTGAGTGCCTTCATGCAGCGCCGGGAACCCGACTTTTCGCGCTTCGCCTGATCCCGCCCGGACATGAAAAAGCCGCTCATCGAGCGGCTTTTTCGTTCCTGCGTGCGAGCGTCAAACCAGCGCTTCGCCGACGTGCAGCAGCTTCATCGTGTTGGTGCCGCCGATGGTGTGGTAGCTGTCGCCCTTGGTCAGCAGCACCCAATCGCCCTGTTCCACCAGGCCGCGTTGCAGCAGTTCGTTGACCGCGGCCTGGCTGAGGCTTTCGGTGCGCGGCGTGGTGGGGTCGAAGGGGATGGTGTAGACGCCACGGAACAGCGCCACCCGTGCCTGGGTTTCCCGGCTCGGGCAAAAGGCGAAGATCGGCACGGCGGAGCGGATGCGCGACATGATCAGCGGAGTGAAGCCGCTTTCCGTGAGGCTGATGATCGCCTTCACGCCGGGGAAGTGGTTGGCAGTGAACATCGCCGCCAGGGCGATGCTTTCGTCGCAGCGGGTAAAGGTGTGGCCCAGGCGGTGGCTGGATTTCTGGCTGGTCGGCTGCTTCTCGGCACCCAGGCAGATGCGCGCCATCGCCTTCACGGCTTCCACCGGATAGGAGCCGGCGGCGCTCTCGGCTGAGAGCATCACCGCGTCGGTGTAGTCGAGCACGGCGTTGGCCACGTCGGAAACCTCCGCGCGGGTCGGCATCGGGCTGGAGATCATCGATTCCATCATCTGCGTGGCGGTGATCACCGCCTTGTTGAAGCGGCGCGCGTGCAGGATGATTTTCTTCTGGATGCCGACTAGTTCGGCGTCGCCGACTTCCACGCCAAGATCGCCCCGCGCCACCATCACCGCATCGCTGGCGCGGATCAGCGCGTCCAGCGCTTCGTCGTCGGCCACCGCTTCGGCGCGTTCGATCTTCGCCACCAGCCAGGCGGTGCCGCCGGATTCGTCGCGCAGCTTGCGGGCGTACTCCATGTCCGCCGCGTCACGCGGGAAGGACACGGCGAGGTAATCCAGGTCCATTTCCGCCGCCAGCTTGATGTCGGCCTTGTCCTTCTCGGTCAGGGCCGGGGCGGTCAGGCCGCCACCGCGGCGGTTGATGCCCTTGTGGTCGGAGAGCGGGCCGCCGATCAGAACGCGGCAGTGCAGTTCCTCGTCGTTCTTGCCTTCCACGCGCATGACCACGCGGCCGTCGTCGAGCAGCAGCTCGTCGCCGACATCGCAGTCCTTGACCAGGTCCGGGTAATCGATGCCGACCACCTCCTGAGTTCCGGCGTCGCGCGGGAAGGTGACGGAGAAGCGGAAGCTGTCGCCTTCCTTGAGCTCGATGCGCTTGTTGGCGAACTTGGCGATGCGGATCTTCGGCCCCTGGAGGTCACCGAGCAGGGCGACGAAACGACCGTGCCGGGCGGCGATGCTGCGGATCAACGCGGCCCGCGCCTTGTGCTCGTCGGGCGTGCCGTGGGAGAAGTTCAGGCGGGCGACGTCGAGCCCGGCGAGAATCAGCTGTTCGATCACTTCCGGCGAGTTGCTGGCCGGGCCGAGGGTGGCGACGATCTTGGTGCGGCGCGAGGTCATGCAGTAGCTCCGTGGTTCAGGCAAGTTTCGAGGCTACTATGCCGGGGCGGTGTAGTCATTGTTCGCGTGCACTACGTTGCCCGCGTCCGGCAACCGACGAAATGATGCGGCGCATTCCCTGCAGAAATCCCCCGCCACGCCGATACGCTGCCCATCGGAGGAGATTGCACATGAGATGTCTGATCGCCCTGGCGTTGCTTGCCGGAGTCGCGGGTTGCACCCGCTTTACCCTGGACCACCATCTGAACAACGCGTACCGCGCCTACGACGAGGGCGACTGCGAGCAGGTGATGCTCGAGTTGTCCCAGGCCGAGCGCAAGAGCCGCTCGCGCAACTACCTGCAGCCGGAGATATCCCTGCTGCGCGGGCAATGCCTGGAGCGCCAGAGCCTGTTCGTCGATGCGGCGCAGACCTACCAGTTCATCATCAGCCGCTACCCGACCAGCGAATACGCCTATCGGGCGCGGGCACGGCTGGAAACCCTCGACCAGTTGGGTCAAGCTCGGCCGGCGGTGCCCGCCAAGCCGATTCCGGCACCGCCGCCGCATTGATCCTTTTGGCCCGTAACGGATGACCGAGCATGCGCCACTGGTGGCTTCTCCTGATCCTGCTGCCTCTGCTGGCCACCGCGGAGATCTACCGCTGGACGGACGCCAAGGGCACGCTGCATTACGGGGAACGGCCGCCGGCCGGCGCGCAAAAGGTCGATGTGCGCCCGCAGGTGATCGAGCGCGACGCCGCCACGCAGGCGCGTGAGGAACGCACCGAGCGCTTCTTCGGGGCACGGCGCGAAGAGCAGGCGAAGACCGCCGTCAAGGCGCAGCAGAAGCAGTCGAGCCGCAATGAGCGTTGCCGCGCGCTGCGCAGCAACCTCGGTACGCTGAACAGCGGCAGGAAGCTCTACTACCGCGACGACAAAGGCGAGCGGGTGTTCTACAGCGACGAGCAGTTGAATACCGCCCGTCGCAAAATCGACGCGCGGCTGGCAGCGGACTGCGGTTGACGGCTGTTCAGCGACCCTGAACTCGGACCATACTCGACCCATATTCATAGCGATAAGCCATCATGCGTCTACCGTCTCGAATCGAGCGCCATCAGTTGCCGTACTACCTGAAGGTGTTCAACCGGCATACCGATAAACCGATGGGCTACCTGGGCAACGTCTCGGTCGATGGGCTGATGCTCATCAGCGAGTGGCCGATGCTGACCGATGCGCGCTTCGACATGCGCCTGAAGATCCCCGGCCAGGACGGGCAGATTCATTTCGTCGACTTCTATGCGACCTGCCAGTGGAGCCAGGAAGACGCCACGCCGGGAAGCTACGATTCGGGCTTTTCCCTGGTGGCGCCGCCGGCCGAGTATGTCGAGCTGGTTCAGGTGCTGCGCCAGTACTTCGCTTTCCGCCCCAAGGTGACGTCGCCGCAGTGACGCCCCACGCGCCCACGGATGGGCGTCATCCCCGCTCTACAGTACACCCGCCTTTTTCCACGCCAGATACCGCCCGACCAGTTCCGGACCGAGTTCGCCTGGGCGCGCGTCGAGGATAGGCAGTCCGTTGGCGGCCAGACGATCATGCAGCCCGCCACGGGCATTCAGGTAGTTGAGCGTGCCGCAGTAGGCGAGGGCATCGTAGTAGCCCCGTACCGGTGTCTGCCGCAGGCGATCGAGCACCTCCTCGCGCAGGCTCGCGACCAGCACCCGATGCTGGCGGCCGAGGCGCTTGAGCGCGCCGAGCAGTTCCTCGTCGTCCTCGTCGCGCAGATTACTTACCAGCACCACCAGAGCACGGCGGCGCTGGCGGGCGAGCAACTGGCTGACCGCCGCCGCATAGTCCGCCGGGCGCTGGCTGTTGGCGAGGTCGTACACCGCGTTGAGCAGCACGCTGAGTTGCGCATGGCCCTTGGCCGGCGCGACGTGGCGATCGTGCTCGCTGGCGAAGGTCGCCAGACCCACCGCGTCGCCCTGGCGCAGCGCCACGTAGCTGAGCAGCAGGCAGGCGTTCAGCGCATGATCGAAGTGCGCCAGCTCGTCGTCCTGGCTGCGCATGCGCCTACCGCAGTCGAGCAGGAAGATGATCTGCTGGTCACGCTCGTCCTGGTATTCACGGGCAATCGGCATGCGTTTGCGCGCGGTGGCTTTCCAGTCGATCTGCCGCAGGGTGTCGCCGTCGCGGAATTCGCGCAGCTGGTGAAATTCCTGCCCGAGGCCGCGCCGCGGGCGCTGGCGAACGCCGAGCTGGCTCAGCCAGTCGTCCACCGCCATCAGTTGGGCGCCGTAGAGACGGGCGAAATCCGGGTAGACGCGGGTCTCGCCGGGTAGCGCCAGCAGGCGCCGGGCGCGCCACAGGCCGAGCGGGCTGGGCACGCCGAGCTCGCAGCGGACGAAGCTGAAATGCCCGCGTACCCGTGGGCGCAGGCGATAGCCGAATGAGCTGATTTCGCCCGGGCGCAGCTCGACGGTCTGCGGCAGCGCCTCGAAGGCCAGTCCGTCCGGCACGTGATCGAAGACCTCGACCCGCAGCGGCCGCGCATGATCGTGTGCCAGTTCCAGGCGTACTTCCTCGCTGCGGCCCAGCGGCAGGTTGCCCGGCAGGCGCCGTTGCAGGCGCGGCGAAGGGATGCGGCGCAGGCGCCAGGCATCGACCGCGGCGAAGGCGCACAGCGCCAGCAACGCGCCCCACCAGAGCCGATGCAGCGGCGCCGGCACGGCCACGCCAAGCGCATCCAGCGCGCCGAGCAGCAGGGCGGCGGCGAAGAGCGTGGCGACGAGCGCCAGCAGCCTGCGCGAAGGTTTCATCGTGAGGTGCTCATAGGCGCGGGGCCGGAACCTGTTCGAGCAGTTGCAGGAGGACCTGGTCGACCGACAGCCCTTCGATCTCCAGCTCCGGCGACAGCCGCACGCGGTGGCGCAGCACGGCCAGGGCGCAGCCCTTCACATCGTCCGGAATGACGAACTCGCCGCCGCGCAGCAGAGCACGGGCACGCGCGCCGCGCACCAGCGCGAGCGAGGCGCGCGGCCCGGCGCCGAGGCTCAGGCCCGGCCAGTTGCGGGTGGCGCGGCCCAGGCGCACTGCGTAATCGAGCACCTGCTCGTCGAGCGGCAGATCGCTGGCGATCTTCTGCAGCGCGAGCACGTCCTTGGCTTGCAGCAGGGTGCGCAGTGGCGTGACCTCGAGCATGTCGGCGCGGGCCGAGCGGGTCACCTGGCGGACCATCTCCAGCTCTTCGCCGGCATCCGGATAATCCATGCGCAGCTTGAGCATGAAGCGATCCAGCTCCGCCTCGGGCAGCGGATAGGTGCCTTCCTGTTCGATCGGGTTCTGCGTGGCCAGCACCATGAACGGCTGCGGCACCGGCAGCGCGCGGCCTTCGAGGGTCACCTGGCGTTCCTGCATGACTTCCAGCAGTGCCGCCTGGGTCTTCGCCGGCGCGCGGTTGATCTCGTCGGCCAGCAGCAGGTGGGTGAACACCGGGCCCTTGCGCAACTTGAACTGCTCGCTGGCGAGGTCGTAGACGGCGTGGCCGGTGACGTCGCTGGGCATCAGGTCGGGGGTGAACTGGATGCGCGAGAATTCGCCGCCGAAGCAGCGCGCCAGCGCCCGCACCAGCAGGGTCTTGCCGAGGCCGGGAACGCCCTCGACGAGCACGTGGCCGCCGGCGATCAGCGCGGTGAGCACGTCGTCGATCACCTCGCGCTGGCCGATCACGGCCTTCTGCAGTTCGTGGCGCAGCGCCTGGGCCAGCTGGATCGCGCGCTGGCGCTGCACTTCAGGGCTGGAGCCGCTGGCGGCGGGCGTTGCGCTGGGTTGTTCCTGATCGCTCATAGGGCATTCCTGAGGGTTTGCAGGTGGGCTACCTGGCGGGTGAAATCGGCGGCGGAGAGGCGTTTGTCCGGCACCGGACGCATCGCCTGGCTGACGTGGCCGGGCGGCAGGCGACTGAGGCGGCCGAGCGTCTGCCACTGTTCGGCGACGCCGAGACGTTCGAAGCCGGGATGACGGCGGCGCGCGCGGCGCTGGATGTCCTGTTGCAAGTCCTGCAGCAGGGTGCGCTGGCCGCCGCGTCGGAGCAGGAAATCGGCACTGCCGCGCAGGTGCTCCTGCAATTGCCGGCGCGATGGCGCGGGCAGCGGCTGCAGCGGGCCACTGCGCTGGCCGACGTGCCAGAGGCCCAGGCCGAGCAGCAGCGCGAGGGCGGCCAGCGCCTCCGGGAAATACCTGCCGAGCAGGCGGGCGAGGTTGTCGCGATCGGCGCGGTAGAGCAGGGTGACGGCGCTGTCCTGGGTCAGGTACCAGAGCAGCCAGGCGTTGTCGTATTCGCCGATCTTGCCGTTCTGCCAGATCCAGGCGTCGGTGACCACGCTGATCAGCCCATCGCCGTACTGCAGCTGCAGCAGGTGCGTGGTCCGGGCGCTGTTGGCCCAGGCGTGGGCGCGGTTCTGCGAGTCGTACAGGTGGAAGTCGGTATCGAAGCCGATGTAAGCCGGCGCCTTTTCGTTCTCCAGGTAGAGCTTGGTCAGCTCCGGATAGGCATCGGCGTCGTCGGATTCCGCTTCCTGCTCGGGCTCGGCCTCATCGGGCGCGGCGTCCTCGGCCGGCTTCTCCAGGTCCTTGCTGCGCAGTTGCTGGATGCCCAGGCGATCCAGCAGCAGGTCGCCGCTCTCACCCTTGTCCTCGTCGTACAGACGCTCGGCGACCACCAGCAGGTGTCCGCCCCTGGCCGCCCATTCCAGCAGCCGTTCGTTCTGCCGCGGTGTGATGCGGTCGCGCTCGCCGAGCAGCAGCAGGGTCTGCCCGACGCTGGGCAGGTCCGCCAGCCGTTCCAGGCCATCGGCGCGCTGTACCTGCAGGCCACGTCCGCGAAGGAAATTTTCGGCGGCGAGGTAGGGATTGGCGGCGACTTCCGGAGCCGGCCCCTGTTTGATTTCTTCCTGATAGGGCGTGACCCGCCCGAGCAGGTAGATGGCCAGCAGGCCAAGCACCAGCACGGTCGCCGAGATGAGGTAGAACAGCGGGCGCCGTTTCATCTCGGCACTCCGTGCCCGAACAGCTGCCGCCAACCCTGGCACAGCTCGTCGCGGCTGGCGGGCGGCGGGGGCCGGTGGCCGTAGGCGAGGTTCTGCCAATGCCGGGTCAGGCGGCTCGCGTAGGCGCTGAGGTCGTCCTGATAGAGTTCCTCGACCAGTTGCAGCACTTCACCCTCGGTGTGCGCGCTTTTCAGCGGCAGGCGGAACTCGCCCAGCAGGCGGCTGAGCAGCGCGCGGTAGAGCAGGCCCAAGGCTTCACGCGGCTGTTCGTCCCAGAGGCGTTCCACGCTGCCGGCGACGTCGTCGGGCAGGCTTTCCGGCGTCACCTGCAGGCCGAACAGCACGGCCGGGTGCTCCTGCGCGATGCGTTGTCGTTTTTCCCGCCCCGTGGCGAACAGCGTCAGCCATTCGCGGTAGCGCCACAGCAGCAGGCCGATCAGCCCGAACAGCGCAGCCCACAGCAGCACCTCGAAGAACAGCGCGATACCGTCGATGCGCTTCCAGAACTCCGCGAGGTGGAACAGGCCCCTGAGCAACTGGCCCAGCGACTCGACGTCGCCGCGGTCGGCGTCCTTCTGCGGGTCGCCAAAGCGCCAGCGCGTGACGGTCTGGCGATTCTCGAAGGGCGGCGAATCGAGCAACTGGCCGATCGCCGCGCGGCTGGCCTTGCTGGTCAGCGCCTGTTGCTGCAGGCGATCGGCGTCCGGCCCCAGCGGGTCGGCCTCCGGCAGCGGGCAGATGGCCGCGGGTGCGTCTTGCGCCCAGCTGCGCTCCATCGGCTGCACCAGCAGCAGACCCAGGCCGACCAGCAGCGCGTAGGCGGCACCGCCGAGCCGCTGGCGAATGCGGCGGAATACCAGCTCGATGTCCCAGGCTTCCAGCGCCGTGCGGCGGTTCAGGTAGAGGCTGAAGCCGCAGGCGACGTACACCGGCTCCCAGACGATCAGCGCCAGCGCGTAGAGCAGGTTGGACAGGTGATCGAGCCACAGCCAGTTCCCGGCGTCGGGGGAGATCAGCTTCTGCCAGTCGAGGTCGATGCTCATCTGTTGCGGCAACAACATATAGAGGGCGGTGACCAGGCCGAGCCAGAGGGCCATTTCCAAGTGAACGCCGACGATGGTCAGCCAGCTCGCCGCGCCGGTATCGCGCTGGCCGAGGACCACCAGGCGCTGATTGCGCGCGGCGCCGGAAAGCCCTTCGAGTTGCAGCACCGGCAGGTCGAAGCTGCGCGTCGGGCTCAGCCGGCGCCAGGTCAGGCTGGCGATCAGTTGCGGCTTGAGCAGGCGATGGAAGGCGCGCAGCGCCTGGCCGAGGCTTGGCGTATCGCCGAACAAGGCGCGCGAGAGGATGTACAGGGGCAGGCGCTCGAACGCCGGCTTGAGCAGCCAGAAGGCGAACATCGCCCAGCTCGGGTACTCCCACAGCAGCGCCGTGAGAAGCGCCAGCACCGGGAGGCTGATCAGCGCCCAGCTGGCCATCAGCAGGCCGGCGTGGCGGCGCGCCAGCAGCACGCCGAGGTCCAGCGCCTCCCAGGCGCTGCGCGGACGGATCGCCACGCTGGCGTCAGTCAGGCGCATGGCAGCGTCCGACCAGCAGGAAATAGGCGAGCACCAGCGCCCAGAGCGCGGCGCCGACCGTGTATTTGGCGGTCGGCGTGGTGTAGGTCATCGACGACCAGTAGGCCTCGATGAACGCCGCGATCAGCAGGAACAGGATCACCCCGCCGACCAGTTGCACGCTGGTGCGGGCGGCCTGGCGCAGCGCCTCGCCGCGGGTCAGCCGGCCCGGCGCCAGCAGCGCCCAGCCGAGTTTGAGCCCGGCGGCGCCGGAGAAGGCGATGGCGGTCAGTTCGAAGGCGCCATGGCCGATCACGAATGACCAGAAGGTGTGGATATAGCCGATCTCGGTCAGGTGCCCGGCCACCGCGCCGATGGTCAGCCCGTTGAAGAGCAGGAAGAACAGGCTGCCGAGGCCGAGCAGCAGGCCGCTGGCGAACGTCTGAAAGGCGATGCCGATGTTGTTCATGATGTAGAACCCGAACATCGCCCAGTCGTCGCTGGAGCCACGTTCGCCGAAGCGGCCCAGGCGGTGCGCGTCCGGGTCGTACATCGACTCCATGTTCTGCACCTGGTCCGGGTCCATCAGGCTGTAGATCAGCTCGGGATAGAAATAGGTCAGCAGGCCCATGCCGATCAGGCTACCGAAGAAAAGCCCGAAGGCCAGCGCCACGCTGCGCCACTCGGCACGCACCAGGCGCGGGAATCCGCCGAACAGAAAACCCAGCAGGCGGGCTCCGAGCTGGCTGCGGTGGCGATAGAACTGCTGGTGCCCACGCATTGCCAGCTGTTGCAACTGCTCGATCAGGTGCGGGCTGTAGCCGCGGGCCTGGGCCAGGGCGAGCTGCTGGCAGAGCTGCCGGTAGGCGGCGGCGAAACCCTGGCAGTCCTCGCGCGAGGCCTTGCCGCGCTCGAGCGCGTCGAGCCCGGCGGCGAAGCGCTGCCATTCGGCCTGGTAGCGGTTTTCGAACAGGCTCTGCTTCATGCCGAACCCAACAGGCCGTGGGCGATGCCGTTGATCCGCGCCTCGGCCTGTTCCGGCGATACCTCGAGCGGTTCGGCGAGGATCGCCGCCAGCTCCGCGCGTCGGGCCGCGGACAGGCCGCCCTGGCGTTCGGCGAACTCCAGCAGCGCGCGCTGTTCTTCCAGGCTCATCGCGAAGGGCGCACGCAGCGGTTCGGCAGCGGCCAGTGGCGGGCGTTCGGCGGGGCGTTCGCGGTAGATCACCAGGGTGCCGGCGGCGATGTCGCCGAGGCGCTTGAAGCCCCGGCTGTTCAGGCAACTGAGGATGCCGAGGGTATAGCCGAACGGCAGGATATCGGCGAAGCGCAACAGGTTGCGGGTCAGCGAGGCACCCCAGCCAACCGGGGTGCCATCGTCGTGGACCACGCGCAGGCCGATGATCTGCTTGCCCGGCGAGCGGCCCTGGTTGAGCACCTCGAACAGCACCATGTACCACCAGGTGACGAGGAACATCAGGATCGCCCCAAGACCCATGCCGAACTGGCCGAGGGTGAACAGCAGGACGAACATCACGCCGAGGATCAGCCCGCGGATGGCGAGGTCGATGGTGAAGGCCAGGGCGCGTGGCACCAGGCTGGCGGGGCGCAGGATGAGGTCGATGCCTTCGGGCGTCTCGATACGCAGCCGGGTATCCAGGGGCGCGGCAGGCGGGGCCGGAGGGGCGTGGATGACGGCAGTCGAGGGCATCGGTGAACCAGGGCGGGGAGGCTGGGGCATGCTAGCGACCCGGCGTGGTGCCCGGCAAGCGTAACGCGCCGGCGGTGCTAGACTCGCGACGCGCCCCCACAAGGAAGACTCCGTGAGCTCCAGCATCTTCTGGTACGACTACGAAACCACTGGCATCGACACGCGCCGGGACCGCCCGCTGCAGGTGGCCGGCATCCGCACCGACGAAGCGCTGGTGGAGATCGACGAACCGCTGAATCTTTACTGCCGCCCCAGCGAAGACATCTTGCCGCACCCTGCGGCATGCCTGATCACCGGAATCACGCCGTCGGTGCTGCGGGAAAAGGGGCTGGGCGAAGCCGAGTTCATCACCCGTCTGCACCGCGAGCTCTCGCTCCCCGGAACCTGCGTCGCCGGCTACAACAGCCTGCGCTTCGACGACGAGGTCACGCGCAACGGCCTTTACCGCAATTTCTTCGACCCTTATGCCCGTGAGTGGCAGGGTGGCAACAGCCGCTGGGACCTGATCGATCTGGTGCGCACCGCCTACGCGTTGCGTCCCGAAGGCATCCAATGGCCGCGGGAGGACGGCCGGGTGACGCTCAAGCTCGAACGGCTCACCGCCGCCAACGGCATCGACCATGGCCAGGCCCACGACGCGCTGGCCGACGTGCGCGCGACCATCGCCCTGGCGCGGCTGATCCGCGAGCGCCAGCCAAAGCTCTATGACTTCCTCTACCAGTTGCGCAGCAAGCAGCGCGTGCACGAACAGATCCAGCTGTTGCAGCCGCTGGTGCATGTCTCCGGGCGCTTCGCCGCGGAACGCAGCTACCTGGCCGTCGTGCTGCCGCTGGCCTGGCATCCAAAGAATCGCAACGCACTGATCGTCTGCGACCTGCAGGCCGACCACCTGCCGCTGCTCGAACTCGACGGCGAGGCCCTGCGTCAGCGCCTCTATCGGCGTCGCGACCAGTTGGCCGAGGGCGAGTCGCCGGTTCCGCTGAAGCTGGTGCACGTCAACAAGTGCCCGGTGCTGGCGCCGCTCAAGGTCCTGCGCGACAGCGACCGGGAGCGCCTCGGCGTGGACCTCGAGGCCTGCCTGGCGCGCGCCGCGCTGCTGCGCGAGCAGCAGTCGCTGTGGCGAGACAAGCTGTCGCTGGTGTATGCGGAGGAGTCGTTCCCGTCCTGCGACGACCCCGAACAGATGCTCTACGACGGTTTCATCGGCGATCGCGACCGCCAGTTGTGCGAGCGCGTGCGTCGCGCCGATCCGCAGCTGCTGGCGCGGGAAAACTGGCCGTTCGACGACCCGCGGCTGCCGGAATTGTTGTTCCGCTATCGCGCGCGCAACTTTGCCGAAACCTTGTCCGGCGAAGAACAACAGCGCTGGGCGGAGTTCTGTCGGGCCCGGCTGAGCGCGCCCGAGTTCGGCGCACCTAATACGCTGCCGGCGTTCGACCAGGCACTGCACGAGTTGCAGGCCAGCGCCAGCCCGGAACAACAGTCGCTGTTACGTGAGTGGCAGGATTATGCGCAGGCCCTGCGTGTGCGCTGGGGATTGTGAAAGGCGTTGCGGAAAAAACGGACCAATAAAAAACGCCGGCAATTGCCGGCGTTTTTATTTGGCGTTCAATCAACCGAGAAAGCTTGACCAGCCTTCGACTACATCCGAACCCCACTTGGCTTTCCACTCTTTCAGCGTCTTGTGGTTGCCACCTTTGGTTTCGATGACTTCACCGGTGTTGGGGTTCTTGTACTGCTTGACCTTGCGCGCGCGCTTGGTGGTGCCGGTGCCGGTCGCCTTGCTGGCGCGCGGTGCCTTGGACTGGCGGGCGTCCGGGTCGAGCAGGGCTACGATGTCGCGCAGCGACTTGGAGTATTCGCCCATGAGTGCGCGCAGTTTGCCTTCGAACTCCAACTCCTTCTGCAGTTTGTCGTCTTGCGACAGATTCTTCAGGCGCTCCTGAAGTTCTTTGATGGCTTCTTCCGTGGCGCGGTACTCATTGATCAGCGACATTGGCTTACCTTAAATAGTCGGGGGTTGATAGTGGCTCAATAATAGTCATCGCTGTTTGCCAAGTAAATATCTAACGGATGGGCAAGGGTTGTTTTTTAATTAGCCGGGTTTTATTGGGGGACGATTGATAAAAGGTCAGTGCCAGTCGCCGTGAAGTTGGTCTCGCAACACCCGCAGGAGGCGTCGGCTTTCTTCGTCGGGACAATTAAGCGGCGCCCGCCGGCCTGCCGTTGGCCGGGCGAGGGCTGGCGCCTGGCGACAGTTACTGAAAGTTTCCACGGGTGTGGCTAGAATGGCCGCCTTTGTGAATCTGGAGTAAAGAAATGCGCACTTTTCGGCTGGTCATCGCCTGTCCGGATGGCGTCGGTATTGTCGCCAAAGTCAGTAACTTCCTGGCCACCTACAACGGCTGGATCAGCGAGGCGAGCCACCACTCGGACCACCAGAGCGGCTGGTTCTTCATGCGCCACGAAATCCGCGCCGAGTCGCTGCCGTTCGATCTGGAGGAGTTTCGCCAGGCCTTCGCACCGATCGCCAAGCAGTTCTCGATGGTCTGGCGGATCAGCGATTCGGCGCAGAAGAAGCGCGTCGTGCTGATGGCGAGCCGCGAATCGCATTGCCTGGCCGACCTGCTGCACCGCTGGCACAGCGGCGACCTGGATTGCGAAATCCCCTGCGTGATCTCCAACCACCAGGACCTGCGCAGCATGGTGGAATGGCACGGCATTCCGTTCTTCCACGTGCCGGTCGATCCGCAGGACAAGCAGCCGGCGTTCGCCGAGGTCTCGCGCCTGGTCGAGGAGCACCAGGCCGACACCGTGGTGCTGGCGCGCTACATGCAGATCCTGCCGCCGGACCTGTGCCGCCGTTTCGCCCATCAGGTGATCAACATCCACCACAGCTTCCTGCCCTCGTTCGTCGGCGCCAAGCCGTACCACCAGGCGTCGCTGCGTGGCGTGAAGCTGATCGGCGCGACCTGCCACTACGTCACCGAGGAACTGGATGCCGGCCCGATCATCGAGCAGGACGTGGCGCGCATCTCGCACCGCAACAGCATCGAAGACCTGGTGCGCCTGGGCAAGGATGTCGAGCGCCGGGTACTCGCCCGCGGGCTGCGCTTCCACCTGGAAGACCGCGTGCTGGTCCACGACAACAAGACCGTCGTGTTCGACTGAACCGGAGTTGCCCGTGAGCGATCCCCTCGACCGTGCCACCTCGAAAGCGCCGCCCACCGTCGGCGAGGGCTGCGTGCGGCGCTACGATCCGGAGGCGCTGAGCAGCGAGGATGGCACCGAGTTTCCCGACGCCCAGGCGTTGTGGGAGCAGCTCAAGGACGGGGAGGGCGAGGGTCCTCCGCCCGGCAAAACTAACGACGAAGGCGCCTGAGGGCGCCTTTTTCTTTGCCCGCACGGTGGGCAACCTGTTCGATTAAGGCGAAAGACTGTTGCAGGATTTGTCATGGTCTAATAGCTGCCTAGGCAGTATTGTTCTTTGCGTATAGCTGACTAGGCAGAGAACATGCAGCACTACGATCGCGACAATTTCCCCCTGCGCTATTCCATCGGACACCTGCTCGGGCTGGTCAACCAGCAGAAGGACCGCCTGCTGGACAAGTACCTCGCGCCCCACGACGTCACGGCGGCGCAGTTCAAGGTCCTGCTGTTACAGCAGAAGGACACCACGATGAACACCCCGGCGGCCCTGTGCCGGGCGCTGTCGCTGGACAGCGGGGCGATGACGCGGATGCTCGACCGGCTGGAGAACAAGGGCCTGCTGACGCGGGTGCGCTGCGACGCGGACCGGCGCCAGGTGCGCCTTCTGCTGACAGAGCAGGGCAATGCCTTCAGCCAGCAGATCATGTCCATCGCCGCCGATGCGCTGAACGACCTGACACAGCCCCTGACCCGCGAGGAGTTCAAGGAGCTGGACCGGCTGCTGCGCAAGGTGCTGACGCCCACCGGCCTGTTGCCGGATGACTTGGGAGCGCATTGAGATGAACGCACGCCTTTCCCTTTGCGCCCTGTGCGTGGCCCTGGCGCTGGCCGGTTGCGCCTCGTCACGCGGGTTGCAGCCGCAGGGTGCGCTGCTCGACGCCGCCACCCTGAGCAGCGAGCGTACCCTGGCCGCCGAGCGGCTGACGCCGGCCGCCTGGCCGCGTGCCGATTGGTGGAACAGCCTTGGCGATGCGCGCCTCGATGCGTTGATTCGCGAAGCGCTGGCCTCCAGTCCCGACCTCCAGGTGGCCGACGCGCGTACGCGCCAGGCCAGCGCCGCCGCGCTCGCCGCCGATGCGGAGCGCCAGCCGAATGTCGATTTCAACGCCGACATCAGCCGTTCGCGCGAGTCGCGCATCGATGATCCCAGTGGCCAGGGCGAACGCTACGGCACGCTGCGCAGCCTGTCGGTGGATGCCAGCTACAGCTTCGACCTCTGGGGTGGCGAGCGCGCCGCCTGGGAAGCGGCGCTGGGCCGCGCGCGGGCCAGCGAAGTCGATGGCCAGGCCGCGCGGCTGACGCTCGCCGCCAACGTGGCGCGCGGCTACAACGACCTCGGCCTGGCGTTCCGCACCCAGGACATCGCCGAGCAGGACCTCAAGCGCACCCGCGACATGCTCGAGCTGTCGCAGCGCCGATACGCCGCCGGGATCGACAGCGAATACCAGTTGCAGCAGACGCAGAGCCTGGAGGCCGCGGCCGATGCGACGCTGACCGCCGCGCGCCAGCAGGTGCGCAGTGCGCAGATCCGCCTGGCGGTGCTGCTGGGCAAGGGCCCGGACCGCGGCGCCGAGCTGCCGCGTCCGCAACTGATCGCACCGACCGCGGTGAGCCTGCCGGCGCAGTTGCCGGCGGAGCTGATCGGCCGGCGCCCGGACCTGGTGGCCGCGCGCTGGCGCGTCGAGGCGGCGTCGCGGGACATCGACGCCAGCAAGACGCGCTTCTACCCGAACCTCAACCTGACGGCGTCCGCCGGTATCAAGTCGGTGCTCGGCGACGCCCTGTTCGGTGGGCCGAGCCGCTTCTTCGAGGTCGGACCGGCGCTGTCGCTGCCGATCTTCGACGGCGGCCGTCGGCGCGCCGACCTGGCCGGCCGCGATGCCGACTACGACCTCGCCGTGGCGCAGTACAACCAGACACTGCTCGCGGCGCTCGGCGATATCGGCGACGGCATCACCCAGCTGCGCTCGCTGGACCAGCAGATCCTCCAGCAGCAGCGCGCCCGCGACATCGCCCGCAGCTCCTTCGACATCGCCATGCAGCGCTACGGCGACGGCATCGGCAACTACCTCGACGCGCTGAGTGTCGAGCAGCAACTGCTGCAGGCCGAGCGCCAGCTCGTCAGCCTGAACGCCCAGCGCGTCGACAGCGCGGTGCTGCTGATGCAGGCGCTGGGCGGCGGTTTCCAGATTTCCGGCTCGCCCGCGACTCCGCTCGCCGCAGCCTCCACCTCTTCACGCTGAGTAGACGACCATGGCCGATTCCACGCCCAACACCGTCGAGCACGCCGGGAACAACGGCGCCGAACAGAACGACAACAAATCCTCCGGCAAGCGCAGGACGCTGCTCATCGGCCTGGCGCTGCTGGTGATCCTCGCCGTGCTCGGGGTTTACCTCTATCACCTGTTCTACGGGCGGTTCCACGAGAGCACCGACGACGCCTACGTCAACGGCAACCTGGTGCAGATCACCCCGCAGATCACCGGCACGGTGGTCAGCATCGGCGCCGACGACGGCGACTACGTCGAGCAGGGCCAGGTGCTGGTGCGTTTCGACCCGAGCGACAGCGAAGTCGCGCTGCAGAGCGCCGAAGCCAACCTGGCGAAGACCGTGCGCCAGGTGCGCGGGCTGTACAGCAACGTGGACTCCTACAAGGCCCAGGTCGCCTCGCGCAAGACCGACGTGGATCGTGCGCGCAGCGACTTCCAGCGTCGCCAGAAGCTGGCCCAGGGCGGCGCGATCTCCCAGGAAGAGCTGTCCCACGCCCGCGATACCCTGACCTCGGCGCAGAGCGCGCTGACCTCCGCGCAGCAGCAGTTGGATACCAACGTCGCGTTGGTCGACGAGACCGACATCGCCTCGCACCCGGACGTCAAGGCGGCGGCGGCGCAGATGCGCCAGGCCTACCTCGACGAGGCGCGCAGCAGCCTGGTGGCGCCGGTCAGCGGCTATGTCGCGCAGCGCTCCGTGCAGGTTGGCGCCCGCGTGCAGCCGGGCACTCCGCTGATGGCGGTGGTGCCGCTCGAGCAGATCTGGATCGACGCCAACTTCAAGGAAACCCAGCTGCGCGACATGCGCATCGGCCAGCCGGTGGAGGTCGAGGCCGACCTCTACGGTAGCGACGTGCGCTACCGCGGCACCGTGGAAAGCCTCGGCGTCGGCACCGGCACCGCGTTCTCGCTGCTGCCGGCGCAGAACGCCAGCGGCAACTGGATCAAGATCGTCCAGCGCCTGCCGGTACGCATCCGCCTGGAGCAGGACAACCTGAAGAAGCACCCGCTGCGCATAGGCTTGTCCACCGACGTGACCGTCGACCTGCACGACCAGGACGGCGAGTTGCTGGCGCAGAAGCCGCTCGAGCAGCCGCGTTTCTCCACCGACGTGTATGAGCGACAACTGGCCGAGGCCGACGCGCTGATCGAGCAGATCATCCAGCGCAACGCGCCGGGAACCCGCGCCGGTGGCGTGGCCGGGCGCTGACGGGAGCCTGCCATGAGCGATAACGCCTTCCGCCCGGCGAGCATGCTGCTGGCGACCATCGGGATTTCCCTGGCGACCTTCATGCAGGTGCTCGACACCACCATCGCCAACGTCGCGTTGCCGACCATCGCCGGCAACCTCGGGGTGAGTTCGGAGCAGGGCACCTGGGTGATCACCTCGTTCGCCGTGTGCAACGCCATCGCCCTGCCGTTGACCGGCTGGATGGCGCGGCGCTTCGGCGAGGTGAAGCTGTTCCTCGCCGCGGTGATGCTGTTCGTGATCACCTCGTTCCTTTGCGGCATCGCCCGCTCGATGCCCGAGCTGGTGCTGTTCCGCGCCTTGCAGGGGTTCGTCGCCGGGCCGCTGTATCCGATGGCGCAGACGCTGCTGCTGGCGATCTTCCCCGCCGCCAAGCGCGGCATGGCGCTGGCGCTGCTGGCGATGGTGACCGTGGTGGCGCCGATCATCGGACCGATCGCGGGCGGCTGGATCACCGACAACTACAGCTGGCCCTGGATCTTCTTCATCAACGTGCCGATCGGCGTGTTCGCCTGCCTGGTGGTCTGGAGCCAGTTGGGCAAACGGCCGGAGAAGATCGTCCATCAACCCATCGACTACGTCGGCCTGAGCCTGTTGGTGATCGGCGTCGGCCTGCTGCAGGTGGTGCTCGACAAGGGCAACGACCTGGACTGGTTCGAGTCGACCTTCATCCAGGTCGGCGGCGCGGTGGCGGTGGTGGCGCTGATCGCCCTGGTGATCTGGGAACTCACCGACAAGCACCCGATCGTCAACCTGAGCCTGTTCCGCTACCGCAATTTCTCCTTCGGCACGCTGGCGCTGGTGCTCGGCTATTCCGGGTTCTTCGGCATCAACCTGCTGCTGCCGCAGTGGCTGCAGACGCAGCTTGGCTACACGCCGGTGTGGGCCGGCCTGGCCGCGGCGCCGATCGGCCTGCTGCCGGTGTTCCTCTCGCCGCTGGTGGGGCGGTTCGCGCACAAGGTCGACATGCGCCTGCTGTCCGGCGGTTCGTTCCTGGTGATCGGGGCGTCCTGCTTCATGCGCGCCACCTTCAACACCGAGGTGGATTACCGCCACATCGCCGAAGTTCAGGTGTTCATGGGGCTGGGCATCGCGCTGTTCTTCATGCCCACCACCAGCATCCTGCTCTCCAGCCTGCCACCCAAGGACATCGCCGACGGCTCCGGCCTGGCGACCTTCCTGCGTGTGCTTGGCGGCAGCTTCGCCTCGTCGCTGACCACCTGGATCTGGCAGCGGCGCGCCGACCTGCACCACGCGCAACTGGCCGAGCACGTGACCGCCTACGACCCGGCGACGCAAGCGTATCTGCACCAGTTGGGAGGGGCGTCGACCGCGCACTACGCGCAGATCGACCGGATCGTCGAGAGCCAGGCCTACATGCTCTCGACGGTGGAGTACTTCACTCTGCTCGGGTGGATGTTCTTCGGCCTGATCCTGATCATCTGGCTGGCCAAACCGCCATTCGCCGCCAAGGGGGCGGGCGGCGGAGGCCACTGACTGACGCCGGCGCCCAGGCGGAGCCGGGTCAGATGCGGAAGCTGTCCACCAGGTGCTTGAGGCGTGTCACCTGGTTTTCCAGGTCGCCACAGGCGCGCAAGGTCGCCTGGAGGTTTTCCACGCCTTCCTGGTTGAGCAGGTTGATCTCGTTGATATCCATGTTCAGCGACTCGATCACCGTTGTCTGTTCTTCGGTGGCGGCGGCGACCGACTGATTCATGCCGTCGATCTCGCCGATCCGCTGGGTCACGCTGCCCAGGCGTTCGCCGGCCTGGTTGGCGACTTCCACGCTCTGTTCGCTGTAGCGCTGGCTCTCGGTCATGGTGCTGACCGAGGTGCGCGCCCCGACCTGCAACTCCTCGATCATCTGCTGCACCTGCGCCGCCGACTCCTGGGTGCGGTGGGCGAGGTTGCGCACCTCGTCGGCGACCACCGCGAAGCCGCGTCCCGCGTCGCCGGCGCGCGCCGCCTCGATGGCGGCGTTGAGCGCCAGCAGATTCGTCTGCTCGGAAATGCCGCGGATTACCTCGAGAATCTGCCCGATATTGGCGGTCTTGCCGTTGAGCTCCTCGAGGGTGTCGCAGGACGAGCGGATCTTCCCGGACAGCTCAGCCATCGAGCCGATGGTTTTCTGCACCACCTGGCGGCCGTCTTCGGCCAGGTTGCGGGCATCGGACGCCTGCTGCGAGGCGTCGGCGGCGTTGCGTGCGATCTCCTGCGCGGTAGCGCCGAGTTCGTTGATCGCGGCGGCGACGCTATGAGTGCGGTTGGCCTGCTCGTCGGAGTTGCTCATCGACGAATTGGACGCGCTGACCACTAACTGGGCGACTTCATGGACCTGCGCGGTGGCCGAGGAGACCTCGCGAATCGAGGTGTGGACTCGTTCGACGAAGCGGTTGAAGGCGTCAGCCAGCTCGCCGAACTCGTCGCGCGAGTGGATCGCCAGGCGCTTGGTCAGGTCGCCTTCACCTTCGGCGATGTCCTGCATCGCACGGCCCATCAGGTGCACCGGCTGCATCAGCACGCGGATCAGTATGCCGAGCAGCAACAGGATCAGCACCACCGCGACCAGCGTGGCGACGATCGCCGAGGCGCGGAATTCGTGGAGCGTGGAAAATGCCTTGGCCTTGTCGATGGACAGGCCGACGTACCAGCTCACCGAGGGTAGCCCCTTGACCTGGGCAAAGGTGACCAGACGCGTGCCATCGGTGCCTTCGACTTCGCTGAAGCCGGGGCCGATGTTCAGGTTGCTGGCGGGGAAGGCTTCGTTCAGCGATTTCATCACCAGGTTCTTGTCCGGGTGAACCAGCACCTTGCCGTCGGAGCTGACCAGGAAGGCGTAGCCCATGCCTTCGAAGTCCAGCGAGTTGATGATCTTCACCAGGGTCTGCAGCCCTAGGTCGCCGCCGACCACGCCAAGGGTCTGGCCGTTCCGGCGCGCGGGGGTGGCGACGGTGATGATCAGCTCGCTGGTGGCGGCGTCAACGTAGGGTTCGGTGAGGGTGGCGCCTCCGGCGGCGAGCGCGTCCTTGTACCAGGGTCGGGTGCGTGGATCGTAGCCGTCCGGCATCTGGTCGTTCGGGCGCATGGTAAAGGCACCTTCGCTGCTGCCCAGGTAGGTGAAATTGAAGGTGGAGGTCAGCGCCTTCTGCTCCAGCAGGCTGGCCACCGCATCCGCCGAATCGTCGTTGGCGACCGACTGCGCCGCGCTTTCCACCAGCAGAATCCGCCCGGACAGCCAGTTCTGAATGTTGCTCGCGGTCACCTCGCCCATTTCCCCCAGATAGTTCTCCAGGTCCTCGCGAATCGCGTTGCGCTGCAGATAATCGTTGTAGAGGGTGAACAGCGAGAAGGCGACGACCACCACCAGCGAGGCGGCGAGCAGAATCTTGTGGCTGAATTTCAGGTTCGAAGGCATGGCGGAGTCCGTTGACGTACACGAGTAATTGGCCAAACACCCCGGCCTGTGCAGCCTATCGGTCCGCGCTTAGATAGCTTGAATGGTTACGACGAAATGTCGCGAATGCCGAAAGCTCGATGATCGATACACGACGGCCGCACTTTTTTTTGAGGCGGCCGTTGCGTTCATTTAACCGGGAAGTGGGAAATGTTCAGACGCCTTGGGTATCGGCTTTTTCCAGTTCCTTTTCCATCTTCTGCAGTTCCTGCTGAAACGCTTGGTCCAGCACACTGGCCTTCTTGCGCCAAGGCTTACGCTCGGGTTCCGGCTGAGCAGCGTAGGTTTTGACTTCTCCGCCGTTAATATCCATATAGCGTTGCGCCTGGCGCTCTAGTTCTGCGCGCAGTTCGTCTTTATTCACGATTGATCCTGTTGATCGTACATGGAGGACGCTGGGCGAGGCGGCGGGGCCGCTGCGCTGCGTCGGGGTTTATTTATCGTTCTTGATACTTTTCGCCGCGTTGGGCGGGACGATTATATCCATCGCCGCGAATACATCCATACACGGATTAATGCGGCGTAGTGAAAAGACTGTATTCACGTAGAAAGATTCAATGACGCAACTCAGTCGTCCTTCAGCAGATTGAAACGGGCGTCTTCGGCGCCTGCACCTATCAGGCGCTCGGCATCCGGTTCACTGATGAGCTCGCGGCGTCCGGCTATTTCAAGTACCGACATGCGCGTCGTCTCGTCGGTCGTCACGCATACCTGGTCCAGCGGACTTTCGTATTTGCGGTCGTCGACGAAAACGGCACAGGTGGAGTTGTGGGTATTGATTTCGACAGTCATGGCAGTTCTCCGGGATAAGGTAATCACGCGGTTACCCTGTTGTGACCTCGAACTTGCCTCGATACTCCATGGTTCGGTCAGGCGAGTGTTTTCTTCGGCGTTAGTTGCCATTCGTTGCAACCACGAAGGCATCGAACGCGGCATTGCCGGGTGGAACCATCGACGCGACTTCAAAGCCGCGTCGCGATAGCCCATCATTCGCACGGTTCTTCATCGGTAGTCCACTCATGAGTTCGCTTTCTCCCCTGGCCGCGTATCGCCTCGCGGTCGAGCAGGGTTTCCAGTCGGATCCTGCGCAATGGCACGCCGTAGAGATCCTCGAGCGTTGCCAGCAGGCGATCCATGCCGGTGGCGCTTCGCCCGGCAGCGGGGTGTACCTGTGGGGGCCGGTCGGGAGGGGCAAGACCTGGCTGATGGATCGCTTCCACGAAAGTCTTCAGGTGCCGGCCCGGCGTCAGCACTTCCACCACTTCATGCGCTGGGTGCACCAGCGGCTGTTCCAACTGGTCGGCACCGCCGATCCGCTGCAGGCGCTGGCCAGGGAGCTGGGACGCCAGGTGCGGGTGCTATGTTTCGACGAGCTGTTCGTCAACGATATCGGCGATGCGATCATCCTCGGGCGGCTGTTCGAGGTGATGTTCGAGCAGGGCGTGGTGCTGGTCGCCACCTCCAACCAGCCGCCCGAGCAGCTCTATGCGGACGGCTTCAACCGCGAGCGCTTCCTGCCGGCGATCGCCGCGATCAACCGCTGCATGCAGGTGGTCAACTTGGACGGCGGCGAGGATCACCGCCTGCATCCCGGTGCCGGCTTGCAGCGTTACTGGCTGGCCCAGGCCGGGCAGCCAAGTGCCCTGGAGGCGGTTTTCCGGCAACTGGCACAGGGCGATGCCGGCTCCATTGAGCCCGTGACCCTGGCGCACCGTCCGATCGCCGTGGTGCGGCGCAGTGGGCGGGTGCTCTGGTGCCGCTTCGACGACCTGTGCAAGGGGCCGCTGGCGGCCTACGACTTCATCGTTCTCTGCGACCAATTCGATGCGGTGCTGCTGAGCGGCGTGCCGAACATGAGCGCGCGCCAGGGCGAGGGCAAGATCGCCCGCGGCACGGAGGACGCCGCCGAGCAGGTGGCCGCCGGCGACCGCGAACTGCCCAGGCTGTCGAAGCACGACGACGGTGCGCGGCGCTTCATCGCCCTCGTCGACGAATGCTACGACCGCCAGGTGCCGCTCTACATTGAGGCGGACGTGATGATGGATGCGCTGTACACCGAGGGCTACCTGGACTTTCCGTTCCGCCGCACCCTGAGCCGCCTGAAGGAGATGCAGCTGCAGCGGTTCGCGGTAAAGGCGCCACAGTAGCTCGGTGCGCAGAGGCGCTCGTCAGCTTTTCCAGACCGCTCCGACGACTCGGCAATCGCTGTAGGCCTGCTACAGAAAACCCATCTGCCGCGATTCGCCCAGCAGGAAGCCGCGATTGGCCTCGGTGCAGGCGCGCAGGTATTCGCTGACCTGGGTGATGCGCTTGAGCCGGCGCAGATCCTCGCGGTAGTAGATCCAGAACTGCCGGGTGACCTGCACCTGATGCGGCAGCAGCTCCACCAGCCGCGGGTCCGGCCCGGCCAGGAAGCACGGCAGGATCGCCAGCGCACGGCCCTGCAGCGCGGAAAGGTACTGGGCGACCACGCTGGTACTGCGCAGGTGACTGCGGGCATTGGGCACCACCCGTTCGAGGTAGAGCAGTTCCGGGCTGAAGGCGAGGTCGTCAACGTAGGTGATGAAGCCGTGCCCGGCGAGGTCCTCCACCGACCCGATCGGTGGATGCTGCGCCAGGTACTCGGCGGTGGCGTAGAGGCGCAGGTTGTAGTCGCACAGCTTGGAGCAGACGTAAGGCCCGCGCTCCGGGCGTTCCAGGGTGATGGCGATGTCCGCCTCGCGGCGCGACAGGCTGATGAAGTGCGGCACCGGCAGCAGGTCGATGGAAATGTTCGGGTAGACATCCTGGAAATGGCTCAGCTGAGGCGCCACGAAGAAACTGCCGAAGCCCTCGGTGGAACCGATCCGGACATGTCCTGACAACGCCAGGCTGGCCCCGGACACCTGCTCGCACGCAGCCTGTAGCGTGCTTTCCAGCGATTCGGCATAGCCCAGCAAATGCAGGCCCTCGGGTGTCAGCACGAAGCCGGCCGAGCGCGACTTCTCGAACAGCAGCGCGCCCAGCGCCTTCTCCAGCGCGCGGATGCGGCGCGACACCGTGGTGTAGTCCACGTTCAGGCGCCTGGCGGCGTTGCTGGCGGTGCGCGTGCGTGCCACCTCGAGGAAGAACTTGAGGTCGTCCCAGTTCATCTGACTGGCGAGCATGGGATTTTTTTGCATATCCAACCGGTGCTTTTGTTCTGACTTATCGGAAGTTTGCACACCTATACTCGAAGCCGGTCGCTGCTACCAGCCGCTTCCATACCTTGCAAAGCCCTAACGACAAAAACAATAGAGCAGGCAACCATGAACGAATCGCTATCGACAGGTGGCCGATCCGGCCGCAAGCATTACCGCATCGCCGGTCTCGCCAGCATGGCCGGGACCACCATCGAGTGGTACGACTTCTTCCTCTACGGCACCGCCGCGGCGCTGGTCTTCAACAAACTCTTCTTCCCCGCCCTAGACCCCATCACCGGGGTGCTGGCTGCGTTCGCCACCTACGCCGTGGGCTTCATCGGCCGGCCGCTGGGCGGCATCATCTTCGGCCACTTCGGCGACCGCATCGGGCGCAAGTCGATGCTCATGCTGACGCTGATGATGATGGGCATCCCGACGATCGCTATCGGCCTGATTCCCACCTACGAACAGATCGGCTACTGGGCCGCGGTGATCCTGGTGCTGATGCGCTTCCTACAGGGGATGGCGGTCGGCGGCGAGTGGGGCGGCGCCGTGCTGATGGCGGTGGAGCACGCGCCCGAAGGCAGGAAGGGCTTCTACGGCAGCCTGCCGCAGACCGGCGTCGGCGCCGGCCTGGTGCTGTCCTCGCTGGCCATGGGCGCGGTGGCGGCCCTGCCCGAGGAGCAGATGATGAGCTGGGGCTGGCGCCTGCCATTCCTCGCCAGCGTGGTGTTGCTCGGCATCGGCTGGCTGATCCGCGTGAAGGTCGCCGAGTCGCCGGACTTCGAGAAGCTCAAGGAGCAGAAGCGCGAAGTCCGCGTGCCGCTGTTCGAGGTGGTGCGCAAGTACCCGCGCGCGACCCTGACCATCATCGGCGCGCGCATGGCGGAGAACGCCTGGTTCTACATGGCGGTGACCTTCGCCCTAGCCTACGCGGCCAACCAGCTGAAGATTCCCCGCGCCGAAGTGTTGCACGCGATCACCGCGGGCGCGGCGATTTCCCTGCTGACCATGCCGTTCTGCGGCTGGCTGTCGGACAAGGTCGGCCAGAAACGCCTGTACTTCGCCGGCCTGCTGCTGCTCTGCGCATTCGTCTATCCGTTCTTCAGCATGCTCGGCACCCGCGAGCCGCTGCTGGTCTGGTGGGCGATGGTGCTGGCCGTGGGTGTGGTCTTCCCGATCCTCTACGCGCCCGAATCGCTGCTCTTCGCCCGGCAGTTTCCCGCGGAAATCCGCTACAGCGGCATCTCCCTCGCGGTGCAGGTGGCCGGCGTGCTGGGCGGTGGCTTCGCCCCGATGATCGCCACCTCGCTGCTCGGCGCGGCCGACGGCAGCCCACGCTACGTGGTTGCCTACCTGATCGGCATGGGCGTGCTGGCGCTGTTCTGCACGGCGCTGATGCAGGGCGACCGCGCGGCCATCGACAACATGAAACCGGCGCAGTCGCGCCGCGCATCGCCGGCGCTGGATACGCCCTGAGCGGCCCGCCGCCTCCTTCCTGCGCGGTGAGCCGCGCGGGCTTCGCACAACGACAGTCAGGACATCGACCATGAGCACCAGCATTCCCAACGTCAAACTCCTCATCGGCGGCGAGCTCGTCGAGTCGCGCACCAGCCAATGGCGCGACGTGATCAACCCGGCGACCCAGGAAGTCCTCGCGCGGGTGCCGTTCGCCACGCCCGAGGAAATCGAAGCGGCGGTGAGCAGTGCCAAGCAGGCCTTCAAGACCTGGCGCAAGACGCCGATCGGCGCCCGCTCGCGGATCTTCCTCAAGTACCAGCAACTGATCCGGGAAAACATGAAGGAACTCGCGGCGATTCTCACCGCCGAGCAGGGCAAGACCCTGGCCGACGCCGAGGGCGACGTGTTCCGCGGCCTGGAAGTGGTGGAGCACGCCGCCGGGATCGGCAACCTGCAACTGGGCGAGCTGGCCAACAACGTCGCCAGCGGGGTGGACACCTACACGCTGATGCAGCCGCTGGGCGTCTGCGCCGGGATCACCCCGTTCAACTTCCCGGCAATGATCCCGCTGTGGATGTTCCCGATGGCCATCGCCACCGGCAACACCTTCGTCCTCAAGCCGTCGGAGCAGGACCCGATGGTCACCATGCGCCTCGCCGAGCTGGCGTTGCAGGCCGGTGTGCCGGCCGGCGTGCTCAATGTCATCCACGGCGGCGCCGATGCGGTGAATGCGATCTGCGACCACCCGGACATCAAGGCGGTGTCCTTCGTCGGTTCCACCAAGGTCGGCACCCACGTCTACAACCGCGCCAGCCAGGCCGGCAAGCGCGTGCAGTGCATGATGGGGGCGAAGAACCACGCCATCGTCATGCCCGACGCGCACAAGGAGCAGACCCTCAACAACCTCGCCGGCGCCGCGTTCGGCGCGGCCGGGCAGCGCTGCATGGCGCTGTCGGTGGCGATCCTGGTGGGCGAGGCGCAGCAATGGCTGCCGGACATGGTCGCCAAGGCGCAGACGTTGAAGGTCAGCGCCGGCGTGGAGCCGGGCACCGACGTCGGCCCGCTGGTCTCCTGCGCGGCGCTGGATCGCGTCAGCAGCCTGATCGAGCGCGGCGTTGCCGAAGGCGCTCAGCTCGCCCTGGATGGCCGCAATCCGTCCGTCAGCGGTTATGCCGACGGCAACTTCGTCGGTCCGACGATCTTCTCCGGCGTCACCCCGCAGATGAGCATCTACAAGGAGGAAATCTTCGGCCCGGTGCTCTGCGTGATGCACGCCGCGACCCTGGACGAGGCCATCGAGATGATCAACGCCAACCCCAACGGCAACGGCACCGCCATCTTCACCCGCTCCGGCGCGGCGGCGCGGCATTTCCAGGAAGAGATCGACGTCGGCCAGGTGGGCATCAACGTGCCGATCCCGGTGCCGGTGCCGATGTTCTCCTTCACCGGTTCGCGCGCCTCCAAGCTCGGCGACCTCGGCCCCTACGGCAAGCAGGTCGTGCAGTTCTACACGCAGACCAAGACGGTCACCCAGCGCTGGTTCGACGAAAGCGACGTGGGCGGCGCGGTGAACACCACCATCACGCTGAAATAACGTCCTCTCCTACGGGAGAGGGCCGGGTGAGCGCGCCTGTCCGGCGCGCTCGCGCACGCACACTCAAGAGGCATCCACCATGAACATCGGTTTTCTCGGTCTCGGCAACATGGGCGGGCCCATGGCGCGCAACCTGCTCAAGGCCGGTCACGCACTCAGCGTCTTCGACCTCTCCGCCACGGCGGTAGCGGCGGCGGTCGAGGCGGGGGCGACGGCCGTGGCATCGCCCGCCGAACTGGCGCAGCGCAACGTCGAGGTGATCATCACCATGCTGCCGGCGTCGCCCCACGTGAAGGCGGTCTACCTCGGCGAAGACGGGCTGCTGGCGCACGTTCGCCCCGGCGTGCTGCTGATCGACTGCTCCACCATCGACCCGATCAGCGCGCGCGAGGTGGCCAAGGCCGCCGCCGAACACGGCAACCCGATGCTCGACGCACCGGTGTCCGGCGGCACCGGCGGCGCCGAGGCCGGCACCCTGACCTTCATGGTCGGCGGCAGCGCCGGGGATTTCGCCCTGACGCAGCCGCTCCTGGCGGCGATGGGCAAGAACATCGTGCACTGCGGCGACAGCGGCAACGGCCAGGTGGCGAAGGTGGCCAACAACATGCTGCTGGGCATCTCGATGATCGGCGTGGCCGAGGCGATGAGCCTGGGCGTGGCGCTGGGCATGGACGCCAAGGTGCTGGCCGGCGTCATCAACACGTCCAGCGGGCGTTGCTGGAGTTCGGACACCTACAACCCGTTCCCCGGCGTGCTGGAGAACGCCCCGGCCTCGCGCGGCTACAGCGGCGGTTTCGGCAGCGACCTGATGCTCAAGGACCTCGGCCTGGCCACCGAAGCGGCGCGCGCGGTGCGCCAGCCGGTGCTGCTCGGCGCGCTGGCGCAGCAGCTCTACCAGGGCTTCAGCCTGCAGGGCCACGGCGGCCTGGACTTCTCGGCGATCATCGAGCTGTACCGCAAGCCGGAGTGATGGCGGGCGCGGTGCCAGGCATCACGCCTACGCCCGCTGCGGGTTTGCCGTGCGCGGGCGCCTCAGAGTTCGATGATGCCGCGTTGAAGGCCGATGGTGACCGCGTGGGTACGGTTGTTGGCGCCCAGCTTGTCCATGATGCTGCGCAGATGACCTTTGATGGTGTCCTCGGAGATGCCCAGCTCGTTGGCGATCTGCTTGTTCGCCGCGCCTTGTGCCACCCGTTGCAGCACCTGCAGTTCGCGCGGGCTGAGGGCCTCCTGGCCGAGTGACTCGGCCAGCTCGGCGGCGATCTCCGCGGGAAAATGCCGGCGCCCGGCAGCCAGCGCGCGGATCGCTTCCACCAGTTCCTTGCGCAGCGTGCTTTTCAGCAGGTAGCCCTGGGCGCCGGCCTTGATCGCGTGCAGCGCGCGCACATCGCCCCGGTAGGTGGTGAGGATGGCGATGCGTGCGGCGGGAAATTCCGCGCGGATCGCCCGTATCGCCTCGATGCCGTTCATTTCCGGCATCTGCAGGTCCATCAGGGTCACGTCCGGGCGTTGCGCGCGAAAGCGCTCCAGGGCTTCGCTGCCGTCGCCGGCTTCGCCGACCAGGTGGATGTCGGGCTGCTGGTCGAGTACCGCGGCGATCCCCTCGCGCAGCAGCGGATGGTCGTCGACGACCAGCACGCGAATCTCTCCGGTGACCGCCGTCATGCTCAGCTCCTCGGGTGAATCAGGTAATGCAGCCAGCGCCGCCAGCGCCGCGGCGTGCGCCGGTAGGCGAGGGTGGCCGGCAAGCTCAGGTGGACCTCGCTGCCCTGCGCCTCGGCGCTGCGGATATCCAGTTGGGCACCAATTTTCTGCGCGCGTTCGTGCATGCCCCTGAGTCCCCAATGGTCCGGTCGCCCGCCCGGGCCGCGGTACTCGGCGGCGATGCCGCGGCCATCGTCGGCGATGCTCAGCGCGAAGCGCCGCGGGCTGTAGTGGATGACCACGCTGACGTGGGTCGCGCCGGCGTGGCAGAAGGCGTTTGCGATGGCCTCGCGGCCTATCCGGTAGGCCTCGTCGCGCACCAGCGGGCGCAAGTCGTGCGGGCGACCGCGGGCCTTCACGGCGAAGACGGTGGCCGGGTCGTGTTCGAGTTCCTCGTCGAGCGCCTCGAAGGCGGTGGCGAGGTCCGCCACCGCGAGGCTGCGCCGGCGCAGGTTGCGCACCCGGTCGCGGCCTTCGGCGAGCACCTGGTCGGCGCGGTCCAGCGCGCGCTCCATGCGCTGTCGCACCGGCTGGTCCTCGGCGAGGCTTTCCGCCGCAGCCTGGAAGTGCAGCATCAGCCCCTGCACGCCTTGCAGGAGGGTGTCGTGCAACTCGCGGGCAATCCGTTCGCGTTCGGCGTGGCGCTCTTCCAGGCGTGCGCGCAACGTCTCGGCGGCGCGCCGCAGGCGGCTCCGGTAGAAGGCCCAGAACAGGCCGATCAGCGCGGCGCCGAGGAGGATCAGGAACAGTGGACGCTGGTAGAACACCGGGGCGATGCTGAAGCTCAGCTGCGCTTCCTGCTCGGCGGGTACGCCGTCGGCGTTCACTGCATCCACACGGAAGCGGTAGTCGCCGGCGCGCAGGCCGGTGTAGATCGCCTGGCGCTGGCTGCCGGCGTAATGCCAGTCGCGGTCGTAGCCGTCGAGGCGGTAGCGGAAGTGCAGCCCCTCCGGCATCGACAGGCTGAGCGCCGTGTAGTCGATCATCACCCGTGCGCTCTGCGCCGGCAGCTGCAGCGCACGGTCGCCGGACAGGCGCACGCCGTCGACGTCCAGCGATTCGATCAGCACCCGCGGCGGCGCATCCTCGGCGTCCTGCTGAGCCGGGTCTATCCAGACCACTCCGTTGCTGGTGGAGAACCACAGCCGGCCGTCGCCGCTACGCACCGCGGTGGGCAGCGGCAGCACCTGATAGGGGTCGTTGGCGAGCCCGCCGAGGAGGTCGTAGGCGCGGTAGCGCAGATGCGCTCCGGGATCGGCGATGACCTTCTCGATGTCCTCGGCGGCGAGCCTGAAAATGCCGCCACGGGCGTGCAGCCAGAGGTCTTCGCCTGCCGCCGTGGGCACCGCGAGCACCGCGTAGATGTTGCCGAACAACTCGCCGTCGGGCAGGCGCAGGCTGTGGAAGCGCGCCCCGTCGAACCAGGCCAGGCCGCGTTCCCCGGCGACCCAGGGACGCTGCGACTGCAGTTGCAGGGCGGTGACGTGGCCGATCTGCAGGCCGTCCTTCTCGCCCCATTGGCGTTCCTCGGCGCCGTGGCGGGTGACGATCAGGTTGTCGCGGTAGCCGAACCACAGGCTGCCATCGGCGCCACGGGCGGCGCTCACCGGCATCTTCTGGCTGGCCAGCATGGTGGGAGGAGGTTGTTCCTGCCAGGCGCCGTCGTGCAGCCGGAACAGGCCGAGGCGGTTGAGCGAGACCCAGAGGTCGCCCGCGTCGTCGCGCACCATCGCGCGCACCGAGGAATCCGACGCCTGGCGGGTCGGCAGAGCGGCGACCTTTTCCAGGCGTTCACCCCGGGAGCGCCAGATGCCATTGGGACCGCCCATCCAGACGTTGCCCTGGGCGTCGTTCATCGCGCTGGTCACCGGCGGCGGCAGGTCGAGCTGGCTCAACCGGCCCTGCGCTAGGCGCAGCGCCGGGCGGTTGCTGCTGCCGGCCCAGAGGCTGCCGTCGGCGCCCGGCGCGAGCGCGAAGTTGAGCGCCTCGCGCGGCAGCGGCGCGGGCTGCACATTGCGTCGGCGAAAGCGGTCGAGGCCGGCGCTGCTGCCGACCCAGAGGTTGCCGTCGCGGTCCTGCAGCAGCGGCCAGAGGTAGTCCGAGCTCAGCCCGTCGCGGCTGGTGAAGCGTTCCAGGGCGGCCCCACTGCGAACGGGGTCGAACAGCTGGTCAGGCTCGGCAGCATGCAGCAGGCCATTGCCCAGGGTGCTGATCCACAGGCCCCCCTGGTCGTCGAAGAGCAGGCCGTTGGCGGCGAGCGACATTGGCGCGGTCTGCGACACCGGCCGGCCGTCCTCCAGCGTCAGCCGGTGCAGGGCTCCACCGTAGCGCTCGGCGACCCAGATCGAGCCGTCGCCAGCCTGGGTCATCTGGCTGACCCAGCCAGGCGCCAGGCCGCTGTCGACGAAGGCATGCGCGCCCACCGGCAGGTAATAGAGGCCGTTTTCGCTGGCGGCCCAGACGCGGCCTTCGCGGTCGACCAGCACGGCGCGGGCGTAGTCAGGGAAGTGCCAGTCGGCGCCGACGGTTTCCCAGCGCCTGCCGTCGAAGCGCGCCAGGCCGTCGTTGGCGGCGGCCCAGAGCACGCCGTCCTGGCCTTGGGCGAAACCATAGACCACCCCGCCCGGCAGGTCGGCGGCGGGGGCATAGTGCGTCGTGCCCTGGCTGCCGATGAACTGCACGCCGCCGGCGCGCAAGCCGACCCAGAGGCCGTCGCCGCCGGCCAGCAGCGCCGAGACGATGCCCAAGCGGCTACCGTCCGGCGTCCGGTAGCGGACGAAGCGGAAACCATCGAAGCGGTACAGCGAGTCGTTGGTGCCCATCCACAGATAGCCGTCGCGGCTCTGCGCCAGCGCGCCGACCTGGCTCGGGCCGTCGTCGCTGGTGGTCCAGCGCCGGTGCTCCAGCTGTTCCAGCCCGCGCGGCGTGGCGCAGGCCAGGCCGCTGGCGACCAGCAGGAGCAGCAGCCAACGCCCGCGCGTGCGCTCGCCGCCCGCGACCAGGGCGTGCAGGGCCGTCCAGAGGCGGTGCAGCGATGTCATTTCACACGGGTCCTTCTGCTCAGAAACAGTCGGCCTGGCTCTGCGCCCATTCGAGGGCGTAGTCGGCCACCTCCCGCCACCCGGCTTCGGCGATCAGCCAATGGCTGCGACCGGGAAAGCAGCGGTAGGTGCTGACCGCGACCGAGCGGCGATGGCGGCGGAAGACGGCGGCGACGGTGGAGGCGTGGATAGTACGATCATTTTCGCCGGCTATGAGCAGCAAGGGCGCGCGGCGATCGTTGCCGAAGTCGATCCGGGTGCCGATGCCGAGCGTCGCCTCGAGCAGCAGGCGGCCGGGCGCCGGCGCCACCTGCCGCTGGTATTCGAGGCGGCGCTCGGCGCTGCCGAGGGTCTGCGCGGCGTTGCGCGCGAACTGCGCCTCGCTCAGCGGCACGATCTGCCTGGCGTGGGTCAGCAGCGGCAACAGCCGGGCCAGCGCGGCGAAGCCGGATAGCACGCCACGCGGTGGCGCCGGGGCGATGGCGATGCCGGCCGAACCCAGGCCGCGATCGAGCAGCAGCTGGACGAAGAGCCCGCCGTAGCAGTGGCCGACCAGCAGCGGCGGGTGCGGCAGCGCTTCGATCAGCGCCTGGTAATGGGCGAGGATGCGGCCTACGCTCAGGTTGCCGAGGGCCGCCGGTGGCGCCTCGCGCAGCCGCTGCGCCGGGACGTCCCCCAGCCCTGGCCAGGGCGGCGCCAGGCAGGTGTAGCCGCAGGCGGCGAAACGCTGGGCGAAGCGCTCCCAGACGCGCGGCGTGAGCCAGGCGCCGTGGATGAACATCACGATTCCGCTCATGCCGGTCCTCCGCCGTGTCGAGCCGCGGACAGTCTGCGCAGATTCTCCGACGCAAGGCTTGGACGGATGTGCGGGCCTGGCATCCAGCGTTCGTCGCGGGTGGCCTTCGTTCATCTCCGCCTCGTGCACAGGTCGTACTACTTGCGCCTTGCTCGAGGGTCGCGGCTCTTTCGCCGCGCGCCGGCCTCTCGTTCCACGCGCGGCCAAAGCAGCAGCCACGCAGCGCCAAGGAAGCGTATGGCGCGGGCCGGGCGGTTTCGATAATCGCCTGCGACACGACCGAGGCGGCGTTGAGCGCCGGCAGGTTGATCTGTCCCGCAATGCCGCTGATGGTCTTGATGATCGAGCCGCTCAGCAGCGACTGCTTGTCCAGCGCCTCGATGCCTTCGGAGGCGCCCTGCACCGCGGCTGGCGACGAACCCGGAGCGGTTGAGCCTGGCCCAGAAGCCGCGGTAGCCCTGCGAGTTGTATTCCTCCGGCTCGCAGCATATCCGGTGGTGCCTTCCGTCGATCTGCCCCAGGCGAAAGCCCATCGCATCGGGAAAGCGGTCGTTGGCGGTGATCACCTCGCCGTCCAGCGTGAACTCGTTGACCGTGGTGGAACGCAGCAGCGCCTCGATCAAGCCGTTAAAGCCCAAACGGCGCACGTGCCTGGCCAGATACACGGTGAGGCCGCGCCGTCCGACCCTGTCTGCCTTCCGGGACGTTCCGGTGATTGCCATCTTTTGAGCGGCTCGGGACGACGGTGCGGAGGCGGGGCATCGTCCTGCGCAACGCGGATCAGTTCGCCGACGCGCCTTCGACCGTTTTGAGCCGCCGCTGCGCGGCGATTTCCGGCAGTTCCTGGCGGCGCATGTAGGCCAGCAGCGGTTCGCTGACGTTGAGGCGATCGTTGACGTTCTGCTCGAGGAGGATCTGCAGGCGCGCGCGGCTTAAGTTCATCACCTGTTCGTCCTGCTCGCACCAGACGAATTCGCACGCCGGGGTGATGCTGTCCTCGGCGACATCCATGCCGAAGGAGTCTTCGCTGAAGCGGACGATGTGCTTGCCGGTCTTGGTGTTGAACCCGACGAAGCCATTGAGCTGATCGGCGGCGTGGCAGATGTCGGCGGAAGTGATGCTCATGGGTAAACCTCGCTGGATGTCGATTCGATGGTTTACACGCGGGGCGTAGCCCTCCGTCTGAGCGGAGGTGCAGAAAAACGTCGCGATTCTGCCAGCAAATGGGGGCTGCGTGGATGACTATGGTTCTCATCCATTCGCCCTCCGGCGGCGTCACCCGCGTCGTGCCGGGCGCGCTCGCCGACGCCGCGTCCATATGCCTCACCCGTCTCGCCGAGCCGGGTTCTCCGGAGCTTTCCGGGTGATCGCAGGAACACCGTCAGGCTTCCGGTCACATCGCTGGTCTACCCTGACCAGACATTTCAGGAGGGAAACGTCATGCCGAAAATGAAAGCCGCCGTCTTCGTCGAGAAGAACCGCATCGTTCTCGAGGACAAGCCGATCCCCGAGGTGGGCCCGCTGGATGCGCTGGTCCGTATCACCACGACCACTATCTGCGGCACCGACGTGCACATCCTCAAGGGCGAATATCCGGTGGCCAAGGGCCTCACGGTGGGCCATGAACCGGTCGGCATCATCGAGAAGCTCGGCTCCGCGGTGACCGGCTTCAGCGAAGGGCAGCGGGTGATCGCCGGCGCCATCACGCCCAGCGGCCACAGCTTCGCCTGCCTGTGCGGCTGTGCCTCCCAGGACGGCCCGGCCAGCAAGCACGGCTTCACCGCGACCGGCGGTTGGAAGTTCGGCAACATCATCGACGGCTGCCAGGCCGAGTACGTGCTGGTGCCCGATGCCATGGCCAACCTCGGCGCGGTGCCGGACGCCCTCAGCGACGAGCAGGTGCTGATGTGCCCGGACATCATGTCGACCGGCTTCTCCGGCGCAGAGAGCGGCAAGGTGCAGATCGGCGATACCGTGGTGGTGTTCGCCCTCGGTCCCATCGGCCTCTGCGCCGTGGCGGGCGCCAAGCTCAAGGGCGCCACCACCATCATCGGCGTCGACACCCTGCCGGCGCGCCAGGACGTGGCCCGCCAGCTCGGCGCCAGCCACATCGTCGACTTCCGCCAGGGCGATCCGGTGGCGCAGATCATGGCGCTCACCGATGGCCGCGGGGTGGATGTCGCGATCGAGGCACTGGGCACCCAGACCACCTTCGAAGCCGCGCTGCGCGTGCTGCGCCCGGGCGGCACGCTGTCCAGCCTGGGCGTCTACTCCACCGACCTGCGCATCCCGCTGGATGCATTCGCCGCCGGCCTGGGCGACCTGAAGATCGTCACCACGCTCTGTCCGGGAGGAAAGGAGCGCATGCGCCGGCTGATGGAAGTGATCTCCGCCGGCAGGGTCGACCTGACGCCACTGGTGACCCACCGCTACAAGCTGGACGACATCGAGAAGGCCTACGAGCTGTTCGCCAACCAGCGCGACGGCGTAATGAAGGTGGCCATCACGCCCTGATCCCACGCCTCGTCATGTGCGCGGCGGTCCTGTCGCCGGACGACTTCAGCGGTAAGACCAGCAGCGCCCTGCGCTGATGAAGCGCAAGGCGCGGGCTATCAACTAGCAGGGCGGCCAGGTAGACGGTCGATCGCCAGATCGTTTCGTGGGTCATGCGGCGCCCCACCGGTGCGGATCGCGGGTTTACCTTTCCCTTACTTACGGCTGACACCGGCTGACGCAGTGGCGTTGTCGGAGGGTTGCAGGGGAGCAGCCCCTTTTCCCACGAGGAGAAGTCCATGATCAGCCGATTCTTCAAGGTCAGTGCACTTGCCGGATGCCTGGTGTTCGCGGGCGGCGCGTCCGCATTCGATCAGAGCGACCTCGTCCCCGCGCTGGCGGGAGCCGCCGCGGGCGCCGTTCTGGTCGCGGTGCTCTCCGATTCGGATGACGATCACGAGCATCGCCGTCACCCGCCGCGCCGCGAGCTGTCCTACCGGCAGCCGCCGCGTCCGCTGGCGTACCGTCCGCAGCCGGTGCGTTACGTGGCGGTTCCGGTGCACCCCCAGCCCGCTCGCGACTGGCGGCGCTGAAACCAACGAGCCCGCGGGAGGGGCGGGACGCGGGCATTGCCTAGCCAAGCAGTTCGGTGAAGGCCTTGTCGGCTTCGAGCACGGCGGGAAGGTCCGCCAGCAGCTTGTCCAGGTCCAGCCCGGCGAACAGCGGCCCGGAAAGTTCCTGGCCGACGTCGGCGCCAATGCCGCCGTGGCTGGCGATCACGTCGCAGATGATCGTCGCCTGGGCGACGATACGCGCGTATTCGGAATCATTCGGTGCCTGCGAAGGACGGCCCTGGTAGGCGATGGCGGTCTGGATCAGCTTCGGCAACTGCCAGCGGCGCGCCAGTTCGGCGCCCACTTCGGGATAGCCGAAGCCGAGCTGCAGGTTCTCTTCCGCGGCGCGGCTGGAGGCGTTCCTCTGCCGGTCGTTCATCTTCGCCGCGAACGCCGGCGCGCCGGTCTGGATCAGCAACTCGCCGATGTTGTGCATCATCCCGCAGGTGAAGGCGGTGTCCGGATCCTTGCCACTGAGCTTGGCCAGCAGCCTAGAGACACTGGCGACGCGGAAGCTTCCGGTCCAGAAACCCTTGAGATCGAACGTCGGATCGGCCTTGAACGCCCCCGTCATCGCCGACGCCAGCACCAGGGTGCGCAGGGTATTGAAGCCCAGGCGCATGGCCGCATCCTCGATGCTTGCCGATTCCCGCGCGCCGCGAAAGCGTGGCGAGTTCGCCAGGCGCAGCACCTTGGCCGCGATCACCGGGTCGCGCTCGATGTTGCGCGCCACGCAATCCAGACTGGATGACGGGTTGTCGAATTGCTGGATCAGGTCCTGTGCGACCTTGGGTACGCTGGGCAGGTTGTGCAGCTCGGCGAACAGTGAATCGATATCCATAGGATGTCTCCAGGGCGGGTGCGATAGCTCAAGAATAGGTGCAGGCGCCATGCATACCAGCGCCGTTCAGCTACAGGCGTGGGGGAAACGCCGAATGGCTGTGTTCGACAGCTGATTCCTGACCGGGTGAGCGTATGGAAATCCCAGTTCCTGGGAATCTTGAATACCTTGTTGATATATTCCTGTCTTCGCTGCTGATTTCTGGCGGCTCCCTCGAAGAGCACATTCTGCTTGCCTGGAACTGTCGGGAGCGAGTCTTTCGAGCATATCCATGGGCAAGGCAACGGGTCTGGACGGGCTCAACGCCATCACTGCACTCAGGAATGAAACATGAAGCGCTCACGACTCGCCGTACTGCTCTTGTGGCTGCTCATGCGAGCAAAAGCCATCCTCCGTTACAGCGAAATGCGGGTGCGCGAGATCATTGCCTGCGCTGCCAACCCCAAGAAGGGCGTGAGCAGAAACTTTCTGGCCACCATCCGCGCGCTCGGTCGGGCCGGCGACCGGGTGTACCTGAACCTTCAGGACGACTACTGCGACCAGTGCACCATGAGCATCCTGCTGATGCCGAGCGTGCATGGCCAACTGGTGAGTGCGGGATTTCGTCGCAATCGCTCACGGGCGAGCAACTGATGGTCTCCGGCATGGCCCGGCAGGTGCGGACCAGTTTCAATGACGACGGCAAGCCCGGTGGCCTCTACTGCCAGACGCATTTGCGCCTGCGTAGCGCCGATGACGGTAAGGTCGTCAAGTGACGGCTGCACCCCTGCCCATCCTGCATACGCCCCGACTGCTGTTGCGGCCGCTGGAGATCAGCGATGCCGAGCGGATTCAGGCACTGGCCAGCGATTCTGCAATCGCGGCGACCACCTCGACGCTGCCGCATCCCTATCATCTGCAGGATGCGCAGAGATGGATCGAAGGCATCGCTCCGGCATTCGCCGACGGAAAGGGGATAAGCTTGGCGATAACCTGCGAGAAGGTCATCGTCGGCGTGATGAGTCTGGCTGGGATTTCTCGCAAACACCGACGCGCGGCGCTGGGCTACTGGATCGGCGTACCGTTCTGGGGACGCGGTTACGCCACGGAAGCGGCACGGGCGATCATCGCTTATGGCTTTGCCGAGCTGGAACTGAATCGCATCTACGGCGAGTGCTACAGCCACAACCTGGCCTCCGAGCGAGTGCTGCAGAAGCTCGGCATGCGGTTCGAGGGCTGCCAGCGCGGGGCGATGAGGAAGGACGATGCCTTCATCGATATCCTGCTCTACGCCTTGCTCAAGTCCGATTTTCCGCTGGGGGCGGAGCGCCTGGCCGCAGGCGAGTAGGGCAGGCACCGCCATGTTGTCCGCCTGTGGAGCCAGGACCGGGGGCGATGCTTTTCCGCGGTGATCGCTGGCTTCAGCCATGGCGTCATCCGCAGCGCCAGGCTACGGCGCCTGTGCAATGAAGGCCGTATGCCTGAGGTGCGCCGGAAACTGCCGCAGGGGCCAGACATCTCTGCGGCATTATCCCGTGTGGGTAAAAACCGCTGCTCCTGGCATTCGCCGCTCGCAGGGCGCCGCTTCGCTTACCCTGTGCGCAGCGTCACTCCCGCCATCGAACCTTTCCAATCGAGGAACAACGCCATGGAAAACCTCCGTACCCTGCGCTTCGTCACGCTGCTCGGCAGCCTGCGCAGCGGCTCGTTCAACGGCATCATCGCGCGCGCCCTGCCGGCGCTGGCGCCGGAAGGCGTCAGTGTCGAGGCGCTGGGTTCGATCGGGGACTTCCCGCATTACGACGCCGACCTGCAGGCGGAAGGCTTCCCGCCGGCCGTGCTGGCGATGGGCAAGGCGATCGCCGAGGCGGACGCGGTGATCGTGGTCATGCCCGAGTACAACTACTCGGTGCCGGGCGCGCTGAAGAACGCCATCGACTGGCTGTCGCGCCTGCCGGAAACGCCGTTCTCCGGCAAACCGGTGGCGATCCAGAGCGCTTCGCCCGGCATGCTCGGCGGCGCGCGGGCGCAGTATCACCTGCGCCAGGTATTCGTCTTCCTCAACGCGCAGGTGCTGAACAAGCCGGAAGTGATGGTCGGCCAGGTGGCGGGAAAGGTCGACGAACAGACCGGCGAACTCACCGACCAGAGCACCCGCGACTTCATCGCCGGGCAGCTCAGGGCGCTGGCCGACCTGGCGCGCAAGGGCTGACCGGCGCGCCCGTGCGGTGCCAGCCGGCTTGGTGAACGGCGGGGCGGGCGGTAGGCTGTCGCTCCGTCCCGCGATGCCCTAGGAACCGCAATGCCGACTGCTCCACAAATACCCCGGAATCTCGACCTCGATGCCCGCTACGCCGCGGTCAAGCGCGTAGCGCTGGCGGCGGCGCAGCGCGGCATGGCGTTCTATCGCGACCGCGAGGCGCTGACGGTGATGCACAAGGGCGGCGACCGGCAGGACATGGTCAGCATCGCCGACCGGCAGATCGAGGAGTACATCCGCGCCGAGCTGTCGCGCGAGTTTCCCGAGGACGGGTTGCTCGGCGAGGAGGGCGGTGCGGCCGATCTGCAGGCGCGCTGCCTGTGGGTCATCGACCCCATCGACGGCACCGCCTGCTTCGTCAACGGGCTGCACGCCTGGTGCGTGTCCATCGGGCTGATGGTGGACGGCGAACCGACCCTCGGCGCCATCGCCGATCCCAATCACGACGAACTGTTCCACGCCTGCCTCGGCCGTGGAGCCTTCGTTAACGACACGCCGATCCGGGCCAGCGCGGCACGCCAGGTGAGCGAAGGGCTGACCGGCGTCGGAACCTTCCACCCGCGCGGCAAGGCGCATTTCATTCCCTTCCTGCAGGGGCTGTTGTCTTCGGGCGGGATGTTCATCCGCAACGGCTCCGGCGCGCTGATGACGGCCTACGTCGCCGCTGGTCGGCTGATCGGCTACTACGAAACCGAACTGAAGAGCTGGGATTGCCTGGCCGGGCTGGTGCTGGTGCAGGAAGCCGGTGGCCGCCGCAACGACTTCTTCCGCAACAACGGCCTGCTCGACGGAAATCCCTATCTGGTGGCGGCGCCCGGCGTCTACGAACAGCTCGCCACGCTGATCGGGCCGTCGCTGGACGGCGATTGAGCGGCGCGTTTTTACACGGATAGCCGGATTACTCGGCAGCCAGTTGCTCCAGCTCGCGGCGCACCATCGCCGCATAAGGTGCGGGACTCAGTGCATAGAGCTGCGTGGCGACCCAGGCGGGCCAGCGCGGGCCCCAGGCGGCGCGTTCGGCGAGCAGGCGCTCGGCTTCGCGGCGCGCCTGGTCCGCGTGCTGGCGGTGGAAGTCCTGGCGCGTGCTGATGGGCTGCTCGGCATCCGGCCACAGCGCCGGCAGCACGTGGAGACGCAGCAGCGGTGCCAGGTCGTCGGGCCAGGGTTCGCCGCGCACCAGCCAGCGCTGCGCATCCAGCTCGGCGGCCACGCTCACGGGCTCGTCCAGCGTGCCGGTGAACACCTCGGCGCTGACCCAGGTGTCCGGCTCGTTGGCGGCGGGCGCCTCGAAGCGGCCCAGCGCGGTGAAGGCGCTGCGCGCGAACCTCTGGCCCAACTCTTCCCCCAGTTCACGGCACAGCGCCGCCAGGGCGTCTTCGCCGGCTTCCAGCTTGCCGCCGGGCAGCATGAAGGCCGACGTGCCGCGCTTGCGCACCAGCAGCAGGCGGCCGTCGGCGTCCAGCAGGCAGGCCGCCGAAATCGTCAGGGTAGGGGGGTTGGCCATCGGGAGTGCCGTCGCGAGGATATCGGGACGGCGATTCTAAACGCGGAGGGCGGTAAATCCAGCCCGGCGTTGGCCGGGCGAGGATCAGTCCAGCAGGTCCGCGGGAATCTGGCCGCCGTTTTCGGCGAGCTTGTTCAGTACCGCCTTGTGCAGCCAGATGTTCATCTGCGCGGAGTCGGCCATCTTGTCGGCCGGGCAACCCAGCTCGGTGGCCAGTTCCTTGCGCGCCTGCAGGCCGCTGTCCAGGCCTAACAACTTGAGCAGATCGACGATGGAGGTGCGCCAGTTGAGCCTTTCGGGATGCCCGGCAGCCTCGGTGTCCAGGCGAGCCGTCACGTCAACCTTGGCGGGGGCGTCCGAGGTCTGATTCAGATTCTTGTGCGGGGAGATGGTCGCGTTGTCGGCGGTGGTCGGTCTGTCACTCAGGGTGATGCCTTCGGCGCTCGAGTGTGCCGCGTCCGCAGGAGGCGCATCGGCTGTGGTCTGCACTTCGTTGGACACGTGGTCCAGGCCGAGCTTCGTCTTGATCGAATCGAAAAGTCCCATGTTCATTCTCCGCGCGTCGATGTCTGCATTCGACAAACGCACGGCGGGCCCATTCACTCCCGCAGGTCGGGTCTTTGGACAGACGGTATCAAGATGGTCCGCCGATCGCCGAGAACAGAGTCAGGTGCAACGCCCGCACGCTGGCGACGCTGTTCTTCTTCCGTTGGAATCCCCATGGCCACTCTGACTAACATCATACAGGCGCTTTTACGCGGGCTGGGTCTGCGTACCATCAACCATCAATTTCTCTTTTCCTACAGCCTGATCTTCTTTTGTGCCGCGTTGACTGCCGGGGTCCTGTTCATGTCGAGCAAGGACGCCAGTCAGATCGACATGGCCGGTGCGCAGCGCATGCTCAGCCAGAAAATGATGGAGGAAGCGCTGCTTGCAGCGCAGGGGATCGGCAGCCCCGCTGACGTGGACAAGACGATTCAGCGCTTCGAGCTGTCGCATCGGCTGCTGCTCAATGGGGACCGCGCTCAGGGCATCGCCCCGGTGGAGCTGGCCAGTGCCCAGCCGCACTTGCAGCAGGTCGATCAGATTTGGCAGCGTTACCGCCCCGCGGTGCTTGCGTTGGCTGCGGGGCAGAAGGTCGATGTGAGGGCTATTGCCACCGACGCGAACGACATTCTTTCCGCCGCCAACAAGGTGGTTTCGCTGATTTCCGCAGACGCCAACCACAGTGCATCTCGGCAACTCTGGGTGGCTCTGGCCGCGACCCTGTGCATCCTGCTGCTGGTCGTACTTGGCCGTATCGCCGGCATGAACTGGCTGATGCTGCAGATTGACGAGTTGCGCAGCCGCCTGGAGAAGGTCAGCCAGGGCGATTTTTCCGCGCCGCTGCAGGTGCGTCACGCCGACGACGAAATGGGCAGGATCACCCAGGCCTACAACCGCTTGCTGGGGCAGGTGGGTGAAATGATCAAGGGCGTGCGCCAGGCCGCTGACGAGGCTGACGCGCAGTGCGTGCGCATGGCGGGTCTCGCGGGTGACAGCGCCCGCAACGTGGAAGGGCAACAGGCCGAGATCGATCAGGTCGCCGCCGCCATGAACGAGATGCTGGCAACCTCCCATGAGGTGGCGCGCAGCACCATCGAGGCCGCCAGCGCCGCCGACATCGCCGAGCAGGAAACCAATTCCGGCAGCGCCGTAATGAACGAATCCGTCACCGCCATTCGTACCCTCAGCGGCCACGTCGACGGCTTGTCCGACGTGATGCAACTGCTGGTGCAGGACAGCCATGAGATCGGCAATGTGCTCAATGTGATCAGCGGGATCGCCGAGCAGACCAACCTGTTGGCGCTCAACGCTGCGATCGAAGCGGCCCGTGCCGGTGAGCAGGGACGCGGTTTCGCGGTGGTGGCGGACGAAGTGCGCAGCCTTGCCAGCCGCACCCAGGGTTCGGCCAAGGAAGTGGGTGTGCTGGTCGAGCGTCTGCAAAGTCAGGCGACCCGCGCCGGCCATGCCATGGATGCGTCGCGCCAGAGCAGCGCGACCACCCTCGGCCGGATCGAGGCGGCGCAACACGCGTTGGGACAGATCGTCGGTGCCGTGCAGACCATTCGCGGAATGACCAACCAGATCGCGACAGCGGCCGAGGAGCAGTCGCAGGTTGCCGAGGACATGAACCAGTCGCTGGCACGCATCGCTCAGGTTGCCGATCAATCGGCGGAGGCCACGCAAGAGACTGCGGCGTCGGGCAATACCATCATGCAGAGCATGAAAGAACTCAAGGCACTGACCGGGCGCTTCCGTCTGGAAGGGTAATCGGCGAAGAGGTATTGCCGGGGCGTCGACTGCGGCGTCAGACGGGAGCGCCCCTGCACCGGGGATGCAGGGGCGAAGCGGTCAGTCCTGGCGGCTGGTGACTTCCAGCAGGTGATAGCCGAACTGGGTCTTCACCGGGCCCTGCACGACGTTGATCGGCGCGCTGAATACCACGGTGTCGAACTCCTTGACCATCTGGCCCGGACCGAACGAACCAAGGTCGCCGCCCTGGCGGCTGGACGGGCAGGTGGAATTGTCCTTGGCGACCTGGGCGAAGTCGGCCCCGCCTTCGATGGCGGCTTTCAGTTCGTTGCACTTGGCTTCGCTGGCAACCAGGATGTGGCGGGCAGTGGCTCTGGCCATTGGGGGTACTCCTTTTGTAATGGACTGCCGAGGCTACCGGAATTGCCAGGTTGTTCAAGCGTGGCGGGAGAAGCGGACGTGCTGCAGGGGCGTCGAGTCTTACGCTGCGATAGCTATTGGCCATCTATTTATCTCTGCCCTATACTCGCGCTCCGCCACGGACGGCCGGTCGAAATCAGGAGAAGCCTGAGGCAAAGGCTGTCCGTACTTCCCGATGGACTCAATGGAATGATCATGAAAGCCAAGCTCTTCGCGTTTCCCCTCGCTGCCGCCCTTCTGAGTGCCTGCACGGCCACCACATCGCTTCGCTCGACCGACCCGCAGCTGACCGTGGCGGTCAACGACGAGGCTCCCCTGGCCCTCGGCAACCCGGTCCAGAAAACCTACAACGCCACCAGCTTCGGCCATTACCGCTTCAAGGCCACCAAGCAAGGGATGGAACCCATGTACGGCCTGATCCCGTTGAAATTCAACGGTGGCTATCTGGCCGCGGATATCCTGTTTTTCGCGCCGGCGATGTTCTACAACCTGCGCGAGGTCTATCCGTATTACGAGTTCGATGTGGAGAACGGCGTGATCCGCTACAAGCGCAACGCCGACGACCAATGGGTGAGCTACAAGCCGACGGCCGCGGAACAGCAACACGCGAAGAACTACTTCCTGAAGTAGGCCGGCAGAACGGCGAGGCGGATCGGCTGCCTCGCCCTCCGCGACACTTTCACAATCCCGCAGAACACGACGGAAGGCCTGAAAGCCCGGTTGTTGAGCCTGGCGGGACGGGCGTAGAATCCGCGCCGTTGCCTCCTGCCCCTTCCTTTTTACCGACCTCTTCCTCTGCGTCCGTAGCCCCTGGCTCCCCGGAAAAGCTACGCAGGCGGGGTCTGCCGCAGGGAGTGGTACGCCGGCAGGAATTCCTTCCCCGAAGGTTCCGCACGCGCCGTTCATCGCCGTCTTGCAAGCCGGCGGATGCGCCCGCAGCCTTCCACGAGCTTCAGACATCGCCGACATGAATACCCCTGTGAATGCCTCTGCCGGGTCCTGGCTGAGCGTCGTCGCGCTGGCCGTGGCCGCGTTCATTTTCAACACCACCGAGTTCGTCCCGGTGGCGTTGCTCAGCGCCATCGGCGCCAGTTTCGACATGCCGCCGACCCAGGTCGGGCTGATGCTGACGATCTACGCCTGGGTGGTGGCACTGGCGTCGCTGCCGATGATGCTGCTGACGCGCAACATCGAGCGGCGTCGGCTACTGGCCTTCGTCTTCGCGCTGTTCATCGCCAGCCACCTGCTGTCCAGCGTCGCCTGGAACTTCACTACCCTGGTGGTCAGCCGGATCGGCATCGCCCTGGCCCACGCGGTGTTCTGGTCGATCACTGCCTCGCTGGCCGTGCGCGTGGCGCCGCAGGGCAAGCAGGTGCAGGCGCTGGGGTTGCTGGCGACCGGCACCTCACTGGCGATGGTGCTGGGCATTCCGCTCGGCCGCGTGCTCGGCGAAGCGCTGGGCTGGCGCACCACCTTCATGGCGATTTCGCTGATCTCGGCACTGACCGTGATCGGCCTGATGAAGAGCCTGCCGCTGTTGCCGAGCCAGAATTCCGGTTCGCTGCGAAGCCTGCCGCTGCTGTTCAAGCGCCCCGCGCTGGTGTCGCTGTACGTGCTCACTGCGCTGGTGATCACCGCGCAATTCACCGCCTACAGCTACATCGAACCCTTCGCCAAGGCGGTCGCCCACCTCAGCGAACATATGACCACGGTCCTGCTGCTGCTCTTCGGCGGCGCCGGTGCCCTTGGCTCGCTGCTGTTCAGCCGCTACAGCGCGCGCTTTCCGAATGGCTTCAGCATCGCTGCGATCGCCGCCCTCGCACTGTGTCTGCTGTTGTTGCTCCCGGCCGCGCGCAACGCCTCGTGTCTAAGCGTGCTCAGCGTGGTCTGGGGCATCTCGATCATGTGCTTCAGCCTGGCCTTGCAGGCGAAGGTGCTTGACCTGGCCTCGGACGCCACCGACGTGGCGATGGCGCTGTTCTCCGGCATCTACAACGTCGGCATCGGCGGCGGCGCGCTGCTCGGCAGCCTGGTCAGCACGCACCTCGGCTTGCCCAGCATCGGCATCGCCGGCGGTCTGTTCGCCCTCGGCGGGCTGACGCTCTGCTGCGTCACCCGCTACCGCCTCACCCGTCCCCCCGCGCTGTAGGTGCTGCTTCGAGTGGAAAGCGCTCGGGTTTCCCGCTTTCCCTGGCTTCTTTCTCGTCACGCTCGGTGCCTCATTCGTCGTGCGCCCCGGTGACGCCGGGCCAGCGCCGCGGGCATCATGGGCTGGCCTACCGATCCCGAAGGAGTCTCCATGCGCCGATGCCTGATCTGTTTCAGCCTCCTGCTGGCCGGTTTGCCGGGCCTGGCCGCCGCGCAGGCGGACGACGAGGCGCAGTTGCTGGCGCTGATCAATGCCTACCGCGCCGAGCCGCAGGGGTGCCCCGCGCAGACGGTGGCGGTCGGGCCACTGTCGCCCGACCTGCGCCTGGCCGCACCGACGGCAACCGATATCGACGATCTGCAGCAGGCGCTGAGCCAGAACGGCTACCCGGCAGCGGCCTTGCAGCTGATTCGTCTGTCCGGGCCAGACAGCGCCGAGGCGGCGATGAGCGCGTTGCGGCAGAAATTCTGCGCGCAACTGCTGGGCGCGCAATACATCGATATCGGCGTGTCGCGCAGCGCCAGCAACTGGCGCGTGGTTCTGGCGCGGCCGCTGCTTTCCGGCGGGCTGGGCGACTGGGAGGCGGCGGGACGCGCCGTGCTGGAGTTGGTCAACACGGCCCGCGGCCAGGCCCGGCAATGCGGCGGCACGAACTTCGCCGCGGCGGCGCCACTGGCCTGGAACGCCGCGCTGGCCGAATCGGCGCTGGCGCACAGCCGCGACATGGCCAACGGCAACTTCTTCTCCCACCGCGGCAGCGATTCCAGCCAGGCCGACGAGCGTGCGCTGCGCGCCGGTTATACCTGGAGCGCGCTGGGCGAGAACATCGCCGCCGGCGACGACGCGCCCAAGGCCATCGTCGACGGCTGGCTGGCCAGCCCGGCGCACTGCGCCAACATCATGAATCCGGCCTTCAGCGAAATGGGCGCCGCCTACGCGGTGGACCCACGCAGCGATGCCGGCATCTACTGGACCCAGGTGTTCGGCGCGCCCTGATCCAAGTCTGCGCCGCGTGGAAAATCGCGAAGCGTTTTCCTGCGGCCCTGGCCGCCGACGCCGCGCCAGGCGCGCGGCCGGCCCTCTCGACGGGCGTCGCCGGGCTCCTGCGGCGCGATGCAGACAATGCATCAGGGCATGAGAAACGTGCGGACCCATTGCCTCGTCCGGCCTCGGCGGAGGGCGGGCAGACACCGGAAGAATCACCCTCGCCCGACGGGCGAAGGGTATTCAGGCCGGTTTGTGGCGGATGGTCTTGAGCAGGTCTTCCGGGGTGATCTGGCCGACCACGTTGCGGTTGGCGCCCGGCAGCGGCAGGTCGAGGATGTGGCCCTTGATCTTGCCAATCACGTGCATCTCGCACGGCTTGCAGTCGAACTTCAGGGTCAGCACCTCGTCCTGATGCACCAGTTGCATCGGCGCGACCTTGGTGCGCACACCGGTGACGCCCTTGGCCTGCTTCGGGCAGAGGTTGAAGGAGAAGCGCAGGCAGTGCTTGGTGATCATCACCGGCACCTCGCCGGTTTCCTCGTGGGCCTCGTAGGCCGCATCGATCAGCTGCACGCCGTAGCGGTGGTAGAAGTCCCGCGCCTTCTGGTTGTAGACGTTGGCGAGGAACGACAGGTGCGCCTCCGGGTACACCGGCGGTGGCGTACTCACCGCCTTGCGCCCGCCACGCGGATGCAGGGCGACACGGGCCGCCGTCAGCGCCTCGATGGCGTCGCGGCGCAGCGCCTTGAGCTGCGAATTGGGGATGAAGAACGCCTGCGGCGCGACTATCTCCACCGCCTCGGCGTGGTAGATCGTGGTGCCCAGCTTGCCCAGCCCGTCGCGCACCTGCTCCAGCGCCTGCTCCGGCTTGTTCGCCGGGCCGAAGGGGCCGTCGAGGCCGAGCGAGACCTGCGCACCGTCCTCGCTGCTCAGCGTCAGCTCCAGGCGCGCCTCGCTCCATTGCACCTGCCAGCGCACGGCGATGCGGCGCTCGGCGGAGGTCTTCTGCAGCGCCTGCTGCCAGTTGTGGTCGAGGTTGCGGTTGAGCGGATGGTTCGGCCGCAACTGGCGCAGCGCGGCGGGCATCTCGTTGGGCTCGACGCGGTACTGCCAGCGCGGCGCGCCGTCTTCCTCGAAGGCCTGCAACTGCTCGACCACGCTGGCGCGGAAGCCGACCACCTCGCGCTTGACCAGCACGTTGAGACCGTCGCCGTTGGACAGCGGCTCGGTGGTGCTGGCGATCAGGTCGCGCTTGCCGACCTTGAGCACTTCGCCCACCGCCAGGCCGGTGAAGGTCGGCGAGTCGAAGGCGCCGATGTCCACCTTGCGCTCGCTGACGAAGTAGTCGGTGCTGCCGCGGTGGAAGGTCTTGTCCGGATCAGGCAGGAAGAAATGCTCGGTGCGCCCGCTGGACGCCCGCGCCAGGTCCGGGCGCCCGTCGAGCAGTGCGTCCAGTTGCTGGCGGTAGTAGGCGGTGATGTTCTTCACGTAGCCGACATCCTTGTAGCGCCCCTCGATCTTGAACGAGCGCACGCCGGCATCCACCAGCGCGCCGAGGTTGGCGCTCTGGTTGTTGTCCTTCATCGACAGCAGGTGCTTGTCGAAGGCGACCACGCGACCCTGGTCGTCCTTCAGCGTGTAGGGCAGGCGGCAGGCCTGCGAGCAGTCGCCACGGTTGGCGCTGCGTCCGGTCTGCGCGTGGGAGATGTTGCACTGCCCGGAGAACGCCACGCAGAGTGCGCCGTGGATGAAGAATTCGATGGCCGAATCCACCGCATCGGCCATCGCGCGGATTTCCTGCAGGTTCAGCTCGCGGGCCAGCACCAGCTGCGAGAAACCGGCGCGGGAGAGGAACTTGGCTCGCTCCAGGGTACGGATGTCGGTCTGCGTGCTGGCGTGCAGCTCGATCGGCGGGATGTCCAGCTCCAGCACGCCCATGTCCTGCACGATCAACGCATCGACCCCTGCGTCATAGAGCTGGTGGATCAGCGCGCGCGCCGGCTCCAGCTCGTCGTCATGCAGGATGGTGTTGAGGGTGACGAACACGCGGGCGTGGAAGAGGTGGGCGAATTCCACCAGGGAGGCGATATCCGCGACGCTGTTCTCGGCATTGTGCCGCGCGCCGAAACTCGGCCCGCCGATATACACCGCGTCCGCGCCATGCAGGATGGCCTCACGGGCGATGCCTGCGTCGCGGGCAGGGCTGAGCAGTTCCAGGTGATGCTTGGGCAAGGACATGGGCGTTTTCTTTTATCAGGCGTGGCACGGTAGCCGCGCATTTTAGCCGGGCGACGGCGGCTTGGGGATGTTGCGTGACGGGAGGGGTCGAGCCACGGCACTTCGAACGCGCACCGGCTGGCCACTCCTCGGTGCGCATGGCGCACCCTACGGTTGCCGGTCGCGACGGGGGTGGCGCTTCGTGTAGCACGCATTTCCCGTAGGGTGCGCCGCGCGCACCGAGTTCCACCGGCTATGCGCGGAGGCCAGGGAGGCTCAGTGCAAACGCCGTGCGCCGAGGCGATTCTCGACCAGCGCCTGGGCTTGCGCGGCCATCTGGTCCAGCAGGCGGTCGCGCTGCTTCTCGGCGTCGCTCATGGCCTTCCTGCCGTGCTGCTTTACCAGGTAGGCATGGATCTGCCGGACCTCCTTGCTCTGGAAGATCGGCGCCAGGTCCTGCACCGCCAGCAGGCCGTCCGACGCGTGGTTCCAGGCGTTCATCAGCACCTGTGGTCCGCGCGCCGCCAGCACCTGGAAGCCCAGGGCCTCGAACATCGGCACCTTGCCCGCCGCGCAGGCCAGCTCGGCATGCGGATGCCGCGCGCTCATGTGCTGCAGCATCGCCCGGGCGATCCCGCGCCGGCGGTGGCTGGCCTGCACCGCGGTGTAGACCAGCGTGCAGGCCTGCGGGTCATCCTTTGCCGGCAGGTAGAGCGCGAAGCCCAGCACCTGCGACGGGTCCGCATCGTCCAGCGCCAGGATCAGCCGTGCGCGGATCTCCTGCGCGGCGTCCATCGCCTGCAGGTAGAGGTGGACCTCGTAGCCGATCACGTACTGGTAGAGCTGGAACAGCGGATTGCTCGGCGTCAGCGACACCGGGCTGATGTCGCTGAAGTAGTCCACCACCATCTGCAGGGCCTGGCTCTTCAGCGATTCCGGCGGCGGGTTGTCCAGGTGTACGAGGGTGAACATCGGCGAGCGGGCTCCGGGCGGGCGAGGGTGGCTGGGTGCGGCATTGTAACCTCCCCCGGCATGCCTGCCCGATCGTCAGCCCAGCGTGTCTTCGGCGTCCGGGAACTCAGCCAATTGATGCGGTTCGAGCACTTCGATCAGCCAGTCCTTCTTCAAATACCAGATGCATCCCTGCAGGGATTTCCCGGAGAGTGCCCCGTGATAATCCGTTGAACCGAACTCGACATCGAAGATCCGCTGCCAGGAATGCTTCACTCGAGTCTCTGCCAGCGACGCGTGATTGGCGGCATCGTTCTCGTAGGTTTCCTCGTCTGCTGCCGATTCGGCTATGTAGCTTCCCCAGAGGACAAAATGCCAAAGGTCGAAGTCGGAGATGAGCAGTTCGCTAGCTGGCAGTCGGAGATGCATCACGGCGTATCCGTCCGGCACGTCGTTGGCGTACGGCGCAGGCATCTCAGGCTCCCGGCGAATCCACACCCACCAAGGAGAAACATCCGGGACGGGCATCGGCAAACCGATGGACTCCAGAACCTCGATCATCCAGGGATACGCGTGCTGCGCGTTGCTGAGGTCCTCGGCATGACGCCGTGGTATGTGGATCGGGGAGGTTTGCGTCTCCAGCGAGCGGATGATTGCCCTGGAGGCGATGCACCAGGCTTCGATGTACCCGTCCTCATCCTGAAAACGGTGGCGGGCATGGCTGGCGATGCCCAGCAAAGACGTGCTGCTCGATGCCTTTTCCAATGACTAGGCCTTCCGCCGGTTTGGTTGAACCAAGCTACACGAAGGGGCGGTCGACCTCAGCACGCATGTGAGGCAACAAGGCCAAACGCCACCTCGGCGCTGGGCTATGATGCGCGCCCTCATTCTTGCCCGAATCAGACCCCATGCCCGGCAACGCGCTCTATACCGACCTGTCGGGTTACTACGATCTGATGTGCGCCGATATCGACTATCACGCGCAGAGCCACTGCGTGCATCGCCTGCAGCGGCTGTTCGGCAACGGTGGCAAACGCCACCTCGACCTGGCCTGCGGAACCGGGCCGCACGTCCGCCACTTCATCGATGCCGGCTACCGCAGCGGCGGCCTCGACATCAACCCGCCGATGCTGGAGCGCGCCGCCCGGCGTTGCCCGGAGGCGCAGTTCTCCCTGCAGGACATGTGCGGTTTCAGCGTGAATGAGCCGGTCGACCTGATCACCTGTTTCCTCTACTCGATCCACTACAGCGGCAGCATCGAGCGGCTCCAGGCCTGCATTGCGCACGCGCACGGCGCGCTGGAACGCGGCGGGGTGTTCTGCTTCAACGCCGTCGACAAGCGGATGATCGACAACGCCTCCTTCGTCTCCCACAGCGCCCGACATGTTGACGGCCTGTTCGGCTTCAGCTCCGGCTGGCACTACGGCGGCGAGGGCGAGCGGCAATCGCTGAGGCTGCGCATCGAACGCACGGTGGCCGGCGAAACCCAGGTCTGGAACGACGAACACCCGATGGTCGCAGTGAGCTTCACCGAGTTGCAGGCACTGCTGGCGCCCCACTTCGAGGTGCATGTGCTGGAGCATGACTACGAGAAGCTGACCCCCTGGGGCGCGACATCGGGGAACGCGTTGTTCGCCTGCGTGAAGATCTGAGCCCGTAGGGTGCGCTGCGCGCACCGCAACCACCGCGCCGGCCTCCATGGCGCACCCTACGATTATGTAGGGTGGAAATGGCGAAGCCTTTTCCACGGGGTGGCCATCCACCGGGTGGCGTCCACGCGGTGGCCATTCATGATGTGGCCATCCACGCTCTCGGTCTCAATCCGAACACCTATTCCCCCCAACGCCCCATTCCGCCCTGATCGTTACCGCCTGCCCAATCCAGCGGATAAATCCCGTCCCGGACCGCCCGGTGAAAACTCGAATACGGCCAATCGCGCACGTGGGTAACGTGCTCATGTTTCACCGGGTTGAAATGGATGTAGTCGGTGTGACGTTGGTAGTCGAGGTCATCGCGGATCAGGTGTTCCCAGTAACGCCGTTGCCAGATGCCGCGTTCGCCGCGCGCCAGTTGGATTGGGGAGAGCGGCTCGGTTGCATCGAGCCCGCGGGAAAACAGCTGCTTGATCACCTTCCAGCGCCGCGCGAAATCGGCGTCGTCCTCGGGCAGCGTCCACAGGCAATGCATGTGTTCGGGCAGCACGACCCAGGCGTCGATATGGAAGGGATGACGGGCTTTGGTTACCCGAACCGTTTCCCGCAGCAGGGCGATATGGCGTGTCAGCAGATCGCCTTTGCGGTTGCGCAGGTTGACGGTGAAGAAGTACGTGGCGCCGGGAACCCGGGTGCGGCGGTAGTGGGACATGGCGGCTCATCCGTGAGCAGGGTGTGGTCTGGGACCGTGTAACGGTGGACAGGTGAAGCGCTGTCCACCCTACGCCGCCGACACGCCTATGTCTGCCAACGTAGGGTGGAAATGGCGAAGCCCTTTCCGCGCGGAGCGGAGGTCCGGGCTACCTCGCTGTCCACCCTACGCCCCGACACGCCTAAGTCTGTCAACGTAGGGTGGAAATGGCGAAGCCTTTTCCACCGGTGAGATGTCCAGGCTACCTCGCTTCGTCGGGTTCCCTCGTTTCATCGTCGTTCCAGGGGCCCGCCGCGAAGGGCCGTCCCTGGCCCATCGCGGCTCGCGGCATCCATGCCGCTCAAGGCTGCCCGCCCGGCCCCTTACACAACGATTCCATTCGGCCTCCTGACGGGGCTTCTGGCGTCGCCTGTAAGATTTGTGTTTTAGAAACAGTACGTAGGGTGGAAATGGCGAAGCCTTTTCCATCGGCGAGATGCCCAGGCTACCTCGCTACTTGCGGCATTCCACGCGAATCGTGGATCGATCAAATAGCTGGCTGTTTCTTGAGTTCATTGATGGCCTCAAGAAGCTTGATAGTCGCATCTCCGTCAAGAATCTCTCCTTGGTAACGTACTTCGTATAGTCCTTGGAGGTTAGATGGAAGCTTGACTCCTGATTTAACTAATAAAATGAAACGCTTTCCATAAAGCGCCATTGCTGCGCCAATTTCAATTAATACATTTGGGTTGAGAACTATGTGTTCAGTGGTGTCTTGATCAATCAGCTTTAGTTCGCCTTCTACATGAATAATCGCCGCACCACAGCTTCGCATATCATTCATTACTTTGTCTGGAACCGGTTGAGATACAGACTGTTTTTCTACAGATACAACAGCTTCCATCTCGCCAAAAGAAAGAAGTTTTTTAATTGGCTCAACAAAAGCTTTGTTTTTTCCATGGGTAACAAAAACACGTCGATTATTGTGGCGGTTTTCAGTGGTGGTGTTAGAAGCTATGTTTGCGCTTAGCTCAGGTGGCAATGCCGGAATTTCAGCCTCGTAGCCTGTTGGCTTATAATCATTAGCGTGTTCGGCCCCTACTTCAATTTTGGCCGGAGAGAGGCTTACAAATTTCTTTCCTTTGATTTCGCGTATTAAACCAAGAGAGTCTGCACTTTCAATTATAAGCGATAATATGTCTGACGCTCTTTCAGTGGGTACTCCTTTTTCAATTAGTACATTTTGAGCGATGTTGTCTTTTGGAATAGGGCTGCCGTCATATTGGTTGAGGAGCTCATTAATTATTTTTGGTTTTAAAAGGGCTTCTCTTTTGGCCTCTAGATCTTGCCCTTCTTCTGTGGGGCGAAGTATTCTGCGCGCTAGAGAAGTTACTTCTATTTCTGTGGCGTTGTAACCTCCGTTTGTGAGTCCATATGCGATTGCCGCACCAGCTAGCATCCTAAACTGGCTAGAACTTGGATTAAGGCTCATCGCGGCTGCAACATCTAAAGGTTTTGTCGGCTTTAAGGCATAATTTTCGGAGATTGCTGTTGGAATACGAAGTGCGTGTTCGAGAGAATACGCTGGAACGTCTGCTTGGCTTATTCAGGCGCGCTTCGCTTGCTGCCTGGATGTACTTTCTGTTTCTGGCTTAGCCATTACTATCTTCCATTTTTTTGTGAAGCAACTAAAAAGCCCCGCACTAGGCGGGGCTTTTTATTTGGCTTCAACCCCAACATCCCTGGCAGGTGTAGGGTCAATCTACTCTGATGTCAGCGAGCCATCAATCCCAGCTCAAAGCCCCACCCGTCTGATACTCAATAACCCGAGTCTCGAAGAAGTTCTTCTCTTTCTTCAGGTCCATGATCTCGCTCATCCACGGGAACGGGTTGGTGGTGCCTGGGTATTCTTCTTTCAGGCCGATCTGCGAGAGGCGGCGGTTGGCGATGAATTTGAGGTAGTCCTCCATCATCGCGGCGTTCATGCCGAGTACGCCGCGGGGCATGGTGTCGCGTGCGTATTCGATTTCCAGCTGGGTGCCTTGCAGCAGCATCTGGCGGGCTTCGTCCTTCATGGCGTCGTCCCACAGGTGCGGGTTCTCGATCTTGATCTGGTTGATCATGTCGATGCCGAAGTTCAGGTGCATGGATTCGTCGCGCAGGATGTACTGGAACTGCTCGGCGGTGCCGGTCATCTTGTTGCGGCGGCCCATGGAGAGGATCTGGGTGAAGCCGCAGTAGAAGAAGATGCCTTCGAGTACGCAGTAGTAGGCGATCAGGTTCTTGAGGAACTGTTTGTCGGTCTCGACGGTGCCGGTCTCGAACTTCGGATCGGAGATCGAGCGGGTGTACTTGAGGCCCCAGGCGGCTTTCTTCGCGACCGACGGGATCTCGTGGTACATGTTGAAG
>JADHEE010000053.1_pt1 | contig 76668 bp, 96 predicted proteins | sample 8952401 | NCBI WGS metagenome assembly JADHEE01 (sample SAMN16124438, study PRJNA663242) | bioreactor sludge metagenome | isolation source: sludge (ammonium) | place: India:Bengaluru | collected 2019-02-28 | reverse complement strand
AACTTCAACGTTTTCGGGGGCTTCGGCTACTACGTGTATGGCGGAGAGATAGGGACTTTCCGAATCGCACCCTACAGTCGTTTAAATTCAATAGCTACGGGGTTTTCAGGCGATTTTGCTACAAATTTTTGCTACAAATCCAGACCAAAAACAGCTACCTTCTAGCTTCCAAACCTACCCGGTCAGGGACGAAAAATGGCAAGCGAAAACCTCATTTTACGGTCAGGCACATGGCACGTCCGCCTTACCGTCCCGAAGGATGTTCGGCACGTATTGAACCGAAGCGAGTTCACCGAATCGCTCAAAACAGGCAGCAAGCCAGAAGCCCAGATGAAAAAATTGGCGTTTCTACACATGTGGAAGCAAGCCATCGCTACCGCTCGGCAACGCATTGCAGGGCCTATCCCTGCTCAGTTGCCAGAAACGTCCTACAACATCGCCAAGATGATTGCCACGAGCCAAGAAAACGCATTGATAAGCCTTGTCATGCCCCAAAAGGGCAACGAGGTTGACCCAAGGTTTACTCAGGCCGCGTTGGACGAACTCGGTAGTTTTATCATCGACGTAATGCTCCAATGCCATGGATGGCAAAGTCCAGAAGAGGCCAACATTGATCTATACAACCAAAAACCCTTCCTTGAATATCAGGCGTTTAAAGACAAATGGTATGCGTTGGAGGAAAAAATCTCGCTCGAACGTAAGGTTGAGCGAGTCAATGATTACACCCGCCTACAAAAATCCGTCGAACATTACAGTATCACCGCAGGGCATGCCATTAGCATAGGCAGCATCGAAGAAATTCGTTCAATTCTCGACAACCCAAGTAACTTTAAAATCAAATCCCCCATCACAACTAACAGAATAGCCTCATTTGAAGCCTATCAGACCAAGACCAAGGGTATCATTCAAAAGACAGTAGACACCCAAGTTAATCGCTTGAAAATGATAGGTTCTTGGCTTGAGGCAGAACAACGCGACATTAATCATGAGAGTATCGCCACGTATCTCGATACGCTCGACCTCTCCGTCAAAACCAAAAAACAATACTTATTTGCAGGGTCCAGTTTTTGGAAATGGGCACTCAAACACGATGAGAACTTCAAGAAACTTTATCGAGATCAACAATCGCCATTCGAAAAACACGACTTCCCCGTCAATCGAAGCAAACGTGGCGATGGCTCGATAGACAGGAAGGCATTTAGCCAAGAAGACATTAAAAAGCTCTACGAAGCTGCAAAATCCACAAAAAACCGTGAAACACTCACCGACCTTATATTGCTCGGTGCATACACCGGAGCACGCATCGAAGAGCTTTGCCAGCTTGAAACCAAAGATATTGTTACAGAAGAGTCAGTGAAATGCCTTCACATCTACGATGGCAAAACAGCCGCAAGCGAACGACTTGTACCCATCCATCCTCAAATCGAGAAAATTATCAAACGTCTCTCAGACGAAACAAAAGATGGCTTCTTAATCCCATCCACAGGGAAGAATAAGTATGGAAATCGCTCAGACGCTCTCAGTAAACAATTCGGTCGATTAAAAACCGCTCTCGGCTATTCAGAGCAGTTCGTTTTCCACAGCCTACGCAAGACCGTAATCACTCAGCTACAACGCCAAGACGTGCCCGGTGTAATGATTGCAGCTATAGTCGGTCATGAGACAGGAACCGTCACATTCGACGTTTATTCCGAAGGCCCAAGCCCCAAACAAAAACGCCTTGCCATTTCCAAACTAAAATATCCAGTGACGTTTTAATTTTTAGATGGGTTACTCATTAAAATTGAGGGGTGACTTTCCATAACCATCACCCCTTTAACACCAGAAATGCTTTGAAGCTCATCCCTTCGCGTGCATTGCTACGCTCGCACGCACGTCCGCACGCGATTATTGCCAACAATATATATAGATATCTAACCATTTGAAATCAGTCATAAAGATATCTAACCAGTATGTTGCCTAATACGCACACGCGAGTACACCCCCACGACCTCAAAGCCAGCACTATCATGCTTGATATACATTTTTTATATGGTTAAATATATGTATATGGTTTAAGTTTTTAAAGAAGCCCTTAAAGCATACCTGCTATGTTAACCATCCCACTTTTGCTACGCAAAAGATGTGACGGTTAACGCAGGTGCCTTGTCGGCAGGACAGAAGCAAAAGCCAAAATCAAAGATCAACCCATTACTGAGGATAAAATGAATGACACCCAATTGCAGACAATCACACTAACCAAAAGAGATAGAAATTACTCTAACCTGAAGGGGCTAGATAGCTCGTTAAGGCACTCGCTTAGACTGGAGCAAAACGAGTATGACGATTTTGAATTCAACCCCAACCCACCACACCCCAATATAGCCATTATTGGTGGCATGGAGCAGGTGCTAACGAGAGAACTGGCAGAGCAATTACTGGCCGACTTCAACGACCAACTACAAACCAAACTCAAAGCAACAGAAGCGTCTGATGAAATAGCCTCAGAAAAAGAAAAACTGAGAAAACTCAAATCCAAGTTGGTTAAATTCATCAACGCAACCGAACCCACCCAAATAAAAGAATACATCACATCTGTGATGGAGGGAGAAAAGCCACTGGTAGTCGGAGACTACGCCGCCCTACTCAATCAGCACAAAATCAGCCGTATATCCCAACGTATCGACCTCTTGGAGAACTACACCACCAAGAAGCGAGAGATCGAGCAAAACGCACCAGATCGAGCCGTATCAAGGACGGTCAACAGGGTTAAAGAGATCATCCTTGTAATCCCTGAACCCAACAAACTGGCAATAACCAAGGCTTACACTGACCTGCTACAGAAAGCCTTGCACCAGTTCTACCAAAAGAATTTTCCCAACAACGACATTCTATTTTCGTTCAGTCACTTGGACGAAACCACAAACCACGTCCACGCCTTCCTTGACCTTCAAAATACAAAAACTGGGAAATATGATTTTTCAGCCCAAGAATTTGAGTTCGCATCACAATACTACGCGAAGAGTAAGGCTCGACTTGACAAGATATCAGAACCACCAAAATTAGAAGATTTCAAACTCCCCAACCGTAGTGAGGAAAAGCAAAACCATAGGTTTATCCGCGAACGCGAATCATGGAAGTCAAAAGTCATGCAAGCGGCCTTCTATGAACACTTTAATGGCTTAGCCGCTGAGCATGGCTTGCAGGCCAAGTTTCTACCTAAAACTAAGGATAACAAAGAATTCCTCAACAAAATTGAGCAGGAAGCCAAAAAGCCGAAAAGTGAGCGAAGCCACAACTATTACACCAGACAGATAGATAAGCTGGAGCAAGAACTAACCACGAAGGAGGTCGAACTTATCGAGCAAAGGGCCACTGCCGTCACCCTAAACACAACAATAAAAGACCTGAGAAGCACCGTAGCCACTTATAAGGCAACCATTCAGACTCTGGAAATACAGGCCAGCGAGCAGAGAAAAGAAAATGCCGAGCTAGATAGTCAAAAGCAGAAATTAGACGACGAAATAACGGAAAAAACCACAAAGACTGCAGAGCTGTCATCTAATTTCAAAACCATGAAATCTAGAATGACAAAAGAACTGAATGAACTACGCAAGAAAATTAAAGAGGACACTAACAGAAAAACCGTCTTGGAAAAAGCAATCAAGGCATATGAGGAAGAGCTTGAGCCTTTGATTAAACGCTTTGATATTTTAGTGGATCGCATACTTGAAGCCAGAAGGCTCGACGAGAATCCAGAGCAATACTATAAGAGATTACGAGAAAACACCTATGAAATGGCTAGCCGCTTGGGTAAAGAGAAACGAAAGGACTATCTATTTAACGTTACGGAACAACTCAAAGAGCAAGGTTTAGACCACACCCAAGCAACATTAGGATTTACTGACAAAGTAAAGCTTTGGGCATCTGATACGTTCACCACTAAGCAAGTGGTTGAATTTGACAAAGAAGAAGCCGAGCAGGCAAAAGCGGCCAGAAAGAGAAGACTACTAAAACCCAAACCGCCAAGCCCATTCCAAGACCCTTACGACCCATATCAATAACCGCATAGTGCGGTTTTCTGCTCTTGGAGGATACGATACATCATATAGCACAATAGTATTTTTAGCCTCACCCCTTGAAACTCTATTTTTATATGATTTAATAATAGCAATAATAAGTCACTATTATCATTATTATTGCAATAACAATAATAACAACTTAATTATTCTTATTATCACAAGGAAGATAATAAGATATTATTCTCGCTATCCCTCTGAGTTTTCCTTGATTCTGCTGGGCTTCCACCCTCTGGTGCAAGCCATAAGACTCATTGATAACGAAAATAATAACAATATTATTCTTCTTATTATTGTAGTAGCAATAATAATTCAGTACTTATTATTCTTATTATTAGGAGGAAATAAATGAACAACACAGTATTAGAAAGAATTTTCAACGTAGCTACAGAGTTGTATATGACAAATGGTAAAAAATCATATCCAACAGTTCACCAAGTCCGAGCCATAGCTAAGACAGATATGAATACGACCAGTGAAGCAATGAGGCAATGGCGTAAAGAAATGGACGCGGAGAAATCCGACCAGTCAAACGGCTCTGAAACCTTTCAGAAAGCCATCAGTGAAGCGACGGCAACGCTTTGGAGCATTGCAGAACACGCTGCAGGTGAAAACCTCAGAAAAGCTCAAAAGGCTTGGAATACAGAGAAGTCAGAGCTTGGAGAAAAAACTCAAACCCTTATCAATGAAAATGAACAACTACGATATGACCTTGACCTTGCGAAGAAAATCAATCTTGATCAAGCAGGTGAACTACTTGATGAAATGACCTATCGGAAAATTGCAGAAACCGCGTTAGAGGAAGAGAAGCAAAAAAACCAGAAACTGACAGAGCTTTTAAACCTCCAGAAATAAAAAAGCCCCGAGATGGGGCTTTAACGCTTTAACGCTCTATTGCCGCATTCGAAGCCTGAACTTTGAAACCATCGCATGTAAATCCACGGCAAGACGCGATAGCTCTTGACTGGATGCGTTCGTCTGATTTGCTCCAGCAGAAGTTTGCATTGACAAATCTCTGATATTCACAAGATTTTTGTCTACCTCACGGGCAACCTGTGCTTGCTCTTCAGAGGCACTGGCAATAACCAAATTCTTTTGATTTATCGAAGCAATAGCCTCACCAATCACGTCCAGAGCATCATTAGCCTCCCGAGCCACCTGCAACGTGCCATTAGCTCGCTCTTGGCTCTCATTCATAGCATCAACCGCACGATCAGTACCAGATTGAATCCCTTCAATCATTTTTTCAATTTCGCCTGTCGATTGTTGAGTACGATAGGCCAGTGCCCTTACTTCATCAGCTACAACTGCAAACCCTCGACCAGCTTCACCAGCCCGAGCAGCTTCAATTGCAGCATTAAGTGCTAACAGGTTGGTCTGTTCCGCAATTGAGCGAATCACTACCAAGACCTGACTAATCTCATTGGCATTTTGTGCCAACAACTTAACCTCTTCCGAAGTATCAGAAACGTTACCAACAAGCCGGTTAATAGACTCTAAAGCCTGACTAACCTTTTCTCGACCTTGATAGGTGCTCTTATCAGCAGCTTTTGAGTCATCAGCAGTATTAACAGCGTTGCGAGCCACTTCTTCAACCGCTGCTGTCATCTGATTAACTGCCGTAGCTGCTTGGTCAATTTCAGCACTTTGCTGATTAAGTCCGCGATTCGTATCCTCAGTTACAGCATGTAGCTCTTCCGAGGCAGAGGCAAGCATATTGGACGATTCAGAAATTTTCTCTATTGTCTCATGCAGACTATCTTGCATCCGCTTCAAAGCAATCAGCAGATGAGCAGGCTCATCGCTTCCAGTAACATGAATATTTTGAGTAAGATCACCACTGGAAACTCTATCAGCAACTATAACTGCCTCAGATAGTGGAGACACAATGCTCCGAGTCAACACGATAGCAATTACGACCATTAGCATCAAGATCAGGATCAACGCTACAACAATCATAAACACTGCAGCATCGAATGCTTTTCTTGTCTGATCGGCGGCGTGAACAGCACCTTGCTCATTAAACCTGATCAGTTTATTCAAGGCAGCCATCATCTGATCCGCTGCACTAGCAAGCGGCCCATTAGCCACTTCAATCTCATCACCACGTTCTACTGACGCAAGTACACCATCCAGTATCCGCTCTTGATAGGATAAATATTTGGCGTAATAACTTTTGAAGTCCTCAAACAGCTTTCGATCATCAGGTGAGTCTATTCCTTTTTCATAATTAATTAAAAAAGCGGATATTTCTTGATTGATACGTCTTACCAAACCAACCGTTTCTTTTAACTGATCGCCTTCTTTCATGGTAAGCGTCCTGAGCGTCAACGCTCTGGTACGCCCCAGACCACTACCAATCTCTCCCACGTCCTGCACCGCTGGCAACCACTCGACACGGATTTCAGCAGTCGCGTCATCCATCTCGTTGGCTTGGAACAGAGCAATCAACCCCATCGCCAAAACCAATAACCCAATTATCGTAAAGCCGAGGCCAGCCCGACTCCCGATATTCATATTTCTCAAGCTCATAATCCCTCCTTTCATCTTTAAACCCAATGGTATTTAACGACAATATCGGCAACAACTCATAATTCTTTAAGGATATTTTGTTAGGCCATACTTTATTTCGCAATAAATCTTCGACTAATTGACGAGCCTTTTGCTCTCAGGTATGATCCGCCCGTCTACGAGGAATGGATTTTCCTACTTGATCGACATTTGCCCGCCTAGTGCGGGCTTTTTTTGCCAACAACAAGTGCAAGTCTTTACCTCCAACATCCAGCCCTATGGATGCCATCTTGTCTTTTGCTCGTTTAACGAAGAGCAATCCGTTAAGCCCTACAAAAGCACCCTCTGCTTTAAATTCCTTTTCGAGACTTTTACTGTACTCGTCAACCAACCTCATTAATTAGTCTTCTACCTCATCAGCGAAACGTGTATTAAATAATCTATTCATAGTAGCTGTAATTGTTAATTACTAACATTTTATCACACTAGGATTCATTTGCTAATTCCAAACCACAGGCAATAAAAACCCGCCAAAGAGCGGGCTTTTTACTATTCAAATTTGACAAAACAACAATATATGGCAATTTGAATAGAACAGAAAAAGAAAACCACCTTGGGGAAGGTGGCAAGACATACATACATATAACAATATTTTATAAAACTTACACCTCCATTTAATCACCAAATAAAATATTGTCAAGTCCCTTCTCAAGGTTTTCTTTTTCTAAAATTAATATTAGAAGAGGATAACGATGGGATGCGTAAAAATATTTGAGGACTACTTACCAAATAGACCTTATCACACAGACGATTTAGTCAGTGGCCTAAAAATCAATAAAAAAGAAAAAGCAAAACTTGCTCGACTGGTCCAACCAAACGGGCCAACCCATAGATACTGGATGGTTTTCGACCTCGACAGATCCAACGCCGGAATGCATTGGGATGACGTTGGAGCACCAGCACCTAACCTAATCGCTCGAAATCCAGCCAATGGGCACGCCCATTTGCTCTACCTGCTACAAACCCCTATCCGAACCGCAATCGACGCTAAAACAGCCCCTTTACGCTACGCTGCAGCCATCGAAGCAGCATTGCGTAACCTTCTGGGAGCAGATAGAGGCTACTCCGGTTTGATCTGCAAGAACCCAATCAATTCCCATTGGATCGTCCAAGAATGGGAATCCACCCCATACACGCTGGACGATCTTGCCGACTACATCGATCTCACCCCTGAAAAGGCCAAAGAGAAGCCCGTAGAGGACTATGGTCTTGGTCGTAACTGTATGCTTTTCGATGAGTTAAGAGCGTGGGCATACAAAGCCATCCGCCAAGGGTGGCCCGACTACAACCAATGGCTAAACGCTTGCCTTGACAGAGCCATAGGCTACAACGTCAATTTCTCCACCCCCTTGGACATATCCGAAGTAAAACACACGGCCAAAAGCGTAGCGAAGTGGACGCATCGAAACTTTACCCGTGGCACCTTTGACGATTATGTCGCCAGAACCCATACAAGCGAGATACAGGCTTTTAGAGGCTCTCTTAATGGCAAGTCAAAAAGACTTAAAGGTATTGATATGCTCGCATCAGGTGCAACGGTCAATGAGGTAAGCCAAGAACTACAAGTCAGCCATAGGACTGTATATCGCTGGGTAAAAAAGCAATAGCATTATAATTTGTGACAAAGCCTATATCAGATAATAGCACCCTGTGAGGGTGTTTCTTCTTCCTCCCCTCCCTCCTTTCCTCCCATTCCTCCCTATATACACCCACGTACATACCCACCGACACCTCAATAGCCGTATCACTCACGGAAACGGGTCAAACGGGGCCGTTCTCGCTTGAGCGATACAAATCCTCGCCCAAAGTTAAAGACACGCCCTAACGCCTTAATTTCGCACTACACTGCCGAATAGCCTACATAGGTTTGGAGATATATCCCCGAAGCTATATGTATGTATACATACATATCAAATCCCATAGGACAACCCACCACAGCAGCCCACTTCAATTTTCCAAAAACCTGTATTTTTGTCATAAACCCAAAACAGGTCATTTTCGATAAAAACCAACCCCATCGACCCGCAAGCATTAAAATGCTATTTTCAAAAAAAATCTTGAAAATTTTTTACAACTTTATATCAAATTATAGATAACTCGATTTTTCCGACCATCACTTTATGGCTTAATTACGGCAAAAAACGTTGTCAATAGCAAAACGAAAATATTTTTATCGTTCAACCTTATTTGAATTTAGGGTGCAACTCTATCGCATTCTACTTAGTTGATATTTGCAATTAACCCCGACTAAAAAATCAAACCATACTTTCAAAAATCTCTCCAATTTTAATTTCAGGATTGAACGTGGGGGATAGGTCACGTAAAAAATTGAAAATTTCAAAACCCTGCCTCCGATTGGCGGCTCGCCAAAAGCTAGCGTAAAACTTCGGAGATATATCCCTGAAGCATTGACTTATTTTAAACCTATGCTATTTGTATTTAAAACAGCATAGGAGAATATATGAAAAAATCAGAAATAGCGGGAAAGATAGGCGGCATGGTTGGTGGTTTCAAACGACGAGAGCGTCAAAGATTTTTAGTCAACTTCCTAAAAATAATAGAAATTGAGGAATACCCTAACTTAAGGCTAACATCAAGCCTCGCCAAAAAACTCATTGCGGCATTTTCTGGCTATAAATCCATCTCTAATGATGTATTGGTAAAAGAGTTTGGAAGAACGAACAACAAGGTAAAACAGCAAAACCTCGATGAGATTGTAAGCCTTATGGTGGCAAGACATAGAGATACATACAAGGACCTGTGGGGCGATGCAAAACGAAAAATTGAAGATGATGCTAACGAATACAAAAAACGCATAATCGAAGAAATGCGACCTCACTAAACCCAAACCATGTAACGCCCCACGATACATACTTATATCCTCGAAGCCATTTTCTTGCTTCGCGGACACAAATTATACTTTGACAGAGTATAAACACCCCACCACGCTTTAAATCAAACAGCCATAAGTTCAAGGTTATATCCCCAAACCTAATTCTGTTGTTTTTTTGCAAGCACTCTTTTATATTTTATCTTTTATGTAATAATAAAAATAAGAACAAAAGATATTTACATGACAATCAAGAGAAAACAAAAAGGTTTAACCCTATTTGAAACCCTGCTTTCCTTATCAATAGTAATGGTCCTTGTCGTCAGCTTCCTCTATTGGTATATGGAACGACAACGCGAGCAACAAGCAACAATATTCGGAAAAGATATAGTTTCAATTATCACCGCATTTGACAAGCGTATCCATCTCGATGGGTGGGACATAGATAACTTCAAGAACGGCACTGAATGGAGTGGTTCCCCTGAAATCCTTGAAATGCTCAATAATGAATTTGTCGCTAAAGAATCCACTTGCGGAAATGAAAAAAGCTGGGTGCCTGTTTTATCTAAAGAGAAATCAACTCAGTTACTTCCGTGTAAATTCTGGTCAAGAATCCCATATGACTTCATTGCGAAAGCAAAAATAACCCCAGATGAAGAAGGCTTTATAAAAACTTTCAAGGTGATATTCCAACCTAAAAACTTATCGTCATTTTCACAAAATTTTCGATATTTCAACAGAGCGAAAATTGCTGCCAATGCTAATGACTCTTTAAATGTAACTGGCGGTCATCAGTTCTACTTTGCTTCTCTTTCCGACCCAGATACAAAAATAACTAACACCGAATGCCTTGCCTTAAAAGCAGACTGCACCCTAGTCGCTACCTACGACCGAGAGGGCGGCAACGAGTATTTAAGAGTGGATGGAACTAATTCCATGTTAGGTTCAGCCGTTACATTTAAAGAATCCAAAGGGCATAACAGGCTCCGTTGTATCAAGTGGATCAAAGATACTAGCGGTGGTGCTTGGGAGTCGAAAACCGTAGATTGCGGTATCGGAATCCACACCGAAACGGGTAGCCCAGTGGCGGTGGATGTTGCAGCAAACTCATCGACCAATGAAAGAGTTATGCTTGATAGGCTTTGCCCTGTATATACTCATTCCGCAGATGGACTTATCGAGTCAACTGAAAATGCACCTTGCGGAATGCTTCCCCAAGACGATGCAGGAACAGAGGTGGCCTATCAGGTCATTGACACCCTTTCCGCAGGAAAAGGGCTAATCAAAACGCTTTACACAGATACAATATTTTCAGACGAAATAAACACTAATTACATGAACGTCAAGAAGGACTTAGCGGTTTTAGGCAATTCCAGAATGGATGGAACCTTAACTGTTAAAGGTAGAGGGCAGTTCGACAACAACATAAACCTAACAAAAGTAGAAACCGCTGGTACCTCCTGCTCCCCTAACGGTTTACTTGCCAGAGATTCAAAAGGGTTAATTTTATCCTGTGAATCTGGCATTTGGACAACCCAATCAACGTCTGGCATGTATGCGTTTTTTAATGCTACAACCTGCCCACCGGGCTGGATACCAGCAAACGGCTCAGGTGGAACACTCGACCTACGCGGCCAGTTCGTAAGGGCTTGGGATAACGGCAAAGGCATCGATCCGGGGCGTTCCTTAGCTTCTGCACAAACTGATGATTTTAAAAGTCATACTCATACAGGTTCCACATCTAATAATGGATCTCACTCACATGGTTATACATCTGCTCATGCAGGTTATGAAGGGCCGCTTCAGTCAGGTACCGGGTTTGGTGATTCCTATGTAAGATCAGCAACAGAAGTAGCGGGTGCTCATTCTCACACCTTATTAGTCAATAACACTGGTGGAACTGAAACACGCCCTAAAAACGTGGCATTACTCGCTTGCATGAAAAAATAGCGTCACCTCTTTTATTTGGTTCGCTATATGGTATTTTATTATTAGATAACATAAAAAAGCAAAAATGAATAGAATAGCAATAACACTTTTAGCCGCTTTAACAGTTGGAGCAACCCAAGCAGGATATACGTTGATAATTCCCCTTGAGCAAAGCCACGGTGGGGCACTTCCTAATGGCTCGATAAATATCACCTCTAGAACTCCGGGCCTGCCAGTCGAAAACTGGCAGCCAGCCGAGCCACTTTATGGTAACTGGATAAATTATGGAACTTATTTTGGGTGCGACAATGAGAAATGGGAAGGTGAGAAGGCACCCTATAGCCGATACCGTGCAACAAACTCCACCTGCAAGCTAAATCAGACGAGAACGGTTCAAAATCGTGAGATAGAACAAACTACATTAGTTTATAGAAACGTCGGTGCAGATTCGATGGAAACAAGAACTCTTACAAATCAAACCTTTGTGAATATTGGCGAATGCGTCTACAGTTTTGACCCAAGCAATCCAGATTACTCTAACGCATCGTTTTGGACTGAACTATTACCCGGCAACGGCTTTAACACTTATTACATAACCATGCAAGGCACAATCTTTAATGAAATAATAACAAAAGAGCTAACCTCTTACTACTCAAACACTCGATCAGCGGTGTATTTCAAAGGAGACGCTAAATTAGAGAACATATTGCATTCCGGTAGCTACCATTATCACGAACTTTGCTACATCAGGATTTAAACTAAAATCACAAACAATACGGCAAAATGAGAAGGCCCATTATAGGTCTTTATTACGAAGTTTGTAAATCTTAGGGACTACACGATGAAACCATCAGATAAAATTATGCAATTTATGGACATGACTTTGAGCAATAAACTCAAAGTTTTTGGGAAGGATTCCTTTCACTTAATACTTGAGTTTATGGGGATATGCTGGGAGCTTGTGGTAATCACGATTCTCGCAGGAACGAGGCACATGCCACTCCTGATATTTATTCTTTTCTCCACAGTTATATTCTGTGAATACGAACAAATTCAACAGTTTTTTTCAATCACTTTATAGCATTCGCTGCCTATCGTAAAAATCTACTATGCTATAGAAAATGGATTGCAAACCAGCGAGGGACGCCAGATGGAAACAAAAATCAACGACGACAACACCAACATTGCGTATGGTGGCGTCTCAGGATACGTAAATACGGAAACCGAGCTCAAAACAAGCCCAAGCGGAGCGAAATATCTCTCGATTTTATTAGGGCGTGGAAAAGATGATCGAGGAAACGCTCTCGCCTCATATAACATTATAATCTTCGGAGAAGATGCTCAACTATTTTCAACGCAAATAAAAAAAGGCGACTTAGTTCGCTTCACTAGCATATCACTTTGCCCAATAGTTGAGAATGGCAAAACCTATGCCTCCTCATTCAAACTGGTAGGCAAAGATTTTAGAAAAATTTGTGTAGATGCACTAAAAACTAATCTTTGAATTTACACAATGCCGCATTAGCCAGCCTCACCATATCCAACCATTCTGAACAGCAAATTTTTGCATCTTGCATTAAGCACTCTGCCGCTATCAAGGCCTTGTGATAGTTATCTTCAGATAGCTCGACATGCAAATATTCAGAAACCCAGTCTTGGAAAACCTTCGGCTTAGTCGCCGACTTACTAACAAAACTCATTACAACACTAATCTCTGTGAACAATGCCTAACAATAACCACTCAAATTATACGTGAAATCTTCCACTCACGCTATCCGTTCGTCGGATAATGGCTTGAAAAGACAGGGCGGCGTTGACATTATTTACAAACTTGCTGCCTGAGTGCGTCAAAAGGTCTCACCCCTTGTGAAAACCTATCAACCGTAGGCACTGCCTACCTTATTTCCGTCCGTAATATCTGAGCCAAAAACTTAACCTCATCAGTCGAAGATGCTGGACAGTCCCTCTAATTGTTTATGTAAAGCATTAGCATTTCATTGGCAGATGCTGCTACAACTTCATTGATAGTGAAAGCCAATGAATTGGACAGAAACATTGAGGGAGTAAGATACAAACTGATAGGGGATATGAAAGCGGCAGTGGAATAACAACTTTATCCACGAGCCTTCAAGGATTGGAACGTGTTAGAAACTCAATCTAGCAAGGCTATCAATATTGAGATTTAAGTCGGCACTCAGATATTTTTAAAGCTATATTTCTATATGCTTCCTTTGTTATTAACTCACGCTCCGAAAAGTATTGACTTACGACAGAAGCATTAAACAACAAGCGACTAGACTGCTCGCCACCATTTTGATTAGCAAGTCTGTGACAATACAACAACAAAACCCCCAAAGTGGCCTCGTAAATACTTGCCCCCTCATTGACAGAAGCTTTTACAAAGTTTTGGAATTCAGACTCATTAACGTGCGTCAGTATTACATCGAATTCTAAATCAAAATAAATACTCAAGCTATGTTTAACCAACTCACTAGATTGTTGTTTTTTAAAGAAATTGGTTTGCATGATGTCTACCATCCTTTGGCACAATAGCGGCACAAGGCTATCAACCAATTGTAAGGCTTGTGGGCACCGTTGCCAATCCAACATCACGCCAGACTTGCAAATCGCCAGAGGGTACTGTTGTGCATTTGAACCCAGAGTTCCCGGTCCCCATCGTCACGGGTACAAGTCCCCGCACCGTTGGCGACCCAGATCCAGAAACAAGCAAGAGTACGGCTCAGAACCTCGCCAGAGGCACCGAAGCATCATCAGATAGGGCTAGGTAGGCACAGGGGCCAAAAACGCTCAGAACGAGCAGCAGGAAGGAAAAACGACAGACGAAAAAATGGCGATCTGCAGTTCAGGTTTTTGCTACAAAACCTTGCTACAAATCGCCATTTTCTAATCCTCTTAAATCATTGATTTATAAGGACTTTTTCAATATGGCGGAGAGATAGGGATTTGAACCCTAGGTACTGTTGCCAGTACAACGGATTTCGAATCCGTTTTTGGCCTCATATTCTTTTGAGGTATTTTCATAAAATCTAATTAAATCAGAAACTTCGACGCAAGGTGACGCAACAGCATTCCACACCATTCGGGGGATCGATTCCCCCAAGATTCCCCCACAGCTTCTGATAGCATTTGGCCTCTCCAAACCAGCGTCGTAGCTCTACTCACCGCTACCCCAGCGTTTACTGATTTACCCCATGGATGAACAGATGACTACAGATAATCCAGCCGCTCGCGCATTTCGCGTACTGAAAGCAATCGAAGCGATGCCTAGCACAACTGAGGCGAAGAAGGCATGGCGTGAAGCATTGGGAATAAAGGGGAATGATGAAGGCCCCCTGCTGATTGGGCTTGGTCAATTCATCGCGGTCACAACCGAAGCCGTTGAGCTTATGAATGATCGATACCCTCCCCTGAAATCCCAGACCACCACGTGGCACCGGACGTTCACGAAGGCCATGCAAGAGCAGGTGTTAACTAGCCACATCTCGACTTTCACATCGAGATATAGCAGCGCCTCGAACGATTTCCTACAGGTCATGAATCAAATGCTCGCTATAGATTCGCCTCCTGAAATTGACAGCCTGGTTATTCTCGATTTCCAGCAGGCTATCTCGAACTTGATCAAAGAAGTTATAAGCAGCGACGTTGAAATCAAAGTTAAAGAATACCTTGTCAAGTCACTTAGAAAAGTGGAATCAGCACTTGACAATTACCGCTTCACTGGAGTCGTACCGGTACTGGAGTCAATTGAGATCGTAGCTGGCCATATGTTTACTGACTCGAACTTCAAAAAATCGTTGGACGCAGATCTCGGATACAAGGTCTTTTCGACCTTGGGTGCAGTAGCCGATGGCGTGTCAATAGCTACCGGAGCACCGCCTTCTCTGTGGGCTCAGTTGGGAGAAGGCTTGAGAGGTCTCTTACCGCAATCAGTCTGATATCAGTGAAGACGGGGCAGGTCTTTGCCCCGGGCCGTGGCCACCACGCGCAGTTGATAGTCGGATACCGCCTGGAACAAAGATTCCGCCAGCAGCCGCAGCCGCTCGACCTCCTCGGCCGGCGCGCCGCAATCCTTGGCCTGGTGATACTCGCGCATTGCGTCGATGGCCTGCTGAATCAGCGGCTCGCCGGCCTCGACCATGCCGATGAAGGTGCGCTTGTCCACTGCCCTACCCCTGTCACTTGATCAGCCCATTATAGGACGCTTCGCACGCCTGCCCCGCTATTCTGGCTTGGTCATAAGCTTTCGCCAGCTCTCCCGCTCGAGCATCAGCCCGTGTGAGCAGGTCGGAGAGCACCATGGCGGCGCGGGTGGCTGCCTGGCCTCGGGCGATAGCGCCGGTATCCGGGCCGGGGCAACTGACAGAGGCTGCGAGCTGGGCTGCGTCGTGCTGCAGCCGCTGGCCAGCAACATCAGCGCCAGCAGCCCCGGAGTCAGCCATCTGGTGTTGTTCGTGTGCATGGACTCTCGTCTCCTCTTGCGCCCGGGCGCGTCTCTGTTCTTCCGCGCGCGCATCGCGCTGGCCAAGCGCCTCGGCCAGCCGATCGCCGCTATCACGCTGCGCCGATGTGGCCAGCGCCTGACTGCGCTCCACCGACCGGCCATGCTGGTATGTGCCCCAGTATGAAGCCAGCACCAAGGCCAATAGGCCCAGCCGCACCGGCCAGTTCATGCCAGCGCTCCGCCGAGCTCCACCCAGCGCCCGAGCAGCTTGTCCAGGCGGTGCGGGTTTTGCCCATAGCTGTTGCCCGGGAAGCTGGCCCAGATGTTCGAGCACTTGGCGATCGCCTCCTGAATGCGGCCGGCTTTGACATCGTCGAGGGCGCGGCGCTCGCGGATCTGCTGCAGGGCTACGCGATCCTGATTCTCAGGGGTGAAGCCGCCAGACAGGCGCAGGCTGACCCGGTACGCATCCCAGTAACGCTCGAGCAGCTGGTACCGGCCGGCAGCGGTGCTGGTGACCGGTTTGCCGTTGATGGGGAATGTCAGCTTGCGCCTTGGGTGGTCGGCGTACCCCTGGAACAGGCCGCCACCGTACAGCACGTTGTAGCCGTCATCGCAGGCCTTGACGGTGGACGTGCCTTCCGAGAAAGCGATCAGGTCCAGGAACCGGAGCACGTTGGCGCCTCCGGCCTGAGTTTCGGTGAGTCTGGCCATGGTTTCTCCAGGCGTAAAAAAGCCCGCGTTGAGCGGGCATTGGGTGGTTGCGAACGCCGTCAGGCAGCAGACGCCTCAGGCTCTGGTGCTGGCTCTGCCGGATCTTTTGCGCTGATGGAGACTTTGGCGGTGTAGTCCTTCAGTACCTGGGCGACACAGACCTGGGCGGCCGGGAACTGGCTCAGAATCTCGCGTGCTCGGGCGTCGGCCTCCTCCTGGGTGGCGTAGCGAGTTTTGTTGGAAACTTCGTAGTCATTGCTCAGGTTGATGGCGACAAATGGCATGGGTAAATCTCCAGGCAAAAAAGCCCGCTCGATGGCGGGCATTGGGTAGTTGGCTTGGATTCAAGCCTTGGGGTGTTGCTGCTTGATCTGCTGCAGGATCGAGAAGAACGGCTCAGCCTTGGGCATATGCCCTTGATTCATCGCGTGCCACAGCATGTCCAGTTGCTCCTCCACCGGCGGGTACTCGGCCGCACGGCGCTTGGTGTGGTCGCTCTTATGCTGAATTTTCAACGGTGAACTCCTGATCGCGGTATGGCCAGAGGCTGACCGTAACGGCGTATATACCCGGCGCCGAGAATCCCAGCTCGATGTCACTGCCGTCAGCGGTGTAGGTTTCGCTCTCAATGTTGACGGCGGCACCTTCGGGCACCCCCTTCAACCAGAGCCCTTGGAGAACCGCCCCCATCTGGGGACGCTCCTTGAGCATCTGCCCCACCACGAAGTGTTCGGCCGGCCTTGCCGGGGTGGCCACCTGGATGAAAGGCCGGTCGGTGTTGAGCCTGATGATCTGCTTCCCGTACTCGGGCGGGCAGCTGACGGCAAATACGATCCGGCCGTCAGGCTCATAGGCTGCGAAGTGTCCAGTGTTGCTCATCGTTTGGTTCCCATCGCAAAGAGGTTATGATTTCTCACGCCGACCCCCGTGTTCTCCCCCCACCACTTCACAGTGACGACGAAATACCCCGGGCCAACGCCGATTGATCCCATCAGGTTAGGGAAACCGTCCGCCCAATCGCCTCCACCTTCCGCGATCACCAGGCCGTTGATATCCATCTGGAATTGGTACTTACGGATACCACTGCCAAACCCTTGGTAGCAGCTGTACTGGGCCGTGATGAAACCACCCTCGTCCATTTGCACGCCGACGGCGACCAAGTTCTGCCATTGGCCTACTCCCGCACCCAGCACATTCCCGGGGCTATTTGCCGATACCGGCACGGTGACGGCGTTCCCACGAATGCGCAGCGTGTCGATTTCTGCCACCCCGATCTTCGCGGACGTAATCGCACCGTTGGCGATCTTGGCGTTGATGATGCTGCCATCACGAATGAAGGCATCATTCATAAATACCTGGCCGCCTTGAATCGCAAACGGGCTGACGTAACCATTGCCGGCGGCGTTGATTACCGCGAACTGGTCCGCCAAGACGGCCACGACCGACTGCAGCACACCATTCTGGTTCTGAATGCCTACTCCAATCCCACCGAGCGCATAAACTCCGCTTTGCGTAACTGCAACCTTGATCGAGAACTGAGCGTTGACCCGATTATTCAATCCGGTCTGCGCGGTACTGATCTGCTGTACCGAAGCATTGGTGGCCCCCAAAGACGATTGGGTGCTCTGAATTTGCTGACTGAGTGCTCCATCAGCATCGCTTCGGGCCTTGGCTTCGTTCTGAATCGCGGCGTTGGCATCGCCTACGGCGGTGTACAGCCCGTCCGTACGCTTGGCCTCCGACTCGATCCTCGTTCCTTGCTGCGTGACCTTCGTGTCGAGCGAGGACAAAGCGGTTGCCTGCCCGGCGGCCTGCCGCGTCGACGTGCCAGGGATGAAAGCAGACGGAGCGGTCGACTCCCCTACTTTCTCCTCGAGCATGAAGCCGTCGAACCAGGTGGTCCCCGCAGCGGCACCAGCTTGGGTATACAGCACAACGATAGCCGGACCTGCTGCTGCAGCTGGAACGGTGATCACAGTACTCACGCGGGATAGGTTGGTGCCTACGTTCACGCTCGAAAGCGCTACCTCAACCGCAGATCCATCGCTGCTCTGGTAGCGCAAACGAACTGCTACACCGTGCGCAGCGCTGCCCTTTGCCCAAGCTGAAAAAATGTACTGCCGGCCTGCGGTCAAGCGCAGGGTGTAATCTGTTGCACTTGCAGCCAGGTACAGCCAGGCGGAACCCGACGGCGAGTCCGCCTTGAGCAGGTAGCCCGAGTACGCCGCGGCATCCTGCTCGCTCGACAGCGTCAAGGTCGAGGCCTTGTGCATCGAAGGTAGCGCGACGGTAAACGCGGCGTACTCAGCCGGAATCAGATTGCTGCCAGTTCCACCAACTGCGCCGATCTGGCTGCTCAAGCGGTTGACGCTGTTGCTGGCCGCCGTCAGACCGGTTTCTGTCGCAGCAACCCGACCCGATAGCGTGTTCACCGCGGCCGTACTGGCCTTGGTCGCAAGGCCGCTGGAAGTGCTGTTGACGGTGTTTTCCAGCGCGGTGGTGCGACTGGTTGCGCTGTCGATCTTGCCGGCCTGCTGACTTACCGCAGAACTGAGCGCATCCACCGCTGTGGACGTCGCACTCTGGTCGGCGAGCACTACCTGCCCGTTATCGCGCCACCCCGTCATCACCGCGCTCAGCTCGAACTGGGCACGATCCACCTCCATGAAGGCTGTGCTGATCGTGCTGGTACCGTAGCAAGTCACGAAGAAGTTGCACTCAACGGCACCGTCCGGCGCGACAGCACTCAACGAAATGCGGGCAAAATTTCCGGACGCAACGGTAAAACTTGCCTGCGGCCCGGGAAGGCCACTGCCCGCGCTGTTCAAGAACTGAATCTCGGCCCGAACGTTGAGCCCTGCCGTGCCGCGCATGTAGGCCGACAAGGTGACTGGCGTTCCAGGCTTCAACGCGATGCGCCGACTGCTTGGGTTGCCGATGCGCGCCCACACGCTGGCACTCATGCCGGTCACGTCAATGCGCTGAGCTGACTCCTTCGGATTCAGTGCGGACGCGACCACAGACGGCGACACCGTGGCACCCGAGCCGCTGGCGACCGCCCACCCTTCTGCCAAGCCATTGGCGCCCAGCTTTTCGAACGACGGGTTGTAGATCAGGTTCTCTCCGCCGGCGTTTCCGATGCTGTTGCTCACTTCTGTCAGTTGGCCAGACACACTGGTCAACCCTGATTCGGTCGCGCCGACCCGCCCCGTGAGCGCCGAAGTTGCCAAGGCATTGCTCGCTGTATCGCCCTTAACCTGAGTCAGCGACGCGTCGATTCGTGTAATGGCTTGGCCATCAGCCGTGATCTGCTGTCCCTGCTGAGAAACAGTTGACCCCAAGGTTTGCAGCGCCGACGAATCAGCTTTCAAGATCACCTGGCTGAGTGCCGACTGAGCAGCAGCTGCCGCATCGGTGGCAACTTTATCCGTCACCGCGACCCAAGCCGAACCGCTCCAGCGTTTCGGGGTGTTGGCGTTGCTGGTGGTGTCAATCCACAGGTTCTGTACCAGGCGGTCAGCGACGGCAGGCGCTGCCGATTGAACGATGACCTTGCCCTTCCCACCCGCCAGCGTGGCCGCATCTTGCGCAGCCTGCTGGGCGGCTGTGACGTTGCTGTTGGTCGCGGTCAAGCCGTTCTGCAGAGAGACGATTGATCCAGACTGGGAGGTCAACGATGACTCCGCCTGGTCGACCCGCCCCGTGAGGCTCTGCACCGCACTCGCTGTGGCGGCAGCATTGCCCGCGTCTACCGCCCCGTTGTCGCGCCATCCAGTAACGACAGAGCTGAACTCGATCTGAGTCCGGTCTGCCTCCAGGAAGCCAGAAGTGATGGACGCAGTTCCGTACACCGTTACGAAGTAGTTACACCTCACTGCTCCAGCTGGAGCCACGACAGTGTGAGATACACGGTTGAAATCACCAGTTAGAGCGATGTTTGAGGCTACAGGAACCCCGCTAATCCCTCCGCCGGCGCTGTTCAGAAACTGGATCTCACACCGGACAGTGATGCCCGGAGTACCGCGCACAAATGCCGACATGCTGACCGGCGTGCCAGGGCTTACTTCAACACGCCGTGTTGATGGATTGCCGATCCGCGACCAAGCAGAGGCCGAGACACCCGTCACATCAATACGCTGCGCGATCTCTCCAGCTGCCAGCGCCGAAGGCGCAAGGCTGGGTGTAGTCGTGACACCACTCGCACCCGCGGTCGCCCACCCATCAGCCAAGCCATTGACACCCTGCTTTTCAAACGACGGGTTGTAGATCCAGTTCTCTCCACCAGCTTGACCAAGCGCGACGTCAATCTTCGTGAGCGATTGACCTTGTGCAGTGAGCTCCTGGCCTTGCTGGGTGACCGCGTTGCCCAACACCTGGACTGTTGAGGCGTCAGCCTTCTTGCTCACGCTGTCAGTCAGCGAAGTCAGGGCCTGGCTCTGGGAGGTCAACTGCTGGTCCTGGGCTGCGTCCTTCTGCTCGGTGGCGGTCACACGGCTCGTGACCTGCTGCAGCGCCTGCGAACTGGCCTTGCCGTCGATGCTGGTCTGCATGCCGTCCATGCGGGTGGCTTGCGACGTGAGCTTGCCCTCGGCATCGCTGACCCGGGTGGTCAGGCTGCTGACTACCGTGGCGTCGGCCTTAGTCTGGGCCAAGGCCAATGCGCCGGCGGCAGCTGCGGCAGCATCGGTTGCAACCTTGTCAGTAACAGCGACCCAGGCGGTGCCACTCCACCTCTTCGGCGTGTTGGCATTGCTGGTGGTGTCGATCCAAAGGTTCTGAGCCAGACGGTCGGCGACGGCAGGCGCGGCCGACTGAACAATGACCTTGCCCTTCCCGCCCGCCAGCGTGGCCGCATCCTGCGCAGCCTGCTGGGCAGCCGACACGTTGCCGTTGGTGGTGGTAAGGCTCGACTGCAGGCCCGAGATCTGCTGGGCCTGGGCTGAGGTGGCGCCCTCCAGGGTTTCGACTTTGGTTTCCATGGTCTGGACGCGCGCGGCCATGCCGTTGGCCGTAACTACAGCTTGGCCAACATCGGTCCAGTAGGCGGTGTTCGGCGGCGGCGTGTTCAGCGGCACGGTTTTCAGGGCCTGGTACAACTTACCATCGCTGCCCAGGGCGCTTTGCCCGACGCTGTAGGCCTTGTCTTTCCGGTACGGCAACGAGCCGGCCAAGGCCGAGACGTTGGCGATCTGCTGCTGCAGGTCGGCCTTGGCAGCCGACACATCAGCGCTCACAGCGGTGATCTGCTGCTGCAAGTTGCCTTTGGTGGTGTTGAGGGCGTTGTTCACCTCACTGATCTGCTGGGCCAGTTCGGTCTTGGCCGTCCCTATCCGATCGTTCACCGATCCAGGGCCATTCTTGTCTATCAGGTCGATTCGGCTGGTAAGCTCCTGGCCCAGTTCACTCTCGGTGATCTGATCCTTGATCTGCTCGAGGATCGCGCCAGCATCAGCGCTGGCCATTCCGGCAACCACTGCCGGGGCCACCGGGAAGAACGGGCCGAGGTTGCCGGTGCGATCCACCAGGCGCGCCCAGAAGAAGAACCGCTGCCCGGCGCGCAGGCCCTGCATGACGTGCTCGCTCTGCGGATAGGCCAGGTCGGCCAACTTGGTGGCCGCCTCGAGGTCGGTGCCCTCGCTGTACCACAGTTCGGTGCGCTGGGTGTCCTCGGCACCAGCCGGGAAGCCCCACATGACCTTGATGCCGAACAGCAGGCTCTCGGTGGTAAGGTGAGTGACCGCCGGCGGCGGCGTCGTCTTTCCGGCCACGTTGGTCAGCATTGAGGTGGTCGGGATGGACGAGACATCCATGGAGCTGACTGCGCGCACGCGGGCCAGGTACTGGCCGGCATACACGCCACGCACGTCGGCAGCCAGCTCGCCGGTTCTCGGCACCTTCACCCAGTCCCGCGAGCCCCAGCGCCACTCAACGTCGTAGGCCACAGCCCCGGGCGCTGCATCCCAAGAGATCGTCATGGTGGTGACGGCCATACCTTGGTCCACAGAAGAGTGGCTGCCGATCAGCACGCGCGCCGGGGCATCTTGAACGCCCGGTGGCAGAACGCTGATGGGGCGGTCATCGATCACCGTCCCGTAGTCAATGGCGTCGAACTTGCTCGGCTCGTACTGGATGCACTCCAGCTGGAACTGGTGCCACTCCGGGCGCGTGACGTTGCGCACGTAGAACTGCATCAGTTTCAGATCATCGAAGTCCAGCACCCAGCCGGATTCAGGCTGCGGCACCTCGCTGAAGTCCGCCATGACAGTGATCTGGCGGCCGGCCACAGAGCGCACCTGGCGCGCCTCGGACTTGCCGCTGGGCAGGTTGACCAGCAGGCGGGCACCAGTCGGCACCTCGATGTCACGGTCGACCGTCACGACGCGCCCGGCCACGGCGGCGATACGGCCACCGTTGGCGCGGCCTGCCAGCATCGGGTCGGACAGGGTGATCACCTTGCCCGGCTTCGGGATGTAGCCATCCAAGCCTACATGGAAGCTGGCACCGCGCAGCTGCAGCTGCTCGGTCATGAGAGCCCACTGGCCGGCGCGCTGGGCCTGGCCCCGCGACGTGCAGCCGACAGCCTCCACAGAGATCTCGCGCACGCCATACTCAGCAATGGCGCTTTCATCGAAGACCGGCTCTTTGTCGGTGTCGTAGCCGCGATCTGGGTCATCGAACGACACCATGGCCTGGCTGTGCCGATCGCGAAGCTTGCTGCCGGTGTACTTGACTGCGCCGTCGTCGAGGATCTGCGACAGGGTGTAGTTGTAGACCGGATCCTGCGGCATATCGGCGTTGACGGTGATCTGGCTGCCGTCCCAGAAGGCCAGGCCATGGAAGATGGCCGCCAGGTCCTGCAGAACGGCCCAGGCCTCGGCCTGCTTCTGCAGGTACAGGTTGCAGGTAAATCGCGGCTCCTGGCCGCCAAGTCCGTTCGGCACCAGCTGGTCGCAATACTGCCCGATGCGGTACAGCGACCAGCGATTGATCATGGTCGCGTCGATGCGATCGCCAAGGCCGTAGTAAGGGTGCAGGGCCAGGTCGAAGAACACCCAGGCCGGGTTGTTGGTGTAGGCCTCCTTGAAGGTGCCATCCCAAACGCCGTTGGTGGTGCCGGGGCCGCTGGTGGCGTAGGTGCGGTTCACCGGGTCGTAGTTCATGGGCACGCGCACGATTCGCCCGCGCATCAGCACGGCGATCTTGGCGATATCGCCACCGAACTGCTCGGCGTCGTACTCCACGCAACTGACGGCGGTCAGCGGGTATTCCTGATCGCTGTCGACCACCTCGGCGATGGCCTCGACGTACATCCCATCCTGCACCAGCGAGCTATTAGCCTCCGGCGTGATCCGGCGCGCGCGAATCGCCCAGCGGCTGCCGGCCGGCAGATCGATGCGATGGGATCGCTCGTACTTGGTGACGTTCTTCCGGTTGACCTCGGAGGTCAGCACCTGCTGGAACGGGCCGTTGTCGGTAGAAACGTCGACCGCATACTCAATACGAACGCCATCGATGTTGCCGCCCGAGTCCTGGGACTGCAGCTGTGGCCACGAGAACCGCAGGCGCACGGCGTCCAGCATGGAGTTGGTGATGGTGTAGACGTAAGGCGTGGTACTGAGCAGCTGCTGGCCAACGGCAATCTCGTTGCTCGACTCGCTGATCCCGGTCATGCGCTCCTGGTTCAGCTCGCCAGAGCGGAACTGCCACTTCACGCCTGGGTAAGTCAGGGTGCCGTCTTCCGCCATGACTGGCGTGCCATCCAGCTTCACAGAACGCAGGCCGTTCACCGGGCCCACGATCGGCCCCCAGCTCCACAGATAGAGCATGCGCACCGTGGCGATCGACGGAACGCTGTTGGAAGCGATGCTGGGCTGTTTCTGCTTGGCTGAACCGCCCTTGCTGCCGACCACCTGCCGCTTGCTGGCTGCAGTGGCGCGCCGCGGCGCGCGCTTCAGTGCTTGACCCATTCCACTCTCCAAAAACGAAAAAACCCGCCGAAGCGGGTCAGGTGTTGCCGGCGATCACAGCCGGTCTTGCGTGTAAATTCCGCCGGACTCGACGGCCCCGCCGATCTCCCGCTCGCCGTACAACAGCGGGTAGGGATTGCCCTGGGCGATCGTCGTGACCGCACCACCGAAGCCATAGCTGGGGTTGTTGCCGTCCTCGTTACGGTCCAGTCCGCCGGTTTTGGGGGTTGGCGACAGCATTTGCACAACTCCAGATGCCGCCATGGCCGCGCCGCCGGCCATCATGGCGACGCCGTAGGCAGAGGTAGTGCCGAACGTGAAGTAGCCGGCGACGATCAGCACCACGCCGAGGATGGTCGTGAACAAACCGGCCTGCTTGCTGCCCTGGATGATCGGCGCGATGCGGATATCGCCGGCGTCATCGCCCTTCAGATCCAGATCATCCGCTGAGAGGTTGCGAGTGCCCGAGAACACGGTGAACACCAGGCCCCGCTCTTCACCGTTGGACAGGAACTCCTCGAAGCCTGGGACCATGTTGCAAAGGGCCTGAATGGCATCGCGGGTGCTGTTCACGTCCAGAACGTACTCGCGGCCGAAGTGCTTGCGCAGCACGCCGTACAGTTTCACCGTGCGTTTCATGGCTGGTAGTCCTTGTGCCGCAGGATCAGCCGGCAGCGGCTGGCCATGGACCAGCCGTAGACCTCGCGAGTTGACGCCCTGCCGGCCATGTGGTGGTAGATGAATGGCCCGCTGCCACCGAGTGATGCCGCCGGCTCACTGGTAAGGTCCGGTTGACTGCCCAGGTAGATGGCCGCGTGGTTCGGGTGGAAGCACGGCCGGCCAGGCGATGGCACCATGAACACCAGCATGTCGCCACGCTGCGGCACGTCCACCTGGTAGAAACCGGCGCCAGCGAAGTTCGCCTCGTACAGGCTCGGGCCGCCCTCCTGCTCCCACCACAGGTCATCTCGTTCGAAGTTGGGCAGCACCAGCCCGGCCTCGCGGGCGTACCAGTCGCGACAGGCGCCCCAGCAGTCGAGCAGGCCGTGGGCGAACTCGCGGCCCAGCAGCGGGGCCTGGTAGCCGGACGGCTTGAACCACTGCATATCGCCGCCGGGCCAGCCGACGATGCCCCATGGCACCTCATGGAGCTCGCAGCTGACCAGGTCAGCCATGCTCGGCATAGGCGCGGCGTCGGGGTGGCTGTGCACGATCGCCAGCAGCTCGCCCTGGTCTTCGGCGTTCGCCAGGTCCTCGTGGTGCAGGCGGAAGTTCTCCCGCGGCGTCTTCGCCAGGTTGCGACATGGCACGTAGATCCGGCCCTGGTCGGTCTTGATCAGCACCCCGCACGCTTCGGCCGGGTACTCGCGTTCGGCATGCTCGCGGATCGCGGCCTGCAGTGTTTGGTTGATGCGCATCGATTACCTCGAACTGGCGATCAGGCTCGCGCCCATGGAGCCGCCGAAGCGGCGGGTGTTGCCGCGGAGCTTGCAGCTCTTCCACCGCCCCGGGCAGCGGTCGAGCGCCGGGTTGTCGGTGGGTTCATCCTGTTTGGTGTACATGGCCGCGCCGGTGTAGGCGCAGGCCTCGCCCCGGTACTGACCCCGGCAGGCCCAGCGGCACAACTTGGTGATCTGCTGGCTCGGCAGCATGATGCCGCCCATATCCAGCGGGCTGGACAGCTGGAACGTCACCTGCTGGCGGTCTTCATCGGTCTTTTGCTCGATGTACCAGAGGTTTTCCCGCGCCTGGTTGGACGCCGCCGGGTTCCCGTCGGGGAAGTTGGCCGCATCGAGGAAGTGCCGGAAGGTTTCGATGACCTTCACCTTGGAGCCGACCAGGTCCTTCAGGGCCAGGCACAGCGCGGTGACCGCGCCCCTCACCCCGTTGATTTCGTTGACCAGCTGCAGCGTCGGCGTGGCGGGCCGGCCGTCGCCACGGATGTCGAAGCCCTTGGCTTCCAGCTGCATCGCCGAGTACAGCTGGCCCTGCCAGATGATGTCGGCCTCTTGGGCGTGGCCGTGGAAGCGCATGATGTTGCCGCCCAGGCGTGTCGCGTCCACTTCGAACAGCCGGATCTGGTTGCCCGGCTCGAGCTTCTGGATATCGGATTCGAATGTCATGGGGCCTCAGAAAGAAAAACCCCGCAGTGCGGGGTCAGTAGGGGGTGAATGTCTGCTTCATGGTGAAGCTGATCTCGAAGAGCCCGGCGCCCTTCGGGTCGAGCTTGTAGCCGTTGGCCTTGTACCGGCCCTGCGTGCCGCCCGGCGGCGTCCAGAGGAAGGACTTGTAGCCTTCGTGCCGGTCGAGGAAGTCGCGCATCAGGCGCAGTTCTTCGCCGGCGTCGAGGCTGCCCACGGCCTTGTGCGACCACTCCTGAGTCTTGGTGTTGATCCCGGTACCGCCGGCCTGGGTGTAACCGTCACCGAAGTCGTTCTCCCACACCCGCTGCTTGATCTCACCAGCCGCACCCACCCGGGTGCAGAAGCTGAACGTTTCCGCCATCACCGTCTCCAGAGAATGCCGCCCTGCTGGGTGGCCTTGTAGATCGCCTGCTCCATTTGCTCCTCCAGCCCCTTGGCCATCATTTCTCCCTGTCGGCGCGCGGCGTCGTCGCTCATGCCGGGCTGAGCCTGGACGGTGACCGGTGCGTTGATCGTGACGCCGCCCCCGCCGCCCGAGCCTGCGCCAGCATCGTTCGCGTTGCGCAGGTACTGAGTCAGGTCGCGGTTCTGGTTCGGGTTCAGCACCCGCTCTCCGCCGTCGAGCAGCCAGGTGCCCTCTCGCGGAATGTTGTCGAGGCCGTTGTGAGCCATACCCATGAGCGCGCTCGATGCCACGCCAGCGACCATAGGAGCAGTAGCCGCAGCAGCCGCAAACGCTGCGGCAGGAGCTGCTGCCGGGCCAACGATAGGGATTGCTGCCGTCGATGCGTACGCCGCCAACTGGGCCTGGAACGAGGTCGCTTGAGCATTGGCCACCAGCCCCATACCCGCCATGGATTGCGTGGTCTTGCCTACCAGTAGCTGAACAGCCTGATAGACCAACCACTGCGCGGCCATGTCGGTCAGCGCTTGGACACCTGCCTTTGCGAAGCCAGTGAGCATATCCATTAATGCATCGCCGGCATCTGCCGAGCCCGTAGCCACATCGGACATGAAGGTGCTGAGCTCGCTCCTGGCGCTACCCAGGACGGAAGTTGTCGCATCGGCTGCCATTGCCGCGTAGTCGGTGGCGGCGTCGGCATAGTCAGCCCAAGCCGCCGCCATTCCATTCGTCCAGTCGGCGTGAGCTTCGTCAATGAGAGCCCATCCTTCCTGCATCGCCTCCAGCTGCTTCGGCTGATACTCCTCGATGAGCGCAATCTGGTTTTCCAGGTCACGGCGACGAAGGGCATCTGATGTTGTGGCCAACTCGGTGCGCAGTCCGAGTATTTTTTCGTTGTTCTCCTGCTCCAGCTGCAACTGCTCTTGGTACCGGCCGGCCTCTTTCGCCCCCATGCCCACGGAGTCAGCAGCAAGTTGGTACTGCGCCTTTTGATTGGCCAGGCTCTTTTCAAGCTCCGCCTGGTACTTCATTTGTTCCGCGAGTCCGCTGGAAGCCTGGATGGCATCATTGAACTCCCGAGCAATCCACTCGGTCCCGGAGGCATATTGCTCCTGGGTGATCTTTCCGCCCTTGAGCAGCAGTGCCAGCTGGGCCGTCTTCTCCTTGAACTGGTCAACTGCAGCACCTGCCGGATCGTATTGTTTCTTCAGCTCGGCGTAGCCACTCGCTGCAGTTTTTAGGGAGCTCACCAGCTGCTTCGCGGCCTGCTGCTGATCCGGGGTGGTGGCCTTGAAAGATCCGGCGCCTCCACTGCGCATCTGTTCCATCAGATCAGCGAGCTCTTTTACTTGGTTGGCTCCGCCCTCACCCGGCCTCTCATCGAAGCTTTTCATCAGGTCGCCATAAGCGCCTGCCAGATCCCCCATATGGGCCTTAGCGCCCGCTAACGTCTTGCCCATGGCATCGACGTTCTTGAATGCGTTGTAAATCCGAACCGGTGGCAGGTACCGATCCCACCACTTGGCGTCGTCTCCACCGACCATAGTGTTGTCGAGGTCAGATAATGACTTCACGCCAACACCCAGCATATGGATGCCAGCCACTGCTCCCACGGCAAGCTTGCCCAGCGCACGAAAACTGTCGGCCAAGTCGTCGGACACACGCTTGGCCAGAACACCATTGATGGTGGTGTCGTTTAGGCCGGTGGCGAAGCTGGCAAGTGTTGGGAGCATTGCACTGGTCAGCTGATTAGTGAGCCCGCTGACGGACTGATCCACCAACCAGGTGGCGGCTTTCAGCTCTTGGGCTGCGCGGATCGTCTTGTCGTCCATAACCGCGCCGGCGGCCTCGGCGGCATCGCCAAAGCGCTTAAAGCCATCTGCATTGTTACGCAGCAGCGGCAGAAGCAGGGTTGCATCATTGGCGATCGCCTCCATGTAGAAGGTCATGTCTGACTGGCTGACCTTTGCCTTTTCAAGGCTGGACACGTACAGCCCAAGGGCTTGGCTACCGCTCAGGTTTCGGAACTGATCGGCAGTAACCCCAACCTTTGGCGCAATTTGGTCGAAGAAATCCTTCATTGCGCCGCCGCCGGTGTTCAGAAAGTCACCGACCTTGTCGTTTACATCCTTGAGGATGTCCGCCAGTTGTTCTTGCTCAATCCCCACCGCCTTCGCGCCGGCCGCCAGCTTCTGGAAGTCCGTGGTGCTCACATTGGCAACGGATGCGAGATTCGCGATCTCCACTGCAGAGTTGACGGCCGAGACTGTAATCGCAGCAAGCGCAGTGACGCCGGCAGCGACCCCGGCTCCAATTGCTGTACCTACCGCCTTTGCGCTTTTCTCGACCTTCGCGCGCCACTTCTCAGAACTGCGCTCAGCCTTGTCCATCCCTGATACGAACCCACCGACCTGTGCAATCAGGTCAAGTGTGAGGGTGCCAAGCGATTTAGACGCCATCATCATCTCCAATAAAAAAACCCGCCAGGTGGCGGGTTTTATTGGTTACTTGAGTATTCGTGATTTTTCGCGCTCAAACTCCTCAAGAGTGAGAGCACCACTATTTTTAAGATTGGACAACCTTTCCAAGTCCTCATACCTACTGGTCCCGGCCCGGCCTTGTTGAATAGGTTGCCTAGGAATGGGCTTGCTGATTAGCGCCCAAACCAGGCAGGCCAACCACGCTACCCCAGTCCATCCAAGTAGAAGAGTGATCAGGAAGATGGCGGTGTAATTCTCATGGCGTCTATAGAACGCGATCATCGCCGGAAGGATATAAATAAAGAATGAGGCTGCAATCGAAAGAAAAACGTAGCCGTGAAGGAGTTCCATGTCCGTCCCCAGTACAGAAAGACGGCAATGTAACACCTCGACGGCTGTTCACGAAAACGCCTACCCCCAATCCGTCATTGCCCGCTCCAGATCAATCGGTCGATGGTGTTGGTCGTCATGAGGTGAGAAGTCTACCGGCTGATATGGCTGAGGTCTTTTGTTGGGGTCTCTGCCCTGGTTCGCGAGAATTGACGCAAGCAGCGCCACGCCCGACTCAATCCGCATACCGACATGCAGCGAGCCACGCCGCTCACGAAACTTCCTCCAAGAGCGAAACTCTTGCAGGCTCAGGTTTTCTTTCGCTTGCGCGATGGAGCGACCGCCGACGCCGGCGAGGACGAGTTCGTGCCAGAGCTCATCGAGGTCGGTGAGCTCGTCGTCTTTCCCAGGTTGTTTACCTCATAGATAGCAGTGAGGAGCGCAACGCTAAGCTCGCCATCCAGCGCGCCAATTCGCTTGGTGCTCTCCGGGTTTTTAGCCAGTTCTTCCTTGTCCAATGGCCCGTGAGTGATATCCATGACCGTGAAGACTGGGTTGCCATCTTCATCACAGATCGCAGCAGCAATGCGCCCGGCGAGACCGTCCTGCTTTCCGGCTCGGGCAAAGACGTCGCTGACAGCCGTCTGATAGCCAAGGGGACGAACGAAGACGGTTGCAGTGATGGCCTCCCCTCCCTGCATCCAAGTGATCTCCTTTTCAACAGGTCGCCCAGTGAAGGATCCGGACTTCTGCAGCGTTTCGAGTGTGAGCTTCATTGATTACCTCACGCTACTTTCTTGATCCAGGCGGAGCCGCCCGATCGTTGGATGGAAGCCGCGGTGCTGACAACGCCGTTCGCGGCAAAATCGAACGGGAAGTCAGCGACGTAGCCCTCGAACACGAACCAGGTGCGACTGTCTGGCAGCTCGAAATCGTCGCCATCGGCGTTGACGGTCGGTGCGGCAGTGCCGTCAGACCAGCCCACAGCCCATTTAATGGTGGTGTCGCCATCCTCTTCGGACATTTGGTGCAGCCGGATATGGCTGGCGTTGTTGGGGTCTGCGTTTACGGTAAGCGAGGCCTGGCCGGGAGTCCGCAGACCAGGCTTGTAGGTCCGCTCCTTGGAGCTGAGGCAAGTGTCCTCGATCTGCTCCTTAGGGGAGCCGCCTGGGTTGAAGGCAGTTGCGCACTCTACTTCCATTACTTCGAGCGGGCCGGTGCCAGAAGCGGGCTTGGCCAGGGCATATACCTGGGTGCCTTGGGTCAAAATCGACATGGTGGTCTCCTGTCGGGCAAAGAAAAGCCCGCACTTGGCGGGCTGGGTTGATCAGCGGCGGACTATCCAGTCCACGTCGAAGCTGGCTCTGAAACTCTTGGTTGCGCTATCGCGCGACTCTCCGCCCCACCGGGTGATGTATGCCCGTAGTTCAATGGCGTCGCGGATCGCGTCACGTACCTGGCGGACAGACTTGCTGTTGGTGCCGTACACGTCGACCTGCAAGGTGAAGCCGTCGACGTCAGGACGGCCTGCCAGGTAGTTCTCCGGGCTACCGTTCACCAGCTGCCACACTGCGTATGGCTTCAGCACACCCTCGGGGGCTTCGCCGAACGGGTACATGCGCAGGTCAACGCCGCTACCGAGCAGTGCAGTGACGCCAGGGTCCGCCGCGCAGACGAGCTCAATGGGTGGTGTCATGAGGATGCCGCCCTCTTCGCAGCACGCCGAATGGCGCGGTCAATCGCTTTCTCGTACTCGGTGACGAAGGTGTTGGTCACCTCGCTGATGCTGTTGGCCAGGGCCGGGCGCATGAACGGAGCAGCGGCCATCTTCTCGGTGCCGAACTCGAACAGACGCCAGTGCGGCGTTGGAGCGTTCGGGCTGAGGTCACCGCCGTTCTTGAGCACGGCACCGTGCAGCACGCCGATGCGGAATCCAAGGTTGCCGGTCTGCTTGAACAGCCGCCCATTCCAGCGCAGAGCGATGTTGTCAGCGATCGAGCGGCCGGTGGCCTTGTCGTCGATGCGTTCGGCGCCCTCCTTGGCCTTCTGCACCACAACCTGGGCGGCCTTGCGTAGCGCAGCCCTGCCACCTTTGCGGCGGACGTCGTAGCTGACAGCGTCCAGCTTGCCCAGCAAGCTCTCCAGCCCGGTGATGCTGAACTCGACGCCGTCAGCCATCCCTCACTCCCTTCTCCACCAAGATCGTCAGGTAGTCCAGACCGGACTTGGCGTCAGCCAGCGGTGGGCCGACGATGCTGTACACCTCGCCCCGGTACAGGATGCGCATGGTAGGTAGCACGCCGGGCCGGTACCGGATGACCATCCGGCCCGTGGCCTGAGCCTGGCCGGCCTGGGCGGCAATGAAGTCTTTGGCCGACAGGTCTTCGACACTGGCCGGACACTTCTCCCAGCGGGTGACCCACTCCGGCTCCCCGAACTCCAGGGTCACCGGGTCACGCACCGGCTTCAGCTCCTGAATGTCTATGCGGTGCCGCAGCCTGCCGGCCTGCATCACACACCCATCCGGATGCGATAGGGCATCAGCAGGTGCTGCGAGGCCAGCGGAAGCTCGGTAGCGATCGTCCCGGTAACGACATCCTCGCGGTTGGCGAACAGGTGCCCAAGCTTCAACAGGCAAGCCGCCTGTATGGAGGGGTTGAGCACCATGCCGTAGGCGATGGCGTCGGCCTGGTCATACGCATCGGCCAGAGCCTGGCGGGCATGGTCGAGCAGTCGGCAGCGCAGCGTGTAGTCCTGCTCTGCCTCAGCTGCAGCGACCGCCGCAGAGTTCGCCTCCTTGGCTTGCTGCAGGGCGGCCGAGACACCGGCTCGGGCGCCGTCGAGCGTCACCTGGTCCAGGTAGAAGCGGCGGTTGAGGAACTGCATCGCCGCCTCTTCCGCCGCGTCCAGCTGAGCCTGGACCAGTACCTGGTCGTCAGGTTCGGCCAGCAGGTGGTGCATGGCGATATCGATGGCAATAACAGACATGACTTACTCCTGCGCCAATTTGGCCTCAGCAGCCAGTCGATCCAGTTCCTTCTGGGCGTCAGCCTTGTTACCCACGAAATCGCCGACCTGCTTCTCGTCTTCGCCGATGATGATCCACTTGCCGTGACCTTCCTGCTTGAGGCTGAGCACATGCAGCGCTGCAGGCGGTGGGTTGGTCGAATTGCCCGCGGCCAGAGAGTCGCTGGTAAGACCCCCTTGGCCAATCACCAAAGGCTGCGTCAGATCTACTGCAGCTGCACCTTCGGAGGCGTCCAACTCGGCGTAGCCCTTGCGGATGAGCTCGCGACCGTGCTGCTCGATGGTCTCGAAGGGGGTGCCTTCCACCAGCGTTTGCCCGCCCAGGTAAAGAGGTCTGAGGGTTTTCAGTTTCATGATTACCTCCAGGGCCGCCACACGGGCGGCCCGTCTAGGGTCAAGGGGCAGTCGGTGCGGTGAAGTTGCCGTAGATGAAGGCCTCGGGACGTTTCACGGCTAGGGCAACACGCTCCTCACCACGGATCGAGATCATGTTGCGCTCGAAGTCGTCGGCGTTTTCGGTGGAAATCACCACGTTGGCTTCTTCACGGTCGAACAGCTGCGCACCGGTCTGGAAGGCACCGGTCAGGAACTTGCCTTGGAAGGCGGCAATTTCGGTGGCCACCACCGGGAGCCCCCACAGCACCGGACCAGCGAGGCCCAGCGGGTTCGCCAGGATGTAGCGTCCCAGGGTGTCCTTGGTCAGCTCGATCTTTGCCCAGTCGATGAAGTGCAACACGTGGCCGGAAGCTGGCAGGCGAGCCAACTGGGCCTGGAGCATCGCGAGACGAAGGTCATCGATGCCGTTCTGTTGCTCCACTTCGAATGCAGCACTGAACGCTGAGGCCTGAGGGACGATACCCTCAAGGTGTGCACCAGTCCCGTCGCCGAACAGAATCTCCTGCTCCTCGACGTACTTCAGGCCAAAGCGCATTTCGGTGTCGATCATCGACTGGAGCTGGGCGAAGTCGTCGAGGATCTGCTTCGATGCCTTGAACATATGGGCGATCGTGCGCACCGGGGTAATCTTTTCAGCGAATGCAATATCGCTGTATGGCTTGACGGTGTTCTCGGGCACCACCGCAGCATTGTTGGTGAACCCGGTTTGCTGCACCCAATAGATGGTGTTCGAAGTGGTTCGGCCTGGTGCGATCAGGTCACGAATGAACAGGCGCTGCTTCGGCGCGACATCGATACCCGGCAGTCGATCAGGAGCAACGATGGTGCCTGGGACGTTGACGCTCAGCAGAGCCGCCTGAACAGGAACACTGATGCGCTTACCGCCTTCGACATTGGCGGCGAACTGCTTCAGCCCCTCGCTCTTGATGACCACGCCACCGGCGCTGTCACGAGCCGCCGGGGTGCCAGGCGCAGGCAGGCGCGCGAACTCTTGCTCGAGTTCGCCCAGTTGGGCTTTGAGCTGCTTCTCGGCCTCGGTCAAGCTGTTGAACTTGGTCGCCAGCTCGTCGACGGCGTTCTTGGTTTCTTCGGACAGGCTGCCGGCCTTCTTCGCCTCGGCCAGTGCGTTCTCGGCCTGCTTACTGAAATCGCTGGTGGCCTGCTTGAGTTCAGCGGAAACCTGCTTCAGCAGGTCAGCGGTATTGTCTGCCATGGGATCTTCTCCGGTTACTTGAGGGCTGCTGCCGAGAACCGCGACATGGCGGCCTGTAGATCGGCAAAGTGGGTGGCCAGATCGGCCTGGTTTTCGGCAGCGCTGCGCGTACCGGAGGGAGCAGCGCCAGGCGTACCCCCTTTGAGTTCTTGAATCAGGGAGCGCCGCTCGGAGCGAGGCATGCCCTGTTTGGCCAGGATCGTATCCAGGCGCCGCGCCGCGATCTGTTGAGGCGCGATGGCTTGCGGGTCTTCCTGGGCCGCATCCGATGGGAGCAAGCCGTCAGCGAAGCCAGCATCGACGGCCGCACTGCCACCCATCCAGGTCTCAACGTCCATCAGGGCACGCATCGTTGCTGCTTCGTCGCCCGTCCTGACCGAATAGATATCAGCCAGGGTCGCGTCGATCTGGTCGAGGAAGTCTGCTACTTCCGTGAAGTCGTTCCGGTCGCCAGCTGCGATGGTCCAAGCGTTGTGGATCATCATGAAGCCGGCTCGAGCGATCTGGATTTCATCACCGGCCATGGCGATGAACGACGCAGCCGAGGCGGCCAGGCCAAGCACCTGAATGGTTACCTTGCCCTTGTGTTCGCGCAGCAGGTTGTAGATCGCCAAGCCCTCGAAAACATCGCCGCCTGGGCTGTTGATTTTCACCGTGATGTCTTTGTCGCCAATGCTGCGCAAAGCAGCGCTGACGCGCTTGGCGGTGACACCCTCGCCCGTCCACCAATCCATGCCGATCGGGTCGTACATGGTGATGGTGGTGGAGTCGTCACCGGCTGCCGCCTTGATCGCTGGGTTCCAGCGCTCCATGGCCTTGGGCAGTAGATCGGATTCGACGCGCGCGTGCGGCCGCACCGCCGGCGCTGCCGGTAGTGTCTTGAGAGTCATGGGTTACTCCAGGTCAGGCCGCTTTGAGCAGCGGCATCGATATCAGCGCATGGGCCATCATTGGGCCGTCCGGGTTGCCGGTTTCGAGAGCCTCGGAAGCCATCTCGACCGCCTTGTTGATGGCCTCTCGGTCGTCGTTGTTGCGCGCCGATACCAGGCGAAGCATGAATGCCGAGGCAGCCGGTGAGACGCCAGCGGCTGCTTTCCCGAGCTGGTCCAAGGGAACCAAGGCGGACTGAACGGTATACGTATCGCCACCCGGGATTGGCGGCAGGTTTTCCAGCCGGCGCACTTCATTGCGAGACATCCAGCCATTCTGCAGGGCTGTGTTGTACCAGGCGCCACGACCGGCGCTATCAGCTCGAAGCAGCCCTTCCACAGCGAACTCTGCGAAGTAGTCGTCCGCATCGACTTCACCGATGAGGCAGCGGGTGATCTCCTGCTCGATATTGACCAACAGCGGACGCAGGCTATTTGTGAGGAAGTGCAGATTCTGCGCCTCCACAGAGGAAGCCCAGCTGGACTGCTTGTCCATGTGCCCAACCATGAAGGGCGGGACGCGGAACCAGCGGCAAATTTCCTCTACGTTGAATGACCGCGACTCCAGCATTTGCGCCGCTTCGGGATTCATCGTGATGCCCTGGTACTTCAGGCCAGCCTCAGCGACCATGATTTTTCCGGCGTTGCTCGAACCCATGAAGGCAGTAAGGCTCGCGCGCAGCTGCTCTCGCTGAGCAGGTTTCAAATCGTTGTCGCTGCTGAGGATGCCGGACGCTTGCATGCCCTGGGCGAAGACCTTTGCGGCGGCCTCCTCTGCCGACATGGCCGAACCGAGGATCTCGCGACCCGTGGTGATGGGGAGCATCCCGCAAACGCCATCAAGGCCAAACGCACGGATGTGCATCAGGTTCTTCTCGGGGATCTCCCGTTCGATACCATTCTCGGTGTACTTGTACTGAAGTCGACCGTTGTCCAGCCTCTTTACTGTCACGCATTGAGGAAGCAGCGGCACCAGGGCCACTACCCTTTGGCCGACCATCTTCTTTTCGACAAAGGCGTTACCCCGCAAGCACAGGCTTGCCACCACCAGCAGCATGAACCGCTGGGGAGTCATTTCAGCATTCGGCACTCGGCACAGCAGTCGATACAGCGAGTGATCCTTCGCCTGCTCCCTCGATCCGTCCGGGAGACGCCGGTAGAACCGGAGCGGCAACGTCGATACCGATTCGGAGAGTAGCCTGACGCATGCCCAGACCGTCGACAGTTGAAGCGCTTTGTCTACGGTGACGTGCTTGCCACTGGCTGAGCTGCCGAACCACTCTTGCCAGAAGGCGCTGGTATTCAGGCCGATGGGCACGCCCAGCCAGTCCAGCAGTGCGGTCTTTACCCGCCCTGGTTTCTTATCGCGCGCCATTAGATTCCTACCATGATGGGGTTTTCGAAGAAGCCGTCATTGCTGGGCACATGAGCCAGACGCATCACGCTGCCCACCGCCATAATCAGCGCCACGGCGCCGTCGATCTTGTTGTCGTCGCCCTGCTTGATCGGACGCACGACGTCGTCGTTACCAGGCAGGTACTTGCCGATAACGTTGCTGATGCACCAGGTCAAGATGGGGTTGCCGTCGTGATGGAAGCGACCCGACTCGATCGCAGCCTCCAACTCCTTCATACCGTCCGACATGTTGGTGTAGTTCTGGGTGATCGTGACCGGGTTGAATCCTTCGTCGTCCAGCTCGTGACTCAGGCCAGTGGCACCGTGCGGGTCAATCGGGCTCTCGCGAATTGGCGCGAGGTGATTCGCCTCTTTGGTGTCTTCGAGGATTTCTCGATAGTCCACCTCGGCGCCGTCCGTTGCTGACAGGTGTCCAGAATTGATCCAGGCCTGAAATCGTTCCGACATCCGTTTATTGTCGGGGTCGTAGGCAGTGTCCTCCGGCACCCAGAAAGCGGGGCCGACGCTGTAGTAATGGATCTTGCCCTCGATGACTCGCCAGAAGAGCCTGGCCCTGGAGTTCATGTCGAGCTTGCGCGCCAAGTCGAACGCCGCTATCCACTCCTGCCCCTCGAACTGCTCAAGCGTAAGCGACGTGTCCTCGCAGGCCTTCCAGCTCTCCATGTTGAAGAAGTTGGCTTTGGCACTCACCCAGATGTTCAAGTGCTTGGTCTTGAACGTGTTCGTGAACCGCGCCGATCGCATGGCACGAGCGAGCTGGCTTTCTAGGTACTCCTGAAACACCGACACACCCATACACGGATTGGCCTTCGCCAGATTCTTCGGGTCCGTCCAGTCGTCCCCATCATCCAGGGTCCAGATGTAACCGAACAGCTCATCATCCGGCACGCTGCCTTCGAGCATCTCGATGACCTGGCGGCGCTTGTCGTAACAAGGCCCCTCGATGTTCGCCCCGGCGGTGGTGATGATGAACATCAGCGGCTGCCGCCGGGCGCCCATGCCAGTGAGCATCGTGTCGTACTGGGCCGAACTGTCGTGCTCGTGGAATTCGTCGATGATCGCGCAGGACGGCGATGCACCATCACCCGGGTTGCCAATCAGCGGCTCAAAGCGGCTGCCGTTGGAAGGGATGTTCAGGTTCGAGGCATTGACCTCGATTCCCGCCGCCTCGATCAGCATCGGGGATCGACTGACCATTAGCCGCGCCGGACGGAACACCTCCCATGCTTGCTTCTCTGTGGTTGCGCCCGAATACACCTCGGCGCCGAACTCGTTATCGGCGGTGAACATGCCGATGCCAACACCCGCCGCAATAACGGACTTACCGTTCTTGCGTGGCACCTCCCAGTAGCTTTCACGGAAACGGCGGTGGCCGCCCTTTTTCCTGACCCAACCAAAGGTGCACGCCAGGCCGAACTGTTGCCAGGGTTCGAGCGTGATCAGTTGCCGCTTGAAGGCCCACTCGCCCTTTGTGTGGGGCAGCAGTTGCATGAGCCGCAGCTTCTTCTCGGCCTTCGCCGGATCGAACTTGTAAGGGAAGGCCTTGGAACGACTGGCCGTGACGTCCTCGAAGTGCCGCTCGATCGCCAAATGGATGTAGCGGCAAGCCGGAAACTTCCCCTTGAGGACGGACCTTGCCCACGCCATCGCCTTGTCGACGTTGGTGTGTTTGGTCTTGGCCATCAGGAACTCAGTAGGGCTGCGAACTCGTTGGTGGATTTCTGCTTGTTACCGCCGATGATCCGCGTGCGGCTGGCTGGATCCAGGCCCAGCATGGAGCCAAAGGTGACCATCTGGCGCATCGCTTCGTTAGCTGCAGTCAGCGCCGGGTTTTTCACCGGCCCGCCAGTGGCCCCAGCCACCACGATGCCGTGAGCGATAACCGACTCTTGCGCCCTGCGCCAGTTTCCGTATGCAGAGCAGAAAGCCTCGACATTGTGCATGTCGGTCAGGGCAAGAACCTTTGCCCGGAGCAATTCCGGAACAAGCATTTCCCAAACCCTGGTCGCGTGTTCGCACAGCCACTCGGGTGGGTCGACGTTGGTCACGAGGGCGAAATCTGGCTCGTCCTTGTTCAGCTTGCGCTTGCCGGGATTGCCGGCCAACGCCTTCTGGGCCGTGGGTTTTGGGCGACGGCCGGAGCGCCCGGCAACCCCTGGCATCGGCGCCTCCACTAAACTTTATATTTCGCGGGTGTAAAAAAACGACTGAGGGCGCGGTGTCCGAGCGAAAAGGCCTGAACTTTCACTATGCCCCTCCCCTCTGACGAGATTCGTTATCATTTGAGCTGTGATTTGATCATTTTCCGATCAAATCGGGATGCAGCTCCAGGCCTTGCCATTCACCAGCACGGGGATGTACTCCCGACAGACACCAAACTCCTCTGCCAGGGCCTTGGGTGACTCACCACGCGCCCGGCGGCGCCTGATCTCGATGACCTGCGCCTCTGTCAGTCTTCGATGTCGGGCTCGCATGCCAGGCCCTAGAGTTCCATGGCGAATAGCGTCTTGGGCATTGTCCTCTCGCGTACCCCAGACCAGGTTCCCAGGGCGGTTATCAGTGCTGATGCCATTGAGGTGCCTGGCCTGCTGGTCGTCATCTTGTGGCAAGCCGCCATACGCCATAAGAACAAGCCGATGCACTTCGAAGCGGTGACGCTCCCTCTTGCCGTTGACTCGCACGGTCAATGTGACGCGGTGATATCCACGGTTGACCTGGCTCTTAAGAACCCTGACCAATCCAGAGCGGACGGACGCAACTTCCCCATCCTCAGTCGCGTAGTAGCCGCTGAGGTTGGGTATAGGTCGCATGGTCTATCTATCGATGTTGTCGGGATTCTTTCTGCGTCTTGGCCTTGTGGCAGTCGCGATTGATCGCCCGCAGGTTGTGATCATCATCCGTGCCGCCGTGGGCCAGCGCGACGATGTGGTCAACTTCATCTGCCTCGCGAATCCTTCCCAGCCTGGTGCAGTCGTCGCACCGGCACAGGTACTGATCACGCTTGAGGATGCGGTCACGCAGCCGACGCCATGGCCGGCCGCCACGACCTGAGCCCTTGCGTGTAGCCCAGGCTTTGGCCTGCTCGGCAGCCAGATCGGCATGGCCGTCACAGTAACCATTGGCATTGCGGTGCAGCGATCGACAGCCTTGGGCTCTACATGGGCGCTGCGGCCTTAACGGCATGGCGTGCCATCCAGGTAGGACCGCGGTTCAGCTTCAGGGTCAGCATCGTCACCGTCAGCCAGCGCCTCGATCAGTGCCAGGTTCTGCGTTGCGATCTGCTCCAGCAGTGCGGTCTGTTTGCGCTGTTCGTCCAGTAAGTCGCTGACGCTTGGCTGCAGCTGGGCGGTGATGCCCGCCTCAAGCACGATCAGCTCACACTTGAGTCGATCAGCTGTCCCTGCCAGGTGTTGAGTCAGTCGCTCGCGCACCTCCGTCTTGATCGGGAACGGAACGCTGACCACCAACAGGTCGCCCTTCTTCGGGCTCAGCTGCTCGATTTGTTGCGAATAGGTTTGCTGCTCGCTCATACGCCACCTTTGTCCACTTGTTGATCCACTCGCGCCGAGCGGCGCATCCACTACAGGCCATTGCTCACCTCCTGTACCAGGTCAGCTGGTAGCACCGCGCATCGGCGGGTATCTCGGCGATGGGCCAGCGCAAGCAGCCCATGTACTTTCGCTCTGGCCGGGTGCGGCTCACACGCAGCGTCTGCACCAAATAGGCAGATCCGGCAGCAGTGGTTATGAAATCACTGACTGCAATGCCGTCGGCACCGTCGACATACAGCCTGCATGGTGTATAGGGTTGCTTGGCCATGTTCGATAAGCTCTCTCGCGCAATGAAATCGGCGCATCCGCGGGGTCGTCGGAACGACATTCCGCCCGGATGGTCGTAGCGGAAAGATCTGGAGAAACCGTGATGAAAGAAATCGAAGAGCTTATAGACAGGTGCGTTTTGCTAACCGAGAAGCTTGAAGGCCTACTGGAGGAGCATCCCGTGGCGTCCGGATCAGTTGTTTATCAAACTGCCGTTCGTGTCCTCACCATGCAGGTTAATCAGCTTCAGCAAGATGTAATTACCAAAGCAGCGCGCGGAGTCATCCACGAAAGGGATCAGCTTCAACCGGTCCCCGGTCGAGTGCTTCACTAATCTGGCTGAACGCATGATCAGCGTGCTCGCGCCACAAAACGGCGCATGTCTGTTTTGTGGCGCGGATTAATCGACCTTGCGGCTCGGCAGCTTGAAGTCGGTGACGCGATCAGCAATGGCGCGGACCTTCTCGACACCAAGGAAGCCAACCCAGCCACCCACAAACGTCGACATGCTCTGCGGCAGGCCGAAGAACTCCAGGCCGCTGATGATCGTCAGGGTCAGGCCGCCGCATATGGTGCCCTCCACCAGCATCTGCCGGCGAGTGCCGCCACCGTAAGTGATGCGCAGCACAGCCATGGCGCAGGAGAGCCCGGCCGCATACAACAGGGGCGAATGCTGGCTCAACCACGCAAGGGCAACCGCCCAGGTGTCTGGTTTGTCTGGCATGTTGGACATCCGGGTTCCTCCCTTGCGGGAAGCAGAAAAAGAAAAGGCCCGCCGTTATGGCGAGCCCTTGGATACGTGAAAAGGTGGCCCCGTGCTATCGTCGAGCTTCCACACAAGACGTTTCACGGAGCGAAAAACGATGAAGGTAACCCTCAAGTGCGCCAAGTGCGGCAGTGACAAGTTCGAGGTTCCGGCTAGGCCGAACGACAACTCGAAGGTCACCTGCGGCAAATGCGGTGCTGTCGAGACTTACGGGAAGCTCATGAAGGCTGTGGGCGACAAGGTCACGAAGGACCTGCAGCGGCAGCTCGGGAAAATGTTCAAGTGACCTGAGCGTTTCAGCCAGAGGGCGCAGGAAGTCAGCGGCGCCCTCAACCTCAACGTCGAGCTGTAGCTTTTCCATGCATCCTCCAGATACGAAAAAGCCCCAGCTGGTGCGAGGCTTGGAATGGGTGCGGAGGGCCGGCGCTTCCCGGCTTGTTGGTCTGGATCGCTGGGTCACGTACCCCAGACTCTCATCGCGTAGTCGATCAGGGAGCGCACGGCTTTGATCGACGCCACTACCGACTTAGTCCAGCTGCCTGAGCGTGTCATCCGCACAAAAAAGCCCGCACAGGGCGGGCAAAGAGGGATCGTGCTTTTTTAAATCTGGTGGCTGTAGAACAGCGAGTACGACTCGATACCGTCGTTGGGCTGCTTAATGCCAGCGTTGGAGTAGTGAATCGCTCGGATGCCAACCTTCTGCGTCTCGCCGATCTTCAAGCCCGCACCGATGCGGTCTTCGAAGTTGAAGGCCGAACCAAAGTCCTGGTCACCTGCGGAGGTACCAGAGAAGACCGCCAGGCCGATGCCAGCCTCAACGAATGGCTTCACGTTACCGCTACCGAACTCGTAAACGAAAACTGGCGCAAAGGACAGCGAGTGAGCCCCACCTGAAGCATCGCCTGCTTCCCAGTAGGTGTAGCCAGCATCCCAATAACCGGTGAGACGGCCAGTACTGGATTCAAACCAGCTTTTGTCCCAGTTAAAGCCAATGCCGACGCGCGCTGTAAGACCACCTTGGCCTGTCGCGCCAAGCGCTCCGGATAGCTCAGCCGCTCCGGCGGACGCAGCGAAAAGGGAAAGCGCCACAACGGCGAGAACGTTTTTCATACTCACGGTCTTCCATATTATTGAGTAGCAACCTATCAGAATCATAGCGCTATCAAATCGTTCCCTCATACAAGAAAAATGCTTTTTCTGGAGGGCTACCTGAATCGAAGCCCCTCAAAAACACAAAACCCCGACACGATGGCCGGGGTTTGTCTGTGTCGCGTAACGTTGCAAGCTGGACACGCTGCTATGAAAACAGGTGTTTATCCGCCCGCATAGAGCTATTTATGCAGCCTCTCGAATTTCTTCGAGGGCGCAGTCGATCCATGCAACGCCGGCCTTGATGATCTCCCGCGCCTTGCGCTCAGACATGCCCGCTTCCCTCCCAACACGCATGGCTGGGTGCTTCGATCCGTAGTAAGCCCACACGAAATCCCCCATCTGCTGATTGCGCTTCGTCAGCCTGGCCACAGCGCCGTCGATGATCAGCGCAAGGTCGTCAGTGATCACATGCTGGCGAATGCCACCTTCACTGGGAACGTTGTCGCGCATGAGTGCGTAGAGAGGCGACACGTAACGTGGCACTCCCATCTCACACATTCGCCACCAGCCCCACTGCTCGAGCATGTACTCGGTATCGCCCAGCGCCTTGTCCGCGTAGGTTCGTTTCTTCATGCAGCCCTCCGGGGCGTTGGGTCGGTATCCAGGCCGAACAGCTCGCACAGGAGCTTGTGGGCGTGTTTGTTCTTGGCGTTGCCCTCGATGATCCAGTCCTTCGCGAACTCTTCGAACCCCTTGTTGGCTCGGGCAGCGTGCCAGTCAGTCACGATATCCATCAAGGCTGCCGAGGCCAGGCGGCCGTTGGGTAGGTCCAGCAGCATGCGGTTTCCGACTGAGAGGAACTTGCGCTCAACGGCGGTCAGGCTTTTGCGCGGCAGCGCCGCAGTTACGTTGCTCATCGAGCGACTCCTTGGGCCACACGGGCCTCGGCAATTCGCACATAGCCCAAGAACTGGTCGGCGGGCAGCGACTCCTTGATCACATCGAGGATGACCCGGTCCATGTTCTGCTGGGCGTGCGCCTTGGCCTCCTTGCGCAGTTGGCCGCACCGGTACAGCAGCCGGGTGCGGTCATGGTTCAAGTGCTTGAGCGCGGCCTTCGCCCGGTTGTACCAGGCTCGGTCGTATGGCGTGCCCTGGATGGCGCGCTCGACGGCCTGCGCCAGCGACAGCTCCAGGCGGATAGCGTCAGCCACCAGCTGCTCATGCAGGGCCTCACAGGCCTCAAGCGTCTCTGGCAGCTCGCGTGGGCCGACCAAACGCTGATGCACGCCTTCGGGTTTCGGGGTATTGCCAGTGGCAACAGGCTGCCCGGCACCAGCGCGCTTGGTCACGGTGACCGATACGACGGGCCGGGTCGGAGTGCGAGCGGGTGGTTTGTGGCCTGGCCACAGGTCAAAAAGTTTCATACTGAGCTCCTTTGGTGCGGTGGCGGCCGGCAAATGTCCTGCCCATTTCGACTTCTTCGTTGCTTGGCTGGTACCCGACTAGCTCGACGAACCGGTGATAAGCACCCTGGTGCTGCACCCGGCAGATGCCGGTTTCACCATGACGATTCTTGTCCACGATCAGTTCAGTGACGCCCGACTGCCCCTCCTCGGAATCGCTGTCTCGGTGGACCAGCACCACCACGTCGGCGTCGGCCTCGATCTGGCCAGAGTCACGCAGATCGCTCTTCGTGGGGCGCTTGTTCGCCCGGTTGTTTGGGCCGCGGTTCAACTGCGCCAGCACCATCACGGGCACTCCCAGTTCCTTGGCCAGCCGCTTGATCGACTTGCTGATGTCGGTGACCTGCTCATATCGACTGGCCGACTTACTCTCGCCGTTGACCAGGCCGATGTAGTCCAGCGTGACGGAGCCCAGGCCATGCTCGCGCTTGACCGTGCGGCAGATCTGACGGATATCGCGCATCGTCAGGGAGGCGTCATCACAGAAGATCAGCGGAGCGCCATCGAGCTTGCTCACAGCCGCCGTCAGACCTGGCCAGTCGCTGTCGGCCATCGAATGTCCTTCGGTGATGTGCTTCAACTGCACGCTACCCACTGAGGCCAGCGACCGGTTTGTCAGCTCCACATCCGTCATCTCAAGGCTGAACACCAGCGACGTGGACTTGGCCACCAACGCCACCCGCTCTGCGATACCCAGGCCCAGGGTGGTCTTGCCGCTACCCGGGGCGCCAGCGATGACGACCATGTGCCCGGCGCAGATGCCGGGAATGAACTTGTCGAGCGATGGCAGCCCGGTATCGAAGCCCAGCACCACCTCGCGGTAGAACCGGCGGTCAATCCCGTCGATTGCCTCGGGCAGGATCTCGCCCACGAAGCGGTACCGCTTGCGGGAATCCAAACCTTCCGCCTCAAGGGCGATCCAGGCCTGCTGCCCCTGCGCCAGCACTTCGTCCAGCGAGTCGCCATCTTTCAGACGCTCCGACATGATGTGCGCAGCAGCGATCACCCGGCGGGCCACAGACCGCTGCTTCACGATCCGGGCGTACTCTGCGAAGTTTGCTGCGCTCGGCGTGTTGTGAGCGATGTGAGCAGCCACTGCCAGCGTGCCACGGCCGTCTGCCAAGGTCGGCCTGGCATCTGACAGGGTTACCACGTCGATCTGCCGCCCCTTCGCTTTGAGCGCCAGCAGCAACTCAAACAGCTCCGCGCAGTCGGCCTGGTAGAAATCCCCGACCTCAAGCTTCACGTCGTCAATGAGCGCTGGCTGGTGGATCATGGCGCCGATCAGGGCGTGCTCCGACTCAGGGCTGTGCAACCGTGACACATCCTTTGTGCAAGCCACATAATCTTGGTTGATCATGCAACCCCTCCAACACGCGCTGACGACCATGTGAAGGGAGCCAGTAGGCCGCCGTTCTCGCGCAGGCGGTCCATGGCCCGCGGCCCAATGAAGGCCGGCAGTTGCTCGCGGTCCTGGTTGCTGATCAGGATCGTCGGTCGAACAAGCTGATAACGTCGGTCGATCACCTCATGCAGCAGACTGGGCATGAAATCCTTGCCTGGACGCGGCGTGTGCATGCCGACCTCATCGATCACCAGCAGGTCGACTGCAGCCAGTTCAGCCAGCAGGTCGGACTTCGAAGGCCCGGCGTTGCTGCGGAAGCTGTCCGTCACGGCCTGCATGATCGCCTCGGCAGTGACAATCAGGCCCTTGGCTGCGTATTCCCGCACGACGTGCTGAAGGATGGCGCACGCCAGGTGGGTTTTACCGTTCCCAACCTCGCCCAGCAGCATCAGTGCGCGCCCAGCCCGGTAGTGGTCTTCAAACTCCTCGGCGTAGCGCCGGCAAATAGACTGGGCGCGAACCTTGGCGGAGTCGGCGTTGGTGATGAAGGTGTCGAACGTGCAGCCCCGGAAGCGCGGCGTGATGCCGGTGGCGAACAGGTCACGGTTGAGCTCTTCGGCTTCCCTCTCGGCGTACGCAGCGTCACGCACGCTGGCATCGCATTGGAGGTTCAGAGCCTCCCAGCGGCAGCGAGGGCAATCAGTTGCCTTCCACCCGCCATCAAACTGCTCGACCTGTTTTGCTTCGTATTGACCATGACCAGGCACTTCGCATTGAGCAACGCCGGTGGCTTGCTCGAAAGGGGCTGGCCTGAATTTAGATGAAGTCATCAGGGTACATCTCCTGGTGGTGGGCAGGCACTTGCAGCACTGCGCTTGCATTGGTCTGCTCTCCAGCCCGAGCAGGGAGAGCGCTGTCAGGGAAGAGCCCTGTCCACCCCTTGCCGATCGACAACTTGATCACAGCATCGGGGTTTGGGTGGTTGGCCAGATCCTCGGCCTGCTGTTTGCAGCTCGTTGCGGTCAGCGGCTTGCGGATCTCTTTGCGGTGCTGGCACCAGTCGGCCCAGGTCTCAGCCGACACGTTCACAGGCTTCGCGCTCAGAGGATCAAACTTGGCTGACTTCTCCCCCGCAGGCTTGCCTGCCCGCTTCTTTGGGTTATTGACGGATAACTGACGGATAGATGACGGATTGGGTGCAGCTGGTGCACCCCGTTCTGTCTTCATTTGCACCCCGTTCTGTTGTGAGCTGCACCCCGTAGCGTCTTCATTTGCACCCCGTTCAGCATCCTCGTCATCGCGGGGTGCAGCTGGTGCACCCCGATTTTCGACCATGTCGTAGACCACCGGCCGCCGGTCATAGCGGTCAATGTAGGCAGCGGCAATCGCCTGGTTCCCACGCCGGATAACTCCAGCGGCTTCTAAGGCGTCGAGCTTGTAACGGATGGTCCGCTCGGAAAGCCCGGTGTCGTCAGACAGGCTTGACGCAGAGGGAAACGCCCCGCGCCCGTTCTTGTCGGCGTAGTTGGCCAGGCACAGAAGCACATGGCGGCAAGTGGGGTCGGTGACCACGCGTTGCTCAAGCGCCCAGGTCATGGATTGGATACTCACAGCTCAAGCTCCTCTGTGACACGGCGCACGAAGGCTTCGTAGCTCTCGGCCATCTCGAAGCCGTTGTCTTCCATGGCCTGGCGCCCAGCCTTGGCCAGTTCGTACAGCGCCCACCGCTCTCGCTCTGGAAAGCCCTTGAACTGGCTGTAGGTAGGCCATGGGCCGGTGATGATTGACGCGCCAGAGCGCTGCTGGAGCGCCTGGGGGGGGGTAGACTGGTTCATTGCAGGGTCTCCCCGGTTGCGGTGGTGCGCCTCAGCGGCATCGGTGGCAATGGCGAAGGGGCAAGCGGTGGCTCGAGATCGACGGCGGGGCCGATCATCGCCCTGATGGCTGACTCCATTGCTCGCTTGGCGTTGTGTTTGGCCCGCAGCGCCTTCTGGTACAGATCGTAGGTGCCTGCCGTGTAGGCAATCACTGCCTCGTACATCGGGTTCGATGGGTCGATACGACGACTATTGGGATCGGGCTCACCCCTGGCCATGAAGAACGCACCGTACTCGCGGTTAAGCCGCATCTTCATGCGTCGAGCCATAGCCTGCGCTAGGTAGTATTCAGCCGCCCTTTCTGCGACCTGCTGAATGAGCTGCTTCTTGGTGGGCTTCCTCATGACTGCTGCCTCGCGCGGATCTTGAACCGCCCCTGTGGGATCTCTGGATGGGTGGCGCGCTCGGCGGTTTCGTAGGTGCACTCGGCCACGAACCGGTCAAAGCGCTGGGTGATCGCCGGCTTGGGCCAGATGGCGAACGGCTGCCCTCCTTCGTCAGCGTGGCGGCTGCGGACGAAGGCGTACGGCAGCGGCGCACAGCTCACCTCGCGCATCACCGCATTCACAACCCAGGCGGGCAGGCCGTGGCGGCGGTTTATTCGGTCGCGAATCGTGGTGATGGTCTCGAAGCCGCTGGGCACCGAATCGAGGTAGCGGACCTGCTCCAGCCTGGTGGTGCGGTCCTCGACCCGCTCAAGCGCCACCTGGTGGGCGGCTTGCTGCCGCTCGATGGCTACCAATTGGTTCGCGCTAGCGGCAATCAGCTCGGCCTGGGTCATTGGGCGCGTCTGCTGCCCTTCCAGCTCATTCAGGCGGGCAAGCACGCGGCGACGAACACCCTTCGACTCACGCATGGCGACCAACTTGCATTGGTCAGCTGTGAGGCGAAGCCCTTCGGACTGAGTGTTGTTCAAATTTTGCACTACGAAACTTTCGTAGTGCTCCCCATCAAGCTCATCCTTGCAGCGAGCAACGAAGTCGTTGTGACGAACCGATCCTTCGCCAAACGCAGCACGGGCCTCGTTGACCAGCGCCAGCAGTTCGGTGGTGTCCATGGTGGTGAACGCAGTAGAAGGCAGGTTCATGCCGCACCTCCCGCGCCACGTTTTGCAACAGCAGGGTTTTGTGGCGCGGCGCTTGCTTCGTCGATACGCTTCTCCAAGGTCTCCCGCTGATCATCCAGCGCGTTATGCCAGTCATCGGCGTTGTAAATAGCCAGATTCGCTAAATTGGCGCCGTGCTTATCGCCGGACGTATTTAGGCGGTCCTCAAGCACGTGCAGGACGCTGCGCAGCCAGTCGATCTGGCACATGGCGCACTGGACCTGGAAGGTAGCGTCCTGGGCAATGGTCTCAAGCTGGTCAGCGCTCATGCAGCACCTCCCTGCCCCGGAGCGACACCGGCATGGGCGCTGTACACCAAGGCGAGCGCTGCGTCGGCGGCGAAGTAAATCAAGGTGGCTTGGTTGGAAACGGTCGGTTCAGTCATCAAGTCGCGGAGACCAGCAAGAACCGCTTCCAAGCGATCAGTGGCTGCATCCAAGGACTCGTGAAGTGGAACACCCGCCACCGCCTCAAAGACTTCGCTGGCGCCACTGGGAGCGAAAGGATGCGCGATTGTTGTGGGCTGATTAGTCATTGCTCACCCCCACCGGCAGCTGCGCGGGCGACGCTCTTCTCGACCGACCAGATCAGCGCGCTCACGGTCTCGCCCAGAAACGCGAGAGTCGCCGCGCCATCGCAGTAGCACAGCTCGCCCATGTTCAAGCTGTCGTGCAGGTGGGAGCAAAGCTGGCTCAAACCCGAGGACAGCGTGCGAGCTGCCCGCAATGCGTCCTCGGCGTTCGTGCCGGCCGCTACGTTGAGCAGGTGCACACCCCGATTATCAATCGGCGTATCCAAGAAGCCGGTCTCGACGGTGAGGATGGGTTGCGCCGATGATGGCGTGGTGGTATTTTCTGCTTTCATTGATTTGTCCCTTCGAAAGACAAAGTGATGCCAAAGCCACCAGGTGCGAACTGGTAGCGACTAAGAAGCTCAGCTCAGGCTGGGCTTTTTTGTGGGCGGTCGAAAAGGTCAACCGCTCAGCAAAAAGAGGGATTGAGAGGCCTTCATGGGGAGGCCTGCGCGGTACTGGATGGGTGAACAGCCACCCCAGTGGAGCTGCGCAGATTGGAGGTTGGGGGTATCGTTTGCGTCAAGGTCGGCGGAGCCTCATTGCCGGCAGCTGCACAACGGTTGAGGATCCGGAACTCAATGACCTCAATGCGTCCATCCTCGAAAACGCGGACACGAATATCGCGAGACGATTTAGCCATCTGCGAAATCGCGCTTTGGGTAACGCCAACGGCCTTGGCGAGCTGCGGCTGGGTGCCTTTGCACCGAAGGAAGTCAGCCAGCTTAATTTCTTTCATGATGACTTCTCGATCAGGAACTCATCCAAATATTAGCCACGCTTTATTTTCGCCGCAAGCATTGATTAGCAAGGCTGGTTGCAAGATATAAGCTCTGCTAATAGGGTTCGCACATGATAACCAGACACAGACGCCCACTTACGCCTGAAGAGATTGCCGAGAGCGCAAGGCTCAAGGACATCTACAACAAGCGAAAATCAGAGGCCCGCAGCAGAGGGATCGCTCTTACTCAGACAGAGATCGGGGAGCGGTGTGAGTGGAAATCCCCACAGAGCACTGTTAACCAATATATGACTGGTAAGCTTGCTCTGAATCTGGATGCTCTCATGCGGCTATCCAAAGCTTTGGATTTCGCGCCAGAAGATGTTAGCCCCAGGCTCGCCCAGAGTGTTCAGCATCTCACCTACCCGTCCATTCAAGCTGGCAACGTGGAGCCAGGCCCTCCAATCACAACCGCACCTCGAAGGATCGAAATCGTGGGTACCGCCCAGCTTGGGAATGATGGCTATTGGGTTGGCTTGGATAACTCAGACGGATGGGTAGAAACTTGGTCTAGGGATGAGGATGCCTATGCGTTGCGACTGAAGGGCGATTCAATGGCCCCAGCTATTCGTAGTGGGTGGGTCGCGGTGTGCGAGCCTAATCATCGGCTCGTTCCAGGGGAGTATGTGATGGTGACCACTTCCGACGGGCAGAGCATGGTCAAGGAGCTTCTCTTCGAAAGCGAGGATGGAGTCAGTGTGATGTCCGTGAACTCGGCATACGAACGCCGAACCATAGACTGGTCAGACATAGACAAAATCCACTACGTCGGGAACATATTGGCACCAAGCAAGATTCTCAGCAGGATCTAGGCAGATCACCTCATCACGAACCCGCCATCCGGCGGGTTTTTTGCACCCATCAGAAAATAAATTAGCTGCGCTGTTGACATAAAAATAAAGCACAGCTAATTTTACTGACACCAACACACAGCACGGAGCACCACCATGACCGCAGCAACCACCATAACCGCCAATGGCTGGACCGGCTTCCTGGGGCGTGAGCTTTCCCCTCGTGAAGTCCAGTGCGTGCTGGGTATTGCTGCAGGTCAGACCTCGAAAGAGCTGGCGCGCGATCTTGGCGTTCAGCCTGACTCGATCAAGAAGCGCGTGCTGAGCGCAACCACGAAGCTGGGCGTAACCCGCCGGGCGCAGCTCGTCGCAGTGGCCATGCAGAAAGGGCTGATCAGTCCTGTCGCGACGGCCTTGGCCTTGGTGCTGACTCTGCATTCGATGATCGGTGATGACGTTGCGCTTCGGGTGCGCCGAGGCGGCGGCGAAAAGCGTATCGAAACCAGGATGGCAGCGCGGCGGGTCGAGCTGCAGGTAGCGCTGGCGTAGCAGCGGCGAGCGCCTTCGGTGAGGGCGTTGTCCGGTGCTAGAGCATCACAAGGCATGGCGGGCTGAGGTGAGGTCAGGCATGGCCTGGTCGGGCGTGGCCGGGACGGGCGAGGCAAGGGCTGTTTACAGCGGTCTGCCCTTTCGAAGAGAGGGTTTTCCGGTGGCTCCAGTCACCAAGAGCCGCGGCATGGGCGGCACGGCAAGGCGCGGCGAGGCATTGCGGGCCAGGGCAAGGGCTGATTTCTCAGCGTACAGCGCATCCGCGGGTGTGTTGTGCGGTGTGAAAACATCATATGGCAAGGCCAGCTACGGCTGGGCGAGGCGGGGTCAGGTTTGGCTTGGCTGGGCGCGGGCTGATTCAGCGTTCAGCCGCTTCACAGAGGCGGTTGAGCGGTGCAAAAGCATCATGAGGCATGGCTGGTTTCGGCAGGGCTGGGCCGGGTGCGGCATGGTTCGGTCTGGTGCGGCAGGGGCTGCTGGTCAGCGTAATGGCCATTCGTTGAGTGGTCATTGCGGTGCGAAAGCACCTGGGGCGAGGCCGGGCAAGGCATGGCGAGCCATGGTCGGGTGTGGCGCGGCACGGGCGGTAATCCGCACGGGGTCACCAGCGTAACTGGTGACAACTTCAAAGCAACTTCCCCTGAGGTTGTTTTGAAGTTCCAACACGCAAAGCACCGTGCATCGCATTTGGCGAAAAGGCACACGCAGCTATCTATTGGAGATATCCATGCAAACTCTGAAAGTTAAACTCACTGGCACCCGTCCGCTTCTTGTTCACTCCGACGTGTTCGCCGATCCGCTGAACAAACTTACCAAAGCGCATAAGCAGCTGACTTCTAAGCGCAAGAAAACCGATGAAGACCACGAACTTATCGCCCGTAGCGAATGGCGCGGTGGCCTGTACTTCTCGGAAGATATCGGACCGTACTTGCCCGGCATCAACATCGAGTCTGCACTTGTCGCAGGTGGCAAACTTTCGAAGATGGGCACCCAACTCAAGCGCTCGGTCGAGATCATGGACACCCGCTGCCCCATCATCTACGAAGGTCCGCGCACCGTTGAGGGGCTGTGGGATGAGCAGTTCTACGACGCCCGCTCGGTCAAGGTCGGCACCGCCCGAATCACGCGGTATCGACCCCTCTTCCGCTCCTGGGCCGTGGTCTGCGAGATCGCCTACGACCAGGAATCCATCGACCGCGACCAGGTTCTGAAATGCCTGGAAGACGCTGGCCAGTACTGCGGCGTCGGTGACTACCGCCCGAAGTTCGGCCGCTTCACCGTGGAGGTGCTGTGATGGCTGTCGTGCCGCTCAAGCCGAACACTTGGAGCCTGGAAAAGGCGATCGAGCAGTTCAAAGCTGACAAGTTCGAAGACGGCCAGCTCATCAGTCACGCCTGGCTGGAGTGGGCGCTCAACCTGCCGAAGCCGACCAGTGCGAAGGAAATGGTCAACTGCCAGTTCATCATTCTGGATCGTGTCGAGCAGTTCAAAGAGGCGCTACTGACCCAGCACCAGATTTACATTGTCAGCGTGCGCGGGAAGGGATACCGGATTGTTCCGCCAAGTGATCAAGCTTTCATCGCTGTGGACAATGCAATGCAGGGAGTTCGCCGGGAGTTCAACAAGTGCGAGAAGGTGATGAAGAACACCCGCCTCGGTGAGCTTGATGCTGATCAAATCAAGCGGCACACGGATGCACAGCTGAAAGTGTCTGCAATTGCCGGGATGGTCGGCAAAGGAAAGCGCGAAGTATTCAGCCTGTTCAAGGCATAACTTCCGCAAAGTGACACCATAACTTTCATTGAAAGCCAAGTTACTCGGCAGGCCCCCGGCTTGCCTGGAAAAAGCTCCACCAACCCAAGAGGAAACACCCATGTTCGGCAAATTGTTCGGTAAGAAAGTCAGCAACGCCAAAGCGGAGATCAAGAAGGTCGAGAACCGTGACCTGATGCAGGCCATTGTCGGCGGCTGCATCTTGGTGGCCGCGGCGGACGGCGAGATTGAGAAGTCGGAGACCGACAAGATCGATCAGCTCATCCGCTCCAACAAAAACCTCGAGCACTTCGGCGCCGAGATCACCGCCACCTTGGGGCGCTTCACCGAGCAGCTGCAGGCCGGCTTCCGCGTGGGTCGCCTGAACATCCTGCGCGAGATCCGCGACATCAAGAACAACCCCGCTGACGCCGAGGAGGTGTTCGTCAACATGATCACCGTGACTGAGGCTGATGGCGAGATCGAGCCGGAAGAACTGAAGGTGCTGACGGAGATCGGCCGTGAGCTGGGCCTGCGCCTGTCCGACTTCGGGATCGAGGCGTGAAGCGCAAACACATCGGCTTGGGCGCCGTGGCGGGGCTTGCCCTGTCCGGCTTGGCAATCACTGCGGCGGTGAACTGGGGTTCCTGCCAGTGGTACGGCTACCAGACCGAGCGACAGACCAAGTTTGCGCCCTATGTCGGCTGCATGGTGAAGACGCCAGGCGGCTGGGTTCCTCGCAACGAGCTGCGCAAGACGCAGTGAATGGAAGGGCGGCGAGCGCCGCCCTCCCCCACAAGGAGTTCTGACCATGTTGATCCTCACTCGCCGCATAGGCGAATCCATCAAGATTTCCGACAACATCACCGTTGTTGTGCTGGGCGTGAAGGGCAGTCAGGTGCGCCTGGGCATCGAAGCGCCGGAAGGCGTAGCTGTGCACCGCGAGGAAATCTTCGAGCGCATCCAGGCCGGTCTGCAGCAATCGGCGCCGGCAAATCAACCTGAGCCCGACCGGTCCGAACCGCTGTACGCCAACCGCACCGAATCGGAGTGGCGCCAGCTGCTGGCTGAGGAACAAGCCGTGCAGGTAAATAAGGAGGTGGCCCATGGCCTTTGAATACGGCTCCCGCGATGCGGACAAGTTCGTCGTGCGACTGCCAGATGGCATGCGTGACCAGGTTGCAGCGGCAGCCAATGCAGACGACCGCTCGATGAACTCCCTGATCGTCACCGCGATTCGCAACGAACTGGATGGACGCGCCCGTGCCAACGCTCTCCTCGATGCGCTGGCCCAGGCAGCAGAATCCAAGGGGGTTCAACATGCAAGCGCCTGACCGTATCACCTTGGTTTTGAAAGCGCCCGAGGGTGGAAGCCTTGAGCAGGTCCTGCCGTTCGCTCTCCGCGGGGCCCACGTTTCAATCGGGCGCGGCTTGGCTGTTATCACCGGGGCCAGCCAGGGCGACCTTGTTACCCCAGCGCTTGACCGCGAAGAGTTCTCTATCGACAACCACGTCCGCATGGCCGCCGATGCTCGCCGTTACCGCTTTCTCCGCGACCGCGAGCGCATCGAAGACCCCGATGAAGACCTGCTGGTGGTGCGTGGCGATAACTGGCTATCCGGCGAAGAGCTGGACCAGGAGATCGACACCGCACTGCGCGTGCAGGCAATGCAGCAGCAGGTGGTGCAGGACACGCAGGAGCAGCAGCCATGAAGCAAGTCGACCTGCTCCTGCTGCTGTGGGATGCCCTGCAGCAGCGCCAAACCACCTTTGGCCAAGTGTTCGACCTGTCTGCCGCTTGTGGCCTGGATGGGCGCCGTGTGCTGGCCGATCACTTCGACTCACAACTTGGACACGGACGGCCTGGGTTCCTACACGGCCCCGTCGTCGGCAACAGCCAAACTGCCGCCCGTTGCGAACAGGCGGGCCCGATCAGTGCCCCAGGTGAGCGCTTTGCTAATGGTCTCGCCCGGCCTGCTCGGGTAGTACTCCTCAAGAAGGAGCAGCCCGTCAACGCGATATACACCGATAAAGAGTTGAGCCACACCGGTACGAGAGAGGCGGCTCTGAACATCAATCGTGGTGCCATCGCTGAGTTTCTCGTCATGGCTACGATGGTGAAGTTGATGGTCTGCCCATTCCCAAAACCTAGCACCTCGATTCTTCATAACTCCCCCATCCCTAGAAGTGTTCTGAGCATTAACTTCATGCCTTTCAAGGTTTATAAGCCAAATACTCGCCTGTCAATAATCCTCCAGCCCAGAGCCGCCAGTATAGTTTCAGGAGGTTTCCAATGATCAAGCGCCGATCAATCAACCCCGCCGCCCTCCCCGCCATCGGCCAGCCCCTGGGCGGCGGCTTCTTCGCCGGCCGTCTCTTCTTCGATGGTGCTGAGCACGCAGTCATCGACGCAGGCCGGGAGTTCGAAGTGGTTGCCCATTGGTGGCAGGAGGAAGGCCCACGCCCACGCATCCGCGGCGCCACATCGCGCTTCGACGGAATGGTCAACACCCAAGCCATGGCCGCCGAGGGCAGCGCGATCGCCCGCAAGGTGCTGGGAATGAACATCCGTGGTACATGGGGCTGGCACATCCCGTCGATCGAGGAGCTGCAGGTCCTGCGCTGCAACCTGCTCCAACTGCCCGACTGGGGGCGGCAGGGCCTCGGCCAGAACAAGGAAGCCGCCCAGGCCTTCGTCTGCGCCCACGACTACTGGACCAGCAGCCAGAAGGCGAACTCGGCCACCGCCTGGTACATGGCCATGCTGCCCTGGTGTACACCCGAGACGAACTGGGTGAGCAAGTGCAAAGGAATCAGGCCGGTGCGCACCCTGCTGATCAGTCAGGAGGCTTTCGTGCATGAGCCATCTACCGATGTGACCGTGCCCAGCGCCGATCTGCGCGGTTTGGCCAACCAGCAGGCGGTGGCCACCGTGCTCGAGCGGTTCGTGAACGAGGACACCGGTAAGTTCTACGGGCGAGCCGAGGCACTGGTGGCTGAGCTGACGGCTCTGGCGGAGGTGGTGTCGTGAACATCGTTGCAACAATGGCATTGCGTAGAGCCCTTGGCCGACGGAACTCAGTGCAGTCGCGAGCGGCTGCCCGGATTGAACCTATCAACGCCGAATCGCCAAAGCCAGCCATCGAACCCCTTGTAATCAAAGGGCCGATCAACCGGTACATGTTCCTTCAGGGGCGCGAGTGGGCTATCGACATGGTCGCCTCTCTTCGCGCTGCACCTGTCGAGCTAGTAATCGAGCGCTTGATCGGGGCAGCAACTGGCCGGCCAGGTAGCTACGTAGCCGGAATCGAGTCTGTGGTGCATGAACTGAAAGGCGCTGACGCAAAAGGTCAGGCGGAAGATGAGAACCTGACGGACCAGGTCGGGAGGAAGGCATGAGTGAAGAAACCGAGGTACTGACCGTCGAAGGCCTGGCCAAGCTGCTGGGTCGCACCGAGGCGTCGATCAGAGAGGGCATTCGTCGAGGCGTGCCGTGGTTGCCCAAGAGCTTCAAGATGGGCAACCGGCACTGCTGGCTGAAAGAGGACGTGCGCAAGTTCCTGCGCGAGTATCGGGATGGGGAACACGCAAAGCCGAAGCCTGGCCGGAAACGGAAAGCCCCTCCATCTTTGCGTGTTGCTTGAGTCTATCGAATCGATTCGATGGCCGCGATTACTGATGCTATCCAGTCTACATCCAGAGATACTTGGTCAGGGTTTAGGTCGTTGAACTTAAGTTGTCTGGGGCGAGAAGATCGAAGAATATCGCCTTCGTGCGCAATTTGATTTCTCCGGTGCACCAACGGATTCAATCGTTCCTTGATATCAGCAACGCCAACGTTTAGAACCTTAGCCGCTTTGGCCCAGCCGTCCACGACTCCTGCCATAGACATAGCCATCTGGACTTGGTCGAAAGACTGGAATGTTTTGTATAGCAACTGTTTTTGAGCCGTATTCTTTAATGCGTTCCAAGGCCGGGTTTCTTTTCCTGCTCGCCGCCCTTCAATCATAGCGTCAGCAAGTGCCGCGACATCCGAAAAAGGTATATCGAGTTTAGCTAATGCCTTGGGGAGCTTCGCATTCTTGGATACCGCGGTGATTTCTTGGAACACCATCCAATGCATATAGGAGTCCATTGCGCCAATAGCCATGACCAGCGCCGACCGGACCAAGTCGTCACGGACATCAATATTTTCAGATTTTTTAGACGCTAGGAGGAGATTCCTGCTGCGAGTTATGCAGGAATTTGCAGCTTCAATAGCCGTAAACGCCATAATATGTCTTCCTTGAAGTGTTTGATGTTCAACCCAGCTTCTCAGCGAGGTCTTGGGGGCTCAGGTGCGTATAGCGCTTGAGCATCGCCAGGGTCTTGTGACCCGTGATACTCGCGACTTCCATCATGGTGAGGCCGCGCTCGAAGAAACGACTGGTCGCCTCATGGCGTAGGTCGTGAAGGCGCAGCCCTTCAATCCCGGCAGCCTCGCAGGCTCGGGGAAAGTAATTGCTGATTGTGTTGAGGGCAAGGCTAAAGTATCGGCCGCCACCGATCGGCGTGGGCAGGCTATCCAGCAGGGCGATCGCCCGGGAGGACAATGGCACGGCGCGCCGCTCGCCGTTCTTGGTGTCTTCGAGATATGCCACCTTGCTGCGCACTTGGTCGCGGCGCAGCAATAACAGCTCAGACCGGCGCATTGCCGTCTCCACCGCCAGCTCAATAAACACCGGAAGCTGGGCATTCATCTGACCGGCTGCCTTGTACAGCGCTGTGAGCTCCGCCGGCGTCGGGCGCCGATCTCTCTCCTTGCTACCCTTGGGCATCCGGATAGCTCGGCATGGGTTGGTCAGTCCTTCGATTCCCCATTCCTTGGTGGCCACCGTAAAGAGATGGCTGATCACCGCCAGATTGAGGCGCACTGTCGCCGTCGACTTCCCTTCCTTCAGCTCGGCATCGCGGTAGGCGGCCATGTCGCTAGAGCGGATAGCCGCCAGGCCCTTGCCGGCCAGCTTGTGCTCCTTCCACTTCTTGATGCGGACCTGCTCCTGCTTGGCGCCCTTCTTGGTAGAAGTCACCTCGGACAGGTATCGATCCAGGGCCTCGGCGAGCGTGGTGCTCTCGGCCTCGCGCATGTCAACGAAACGAGCACGCGACATGTCACCCTCGATCTCGGCGGCCCATCGCTGGGCTTCTGCCTTGGTGTCAAAGGTGGCGGAAAGGGTTGGATATCCTTTGCGGCGGATCTGGGCGCGCCAGGCGTCACCGCGCTTTTCGTAGTAGGCCATGGCGGAATGATAGCGAACGCTTGGGGGAATTACACGCTCCCCCATTCCCCCAAAATTCCCCCAAACGAAAAAGCCCCGAGGGCTATACAGCGCTCGGGGCCTTTAATATGGCGGAGAGATAGGGATTTGAACCCTAGGTACTGTTGCCAGTACAACGGATTTCGAATCCGTCCCGTTCGACCACTCCGGCATCTCTCCAATGCCGCGCATCATACCAGCGTTCTTTTAAAACGCAAACCTTTTTTTAAAAAAAATCGCGTGGTATCAGGCGCTTGCGTGAACGCACCGCTTACAGCGGTACGCCCAGGCGCTTGGCAACTTCTTCGTAGGCTTCGATCACGTCGCCCAGGCCCTGGCGGAAGCGGTCCTTGTCCATCTTCTTGCGGGTTTCTTTGTCCCACAGGCGGCAACCGTCTGGGCTGAACTCGTCACCCAGCACGATCTGGCCGTGGAATACGCCGAACTCCAGCTTGAAGTCGACCAGCAGCAGGCCGGCGTCATCGAACAGCTTGCTCAGCACTTCGTTGACCTTCAACGACAGCTTTTTCATTTCTGCCAACTGCTCGGCGGTGCCCCAGCCGAACGCGACAACGTGGGACTCGTTGATGAACGGGTCGCCCTTCTCGTCGTTTTTCAGGAACAGCTCGAAGGTGGAGGGCTCCAGCTTGATGCCTTCTTCAACGCCCAGGCGCTTGACCAGGCTGCCGGCCGCGTAGTTACGCACTACGCATTCGACCGGGATCATGTCCAGCTTCTTGACCAGGCATTCGTTGTCGCCCAGCAGCTTGTCGAACTGGGTCGGCACGCCGGCTTCTTCCAGCTTTTGCATGATGAAGGCGTTGAACTTGTTGTTCACCATGCCTTTACGGTCGAGCTGTTCGATGCGCTTGCCGTCGAACGCCGACGTGTCGTTACGGAACAGCAGGATCAAGCGGTCGGCGTCATCGGTCTTGTAAACCGATTTGGCCTTGCCGCGGTAGAGTTCGTCGCGTTTTTCCATGATTGGGCTCCGCTTGCTTGAGGTGTTGGGCTAGGCGATTTCGCGCCAGTCGAGCCCGTGTTCCTGATTCGCCACCTGGAGCCAGTCCGGGTCGCACCCAAGGGTGTCGACGAAGCACTGGCGCGCCAGATGTGGCAGGTTGTTCTTGCTGCTGAGGTGGGCCAGCACCAGGTGCTGCAGGTTGTTCCAGCCCAACTCGTGCACCAGGCGCGCGGCCTGGTGATTGTTCAAATGCCCTTGCATGCCCCCTACCCGCCGCTTCAAGAACGCCGGGTAGTGACCGCGCGCCAGCAGGTCGCGGCAGTGGTTGGCCTCGATCAGCAGTGCATCCAGGCCTTGGTAGCGTTCCAGCAACAGCGCGTCGTACGAGCCCAGGTCGGTGAGCATGCCAAAACGGCGCTTGCCGTCACTGACCACATACTGCAAGGGCTCGTAGGCGTCGTGCTCTACCCGCGCGGCGTTCACTTGCAGGCTGCCGATATGCAGGCTTTGGCCACAGGCCAGAAAACCGGCCACCTCCACCGGCTTGCGCATGCCGCGCAGGGTGCCTTGGCTGAGGTAGACCGGTACATTGTAGCGCCGTGACAGCAAGCCGACCCCATGCACGTGGTCGGCATGTTCGTGGGTGACCAGCACAGCACTGAGTTGCGCCGGCGAAACCCCGAGCAGCGCCAGGCGCCGCTCGGTTTCGCGCAGGGAAAAGCCGCAATCGACCAGGATGAACGTGTCACCACTGGCGATCAGCGTGCCGTTCCCTTGGCTGCCGCTTCCGAGTACCGCGAAGCGCACTTAGCCCAGGTGGTCCTGAATGGCGCTCAGCACGCGGCGGGCGACATCGGGCGGCGCCACGGTGTTGATGTTTTTCTCGACGGTGACCTGCACGCTTTCACCCACCTTGCTCAGGCGCACCTGGTAGCGCTCGGCACGGGCTTCACGCTCTTCCTTGGTGGGCTCGCTGCCGAACAGGCGGCCGAAGAAGCCCGGCTGGTTCTGCTTGTCTTCAGGCTTTTCCGACAGGTTGATGTAGTACAGGCCCAGGCTGCGGTTGATGTCCTCGACACGCCACTGGCCACCCTGCTCCAGGGCGCGGCCTACACCCGACCAGGCGCGGTCCAGGTCGGAGCCCAGGTAGAGTACCGGGTTACCGCTGCCGTCCTCGCTCAGGCTGACGCGGCTTGGCGCGTCGAAATCACGCTCAGCCAGCAGCGACACCGAACCGCCCTTCTCGGCGCTGCGGTTCATGCTGGCCAGCATTTCGTCGACCAGCAGGGCATCGGCGCCGGCATTGGCGGAGGTGGACGGGAACGCGGGCTCGGCGGTGCTGCCGGCCGGGCGCTCGACGCTGACCACATACACCTCGGAGGTGTTGCGTTGCACGCCAGGCTCCATGCGCACACGTACGCGCACTTCGCTGTCAGCGCTGCTGGCAGTGCTGGCCAGGCGCTGGCCGAGCGATGCCGACAGCTCGTCGAAGCGCTGCCAGCTGGTGTTGAATTCACCGGTCTGCGGGCGCTCTTCGTCGATACGGAAGCCGTTGTCCTCGAAGAACTGGCGGGCCACCGGCCACACCTCGGCCGGCGAGTGCTGGGCCAGCACCCAACGGCTGCTACCGCTGCGCTGCAGGCTGTAGTCGGTGACCTGGCCAGCGCCACCGGTCAACGGTTGCGGCCGCGGCACTTCGTACTCGCCCGTGACGTTGTCATCGGCGACGTTACGCGGAATTGGCAACAGCGGGTCGAGCCGCTTGACGTTGCTGGCGTCCGGCGGCAGCTGCATGGGCGCGGTAGGGTGCGCCTGCAGGTAGTCGCTGCCGCGGTCGCGGAAATAGCCATCCTCGCCCCACAGCCAGCCACACCCACTGGTGCTGGAGATAATCAGGGCAAGGGCAGAAAGACCAGCCAGTCGCTTCATGCGGTGTACTTCCTCTTAAACCAGTACGCCGGACTGGCGCAAGGCAGTACGGACTTTGTCGTGGCAACCTTCGCTGAGCCAGGTCAGCGGCAGGCGAATACCCTTTTTCATCAGGCCCATTTCAACGAGCGCCCACTTCACCGGGATGGGGTTGGCTTCGCAGAACAGCTCTTTGTGCAGTGGCATGAGTTTTTCGTTGATAGCGCGGGCCTTCTCGGCATCGCCCGCAAGGGCGGCCTCGCACATATCGGCCATTTCGCGCGGGGCGACGTTGGCGGTGACGGAGATGTTGCCCTTGCCGCCCATCAGGATCAACTCGACAGCGGTCGGGTCATCGCCAGACATGACGATGAAGTCGCTGGCAACGCCTTCCAGGATGGCCTTGGCACGGGCCAGGTCGCCGGTGGCTTCCTTGATACCGATGATGTTCGGCACAGTCGACAGGCGGATCACGGTCTCGGCCTGCATGTCGCAGGAGGTGCGGCCCGGCACGTTGTAGAGGATCTGCGGGATGTCGACGGCTTCGGCAATGTGCTTGAAGTGCTGGTACAGGCCTTCTTGCGTTGGCTTGTTGTAGTACGGCACCACCAGCAGGCAGGCATCGGCGCCGGCATTCTTGGCGTTCTGGGTCAGGTGCACGGCTTCGGCAGTGGAGTTGGCACCGGTACCGGCGATGACCGGGATGGGCTTGTTGCTGCGCTTGACGCGCTCGACCACATGCTTGATGACCAGGATGTGCTCTTCGACATCGAGCGTGGCCGACTCACCGGTGGTGCCGACAGCGACGATCGCATGGGTGCCGTTTTCCAGGTGGAAGTCTACAAGTTTGTCGAGGCTGCCCCAGTCAACACGCCCTTGTGCATCCATGGGTGTGACCAATGCCACCATACTGCCCGCAATCATGTAACTGCTCCTGCCGGAAAAAGAGAGCGGTAATGGTACTGGGGGCATCGGCCTTGCACAAGCGAAGCAGGCGGGCGGAGCATTCCCCTCGGCGCCTTATTTCGCTACCCTTGATGCTTTGATCGGTGCAGCGCGGCCCGCCGGGCCGTCGACCTTGCTCCCGGCCAGCGTCCAAGACCTCGCATGCGAGCCCCGGGCCCTGCCGACTGGAGGCTTTCTCCCGTCCTGTACCGACCGCTCATCGCTTTAGGAATGCTGCATGTCCACCCCCACCGTCCGCGAACAATTCCTCGTCATCAGTGCCTTGGGGCCCAACCCCATGGAACTGGCCAACGTCCTCAGCCGCGCTGCCTTCGAAAACCGCTGCGCGGTGGTTACCTCGCGCCTGAGCCGCCACGGCGAAACCAGCGCCCTGGTGCTGCAGGTAGGCGGCAGCTGGGACGCCCTGGCCCGCCTTGAAGCCATGTTGCCAAGCCTGGGCAAGAAGCACGGCCTGACCCTGGACGTGGTGCGCAGCGCCGACCAGGAGGTACGCCCGCAGGCCCTGCCTTATGTAGCCTACGTCAGCGCCGCCTACCGCCCGGACATCATCAACGAGCTGTGCCAGTTCTTCCTCGACCACCGCGTCGAGCTGGAAGCCATGACGTGCGATACCTACCTGGCGCCGCAGACCGGCAGCAGCATGCTCAATGCCCAGTTCACCGTCATTTTGCCGGCCGGCACGCAAATCAGCTGGCTGCGTGACCAGTTCCTGGACTTTGCCGACGCCCTGAACCTCGATGCGCTGATCGAGCCATGGCGCCCACAGAACCCAATGTAAGGAAGCGATCATGGCTGTAGCACTCGACCAACCTGTAGCGCACTTCCAGGCCCAGGCCACCGGCGGGCAAACCGTGAGCCTGGCCGACCTCAAGGGCCGGCAGGTGGTGCTGTACTTCTACCCGAAGGACAGCACCCCGGGCTGCACTACCGAAGGCCAGGGCTTCCGCGACCAGCATGAAGCCTTTGCCGCAGCCAACACCGTGGTGTTCGGCGTGTCGCGTGACGGCCTGAAGTCGCACGAGAACTTCAAGGCCAAGCAAGGCTTCCCGTTCGAGCTGATCAGCGACAAGGACGAGGCCCTGTGCCAGCTGTTCGACGTGATCAAGCTGAAGAAGCTGTATGGCAAGGAGTACATGGGCGTCGATCGCAGCACCTTCCTGGTCGACAAGGACGGTGTGCTGCGCCAGGAATGGCGTGGGGTGAAGGTGCCCGGGCATGTGGATGCCGTGCTGGCAGCAGCTCAGGCACTGAACAAGGCTTGAGATCGTTGGGGGCGCTTGGCGCCCCTTACGCGACATGAGGCCGCTCCTACGCCGGGCGGGGGCGGCCGGCAGTACTGCGGGGCCGGGCCGGCATCATCGGAAATCGCGGATCCCTGTAGGAGCGGCCTTGTGTCGCGATGGGCTGCAAAGCAGCCCCAAATTTACAGCATCGGTGACACAATAGGCTCCTGCCGCGGCCAGGCATCCAGCACAGCCTTGATCAGGGTCGCCAGCGGGATGGCGAAGAAGATCCCCCAGAACCCCCACAGCCCGCCAAACAACAACACCGCGCAAATGATCGCCACCGGGTGCAGGCTCACGGCCTCGGAAAACAGCAGCGGCACCAGCACGTTGCCATCCAGCGCCTGGATGATCGCGTACACCGTCATCAGGTAGATGAACTGATCGCCCCAGCCCCATTGGAACAGTGCAATCAGCGTGACCGGCACCGTTACCACTACCGCGCCCACATAGGGCACCACCACCGACAGCCCCACCAGCAACGCCAGCAGCGCGGCATAATTGAGCCCGAGGCTGATGAACGCGATGTAGGTGGCAATGCCACAGATCAGAATCTCGATGCCCTTGCCACGGATGTAGTTGGCGATCTGCCGGTTCATCTCGCTACCCACCCGGTTCAGCAGGGTGCGCTGGCGTGGCAGGTAGCCACTGACCCAGCGGCCGATGAGTTCGCGGTCCTTGAGGAAGAAGAACACCAGGATCGGCACCAGCACCAGGTAGATCATGGCATTGACCAGCAATGGCAGGCTGGACAGCGAGAAGGTCAGCGCCCATTGGCCAAACTTGCCGATTTCACCGCGCACCGATTCGATGGCATGCAGCACCTGCTCGTCCGACACCAGGTGCGGGTAACGCTCGGGCAACAACAGCAACAACGACTGCCACTTGCCGAGCATGCCCGGTAGCTCGTTGAACAGGGTGATCAGCTGGTGCCACAACAGCGGCACCAACACCAGCATGAACAGCGCCAGCGCCCCCATGAACAGGGCAAATACCAGCATCACTGCCAACCGCGTGGGCACCCGCAAGCGCTCCAGGGCATTGACCAGGCCTTGCATGAGGAACGCCAGCACCATGCCCGCCAGCACCGGCGCGAGCATGCCACCCAGGGTTAGCACGGCCGTGAACGCCAGGAACAGCAAGACCGCCAGCACCACCGCTTCTTCATCGGAGAAGTAGCGCTGCACCCAGTCGCGAAGCACTTTGAACATTGACGATCCTTGGTAAAGACTCAGGCCTTGCGCAGCCAGTAGGTGTAGGTGCCGGCCTCGGCCGTTTCCTGCAGCAGGGTATGACCGGCCAACGTGGCGAAAGTGCGGAAGTCGCGCTGCGAGCCGGTGTCGGTGGCGATCACCTTGAGCACCGCGCCGCTGGCCAGGCGGTTGAGCTCCATCTTGGCCTTGAGCAGCGGCAAAGGGCAATTCAGCCCGCTGGCGTCGAGTACGGCGTCGCAGGTCAGGGTGTCACTCATTGCAGGGTCTCCAAAGGCATTGCCAGACTGCTTGTTGGCAGGGCTGCCTAGAATAGCGCCACTGGTCGCCAACGTGTGAGCCCGCTACAGTAGCTATCTTTGACACCGACGCGAGCTTCGTGCATGAAACTACTGCGCCCTACCCTGCTGACGCTGGCCTGCCTGTTGGCCCTCCCCGGCCATGCTGACGACCTGCCATCACTGGGTGACGCCAGCTCCGCGATCGTCTCACCGCAGCAGGAACACCAGCTCGGCCGCGCCTGGCTGAGCCTGTTGCGCGGCCAGGTCAACCAGCTCAACGACCCGCAACTCAAGGACTATGTCGAAACCAGCGTGTACAAGCTGGCCGAGACCAGCCAGCTGCAGGACCGGCGCCTGGAGTTCATCCTCATCGACAGCCGCGAGCTCAACGCCTTCGCTGCGCCCGGGGGCATTGTGGGGGTCAACGGCGGGCTGTTCCTCAACGCACAGACGGAAGGCGAATACGCCTCGGTGCTGGCGCACGAACTGGCGCACTTGTCGCAACGCCACTTCGCCCGCGGCGTCGAGGCCCAGCAACGCATGCAACTGCCGATGATGGCAGCGCTGCTGGCCGGGATCGTACTGGCGGCGGGGGGCGCTGGCGACGCCGGCATCGGCATGATTGCCGGCACCCAGGCGGCGGCCATTCAGGAGCAGCGCCGGTTCTCGCGGCAAAATGAGCAGGAAGCGGACCGCATCGGCATCCTGAACCTGGAAAAGGCCGGCTACGACCCACGCAACATGCCAACCATGTTCGAGCGCCTGGCCCGCCAGTATCGCTATGACGCCAAGCCACCGGAATTTCTGCTGACTCACCCGGTGACCGAGTCGCGGATCGCCGACACCCGCAACCGCGCCGACCAGGCGCCACCGGGCGGCATCGAAGACAGCGCACGCTACCAGCTGATTCGCGCCCGCGTGGCGCTTATCTATGAAGGCACCCCGGGGCTGGCGGCCAAGCGCTTCCGTGCCCAGCTCGACGAAGACCCCAAACTCGATGCTGCACGCTATGGCCTGGCCCTGGCGCAGATCAAGGGCGGCCAGCTGAACGAAGCGCGGGAAATGCTCAAGCCGCTACTGGCCAAGGCGCCCAACGACATCACCTACAACCTGGCGCAGATTGACCTGGACATCACCAACAACCGCCTGGCCGATGCCCAGCAGCGCGCCGAGCGCATGCAGCAGCTATACCCCGGCAACTACCCGCTGAAACAGGTGCGCGCCGATTTGCTGGTGAAGCTGAACAAGCCTGCCGAAGCCGAGAAAGTGCTGGACGAGCTGGTGAAAAGCCGGCCGGATGATCCGGACGTGTGGTACGACATGGCCGAGGTGCGCGGTTTGTCGGGCAATACCATCGGCTTGCACCGGGCGCGGGCAGAGTACTTCACCTTGGTGGGGGACTTTGACCAGGCGATCCAGCAGCTGGATTACGCCAAGCGCCGGGCCGGCGGGAATTTCCCGCTGGCTTCGCAGATTGACCAGCGCCAACGCGAGATCATGGAGCAGCAGCGCATGGTCCGGGACATGATGGGGCGCTGAGCCCCGGGGCGGCCGTGGGCCACGATCGGGCTGCTGCGCAGCAGCCCCGGCCGTTACGCCGCGTCGTGTTTGCTGACCGGCTGCTGGATGAACCGCAACATCCACTCGCCCACCAGGTCGCCCTGGTGCTCGCTGGCCAGGCTGGCCACCGCCTTTTGGTACACCTCGTCACCCAGGTATTCCTGGCGCGCATCGAGCAGCGCGCGGGAGTAGTCGTGGACAAACTCCGGGTGGCCCTGGAAGCACAGCACCTGGTCGCGGATGTGGTACGCCGCATTCGGGCAGAAATCGCTGGAGGCAATGACCGTGGCGCCTTCCGGCAGTTCGGTCACCTGGTCCTGGTGGCTGATCAGCAAGGTCAGCTCCGACACCTCAGGGTCCATCCACGGGGCGTGCGCCGCCAGCGAGTAGCGGTGAATGCCTACGCCCCAGCCCTTGTCGGCACGCTCGGCCTTGCCACCCAGGGTCAACGCCAGCAGCTGGTGGCCAAAACACACACCCAGCAATTTCTCGCCACGCGCGTAAAGCTTCAACAGGTAGGCCTTGAGCGTCTGGATCCAGGCATCGGTACCAAACGAGTCTGCCTTGCTGCCCGTGACCAGGTAGGCATCGAACACTTCGCTGTCGGCGGGGTAATCGCCGTTCATCACGTTGTACACACGAAACTCTGCGGCAATCGGCTGCCGCGAGAACAGCTGCTCGAACATCCTGCCGTAGCCCTGGTATTGCGCCGTCAATTCCGGCCGCAGAACATCGGTCTCAAGGATGCAGATGCGTAACGACATAGGATTAGTCCTGAACGACATGGGTGGGAATCTGCTGTAGAGCCTGACGCGAAAGGCACGTACAAGCAAGTAGGCGGCACTGACGAACGGTCACATTTTGTCGGCGCGCCGTGGATGGCTGCGCCACCGTCTAGCGAGAGCATGCTAGCGAGATGGCACATGGCCTCATAGCGATGAGGCCTCAAAATCTCGACAATTAGAACAAAGAGTTCTCGAACATGGATAACGCACGCCCTACTGTTGGTTGTATATCCACTAACAAAAGGCAGGCAGTAAAGGCGCCACACCACGCTACTGCGATCGACCCGAAGCGCGACAAGGAAGCCAACGGGTACTCAGGAATAACAACAAGAAGGCGGTCCGCCATGTTCAGACATTCGAAAATACGCCAAGCCGGGCTTATTTTATTCGCCACCACATTGCTGCTGATCGTGCCGAACCTGACACGGTTGTTCGGCTGACTGCAGCAGTGGCGTCTACGGGCAGTGCGCAGGTAACCTGCTGGCCTCTCTGGTCGGAGTGTACCCATGCGCCATTGCCTTGCCCTGCTTGCGCTGCTGCTGAGCCTCCCACTGTCGGCGGCACAACTGCACCTTGAACTCGGCGCTACCCAGCGCCAGTGGAGCAGCGAAGAACTGCTCAGCCACCCGCAAGCGCAGACCATCCGCATCGAGCACGACGTAGCCTACAAGCGCCCCATGCAGTACCGGGCGGTGCCGTTGGCTGCGCTGTTGGCTGGCGTTACCGCCAGCGACCACCTGCAGGCGGTGGCGCTGGACGGTTTTGCCGCAGAAATGCCCGCTGCGCCGCTGTTGCAGAAAGGCCCGGCGCAGGCCTGGCTAGCCGTGGAAGACCCCAACCAACCTTGGCCACCGCTGGGTGCAGGCAAACCTGGCGCAGGGCCGTTCTACCTGGTGTGGACAGCAGCGCAGGCCGGCGGTATACGTCCGGAGCAATGGCCGTTCCAGATCGCCACCTTGCGCCAGCTCGCCCCGGTAGCCCAGCGGTACCCGGCACTGCTGCCCGACCCGACGCTACCCGCCGACAGCCCCGTACGCCAGGGCTTTGCCCTGTTCCAGCAAAACTGCATGGCCTGCCACCGCCTGAACGGTGCGGGGGATGCGCAGGTTGGGCCGGACTTGAATGTGCCGCACAACCCCACCGAATACTTTCAGCCGGGTTATTTGCGCATCTTGATCCGCGACCCGCAAAGCCTGCGGCAGTGGCCACAGGCGAAGATGCCGGGCTTTGCCGAAAGCGTGCTGAGCAACAAGGAACTGGATGCGCTGCTGGGCTATTTGCAGCATATGGCCAAGCGCAAGCGTTAGTGGCTGCTTAGGGTAAACCCGCCCCTGCCTGGCGCGGGTGTGCCTGAGATGATGGCCACGCAGGGCTGCTAGGCCGTGAGCCGCTCGTGCTTGACCCCCCAACCCTCCACCTCGCCGCCATAGGGCGTCACCAACTGCTCGAAGGCCTCTTCAAAGTCGCCAATCCCACAATAGGTGGCATACATGACCTTGCTCAGTTCCAGGTGCCAGCCACCGTCGCCCTCCTTCACCTGGGCATTGAGCGATTCGCCGCGAAACTGCCTGGCAGCACGGCGCGCCCCGGCTTCGTCGGGGAATACGGCATAGAACTCGATGGGGTGGATCTGGGTGAAGTCGAAACCGCCTGCTTTCATCTGGCGCAGGACGTTGCTGCTGATATCGTCGTTCTGGCTGCTCATGAAACGTCCTCCTGAATAATGCAATGGATAGACTTTCCGTGCTACTGCGCACCTGCCGGCAGCGGCCGGGCAGTACGAGCTGATGCAAGACGCGAATGTATGCGGTGCCAGCCCGCATATTAGGCGAGCACCTGCTGACAGCGTAGCGCCTGCCAAGGCACCACGCAAACGTGTGGGTTAGGGCTGTTCCTCAATGCTTTTGATCATTACGCCGCTGTGCTCACGCAGCCAGCGTGCAGTGGGGGAAATGCTGCGGTCCTGGAAGTCGTTGAGGTCCAGCTCGGCCATTACCGGAAACAGGTGAGAACGAATGGCCCTCGCCGCCTCCTCCTCGCTAGGACGATGCTCGGCTTTCAACACCAGAGTGGACGGTTCGCCCTTCTGGTCGGCAAAAATGACTTCCCACTCTTTCATCTAACGGACCCTCTGAGTCAAGGAACACAGGGTGTGTGTTACGCCTGAACAACTGACATTGGGGCAGGGAGAATGTTCAGTAGGATGAAAGCGGCAGGCGCCGAAACGTGGGGCCCCCATCGCGACCCAGGGCCGCCCGCAGGGGTAGCGCCAGCACGAAGCTGGCGCAGCCACTGTGGCAGCGGGTGACCCGCGAGCTTTTACTTCGGCGTGCCGTGCACCACACCGGCGGTGTTGTCCAGCAGGCTCTTGGTGGCAGTCTGGATGTACGCTTCAAGCTGCTTGAGCAATTGCGGCTGGTCGGGGCTTTCGATCAGCTCGGCCTTGAACTCGCTGCCCAACTGGTAGCGGTACATGCGCGGGGTCATGTCCTTGGACTCGATCAGAATGCGGTCGCCCTGTACCAGACCGACGATCTGTTCGCTGCCCGACGGCTTGATCATGCCCACGCCCTGGTCGCCCTCAGGCAGGTTGAGCAGGTCGCGCCCCCAGCACTGGTGGCGGGCCTTGCCACCCAGGCGGCCCATGATGGTCGGCACGATGTCGACCTGGGTGCCCACGGTGTGGTTGACCGCACCGAACTTCTCCTGAATGCCCGGGGCAATCAGCAGCAGCGGCACATTGAAACGGCCCAGGTCCAGCTCGGTGACCTGCTGGTGGTTGCCGAAACCGTGGTCGCCAACGATCACGAACAGGGTGTCCTTGAAGTACGGCTCTTTGCGCGCCTTCTCGAAGAACTGGCCCAGCGCCCAGTCCGAATAACGCATGGCGGTCAGGTGCTCGTCCAGGCGGCCCTGGCCGGTCACCTTCTCGACGGGCAGGTCTTTGGGCAGCGCATACGGGGTGTGGTTGGACAGGGTCTGCAGCAACGCATAGATCGGCTTCTTGCCGTCGTGCTTGGCCAGCTCCTCGTTGCCGCGGTCGAACATGTCCTGGTCGGACACGCCCCAGGTGGGGTCAGAGAACACCGGGTTGACGAAGTCGTTGCGGCCAATGAAGGTGGTCATGCCCTGGTTGCCGAAGAACCCGGACTGGTTGTCCCAGGCGAAGTCGCCGTTGTAGACGTAGACGTCGTCGTAGTCACGGGCGCTGAGCAGGGCTGGCAGGCCCGACAGCTTGTGGCCGCCTTCCGGGGTTTGCATCAGGTATTCGAAGCCCGGCAGGTTGGGGAAGCAGGCCATGGTGGCAAACATGCCCTGGTGGGTGTGCGTGCCGTTGGAGAAGAAGCGGTCGAACAGCAGGCCCTCTTTGGCCAGCTTGTCGAAGTACGGGGTGATGTTGTTCGGGCTACCCAGCGCACCGACCGAGTGGCCGGCAAAGCTTTCCATCAGGATCACCACCACGTTCTTGACCGGCAGGGTGCGCTCGGCCGGCGGCAGGAAGTCGCGGCGCACGGCAGCTTCGTCGGCATCGACCAGGGTGTCGTTCGGCGTCAGCAATTGCTTGCGCACGGTTTCGGTGGCCAGGCCCTGCTCCAGTACCGGCTTCCAGATGTTGGCGCGGTCTTCGCCGAAGCGGCTCTTGGCGGCGTCGATCAGGGTCAGGGTGCCGTTCAGGCCCAGCTGGTTGACGAAGTTGGAGTCGGTGGTGAACGCATCGCCCCAGCGCATCGGCGGGCCTTGGCGCAGCGTGCCACGGGCGGCGACCACGGCCACCAGCAAGACCACCATGAACACGGCCAGGCGGTTGTACCACGGCGCCACGCGTTGTGCGCCCTGGCCCCGGGTGATGCGGTCGATGCCCTTGAACAGCAGGCTCAGCAGCCAGGTGCCGAAAGCCCAGGCCAACAGGTAGCGCACCACCGGGAAGCCGTACCAGAGCATGCTCAGTACGGTTTTCGGGTCTTCCTTGATGTACTGGAAGACCAGGCCGTTGAGGCGCTGGTGGAACTCGCGGTAGAAGTCCATTTCCATCAGGCCAAGGAACATCACCACGCTGGAGGTGAGTGTCAGCCAGAAACGGAACACCCCTCGCCGGGCCATGGCCCAGGGGCTGAGCATGGCCAGCAACAGCGGAATGCTGAGGTACACCACCACCCGCAGGTCGAAGCGCAAGCCATTGATGAAGCCTTCGGCGACGGTGGAGTAAGGGGTATCGCCGACCATATCGCTGTTGTAGACCAACAGCGCCAGGCGCACGAGGCTGAGCATCAGCATGATCACCAGGCCGCTGAGCAGCGTGTAGGCCAGGTGGGATTTCAGGGTGGGCGAGAACGGTGCTCGCGCGCCCCGTTGCTTCAAGGCGTCCGTGTTAGCCATGAATGGGAAGGTCCTAGGATTGCGGGTTGCGAAGAGGGCGCTGGCACTGGGCCAACGCAGCATTGTGCGGGTGCGGATTCTGTTTAAACCAATGTGAAAATTTTGTCACGCGGGTGTTGCAGCTTTTGTCTGTTCCGGCCCTATCGCCGGCAAGCCGGCTCCCACAGGGTCTCCACAGCCCCAGGCATTGTGGGGGCCTGTGGGAGCCGGCTTGCCGGCGATAGGGCCAGCACAGGCATTCAGATCCGCACATTCCCCCGCGGCCCGGCGATGGCCCAGATCACCAGGCCCACCACGGGCAGCAGTGCGATCAGCAAAATCCACAACACCTTGCTGCCCACCTCACTGCCGCTCTTAATCACGTTGAGGATGGCCCAGATATCCAGCGCCAGAATGATCAGCCCAACCAGGCTGTTGAATGTCGACCCCATGCTTTGACTCCCTTTCAAAGGCTGTGCTGCACAGCATAGTCAGCTATCACGGCAATAGAAGGGAATCCTTGGCGGTGGCGGCAGGTCCCTGAGTAAACTGCCAGCAGCCATTGAACCGAGGTCCGCATGCCCGTCGCACAGCCGCAAAGCCCTACCCCACCCTCGCTGCGCAACGCCTGGCGCCAACAGGTCGTGAATGCCCCGTGGCTCAGCGCCGGGCTGGCGCTGAGCCTGCTGGCGGTTTGTGCATTGCTGGCGGCCAGCTTCTGGAACGCGGTGAACGGCGACCATGCCGACAACCTGCACCTGGCGCTGCTGGGCGGGTTGTCCGGGTTCGGCGCCACGGCACTGGGGGCAGTGCTGGCGGTGGTGCTGCGCGATGTGAGCGCACGCACCCAGGACGTGATGCTGGGCTTCGCCGCCGGCATGATGCTGGCAGCCAGTTCGTTTTCGCTGATTCTGCCGGGGCTGGACGCCGCCCGCGAAATCACCGGCAGCGGCCCGGCGGCGGCGTTCACCGTGGTGCTGGGCATGGGCCTGGGCGTGCTACTGATGCTGGGCCTGGACCGCTTCACCCCGCATGAGCATGAAAGCACCGGCCCGTGTGGCCCCGATGCCGAGCGCATCAACCGGGTGTGGCTGTTCGTGCTGGCGATCACCTTGCACAACCTGCCAGAGGGCATGGCGATTGGCGTGAGCTTTGCCAACGGCGACCTGAACATCGGCCTGCCGCTGACCAGCGCCATTGCCATCCAGGATATTCCCGAAGGCCTGGCCGTGGCGCTGGCCTTGCGCGCTACCGGCTTGTCGAACTTCAAGGCTGCGCTGGTGGCCATTGGTTCGGGGCTGATGGAACCGCTGGGGGCGGTGATCGGGCTCGGCATCTCGACCGGCTTCGCCCTCGCCTACCCCATCAGCATGGGCCTGGCGGCGGGGGCGATGATCTTCGTGGTCAGCCACGAAGTGATTCCCGAAACACACCGCAACGGGCACCAGACGGCGGCGACCCTGGGGTTGATGGGTGGGTTTGCGGTCATGATGTTTCTGGATACCGCGCTGGGCTGAAGTTTTGGGTTGGCTGTACAGGCCCTCAGGCATGCACGGCAACTTTCAGCGCTTCAAGGGCTGGCTCGACCTTGATTCCCAGCTCCGCGCCCAGTTCCAGCACCCGCGCCAGGTCGTGCTGGCCCACCATCACCATCTGCAGCTCGTCATCCAGCAATTGGCTGAAGTTCAGCAGCACATAACCGCCGGCCTCCTTGTTCAGCGCGCCCATCTGCACCTGAATGCGGTTCAAGGCAGTCAGCGGCTCGGTGCGGGCCAGTTGTTTGGGCTTGAGGGTGAACGGCACGCTGTTGTCGAACGAGTCGCTGATCTGCTGGAACAGCGCCTGGTAGCTGTCGGCCTGGAACACCACGGTGTCCGGCAGGCTGCCCAGCACCACCCATTCGCCCAGCGGGATCGGGAAGGTGTCGTCGTAGTTGATATCAGGGTTGGCGGCGAGGAACGCGGCCGGGTCGGCGTAAGCCTGAGCGGCCTCGTCGGCGATGCGCTCGATGTCGGCCTCGCGCATGCAGCCAGCACCAATGAGGCTGATGAATTCGAGCAACTGAGTTTTCATGAGGGGGGCCTGCGGCGGGTGAAAGTCGCCAAGGATAGCCGCAAATGCCCCCAGGCCGTTAGCCGGCCTGCACTTGCAGGCGTGCTGCCGTATCCACCGCGCCCATGGTGCGCGCGGCCATCAGCGCGGTGGCCCCGCGGGCGTCCTGGCGCGCCGGGTCGGCGCCCTCGGCCAACAGGTAATCAAGGATCTCGCAGCGGTTGAACATGGCCGCCAGCATCAGCGCCGTGCGCCCATCCTGGGCCGCTGCGTCTACCGGCACGCCGTGCTCGAGCAACAGGCGGATCATTGCCAGGTCACCCTTGAAGGCGGCACCGGCTATCGGCAACTGGCCGTTGTCGTTGGCAATCAGCGGGTCGGCGCCGTGGGCCAGCAGCACACGCACTGCGTCATGGTGACCGTGGTAGCTGGCCAGCATGACCAGGGTGTCCCCTTTGTGGTTACGCAGGTTGGCCGGCAGGCCGCTGGCGAGCAAGCGCTCGAGCATCTCGGCATCGCCCTGGCGGGCTCGTTCGAACACCTGCTCGGCAAAGGCTGCGGTTTCGTCATCGGTCATGGTGGCGTGTGCGGCTTGGCTGGTCATCGGGAACCTCCTTGCGTAAATGATTGCCCAAGTGTTTGTCAGGCACGCAATTACGGTCAAAGGTTCATATTCTATTGCGCCGATAGCCAACGCCCGCTTCGTGCAAATTGCACTGTGCAAAATGCACGACCTTGCAAGCTGCACGGAAGCGCTTCTGCAAAAGCATCGCAAGCCACTGAATTTAAAGGACTTTCCATGAATTCAGATTCTGGCACGGTCACTGCAACTACCTACTCATGTCTGCCACACAACAGCCAGGAGTTGCTATGGACCTTATACAGCAAAAATTCGTCTCGGTATTTTCGGCCTACGAAGTGACCACCCAGGCTCGCCCGGACGGCGGCGTCCTGCTGACCCTGCGTGCGGCTGATGGCAAAGTGACCCGACGCGTACTGACCTATGGGCAATTGCACAGCGCTGAGCAGCTGTCGTGGGCCATCAGTGCCATCCGCCGGGACCTGGCTGAACAGGCCAGTGAGCTGCCGGTGATCTCGATGCTGCAGAGCCAGCAACGGTTTGCCTTGCCGACCTACCGCTGAATGCTGTGGAGATAACACAGCCCTAGGGTCTGCGTAGTCGAGCGGGGAACTTGTGTGGGAGCGGGCGTGCCCGCGAAGAATCCAGTGACATGGCTGGCACCGGCTACACCGGTGTTCGCGGGCATGCCCGCTCCCACAAAAAGTCCGGTGCAGGCATTACAACTCGTCAATGCCCAGAAATGCCCGCGCACTCACATCTCCGGTGAACCTCGCCTGCGCCCCCTGCTCGCTGCCGTACAAACGCAAGGCCAGGCAGAACGGCGCCTCACCTAGCTCCACCCAGCGCCGCGTGCCAGCCGGCACGTGCAATTGATCGCCTTTCTCGCACAACACCGAATACACCCACTCGCCCACCCGCAGCCCCACTTGCGCGCGCCCGCTGATTACGGCGAAAACCTCGTCGGCGTCATGCACGTGTTCATCGCGCACATCAACCTGCGCCAGGTCCTGGCCGTCACGGTTGAGCAGTACGAATGCCTTGCTGCCCTGCGCGGTCATCAGCTGGTCCAGGTACGCGCGGCACGCCGCCAAAACCTCGTCCTGCGCAGTGCCTGGGCGCACCCGCACACCAGGTTCGGCATGCTCGAAACGCACGCCGTGTTCAGCCAGGGTTGCGGCGATGTCATCGTGGTGGGTCAACACTTTGTGCGGCAATGCCGGGCTGGCGGTGTGGAAAACGCTGAGAATGCTCATCAGGGGCGGGTCCTGGTCGGTTGCGAACAAAGGCCAATGATAACGGCTGCAGCCAAGGCTGCGGCACTGGCCATACCAAAGGTGAAGCTGGGCCCCAGCAGTTTCCAGCTGTAACCCGAATACAAAGCCCCCAACGCGCCGCCGGTACCCGACAGCGCGGCGTAGAAAGCCTGGCCCTGGCCCTGCTGGCGAGCGCCGAAGCTGGCCTGCACGAACGCGATGCTGGCGGCGTGGAAACAGCCGAACGTGGCCGCATGCAGCAGTTGGGCGAAAACCAGCACCGCCGGCTCGGCCGCCAAGTTGCCCAACAGCAGCCAGCGCACGGCGGCCAGCAGGAAACTGGCCAGCAACACACGTTGCACGCTGAAACGGGCGAACAGGCGGCTCATGCCCATGAACATCAACACCTCGGCCACTACCCCCAGTGCCCACAGCAAACCGATGGCGCCACGGCTGTAGCCCAGGTGTTCCAGGTGCAGGGTAAGGAAGGTGTAGTACGGGCCGTGGCTGAGCTGCATCAGCGCCACGCAGGCATAGAAGGCGATCACCCCGGGCGCACGCAGTTGGCGCAGGAAGCCGCCGGCAGCGCTGCGCTCGCCCTGCTCCACCGGCTGGGCATTGGGCACCCATAGGCTGGCGGCGACGATACCGCCCATGATGATGACCAGCGCCAGCGGGTAGATGTCCAGGCTCAACCACTCGAATACACGGCCCAACCCCACCACGGTGAGAATGAAGCCGATCGAGCCCCACAGGCGCACCTGGCTGTAGCGTGCCGTTTGCCCATGCAGGTGGGCCAGGGTGATGACCTCGAACTGCGGCAGTACCGCGTGCCAGAAGAACGCATGCAGGGCCATTACCAGCGCCAGCCAGGCGTAGCTTTTGCCGAAGAACACCAGGGAGAAGCTGGCCAGCGTGCACAGCGCACCCAGGCGCACGATCAGCAGGCGCTGACCGCTGCGGTCGCCCAGCCAGCCCCACAGGTTGGGGGCAATGCAGCGCATCAGCATAGGGATGGCCACCAGCTCGCCGATGCGCGCCGGGCTGAAGCCCAAGTGGTCGAAGTACAGGGCCAGGAACGGCGCGGTGGAACCGAGCAGGGCGAAATAGAACAGGTAGAAGCTGGACAGGCGCCAGTAAGGGATGGGTTGCATGGGGTGGCCTTGTTGGGGGCCTGTAGCGGCCCTATCGCTGGCAAGCCAGCTCCCACAGGTATCGCATCAGGGCTGACAGGTGTTTGTCAGAAGATATGCAGCGCCTGTGAGAGCGAGCGCCGCCCGCGCGGCGCATCGCGAGCTGCGCTCGCTCCTACGTTTGTTTCGGGCCAATTATGCCTGTGGGATTTGTGCGCGAACGCCTTGGCGCATGCCTCATTATCGCGCGGTACA